>Ga0335394_10003137_pt1 | contig 18725 bp, 15 predicted proteins | sample MAT03_FD_205741 | JGI IMG/M metagenome (GOLD analysis project Ga0335394, IMG submission 205741) | Freshwater microbial communities from Lake Fryxell liftoff mats and glacier meltwater in Antarctica - MAT-03 (spades assembly) (version 2) ... | reverse complement strand
CGCAGCGCGTTTGACTTGTGGGGCTAGCGCTTTGTGCCAAAAACGCTTTTAAGGGCATGAATGTCCAGGTGCGCCTCGACCAGAAGCCTCTTGAGCTTGCCGTTCTCCAGCTCCAGTTCCCGCAGCCGTTTGGCCTCAGAGGCGTCCATGCCGCCGTACTTGGATCGCCATTTGTAAAAGCTGGCATCACTGAAGCCGTGTTTGCGGCCAATCTCCTTGATAGGCATGCCGGCTTCGGCCTGCCTCAAAAAGCCAATGATCTGCTCTTCGGTGTATTTGCTTGTTCTAATGTCCATCATTCTCCAGGTTGATGGACTCCTTGGAAATATGACTGGTACGGGTTATGGGGGGCAGGTCAACGCTTTTGATTTATCAAATTTGGATTACATGGCAGCAGGCAGAAAACTATGGTCATGACCCTGACGCTTACGTCGAGCTGAAACCCAAACAGCCTAATGGAAAGACTGTGATGGACCTTACAGCGACCTCCGTGCAACAATTTCTAAGTAATGTCTCGGGACTTCGACTTTGAGCAGCTTATCGCTGATTAACGTGGATACCTAGTCAATTGCATGTTTGCCCCCTTTATAGTTGTTCTGACCAACTAATTGTTCACAACCGTTTAAATCAAGTGGTGCGGAATTCCACTTCAAATCTCTCATGCAGTTTTAGAAGGAACTCCAGACTTTTAATCATTTGGCAAGCACGGATAAGACCCATAAACTTCGTATCGCGTGCAAATTTTTAGAAACTTTTAAGCCCAGCAGACTGTTTTTATCGGTCAGCTGATTGGCTTAATGTGGAATAAAAATCAGCGCGGCATTGTCGTTAGCTCACATCGCCTGCAAACTGCACTGATGCAGACTCTAGAGTTGTAGGTTCCGGCGTGCAGAGTCTGGAGCCGAGAGCGTTGAGCAAGCGTTGCTGACGCGGACGGCGAAAGACGTTGATAGCAAACATCTGCCTGAGTACAAACAATGCAGCTGGTGAAGCTGCGATAAACCTGAAAAGGAAATCTATGAAAAAAGCAATTATTACTGGTGCGTTAGCTATTGCCTCGATTCTCGGAGCTGGCACTGCGCTTGCACAAAATGTATTGCCGGTCCCCCATAAGACGTACAAGGTCACTACACCAGATGGATTGATCATCTCCGCGCAGGAGTGGGGGAACCCGGCTGGACGGGAGGTGGTCTTCATTCACGGCTATTCGCAAAGCCATCTCTCTTGGCATAAACAGGTAACTGATCCAGAACTCGTCAAGAGCTTGCGAATGATCACATACGACCTTCGCGGACATGGGAACTCCGATAAGCCACTCGATCCCGGACGCTACAAAGATTCCAAGCTCTGGGCGAACGAACTAAAGGCCGTTCTAGATGCCTTGGCGATGAAAAGGCCAGTACTTGTCGGCTGGTCGTATGGCGGCCGCATTATTTCGGATTACCTGGTCGCAGAAGGCCCAAACCGCATCGCCGCAATCAACTATGTGGCGGCTGCGACGAAAGCCGAACCGAGCTTTTACGGTGACGGTGTTAAGACACTAGGCGGAATGTCCAGCCCAGACCTTGCGACGAACATTGCGGCGACCCGCGCATTCCTGAGAGCTTGTTTTGAGAAGCAGCCCGAGCAAGCAGATTTCGAAACAATGGTGGGCTTTAATATGGTGATGCCTTATCAAGTTCGGATGGCTCTCAATGGTCGCCCGCTCGACGTCGATGCGATGATGCGCGGCCTTAAGCTTCCGGTGCTCGTCACGCATGGCGCTAGCGATCGAATTTGGCGACCGCTGATCAGCCAACACACAGCTTCGCAAATTCCTGGAGCCAAGCTCTCAATTTACGAAGGAATAGGCCACTCGCCGTTCTGGGAAGATCCGCGCCGCTTTAACAACGAACTTCTCGCTTTTGTCACCGGAATGCCATAGGCTGGGGGAGTGTCCCATCCCAGTGATGCGGGAGCGATGTCGATACGAGCTGCAAAAATAGAATTGGCAGCAGCGGTCCAACAAAATAGCTCAGTGATCTACCCCGCTTAGGTAGTGATCGATCCTGCAGATAATTCGCTTGCTGCGGTTGCATAGATCACGGCGAGTGGTCCTGGGGCTGATTAGCTCAGACAATGGCTTGACATTGTTCATGCAGAAACTGTAGCCCGGGATGAAATGGAGACGCCAAGTACCACCAAACGTTGGTTTGCCAGTTCAATTCCTTAGGGTTTTGCAATCGGTCGAGGCTAGACCGACTAGCCAATCAGGATAGACGTGCGATGCGAATGTAATCCTAGCGATTCGTAGTCGGGCGGCGTACTACGGTAACTTACTTTACGATAGGTCGATCATCAAGACATCCAAGCCGTGGTTGATTAGTTAGCGTCTCATGCACCAAGCCTAAAAACCATGGGCTGGAGGCTTTCCCCGCTTGGCCAATTCAGGCGATATGAATCGACATATGCTTTAGTGAGAGGAGCTTCCGGCCCGCGACCGTAGCGCCACTATCCGCGCTAGATGCGATCACTGCTTTCTGTCGAGCGCTGCAGCCAATGCATCGCGGGGTGCAGCCCGCAGTTGCGTCGAAGCTCCGTAATCAGAGAGTGAACAGTTTATTGTGAACATCCTGCACTTGGTAGATACACCAACGCTAGCTCGAGCTCAGCAACCATCTACTCCGGATTAGACAACGCACATGCTGAAAAAATCCTTCGGCGCATGAGTCAGGCGCTCGGGCTTGGTGCCGACGATGACGCCATCTACATAACGGAATCCGCCCAGCCCAGGTATATAAATGCCTGGCTCTACAATAATTGCTTCGTCTTTCAGCAGTGGCCGTGTATCGTAAGCCATATCTTCTGGATACTCGTGCGTGCCGACGCCGATGCCATGGCCAGTGCGATGAAGCACGTAGGGACCGTACCCTGCAGCGGTAATAACCTCGAGTGCAGCCTCGTCGATTCCAGCTAGTGGTTTTCCGGTTTCTGCAGCAAGCAGGCCTTTCTCGTTGGCCTCCAACGCGACTTGCATTAGCCGAGTCGTGCGTTCATCAACATGGCCAACAGCGAAAGTTCGTTGATTCTCCATGCTCATGCCGTTCAGTCGCACATTGCAAATAGTCACAGTGACCGCTCCGGACAGCACTGTAGCACCGGATTGACTTGCATCACCGTGAGCTGCCGCTGAGGCAGGCCCACTTAGTGACATAAATCGCAATACCTGAAAATCTTCGCCTGGAAAGCGATTACCAGCTTCGACGCAAGTCTGCGCCGCAATCGTATAGTCGAGTTCCTGGAGATTTCGGCCGGGGCGGATTTCGGCTAAGTACCTCCCAATGGCCCAGTCAGATAAAGACGCGGCTGCCCGCAGCAATTCAATTTCTTCAATGTGCTTTACAAGTCGTGCGTCGCGCAGCCAACGGATTGCTGGCAGTACTTTGATATCCGGTAGGAGGTGCCCTAACCTTTGCATTGGCGCAGGCGCTACATCAACACCCACCCGTCCTGAAGTCAACCCGAGTTGTTGAAGAATGTTAGCGAACGTCTCTGCCCAGAGTGGAAGCAGCGGCCGACGCGACGAAACGTGCGGCACTTCTGCATAGTAGACAGCTTGATCGAGCCACATTCTGTCATTCCGCAAGGCGTTGTTGGCGCGAACCGAAGACAAGTCATGCATCAACGCACAGGTTCGCCCGTCGCGCGTTATCACTACTGCATAGGGGCGTTCCCAGCCTGCAACTGTGATGGCGTGGTTGGTTGCAAATTCGAACCACTCGGCGCCACTCAGAATCAGGGCATCAAAATGCGCAATATCCATTATTTGTTGCAACTTGCTGATCCGATATTGGCGCACGGCGGTTGATAGGAAGCTCATCCAAATCTCCTAGAAAAAAATTACAAGGATCTCTGTGGTCAATCTAAAATTCGCATTAACCCAGAGTTCAATAGGCTAGAGTGTCCCGCTAGCTTGGCATTGGGGCAATCGATTTTTCGGCAGCACTTGTTGCATTTAAGGAACGATTACATGCGTAAAGGAATACCAACTCTTGTTGCGTTGCAGATGTTTGAAGCTTCCGCCCGTCATCAGAGTTTCGCGCGTGCTGCAGAAGAGCTCTCTGTTACACAGAGCGCCGTAAGTCGGCAGGTCGCTGCATTGGAAGACAGGTTGGAAGTGCAGTTGTTCGTACGGAGCAAACAACGCATCTTGCTGACGGAACATGGCAAGCGATATGCTGCACATATTCACGAGAGTCTAAATCGCATTGAGCGGTACACACTTGAGCTGATGGCTGGTCGTGGCCAAGGGCATACGCTGGAAATTGCGGTAACGCCGACTCTTGCAAGCTCGTGGTTGATTCCGCGCTTGAAGGGATTTGGTGAACTGCATCGTAACGTAACCATCAACTTGTCAATCCGCAACCGTCGGTTTCTTTTTGAAGAGGAGCCTTTCGACGCAGCGATTCACTTTGGTGCGGCGCAGTGGCCGGGCGTGCAGGGCTTCGGTTTGATTCAAGAAGGCGATCTGTTGCCGGTTTGCGCCCCAGCCTTAATGGGAGAGCGCCGCATTCTGAGGCCTGAGCAGGTTGCGCGACTTCCTCTGCTGCATCTCGCTACAAGGGTCGATGCATGGCGTGATTGGTATCAACTTCAGGGGTTAGATGCTGATCTGTCTGCTGTGTGTGGCCCACGCTACGAACATTTTTCGTTGTTAGCCAGTGCAGTTGTCGCAGGCCTAGGGGTAGCCCTGGTGGCCCGAAGGCTGGTTGAACTGGACCTAAAGAATGGCCGTATCGTGGTGGCCTGCGCTAAGCCACTCCCTGGTAATCTCGCATACCATGTCGCCTATCCCTTGAGTCGCCCTGTCAACGCAGCCTTGCAGGCGTTTCTTGACTGGCTGGTGACAGAAGCACAAGCAGAGGTCGGCGCGATGAACCAAAATGCGGCGATCAGTAGATAGTGACCATCGGCGTATTTGATTGATCCTCGTTTAAAACGCATACTGATACAAAATCAAAAATTTTCACTGATAAAAACTTGACCGTTGCGGTAAACGTTTTGCTGCATCTCCCTAAGTCAGACATCGAATTTCACTCCCTGTGCCAATGGCAAGTCACGCGAGTGGTTGATAGTGTTCGTCGTCCGACGCATGTAGGCCTTCCAGGCATCTGAGCCGGACTCGCGCCCGCCACCGGTCTCCTTATCACCTCCGAAGGCGCCACCGATTTCTGCGCCGGACGTGCCTATGTTCACATTTGCAATGCCACAGTCGGATCCCGCGGCTGACATGAATTGTTCAGCCTCTCGAAGATCGTTGGTGAAAATAGCGGAGGAAAGACCCTGTGGGACATCGTTCTGCAAAAGAACCGCCTCGTCGAAACTATCGTACGTGAGCACGTATAAAATTGGGGCGAACGTTTCCTGACGCACCGTATCGGTCTGGCGATTCATCTCGACGATCGCTGGTTTCACGTAGAAAGCGTCCGGATAGGTATCAACCAATACCCTTTCGCCGCCAAATATCTTGCCACCTTCTGCGTGAGCCTGCAGTAACGCCCCTTGCATCGCGTCAAAGCTACCTTTGTCAATTAAGGGCCCGACTAAATTGCGGCTGTCTAACGGAGAACCGATCCGCAACTTCGCATAAATCTGCTTCAGTCGATCCATCAATGCCAAATGCACGCTGCGGTGCACAATCAGTCGCCGCGTACTCGTACAGCGTTGACCTGCTGTACCTGCTGCCGCAAAGGCAATGCCGCGGACAGCAAGATCAAGGTCGGCGCTTGGTGCAACGATAACGGCGTTATTACCACCTAATTCAAGCAACGAACGACCAAAGCGCCTTGCGACACGTGGTCCGACGTCGCGGCCCATGCGTGTGCTACCGGTTGCCGAGAGCAAGGCCACCTGCGGATGATCCACCAGCGCTTCTCCGACATCCCGCTGCCCAATAAGTACCTGTGACAGATGCGCTGGCGCATCACCGAATCGCCGCGCCGCGCGCTCAAAAATGGCTTGACATGCAATTGCGCTAAGCGGTGTTTTTTCAGATGGCTTCCACACCACGGGATCGCCACAGACCAGCGCTAACGCAGTGTTCCAAGCCCAGACAGCAACTGGGAAGTTAAAAGCAGTGATAACGGCGACTACACCTAGAGGGTTCCAAGATTCCATCATGCGATGACCTGGCCGCTCGGAGGCTATAGTGAGGCCATACAGTTGGCGCGACAGGCCAACGGCGAAGTCACAAATGTCGATCATTTCCTGTACTTCGCCAACACCCTCAGTAAGAATTTTCCCGGCTTCTATGGACACCAATTGACCGAGGAATTGTTTTTCACGACGTAATTCCTCGCCTAACAAGCGCACCAACTCCCCACGGCGAGGAGCCGGTATATCGCGCCACGTCAGGAAGGCTTGATGCGCTTGCGCCACCATATCCTGCGCTTGCTCCGAATTGTTGACTTGCAAGGAACCAAGCACTTGCCCGTCAATCGGGGAGCGAACGACGAGACCAGGAGCTTGATAACGCGCTGGGTCGACACCTAGGCGGGTAAAAACGGAGTGTGCAATGTCGGAAGTGGTATTCATAGTAGGTGCCGTTGAGGAGAGAAAGTTATAGTGCTTTTTGATAAGCCCATGGAAGATCGTTAAGCCGCTTCGTAAGGGACAAATTTCGCTGAATGTGAGCCAAGAATATCGAACGCGTTTTGAAGCCGCGCCACTCCAGATTCGATGTCCTTAATGGTGGTGTTGGCGAAAGACAATCGGATTGCGGGTAGCTTGGGGGGCGTGGGATAGAAGGCAGCGCCGGGAACAAAAAGTACGTTGGAATCCACTGCAGCTTGAAAAAGCCGTTCAGGATCAATTCCCTCTGCCAATCGGACCCAGAGAAACAGTCCACCCTGCGGTTTTTGAAAGCAAACCCTGCTGCCCAATCTGGTACTCAGTTCCAACGCGAGAGTCTGCATGCGCTTCGCATATTCTTGAGTTGAACGTGCCACACAGCCTTGATATCGGTTCAGGCCAAGATAAGTCGCTGCTATCGTTTGCGTAATGAGTGATCCGCAAAGGTCGGTTGTTTGCTTTGCGATCACACACCGCCGTATCAGTTCAGGAGGACCCAGCATCCAACCGATACGCAGGGCGGGTGCAATTGTCTTGGAAAGACTTGAAATGTACAGCACTGGGTTGGCGTCTCCCACCAAGTCCCGTCCAATTTGATACAACGTAGGTAGACGCTTTCCTGTAAAGTTTAGCTCACCATAAGGATCGTCTTCGACAATCATAAATTCGTGTGTGATCGCCAATTCCACCACATGCCGACGGCGTTCTTCCGACATCAGTGACCCGCCGGGATTGGAATAATTAGGGACGGTGTACAGTAATTTAGGTTTTTGCCTGCCGGACTGGTGAAGCAGATGCTGCTCTAAAAGTTGAGTATCAAGTCCTGAGTTGTCAGCACAGAATTCGTGCATCTGCGCACCAACAAGCCGCAATGCCTGAATTGCAGCTGGATACGCAGGAGTTTCAAGCGCAACTGAATCTCCAGAATTTACCATTACCCGCACTATCAGATCGAATGCCTGCTGCGAGCCGGTAGTGACAAGCAGGTTCTTACCGCCAGCGGTAATTCCACGCAATTGCGAAAGTTCAAGAAGGCGTTGGCGGAGTGTTTCCAGCCCCTCGGTTGAGCCGTATTGGAGAACCTTGCGGCTGTCTCGCATCGCCTCAGCACTGGCGTACTCCAGTCCGTCGGTATCAAACAACGTGGCAGAAGGATACCCGCCAGCAAACGAGATCATGTCCGGACGGCTGAGATAGGGAAACAGCTCGCGAATCGGAGAGCCGGTCGGCGCGGTAAAATTTTCAGCGTATACAATTTTTTGCATGATTTAGTCTGCCGTCTCTTGCGGATCTAGGTACTAAAAATGCCGGGTCCGAAATCTACCCGACCGCCAAGTTTCTCGGGATCAAACAAGAATTTCAACGCACCGCACCAAGATTTATTCAGCGGATTGGTATAGCGCTGGCAGAAGGTAGCATTGTGCGGGCCGACACCGTGTTCGGCGCTGAAGCTTCCCCCGAACTGCTCCACAGCAAGAGCGTAAATCGCGTCGCGAAGGGGGCTGACCGCCCCGGCGTCATATGGTGTGCCACTGTCGCGGGGCCAGACAACGTTGAAATGCAGCCCGCCATCAGCAATGTGGCCAAAGTCCACAGGCCGTAGCCAGGGATAGTACCTGCTCACCAAAGCAATCGCAAGCTCACGAAAGTGCATGATTGAAGAACGTGGAACTGACACGTCGAACGCAATGATGGGACCGAGTGCCTTAGCTCCTTCACTTAACCCATGGCGCAACGACCAAAGTGCCGCCCTTTTTCCCACGGCAGCGTTCATGATGGAGAAACCGAATTGTTCCTCCAAAAAGTCGTCGAGCATTTCCTGCAATGCTTTTCCCGTGCGTCCGATGGGCAAACACGTCTCCAGTTTCACCAAAATTGCGAACTCCGGAAGGATTTCTGGGTGAAAAGGATTTCGCAGGTCAGGGATGTGAGCGATGGCAGCATCGAGTGCGTTGCCAGACATGCCTTCAAAAGCTGCTAGCCAATCACCAAACTGGCGTTCCATTTCGCTCAGCAAAATATTCACCGCAGCCGAGCTGACCGGAATTACCAGAGCGGTCGCCGTTTGCACGGGCTTATGATGCACTTGCAATGTAGCGCCGACCACGATGCCGAAACTATCTGCAGTGCCTATGAACAGGTGCTTAAGATCCGGCCCAGTGTTGTCTTTGCGCAGCGCGCGTCCAAGGCGAACTATTTGACCGGGAGGATTGAACAAAACGATCTCCAGCGCCAGCACATTGTGACGCACATCGCCGTAACGGATCAGCCGCGTGCCACCTGTGTTGGCTGCGACCATCCCGCCGATCGTCGGATCAGCGCTCAAGTCGATCGGAAACCAGAAACCGTCTTCGGACAGGAAGTCATTAAGTTCATGAAGGCGAAGGCCTGCTCCAGCGTCGACGCTTCGATTTCCGGCATCAAGTGCCATGGGCTGCCGCAATCGCGTCAGCGACAGTACCACCTGATGTCCGCTAGCGTCTGGTGTACTGGCGCCAACTAACCCAGTGTTGGCCCCTTGCGCAATCAAGGGGACGTGGTGAGCTATACAGGTTTTGACGACCTCGCTTACTTCCTCAACGGTCGCAGGACGTACCACCAGGTGCGCTTTGCCGGCTCCGTAGCGAGCGCCGTTCTCGTGAAGTGCCAAGTCGCCCTCTCCTACAATACCGGCGTCGCCCACGATAGCGCGCAAATGAGTGAGCAAATGAACCGACTGCTGCATTTTGTGCATTATTCGTTCGTTGTATCAGGCGACCAACGAAAATCGGGCACGCAACAAGTCAATGGATGCTGACTCAGTATCTGAATACAAAGCCATCTCATCCAGCACTTTGCTTTGCATGGCCGCTTCGAAAGCACCTTTGGCTGAAGCTGCGTTGTAGCGCTTTTGCTCCGCTCCTTTTAGGTTCGACTGGAAAATACCGGCTGCGCTGATCGGCAGAAAATCCTCATATGTAATAGGCTCTGCATCAATTAAGCCACTACCCACCATCTGGTGCAGATCCCATGGATCTCCGGCTTGGGCAGACCGTAGGAATGCTGCCTCGTCTGCGACTTGATACCGACAGAAAACTAGTCCTCGATCACTGAGTATTTTCAGATCGTCTGGGAAGCCGCAAAAGGCTTGAGTCAAAAGCTGCGGATAGTTCATGCTAGCGCTACTTGCGCTGTTCAACTTCTGAGCCGATGACAACAGATCATCGTAAAGGCGGCGACCCGCAGGTGTTAAAGCCATCCCACGTTGCTCAACCTCGCCAAACCTGGCAGTGTGTGTGCCGTTAATGTCGTCTACGCCAAACGATACGTGTTCAACTAAAGCCTTGAAACTGGTCTGTCGCAGAAGGATCGGATATTTGCGCCTCGGCGGTCCTTCTATGACGTCCTTGGACTGCATTCCACGGCGAAGCATCTCCATCTGGGCTGCATCAATATCTAACGTGCGTGGTGTCAGATGATTAATGTGTGGCCCGTTAAAACACACGATGTCCGCGACAAGGGGATGCGCCGCATGCAGGCGCTTGTACGTCATTGCGTCGACCGTAGCTTTGTTGTGCCAGCGAAACGTTTGCAAGACCTGCGTGACGAATTCATCGGCGTCTTCGTGACTCAACACTCCATTGATCTCGAATTGTTCCAGCAGTGCGAGAGCTGGTTCTGAAAAAATCTTGCGTTTGGCAAGAATGGCAGCTGCCTCGCTGCGCAAAGCCACATCCCGCAGTAACTCTAGCCGCAACAAGGAGGTGAACACGCGAAACGGGTTCCTCTGCAGCGCTTTTTCGGTCACGGGTCGGAAGGCGGTCGAATGCACCGGTACACCTGCCTCAGAGAGGTCGTAGTATCCCACTGGCTCCATACCCATCACACGGAAAATGCGACATATCGTGGCCAATTCCGCCGCCGTGCCAAGCCGGATCGCGCCATGGCGCTCCTCATCAATCCGATCCAACTCGCCCTGACTCTGCAGCCGTTCGTGCAAGCCAGGATTTTTTTTGAGCGCGGCCGCGTTAACTTGCCGAACCAACTCCACCAGAATTCCGTATTGCGGGACTTCGAGTCGATACATTTGCGACATGGCGCTCGAGAAGCGTGCTCTGACGTAGTCAGTGGATACGAATTTCGTTGTGGACATCGGGAAATTATGGGAACGCGTTTTTAAAACTAGATCCTTCATGGATCGCATGAAGGAAACGACGAATGAGCAGAATTTTCAGACCTCATCGCATTTATTACAAACGATTATTCAGACGCAAGTCGTTCCATTTACGCATCACACCCTTTGCCGACAGGCATCCTGCGCTGCGACAATATTTGAGGTTCTTGATTTATGGATCCACTGAGAGCGCTGGTTTTGATCGAGAACTGGTCTAGCTATAAGGGATGTTCAAAATCCGGTTTTCTCGCGATAGCGTTGTCTGGACGAAAACAGTCTCTGTATTCATCGAAGTTCCAACCGCCAGCGGGCTATCGACCTGGTGTATACGCATAAATTCAAATACAACATGCCTGCAGCAGAATATTCAAAGTCCCTCTAAGGGTCACTGTGGTTGCAGAGTAGGCGGCTCTTTCGGGGGGGCTTCGTCTGGGCTGAATCATTTAAGGGTGCGCAGTCAGCAAATTAATACGCACCGAACATTTAACTAAAATTCAAATGCTATCCTTACTAGCATCAAGATCTTTACCCAATATCGCGCTTTGGGATAAACGATGGCAGAGTACTGAAAATCTATGGGTCACGGGAGTTCTGTTTGGGAGTTCTAATTTTTGGAATTGCTAGCCTAATAGCTTTGGTGATTTATGCTGCCAAATTTGTATTGCCGGTGGCTGCTGCATATTGGATTGGCGGGAAAACAGGTTATTCAGTCTTTAGATGGGGACTTCCAATAGCGACAGTAGTTCTGCCAATATTGTGGGTCTATGCTGGTTACGAAACATTTAAGTCCATGTGCCCGAGCAATCCGTTACCTAAATTTTTCGCAAAACCCGTGGCACCGCAATTGGGGTACGCAGTCGAGTCTGCGATGGAAAAATACGGGATGGTGAGTTCTTTTGATGCTCGAATTGCTTTTAGATATGGTGATTTTAAGTTTGTAGATGAAAATGGAAATAGGCAATGTCAACCCGTCCCAAACCGCTCAAACATTGCACCGTGTACCGGTCTGGAGAATCAAAAGAGCCAATACGTAGTCAAGGTTTTGCCATGGGTTTCTTTGGATAAATGGTGGTCCCCGCCGATATATCGGCAAGAATATCGAATTGAGGAAATAGGTACAAATAGGGTGATGGCTTTAGCAAGCGAGCTTGTCTTTGGCGGTGGGTTGTTGTCGCCAGCAATGCGGTTAGCTGGAGGAGATCAAGACCATGATTTTCTTGCCTGTGGTTACGTTTCGAGCAAAATTGATCTTTACCGACCGACCCTTTCTACTCGAAAGCGCCAGTATGACTATCAAAACGTCGATCAAGATTTCGTGATGAGAGCGTTGACATATGTCAGTCCAAGTGACTGATCTCAGAACCAATCTGATAAACAAGAAAGGCTGATTTGTAGCTGAGGCCTGACAGGCTGCTTCCTGCCAAAAGCGGACTTCGCAGCTAACGGCAGGCACGTCAGGACTTGATCGAGAACGTCGGCTCGACTAGACTTTTTTTGATAGCGGCGTCGCCGTCACCAGCGCAGCATGCTTCGCAATCCCCCCAGGCGTCGCCATCCAAACCCGGCCAGCATCCCGCGCCGCGGCGACTTGTTGCAGTGCGCGGCGCAAATGGGCCAGCCGATACGGTTGCCCGACGATGTAGGGGTGCAGCGCAATGCCCATGACCAGGGGCGGCGCATCGGGCAGGCGTGTCTGGTGCAGCATTTCCTCTAGCTGATCGACGATCATCTGCGTGAAGTCTTTCGCGTCCATTTGGCGGGCGATGATCATGGGGATGTCGTTCAGCTCTTGCGGGTAGGGCACTGACCAGAAGGGTTTGCCGCCTCTGGTGCGCATCGGCAGGGGCTGGTCGTCGTGGCACCAGTTCAGCGTGTACTCGTAGCCGGTCTCGGCCAGCAGGTCTGGGGTTGCCAGGCTTTCAGATATCCAGGGCGACAGCCATCCGGTTATGTATTGCCCACTTTCGGCCTGAATTTTCTGCCGGCAATCCAGCAGCAGCGCGCGTTCAGCTTCTTCACTCAACACGCCCTGCCTTTCAGAATTGGTGTGGCCGTGGCCTACCAGCTCGTCGCCCCGGGCGACGCAGGCGGCTACCAGCTCCGGGCAATGGTCATACAGAGCGGTGTTGATGATGGCGGCCGTGGGCAGGCAAAGCTGGTCAAACAACTCCAGGCAGCGCCAGGCACCGACCCGGTTGCCATACTCGCGCCAGCTGTGGTTCAACACATCGGGCTGCGGGCTGGCCGGGCCAATGCTGGCTCCCATGCCCTCGCCAAACGCAAAGTGCTCAATATTGAAGCCGATGTACACGGCCAGGCCCGCGCCGCCCGGCCAGCGATAGCTTGGCCGCTGGTGAATGGCGCTGTAGTCAAACCGGTTGTCGGGCGGGATCTTGCCGCGGTAGATGGCTGATTGCATGCCCATCTCATCCGTGCACTTTGTCGGCTTCGCTAGCCGTACGTTTGTACTGTCGTCGCTGCGCCTTCGCGTTCACGAATGATCTGGACATGCAATGGCATGGCTTGTTCATGCGGGAACCAGCCCGGCGCGCGTCAGCAGCCATTCGGCGCTGTCGTTCCAGACGTCCATGTCGGTGATCAGGCCGGCGCGCACCACGTAACGGTCTACATAGCGGTTGCCTTCAAACGGCGTGCCGTCTGGCCATTCTCCATACAGCGTGCCTATGCTGTACACCACTGTTTCATCGGCCTGCAGTGGCACGCCCGCCGTTGTGACGGCCGTGGTCACCACGGTTTCGGTGCGCTCAATCCGCTTTTTCACCCACTTGTAGCGGGATGCATTGAATGCCGTGCAATCTGCCGGCGCGCCCATGACGCGGCCCCCGGTGAATCTGATGCGCATATCTGGCGCCGTAAAACGCCGGGCTGCGACCGGGTCAGGAATCATGATGACACGCAAAAATTCATCCACCAGCGCCGCAGGCGTGGCGAACCCGGCTGGAGGAGTTATAGAAATAGTCATGCCCAATTATCAGGTAACTACCCCGGCATGGGAGCTGTGCGCGACTTCTCGCCACGTCGAACTGCGAGCGCATGAGCTTGGCGATTCATCCCCCATCAATTGGGGATTTTCGCGGCAGGGTCTGCAGCTCTCCAAAGCGGGCCATCAGACAAGAACTGAGAGAAGAACGGGGGAAGACCCCCATGGCACTCACTTTTTGCGCGTGCTGCTAAAAGACATGGCGCATGAAAGTTGCTTTGTGATGAATACGCTGCGGCCTATTGCAACCGACGATTCCCAAGCCCGACAGGCTCCGAGACTGCAAAACCAGTTTTGTGCTGGACAGCGTCCGGGCGACCACCGCCGTGCCGTTTGACGAGAGTGCGCTGGTGGCTTGTCTTTGGGTCCGCCTGGGTGCTTAATCCGAGGAGTCCATTAGGGGCAGCGGCCAGTTTGGGCGTTGATTGGTGCCACTTGTGACGGCGGACGGGGCATCAAACGCTCCTGTTTTTATAGCTACTTGCGCCCGACTGGTAAGGGCTGCAGACCAATTTGCCCTTTTAATTGGAGGTTTAGCCCTATTCGGCCCTGCCAAAAGGCCCTGCAGGCTGGACATTCTAGGGAAAACCCTTATATTTGAAACCATGGTTACCCCCGGCACATTCTTCAAGGCTTCCCTGAACGCGGGCAAGGAGTTCTTCCGCCCGCCCTTAGAGGACAGCGAGCGCCCCCCTTACCGCGCGCCCGTGATGGTGCCCATCCGCTCCATCGGCCCCAGCCATGGCCCGCGAATTGAAAAGCATTTGCTGGCGCTGGAGCCGCATGACCGTTACCTGCGCTTTGGCTACGTTGCCAGCGACGAACAGGTGCAGCGTTACGTCGCCGGCCTGAACTTCGAGCGCGACGACATTTTTGGTATCTACAACCGCAAGCTCGAGCTGATTGCGATGGCGCACCTGGCGCTGTCGATTGACCCCGAGCTGAAAAGCTGTGCAGAGTTTGGCGTGTCGGTGCTCAAGCATGCGCGCGGGCGCGGCTACGGCGCCCGGCTGTTTGACCGCGCCGTGATTCATTCGCGCAACGAAGGCGTGAGCATGATGTTTATCCACGCCCTGAGCGAAAACACCGCCATGCTCAACATCGCCCGCAAGGCTGGTGCCGTGATCGAGCGCGACGGCTCGGAAAGCGAGGCTTACCTCAAGCTGCCGCCGGCCGACCTGGACTCGCGCATGACCGAAATCGTCGAGGAGCAGATGGCGCAGACCGATTACCGCCTCAAGGTGCAGGCCAGGCAGTTCTGGGGCATTCTGGCGATGGTGCAGGAAGTGCGGCGCGGCGTGCGTGACAGCCGAAGGCTGTAAGGCCCCGACGCTCGCTCACTGCGTATAGCTCGCTGCCCCCCGAGGGGGCGCTGCGCCTGCGGGCCGGCAAAGCCCAACCCTCGGCCCCTGCATGAAAAGACAAGTCCGAACAGAACATGCCGCCCGTGCAGCGCCACGTGAATACGGTATCCTACGCAGCTTGCCAACTACGAACACCCCTCGTGTCCGACAACCCCCCCAGTAGACCGCTCAAGCCCGAAGACAAACGTGGCTTTCTGCAAAAACTTGCAGAGATGCTCCACCCGGGGCCCGATTCCAAAGACGAACTGATCGAGACGCTGGTTGAAGCCCAGGACAACGACGTCATTGGCGCGCAAAGCCGTGAAATGCTGGAGGGCGTGATTCGCATGGCCGACATGACGGCCGGCGACGTGATGGTGGCCGCACCGCGCATGGACGCCGTCAACATCGACGCGCCCTTTGACGAGCTGCTGCACCTGGTGATCGACACGGCGCACTCGCGTTTTCCGGTGTACGAAAACGAGAAAGAAAACATCATTGGCATCCTGATGGCCAAGGACCTGCTCAAGCTGCAGCGCGCGCCCGAGCTCAACATCCGCGCGCTGCTGCGTCCGGCGGTGTTTGTGCCCGAGAGCAAGGGGCTCAATGACTTGCTGCGCGAGTTCCGCGGCAACCGCAACCACCTGGCCATCGTCATCGACGAGTTCGGCCGCGTGGCCGGCCTGATCACGATTGAAGACGTGCTCGAACAGATCGTCGGAGAGATCGAGGACGAGTTCGACATCGCCGAGGACGACGGCGACATCTTCGGCCTGAGCGACCACAGCTACCGCGTCAGCGGCGACACCTCGATTGAACGCGTCAACGAGGCCTTCGGCGTGAGCTTGCCCGAGACTGATTTTGAAACCATAGGCGGCCTGGTGGCCCACGAAATGGGCCATGTACCCAAGCGCGGCGAGCTGTACGCGCTGGCGGGGCTTCAGTTCACCGTGCTGCACACCAAAGGCGGCGCGGTTCGCTGGTTCAAGGTGTCGCCTGTAGCCGCAGGCTGAGGCATTGCGGGACCAGTCGCAGATGGGCAAGCAGACGATCAACAGCATGGTGGCTTCGCTGCCGACCATGCCGGCGTTGCTGGAGCACATCGGCCACCCCAAACTTCGTACACGCTTGTCGCTGCTTGATGTTGCTATTGTTTTAATAGCGGGTTGCGCACATGCCATCAGCATGGCGTGGCCTTTTTCCTTTGGACTTGCGCAAGGGCAGCCGCTTTGGTGGCTGCAGTTGCTGGCGCTGGCGGCGCTGGCCTGGCAGCTCGACCGCTACAGCGGCTTCAGGCAGGGCTTGCTGGTCGGCTGGCTGTTTGCCACCGTCTGGCTGTGCGGCATTTTCTGGTGGCTGTTCATCTCACTGCACACCTACGGCGGGCTGGCCGCGCCGCTGGCGGTGCTGGCGGTCATCGGGCTGGCGGTCTTCCTGGCCTCTTACTACGCGCTGGCCTGCGCGGTGTTTGTGGTCATCGCCCCGGCACGGCGCTCCCTACGCGCCGTGGTGTTTGCGGCTCTGTGGCTGCTGGCCGAGCTGGCGCGGGTCGAGTTTTTCACCGGCTTTCCGTGGGGCCAGGCCGGTTACGCCCACCTGAACGGCTGGCTTGATGACTATGCGCGCTGGGTGGGTGTGCATGGCATCACTTTCCTGGCCGCCTTTCTTGCGGCGGGACTGGCGGGCTGGGACCCGTCGCGCCGCCTGGTGTTGCTGTTTCCGATGATCGCGCTGGTGATCGTGGCCGTGTCGCTGGTGGCCGGTCGGCAGACCTCCACGTCCGCAGGCAGCCTGCAGGTCACGCTGCTGCAGGGCAACATTGCGCAGAACGAAAAATTCCAGCCGGGCACCGGTCTGGCCACGGCGCTGCGCTGGTACGGCGAGCAGTTGCAGGGCGCCAAAACCGCGCTGGTGGTGGCGCCGGAGACCGCGCTGCCCCTGCTGCCCGAGCAACTGCCGCCAGGCTACTGGAGCGCCCTGGAGGCACGGTTTGCCTCGGGTGCGCAGGCCGCACTGATCGGCATTCCGCTGGGCAGCTACACCGCCGGGTATGCCAACTCGGTGGTCGGGCTCAAGCCTGTGGCCGCAGGCGCGGCGTCGGCCTACCGCTTCGACAAACACCACCTGGTGCCGTTTGGCGAATTTGTGCCGCCGGGCTTTCGCTGGTTCATCAACCTCATGAACATCCCGCTGGGCGACTTCAGCCGCGGCGCGCTCGGCCAGGCTCCCTTCGAGTGGCAGGGCCAGCGGCTGGCGCCCAACATCTGCTACGAAGACCTGTTTGGCGAAGAGCTGGCCGTCTCGTTTGCCAACCCCGCCACTGCGCCGACCATCCTGGTCAACGTCAGCAACATTGGCTGGTTCGGCAACACCGTGGCGATTGACCAGCACCTGAACATCTCGCGCATGCGCACGCTGGAGTTTGAGCGGCCGATGATCCGCGCCACCAACACCGGGGCCACCGTCATCATCGACCACACGGGCAGGGTCACCCACGAGCTGCCGCGCCACACGCGCGGCGTGCTGGTCGGCGAGGTCGAAGGCCGCAACGGCCTCACGCCTTATGCGCAATGGGTGTCGCGCTTGGGGCTCTGGCCGTTCTGGGGCGGGGCTGGCGCGCTGGTGCTGCTGGCTTGGCTGGCGCGCCGCCGGCGTCGCTGAGTGGCTTGCCGGCCGCTATAAAAACAGTAGCTGCTTGCGCCCGCCAGACGCGGGCTTGAGCCGGATTTTGCTTGCAACTCAGCGCAAAAGCCGGCCCATGCGCACCAGCCGGCCGGGACGCCCGGCGGTGATCTCGCCTTCGCGCTGCACCGCCACACCGGCCACCCAGGTAGCGACATAGCCCTGGGCTTTCTGTAAAAAGCGCTTGCCGCCGGCTGGCAAGTCGTGCACCAGCGCGGGCGTGCCGACGCTCAGGCGCTTCGGGTCGATCAGGTTGAGGTCGGCCCGCAGGCCCGGGGCAATCGCGCCGCGGTCGTCCAGCCCCAGGTAGCGCGCATTGCGCCGGGTCAGCATCTCCACCGCCCGGGCCAGCGGCAGCCTGTCATGCGCACGGCCTTGCACCCAGTGCGTGAGCATGAAGGTGGTGAAGCTCGCGTCGCAGACCGTGCCCACGTGCGCACCGGCGTCGCTGAGGCTGGACAACACGCGTGGGTGGTCCAGCATCTGGCGTACCGTGTCCAGCGAGCCGGTGTTGTAGTTGAAGATCGGGAAGTAGATCAGCTGGCTGCCGTCGCCGCCGGCCAGGTGGTCGTACAGCGCCTCCAGTGGCGTGATGCCGCGCTGTTTGGCCTGCACCAGAAAACTCTGCATGACGGACGGCTCGTAGTCGAGCTTCTCGTCCAGCGGGAACATGCGCCCGCTGATCATGTCGATGCGCGCCAGCAGAATGTCCACCAGCGGTGGAATCGCCGTGCCGTCACCGGCCAGGCGCGCTGACTTTTCCGCCAGGATGCGCGCCTTGCGTGCCGGTTCTCGCAGCGCGGTGGCGCGCTCGGCCAGCGGCAGGTGCGCGACCTCCTTGTAGCCAGGGAAACCCATGAAGGGGTGAAAGCTCGCGTCCAGCCCGTTGATCACGCCGATGCCGCGTGCAGCGGCTTGCAAATAAAGCGGCAGGCCG
>Ga0335394_10003136_pt1 | contig 18725 bp, 12 predicted proteins | sample MAT03_FD_205741 | JGI IMG/M metagenome (GOLD analysis project Ga0335394, IMG submission 205741) | Freshwater microbial communities from Lake Fryxell liftoff mats and glacier meltwater in Antarctica - MAT-03 (spades assembly) (version 2) ... | reverse complement strand
AGGTTGACCCTATCGCATGAGGTCCAAACACGTATTTACACCAAGCTCGCGGACGCGACTATCTTCGAAGAGTTTGTTCGTAAAAAATACGCGACGGCCAAAACGTTCTCGCTGGAAGGAGCTGAAAGTCTCATTCCACTCCTGGATCGGGCTCTCGAAAAGGCGGGGCAGCATGGTGTCAAAGGGGTCGTATTGGCCATGGCTCACCGTGGGCGTCTGAACGTTCTCGCGAACATCTTGGGCAAACGCGCCCAGAGCATCTTCTGGTCGTTCGATGATCCCAAACCAGAACTGTTCCGAGGTGGTGGCGACGTAAAGTACCACATGGGGTACAGCAGTGACTGGACGACGAGCACGGGGCAGAAAGTCCATATCTCGCTTTGTTTTAACCCAAGCCATTTGGAGTTTGTGAACCCCGTCGCGTTGGGCAGATGCCGTGCAAAGCAAGATCGCGATGGCGACACGCACCGCACGGAAAGCATGACCATTCTTATCCATGGCGACGCGGCGTTTATCGGAGAGGGAGTCGTCCAAGAGACACTCAACCTGAGTGAGTTGCCTGGCTATCGAACCGGCGGTACGCTCCACATCGTGCTCAACAATCAAATTGGTTTCACGACCGAACCGGATGAAGCCCGCAGCTGCACGTATGCCACCGATATTGCAAAGATGCTTCAGATTCCTATCTTTCATGTCAACGGCGAAGACCCAGAGGCCGTGGCCCAGGTCGTCAATCTGGCGATGGACTTCCGCAAGGAGTTTGAAAAAGATGTCGTGATCGATATGTATGCCTACCGACGTTTAGGTCACAACGAAGGGGACGAACCTCGATTCACGCAGCCGCTCATGTATTCTGCGATCGATAAGCGAAAAAATGTTCGCGAAAGCTACCTGGAGTACTTGCTCAATCTGAACGAACTCTCGAGGCAGGAGGCTGACTCGATCGCGGAAGTTCGACACAATAGGCTTTCGCGAGAGTTCGAACTTGCTAAAACCGAACCGTTTGTGCATGATCTCCAAAGTCTCACGGGCTATTGGGCAGGCTATTTTGGCGGAATCGAACCTGCGGATGCGGTGGTCACGACCGCCATTCCACGACAAATTGCCAGCGAGTTGATTGCCAAAGCGGCTTCCGTCCCCAGCGGATTCAATCTTCATAAGAAACTGGTTCGCCAGTTCGAGGACCGTCGGGAAATGGCGGCAGGCAACCAGCCGTTGGATTGGGCTACCGCCGAGTCTTTGGCTTTCGGATCGCTGCTCGCCGAAGGGCAACCGGTTCGATTGTCGGGGCAGGACAGCGAACGAGGAACGTTCTCCCAGCGTCATGCCGTTGTTCGGGACGTCGAAGACAATCGCAAGTACATGCCCCTGGGCAATCTCGCTCCCAATCAAGCAAGAATGGAGGTCATCAACAGCCCGCTATCGGAAGCGGCTGTACTCGGTTTCGAATACGGATACAGTCTTGACTGCCCCGAGGGCTTGATCGCATGGGAAGCTCAATTCGGTGACTTCTGGAACGTGGCTCAATGCGTTGTCGATCAGTTCATCACGAGCGCGGAAGACAAGTGGCGCCGCCTGAGTCGGTTGGTCATGCTATTGCCACATGGTTTCGAGGGACAAGGTCCGGAACATTGCAGCGCACGCTTAGAACGGTTCTTGTTGCTGACGGCCGAGCATAATGTTCAAGTGACCCAGCCCTCGACTCCAGCCCAGTATTTTCACTTGTTGCGCAGGCAAGCGAAATCCAAGTGGAGTAAACCGCTGATAGTTTTGACCCCCAAGAGCTTGCTCAGAAACAAGAATTGCGTTTCCACCCTGGACGACATCGAACACGGGCATTTTCAAAAGATCATTCCCGATAACCGGCCTGCAGGTGCCCCCACGACCCGCGTCATCATGAGTACGGGAAAAGCGTATTATGATCTGTTGGCTGAACGAACACGATTGCAGCGCGACGACGTGGCCTTGATCCGCATTGAGCAGTTCTACCCGCTAGAGGCGGCTAAGGTGGTTGAGGCATTGAGTGTCTATGCAGCCGGAACGCCAGTGTTTTGGTACCAGGACGAGCCAACCAACATGGGGGCTTGGCAGCACCTGAAAATGCGGTGGGGAGACGAGATCATGGCCAGATATAAATTGGAACGTATCTCGCGTGTGGAATCTGCGAGCCCCTCAACAGGTTCGCTTCGAGCCCACCAATTGGAAGAACGCGAACTCCTTGCCATGGCATTTGGAAACTAGAATGAGCGAACACAGCAATCGAGCCGAGCCGAGTCCACGACCAGTCGATATCGTGTTCGATTGTGTGCCGCTGCGAACCCTGGCGAGACTAGATGCTCCTTTGGATGCGTCTCCCGGTCTTGTTGCAAAGTACGCTAGAATCAAAGCTGCGATTATAGAACACGGTGCATACAACACGTATTATCTTCACAACGCCCACTGTAGGTTCTTTGTCACCAACGATCCGATGAATGGTATGATCGCTTTTCGATTCGAAGGAGTTGTCTTTACCGATGACTCAGATTCGAAAGCTCGACACGCCACGCTCCGGGTGACTCTCGATAAAGAGACGTGCTCCTGGCTAGAACAGCATGTCGTGAAATGGTTTGAGGAGACGGTAAGCCAAGCGGTGATCATCGAGTTTGATCGCTACATTGGTACCGGCGACCCCGAGCAAACAAGACAGCGAATGCTGCGGATGGAAAAGGCCATCGAAGACCAAGGCGGATTTGTAGGCATGCACTTGTAGACGCCTATGCCACACCGCTGGCGAAAGCCGTAGCGTAGGCTCGGCAGTGGGAAATCGTGATCATGACTTCGCGAATCCCGCGATCTCGGGCGATCTCGGCGGCTTTCCCGGTGATCTTGATGACGGGGGCTCCCGAAACTTCATTGATGATCTCCACATCCGTCCAGAGGATTCCTTTGGCCCATCCGGTACCTAGGACCTTGAGTACCGCTTCCTTGGCTGCCCAGCGACCGGCGTAGTGCTGTGTGGCTGTTTTCCGCGATGAGCAATAGAGTATTTCTCGCTGCGTAAAGACACGTTGCAAGAAGACTTCACCATGCTTTTCAATCATTTGAGCGATGCGAACACATTCGATAATGTCCGTACCGATGCTGATTAAGTTTCCTGTCATATCGTCTGGCATGTTCGTACTGCTGATGGTGAATTCAATGCCGCGAATTCCATTCTTGTTCCTGGGAGCGTCGCGGGCGCTGTTTCGGGACACTCGATGTGAACGCATGTCGCTGTTGGCCAACAGATTCTAGCATCTCATGGCAAATTTCGAGGGGTGCATCTTCGGTCGCCAAGGCATCGGTAGCCGGGTTGCCCTGTCGACGCAATTGGAGCACTTGGACATACTCGGCGCCGAAAAAGAGAATGGATATTCCGTAATAGCACCATAGCAAAATGGCGATAAACGAACCGACCGCGCCATAAGCCGACGAGTATCTCATCCCGATCAAAAACGCACCAAGAATTTCTCGGCCCAGCTCCCAAATGACAGCCGCCAATAGCCCTCCCCGAATCGCGTCTCTCCAACAAACAAATTTCTTGGGCAGCCATCGATAGACAAAGGAGAACAGCGTTGCATTGGCTATCACTGCAAAGGCGAGGTCAAAGAAGCCAAACATATGGTGCAAGCTAGGCAGCGATGAATCGGTTAATGAACGCACTTGAGCTACGATCATGCTCGCCGCGAAGAGGAGTACGATCATGCCACCCAAGCTGACCAGCATCAAGAATGCCAGGAAGCGGCTCTTCACGACCTTGTAAATAGTGCGACGCACATCCGCTTCTTTTTGGGCTGGGATCCGAAAGATCCGATCGAAACCGCGATCGATCTGCGCGAAAATCCCTATCGCAGCCAGCGTAGCAGCCAGGAAACCAAACGGCCCGCTCACCAGCGAGTGGTTCTGCAGTTGCATCAGCACCTGCTCAATTTGTTGCTTGATCACCGGGGATGCGTAGGTTTCAACGATCGTCAGTATTTGCTCCTCGGCTTTCTTGCCGGAGCGCGAAAACTGCAAGAAGATTCCAAATCCGGAGGTCAGGAGCAGCATCATCGGGAAAAGCGACAACGCCAGATAGTAAGCCACCGAGGCAGCCAGAGAGCTAGCATCGTCTTCGCTCCAACGGATGGCAGCGTCCCTTATGTTGGGAAAGAAATTCCTGATCCAATGCTTTCCGGACCGAATCGCAACATGCTGCAGACTCGGGGATTGCTGGCTTTCGGACGGCAGAGGGGAATTCGACATCCCGTGAGTCTAGAATCTGAACCGTTCAGACGCTATAGCTTCCAGAAAACGCTTTCCGAGGCGGATGTTGCTATTTTAGAACAAACAGCAGATCCCCCGTTTCCACTTGGCTACCGGATTGGACGAGCAGTTGTACGATTTCACCGTCCCGCTCGGCGTTCATCACGGTCTCCATCTTCATGGCTTCCAGGGCCAACAATTTTTGTCCTTTGGTTACTTTAGCACCTTGAGCGACCGCTACACCAATGACCATGCCCGGCATTCCGGCGGCGACATGCGTTGGATCGGCGGCGTCCGCCTTGACACGAGTCGCTGCTTTCGATTCGATCGATCTGTCGACGACCTCCACCTCGCGAGGCTGGCCATTGAGTTCGAAGAATACGGTTCGCGTGCCGTTTGCTCTTGCCTCGCCGATCGCTAGAAATTTGATGATCAATCGCTTGCCTGGCTCGATATCGACGGAGAACTCTTCGCCGATCGAAGGCCCGAAGAAGAAAGCGGATGTGGGAAGCAAGGAAACGTCGCCATAGCTTCGTACGTGCGCGACGTATTCGTCAAACACTTTTGGATAAAGAGCGCTGGTAACGATATCTCGCATGGTTGGCTCGCGCCCGAGCTTTGGTTTCAATTGCGTACCGATGGCATCGAAGTCAGTCGGTGGCAATGTCACCCCTGGTCGCGTGAGCACTTCCGGGTTGTTTTTGAGAATCGACTTCTTGACTTCCGAGGGAAAACCGCCTGGTGGTTGCCCCATCATGCCCCCAACCAAATCCAAAACGGAGCCAGGGTAGGCGATTTCGCGAGCGCCGTTGGCAACGTCTTCCGCAGACAGATTATTGGCGACCATGAACAAAGCCAAATCGCCTACGGCTTTGCTCGTCGGCGTAACCTTGACGATATCGCCCATCAGTTGGTTCGCATCCGCGTAGCGTTTGCAGACTTCTGCCCACTGGTCTGCTAGCCCAAGCGCTTTTGCCTGTTGGTAGAGATTAGTGTATTGCCCACCCGGCATTTCATGTTGGTAAAGATCGCCCGCCGCGACCAGTGATTCGCTTTCGAAGGGGGCATAGAACTGTCTGGCCGCCTTCCAGTATTCCGAAAGCTGCGTGAGCGCGTCGGTGTCGAGTTGGCTATTGCGGGGCGAAAACCTGAGCGACTCGACTAAGGTGTTTAAATTGACCTGCGAGGTTCCGCCCGACATGGATGCGAACGCGCCATCGGCGATTTCGAGCCCTTCTTCGGCCGCATTCAAAATCGAAGCGGCTTGGATGCCAGCCGTATCGTGTGTATGGAAATGGATCGGGATGCCGATCTCTTGTTTCAAGCTTGCGACCAATTTCTTGGCAGCGGCGGGTTTGCATAGCCCCGCCATATCTTTGATAGCTAGAATGTGAGCTCCCATCCGCTCGAGCTCCTTGGCGAGATCGACGTAATACTTGAGGGAGTATTTCTGGCGATTGGGATTGAGGATGTCGCCGGTGTAACAGATAGCCGCTTCGCATATCATGCCCGATTCGACTACCGCATCCATGGCGACTCGCATGTTCTCCGACCAATTGAGCGCATCGAAAACACGGAAGATATCGATGCCAGCTTCGGCCGCTTCCCGGACGAAGGCTCGAACGACATTGTCCGGGTAGTTGGTGTAACCGACTGCGTTCGATGCGCGCAGCAGCATTTGTAACAACGTATTTGGGATCTTCTCGCGAAGATCGGACAATCGCTGCCAGGGGCTCTCTTTCAAGAATCGCATGCTGGTGTCAAAGGTTGCTCCGCCCCACATCTCAAGGCTAAAGAATTGGGGCGTCAAACGCGCATAGGCATCGGCGATCTGCAGCATGTCGAAGGTGCGAACCCGCGTCGCCAACAACGATTGATGCGCGTCGCGCATCGTGGTGTCGGTGAGCAATAATTCTTTGCTGCCTCGAATCGAATCGCAAAATTTCTTAGCTCCAAGCGCTAAGAACTGCTTTCGATATCCGTCTGGCATGGGTTTGGTCACGTCCAGCTTCGGAAGGTGAGCTCGTTCACGCCGAATTGAAGCGCCGCTATTTCCCACCAGCTTACTTCCGTTCACGAGAGTTTCGGCAATAAAACTCAATAGCCGTGTGGCGCGGTCCCTGCGTCGTTGCAGCGCGAAAAGCTCGGGGGTTTTGTCGATCATTCTCGTCGTTGCATGACCGGCGAGAAAGGTCTTATGATTGATGAGCGAAATAAGAAAAGGGATATTGGTCTTTACACCGCGGATGCGAAACTCTTGCAAGCAACGTTCCATCCGCCCCGCAGCTTCACCCAGGTTGCGACCTCGAGCAGTCACTTTGACCAGGAGTGAATCGTAAAATGGATTGACAACCGCACCGCTAAATGCACTTCCGGCATCCAGCCGAATGCCCATACCACCCGCACTACGATAGTGAGTGATGCGACCATAGTCTGGACGAAACTGGTTGGTCGGGTCCTCGGTAGTCACTCGGCACTGGATGGCAGTTCCGACAACCTGTACGTCCTTTTGCAAAGGCAAGCCTAAGGAATCATCGCCAAGTCTTTCGCCTTGAGAAACCAATATTTGCGCGCGCACTAAATCGATTCCGGTGACCTCTTCGGTGACCGTATGTTCGACTTGGATCCGAGGGTTGACTTCGATGAAATAGAATTTGTCGGTTTCGGTGTCGAGCAGGAACTCCACGGTCCCGGCACAGTAGTACCCAACCTCTTTCGCGATCGCGATCGCTGCCTCATGAAGCTCCGATGCAGTTTGATGGCTCAGGTTGGGAGCTGGAGCCAATTCGACCACTTTCTGGTGTCGACGTTGGACCGAGCAGTCTCGTTCGTGTAGGTGGATGATATTTCCAAACTGATCGCCCAATATTTGCACTTCGAGATGGCGGGCTTGACCAACGAGTTTCTCTAAAAAAACTTCATCGCTTCCAAACGCGTTTTTGGATTCGCGCTGTGCTTGCTCGAGATTGGAGGCAAGTTCGCTTTCTGCTTCGACGACGCGCATGCCTCGTCCCCCACCTCCCTTCGATGCCTTGAGCATGATCGGATAGCCCATGCTTTTGGCAGTTTCCATCGCTTCGTCGAGCGAAGCGACAGCGTGGGCGGAACCCTCGAGCACAGGCACGCCAACCTTTTTGGCAATCGAGCGTGCTGCAACTTTGTCTCCGAGCAACTGCAGGGCATGGACACTAGGTCCGACAAACGTGATTCCCGCCACCGCCAACGCCTTGGCGAACTCAGGATTCTCGGAAAGAAATCCGTAGCCAGGGTGCACGGCATCGATCTCGTTTTCGATGCAAAGTCGGACAATCGCATCAATGTCGAGATAGGACCGGATCGGTTCTCCCGCTTTGCCGATCTGATAGGCCTCGTCTGCCTTGAATCGGTGCAGAGCAAATCGGTCTTCGTGGGAGTACAAGGCAACCGTACGAATCTTTAGTTCGTGGGCGCTTCGGAAAATGCGAGTAGCGATCTCACTGCGATTCGCGGCGAGGAGTTTACGAATAACAGGCATGTTTTACAGTGCTACTTGGGAGGCGGAGTCGGTTGAGCAAAATCGCCGGCAGTCGCGATCACGAAATTGTCAGGTGAGACGTACTCGCTGATGGCCTCGTTGATTTCTTCGACGTTCAGCCCCGCAACAGACGCTTCGAGCTTTTCAAAGTACTCCATCGTCCTACCCGTGAACAAGTTGTTGGCCAGCATCCCAGCCATAGCACTATCGCGTGAACGCGAGAGGCGTTGGTTTTGAAGAAATCCTTGAACGTTGTCTTTGAGCTCTTTCTCGGTCACCCCTTCCCGTACAAACTTGCGGACTTCTTCGTCGATGACTTTAACCAGCTTGTCACGGTTGGTAGGGTTCGCAATGGCAGAGATCGACAGAGACGCGCGCTCATCCATGGGGCTGGCGGACAAACCGCTAGAAACGCCATAAGAAAGGCCCTCATCCTGTCGAACACGATTGCCCAATCGCGAGGCGAGACTACTCCCTCCCAGGATCGTATTGCCGATAAGCAATGCTGCATACTTTGGATGATCGTCTCGAATGGCATATTGCTGACTAGCGAAGAAGTTCGAATTGGCCTTGTCCGGAGTCTCGATCGACTGCATTGGGATCTTGACATCGGTGACCGCTGCGACTGCAACCCGTTGGTATGCAATCTTCGATTTCCAGTTTGCGAGCATTAATGAAAGCTTCGGCTCAACTTCGGCTGGATCGAAATCGCCGACCAGCGAAACTTCCCCTTCTGTTCCCGATAGGAACTTGGCATGCAGTTCGATAACATCGGAAAGCTTGAGCTTACGGAAATCCTCGAGCTCTTCTTCTGTGGTCGGGATGTAACGGACATCTCCGCGTTTGTAGGGGTTGAGGGCCCGAGAGACGGCTTGCATCGCCAACACTCCCGGTTCGCGTCTCTGATTCTCCAACTGCGTGATGGCTTGATCCTGCAGCAAAGAAAATTCCTTTTCATCCATGGAAGGGTTTCGCAAGATGTCTTGGATCAAATCCAAAACTTCCATCAGTTTGTCCCGCTTGGTCTCGAGCCCTACACGAAGCACCTGAGGACTCGAACCGAATCGAAGCGAAGCCTTCAGCTGGTCCTTGCGATCGTTCAATTCCTGAAGGCTCAGTGTTTTGGTTCCTCGTTCCATAAGACTGCCGAGCATCTCGCATGCGGTCGTTTTACCGACAAGCGATTTCTCGTCACCGAAACGGAGATTAAGGATCAAGTTGACTGTATCACCACGGGTTTTTTTCGGTAAAAACGCGTAGGGTATGCCCGTTTTTAGTTCGCCACGCACAAGGCGTTCTTCAATGTTTTTTGGGGTCGGATCGAATTTTTCGCCTTCGCTGATGGCTTCTCGACCGACATAACCTGCCACTTTTTCGTTGACGTCAGGTCGATCTGGAATCTGTATTCGCTCGGAACGCTCAGTCGGCAAAAAGAGGCCTACCGTGCGATTGTTCCGTACCAAATATTTCTGTGCCGCCATTTGAACTTGTTCGGGGGTAGCTTTCTCGATGTTGTCTCGGTGGAGAAAGTACAATCGCCAGTCCCCTTGTGCGGCCCAGTCGCTCAAGCTGATGGCGAGGCTATCGGATTTCGAGGCGGCCATCTCTCGCGAGTTGAGAATCTGTTGCTTGGCACGGTCAACCTCTTCGACCGTGATGGGATTTTCCGCGAGGTTTTCAAGCGTATTCAGCATCGCATCGCGGGCTTCGTCAATAGATTTTTCTTTCGGAATCTCAGAGAAGAAAAACATTGCACCCGGATCGTGTAAACCAAACGCCCCACCAAACATACGAGTCCCTTTTTTCGTCTCGATCATCGACTTGTAAAGTCGACCACTCGGCTCGTCGGTTAAGACAGAAGTGAGAAGTTCTACCGCGGCGAACTCCGCGTCACTGCCGGCTGGGATGTGGTACATCGAACCGACCATCTGGACGTCCCCGACTCGGCGCACCATCGTGACGCGATCTCCGTCTTGGGCCGGTTCTACCGTGTAGGTTCGGTTGATCGGCGTTTTCGGCTTCTCAAGCACTCCAAAGTACTTCTTGATGAAGCCAATCGCTTTCTGTTGGTCGAAACTACCAGCGATGATCAATATTGCATTGTCAGGGCGATAGTACTTTCGATAAAAGGCTCGCAAGCTATCGACGGGAACACGTTCGATATCGCTTCGATTGCCGATGGTCGAGTTTCCGTAGTTGTGCCACTGGAACGCCGCGGAAAACATTCGCTGCTGGAGAACTCGCATCGGACTGTTCTCGCCGCGCTCGAATTCGCTGCGAACGACGGTGAATTCCTTTTGCAGATCTTCGTTCAAGATCTTACTATTGACCATGCGGTCGGCTTCGAGACGAATAGCGAATTCCAAGTTCTCATCCGAGGCTGTCAATGTTTCGTAATAATTGGTCCGGTCCAACCAGGTCGTTCCGTTGAACGAGGCTCCGTGATCTCGAAGAGCCTCCGGGATTTTGGGATGAAGTTCGGTCCCCTTAAAGAGCATGTGTTCGAGCAAATGGGCCATGCCCGTTTCGCCATAGCCCTCATGTCGCGAGCCAACGAAGACCGTGCAATTAACGGTCACCTTAGGTTGACTATTGTCGGCGAACAACAAGATCTTCAAGCCATTCTCGAGGGCATACTCATGCATCCCTTCGACGGATCCAATTTTGGTGGGCATCTTGTCGTCCGAAACTCCATTAGCCGAGAAAAGAAAAAGGCTGGCAAAAAAAGTACTGTAGCGAAAAAGCGAACCCACAAGAACGCTAGCGATCGTTCTGTTGGACGTTCTGGTGGACGCCGCGGTCGTTTTGGTGAATCGTGTTGGCTTGACGAATGACATGGTGGAAAGGTCCTGCAGACTCGTGAAAAGACGAGATCGTTTCAATGATCCACAAGATTGTAATACAATTCCGTTCTTTCGTAGATTGGTGATCCGACAACCTTCAAATTTAGTGGGCTAGGAATCGTATGGTTTGGAAAAGGGTATGCGCTTCGCACGAGCTGTTGGAGGGAAAGGCCATCGAGGTGGTCTGTCAAGGGGAGGTCATCGCGGTTTATCGTCATGATCACGTTCTGTATGCGATCGACGGCATTTGCATGCATCAGGGAGGGCCGTTGGCTCGAGGACGGCTCATGAACGGGACGGTCGTCTGCCCGTGGCACGGTTGGCAATACGAACTCGCTACCGGAAATCATGCCCCAACTTGCAAACCCATGCTAAAAACTTATCAAATCCAGGAATTAGATGGTGAAATTGAGATTGACTTGCCCCAATGACAGCTCCTAGCATCCGGCGTGGCTATCCGGTAAGGATTGGGTTTCTTCTATTTTGTCGCTATGGATTGCGGCGATTCAAAGTGCTCAATGCAAAGCGGACTTAGAAAACGGACATTCGGTCAGGGAGGACCGCAGTGCAAACAATTAAAACCGCCGTCGTTGTCGTACTTTTGCTTTTCGTTCTTTATGGCGGCTATGTCGCCTTGGACGGAACGGATACACCTCTAAAGCCCGAACTGGAGAGTATGGTCAGTATGGACCAAACCATGCCGGATGTTTCGGGGCCATCGGGACCATTCGTGTCGGCGGGCTCATCGAGTGGAGCCGGTGGTTTTGATTCCTTCAACTCCAATCCCAGCAGCGGCTTTTCCTCCTTTGGAAGCTCTCCGAGTTCGCCGTTTGGAGCCTTCAATCCAGCAGCCAACGCGTCATCAACAGCGCCCGTACCGTCCAATGGAACATTACAGCCATCACCGATGCTGATTCCGCCCGGCAACTCGACCTCGATCAGTGCGCCGCCGTCTCTGATACCGTCTCTGTCAAGCCCGCCCTCTTTCAACTCGCCAAACTCTAAACTTCCCACCGAGAAGGATAGCTTTCCGCCTAGCCTGAACGAAGCTAACTCCACGATCTCTACGACAACGCCCGGCTTTGGAACCAGCCTACCAGGTGCAATACCGAGTTCCAAAATTCCAGCGGACTTTGCTTCCTCTTCCACCGCATTGCCGTCCGATGGTCAATCATCCTTCAACACCAAGACGCTGCCTCCGATCGGAACCCCCAATAGTCCCAACGAGTCAACCGATACGCCTGCGAGTGGTCAATCCTCTTCGTTTGTTAATTCGTCGGCAAGCAAGTCGTATGAAAACGCTAAGGAACTGGCAATGGATCAGATCGACCGCGGTAACCTCAAGGAAGCGTTAGCCACGGTTTCCGTGTTTTACAATGCACCTGAGTTAACGACCGAACAACGTACCGATCTGCTAGATCTACTGGACGCTCTGTCGCGAGAAGTGGTCTTCTCTCGCCGGCACCTGCTGGATATGGCGTACATCGTGGCGCCGGGTGAAACGCTAGAACAAATCGCAAAACGTTACGAGCTGCCAACCGAGATATTGGCTCGAATCAACGCCATCGATCCAGCGGTACAGCTGCCAAGCGGCGCAAAACTGAAAGTCGTTCCCGGCCCATTCCGAGCTGAGGTCGATATGGTTCGAAGCGAAATCACGTTGTTTCTACCGGGAGATCTCTACGCAGGTCGTTTTCCCGTTTCCTTCGGGTCCGAACCAACACCCAAACCTGGCGTGTTCCAAGTTATCGACAAGCAAAAGAATCGCAACTACTACGGAAATGGTGTTCAGATTGCCGCAACGGATCCACGCAACCCATTTGGCGGATGGTGGATCGATCTCGGCCAAGACGTTTGCATCCATGGGTCCTCAACCACGGGACCGACAGACAGCAAGCTCGGTTGCATCAGTCTTTCGCCCTTGGACGCAAGCGACGTCTTCGGCATGCTGAGCCGCGGGTCTCAAGTCACCATTCGCAGATAGACTTTCTATTCAGCTTTTGCCGTGACCCCCGGCCAGTCGTCCGTCCGGAAGGGAGTTAAGGGCAATCCATTGTCGCTGAACAAGTTGCAGACCGGGTTGTTGGCCCATGCGTAACGCACCGACATAGGGTTTGGAACGTTGGATGCCGAAACCTGAATTCGTCCATCCCCTAGAAGCTTGGCATCCGCGTTGTAAAACTTCTTATCCTCGCCAGCGACGGTAAAGCCGATCGGCTCATCCACATCAAATGGACGCCACTTTTTTCCAACATTGGCACACTTGATAACGATGGCACCTTCGGCTTTCTCCATCGATTCATAGCGAGGACTTTGGTAATCGATAGGCACGCCGTATTGCTTGGCCAGAGCCCAACGAGCGAGCCTTCTTCCAACATCCACCTTATTCTTAGGATGGATGTCTTTTCCCTCGCCTATGTCGACAATAACCGCTTGACCGCTATTGGGCAATTTGTCCATAGCCATGGTTTGTGCTTCGCGAAGCTCTGCCCAATCGCTATCCTCCGGCCCCTTGCTCTGGGCTTTGAAGTCGGCCAATTGAACCCAGTAGAATGGAAAATCTCCTTGGCCCCATTCGTTTCGCCAGTTCGTGACCATCAGAGGGAAAAGATCTCGATACTGATAGGCTCGGCTTGCATTCGATTCTCCTTGGTACCAAATCGCCCCTTTGATGCCGTACCCCATATGCGACTTCAAAACTCCATTGTAGATATTTGCGGGTCTCGCATTTCCTATCATGCTACCGAGCAATTTTGTATGTTCAGTCTTTTCGGCGTCCGTGCGATCCGCTTTCGAATCCAAGGCGGCAAATCGCTCTTCCATTCCGTTCCATCGACTGAGCAGAGCGTCATATCGCGAACTGGCTTTGAGTGCATCTCGATTCACCCACGCTTCACAAGCCGAACCGCCCCATGCGTTGTTGATCAGGCCGATAGGGACCTTGGTCGTCTGATAGATCTGCCTCGCGAAAAAGTATCCGACGGCGGAGAAACTACCCACCGTTTCAGCGGAACATACCATCCATTTTCGATCATCGTGGCTCCATCGCGGTTCTTGCGCGCCCACTTGCGGGAAATTGATCATTCGGATGTTCGGAAGATCGGCAGCCAATTTTTCGAGGTCTGTGTCGTTGGACTGATTGACAGACCATTGCATATTGGACTGACCCGAACAAATCCAAACTTCACCGATCAACACATCGGTAAGTTCCACTACGCTCGAACCAGCCACTCGCAGTTTTAGCGGGCCGCCGCCAGCAGATAAGGAAGGTAGCTTGGCCGACCAGTTTCCTTGAGCATCCGCTTTCGCTTCGACCGATTTGTCGCCGAGCGTGATCGATACGTTTTCGCCCGCAACCCCCGTTCCCCATATCTTGTTCTCCTGCCCTTGCTGCAGAACCATGTGATTTGAAAAAACATTTGGGAGCTTGACGTCCGCGTAGCTCTGGCCGGGAACAATTGCAGCCGAGGTGAATAGAGCCAATGCAATCGCTTTTCGCGACCAGCGAGTCGAGTTGAATCTCATCGAAAATAAATCCTAGGGAAAGAAGTGGTGGGGAGAGGCAGGACTAAGAATTCAATCCTGTTAAGGTAGCATAAACCCAGGTCATCCACTGGGCTATCTGCCGCCACATCGAATGATGAACCAAGGCGATGATAATGAAGCAAGCATGCAGTCCAAATCCATGCGAGCCTTCAGGACGGCCCACAGGGACTATTTTGCGAAGGCCGAGGTAAACCGGCAAACAAAGTCCTATGATAAACACAACGCTTTGCCAGCCAAGGACAGAACCTGTCACCAGACAAATCCAAATCCAGTTTTTCCGGGCGACCCGAGCTGGATTCCGGCCAGAATCATCGTTGCTCTCGTGACCTCCTGGCTCCCGTCCATTCACTAGCCATCCCACCAAACTCCCAACAAACCCACCCAGCAAGATGGAAATCAGTGGGTTGGCGATCTGTCCGATGGCGGATGCCCCGGCGGCCGCAAATAAACGCGTCGGGGATTGCAAAAAGGGGGAATACCAAGGAACACAATCAAGGTAGGGGTGGATTAGTTTTCCAGACGAGAGCCCGACAGCGATCAGCACCAACGGAAACATCGGAAAGGGTTTCTTCCCCATACAGGCAGTCGCAAGCATGATAGTTACCGCAAACATAGATGCATGCATCAAGTAGGCTCCTATCAGGGGCCATGGCGGATCCAAGACAATGTTTGCCACCCCGTTGCGACCAAGCCACTTCCAGGCTGGCAGATTGGCACCGCCGCGATCAAGCTGCCAAATCGCTAGCCACAGAAAGACGGTCCCGACCGCGGCCTCAATCAACACGTAACGCGCAGCAATCGGTAAATGGCAGGTGCGACATTTACCCTGAAGAATTAGCCAACCCAAAATCGGCGTGTTGTCGAGAAAACTCAGTCGCGTATCACAAAATGGACACTTCGATCCACCGAAGACGATGGTCCTGCCTTCGGGCACCCGACCAGCTACCAAGTTCAGGAAACTTCCGACACTCGCTCCAAAGTAAAAGAACCAGCCAAAGAATAGGAACTCGAAACTCCTCATCAGTATTTGATTCGTCCAATCCTGTGCGAGATCGTATGGCAGGATTTGCTTCGACGGGTTCAAAAGGTACAACAGTTGGACCTTTAGCGCAGGAAGCAAAAACACATAGCACGCGTAAGCCCCCAACAATCCGACGATGAGCCCCAATAGCCACAGATTGGTGCGTCGGCGCCGTGACCGACGAGCAGACACACGCAGCGGAGTGTTCTTCGTATCGGCCGGATTCCCTTCGGCCATTTCGCTATCTGCAAAGGCGTTGGTCGGAACACTTTCCCCAAAAGACTCAATCAAAACGCCGCCCGTTGCTTCTGAAACTGATTTAATAGATCCTTGAGTGGGTCCGACTCAGGCTCGGTATTGTTCCGTTTCAAATCACGTGGGCTAAGACGACGCACTGCCCCGGGATTGTTTGCGTCTTGTGCGATGCTAAAAGCATCAATCTCCGCAACCTCAGGCAACTCTTGCCCCGGTGGGACCAAAAAGAAACCGATACTCCGCGGTTGGTAGTTAACATCCTCGATCGGATTCGGGCTCTTGCCCGTGCGGTCGATCGCAATCGATTGCAGAAACTCTTCATACACGCTGATGTCGTAGAGCACAGTCGGTGGTATCGGGATGCTGTATTGATGCTGATTCCAATTGCCAAATGTATCCATGGTTTCGATCGTCTCGATAATCGTTCCGCCCGGATCACGATCCAACTGAACCGTTTCGCTACCTCGTGTTGGGATTCGATGTTTTTGAATGGACTGCGAATGGCGTCGGTCCGCCAACAAGATGTTCAAGGTATCGGAATGGCTGTTCATGAGTCGAGCAGAACAGGGGCGCAAAGGTGGATTCGGTACCACTTGCTGTTGAGACGTTCGAAACTGTGGAGCAGGTAACGCGAAGGCGGGCGTTTGTGGCCACCAGACCTGCCAAGGATCGTAGGTCATACTTTGCAAACACAGACCTTGATTGGGAATACAGGTGAGTGCCATCCCTGGATAGAGAACACTCTCAAAGCAGTAGCCAGAGCCCCCCTGCACATTCTGAATACGCCAAAGCTGGTCCGCGCCGCTGTGCAGCGGATTCAACACTATCGGGAATGGCACACCAGTACGTCGGAAACCACCACCTCCTCCAAACGATCCCCCCGCCGGAAAGGCTCCACCCCCAAAGGATGAACCCTCAAAGGATGAACCCTCAAAGGATGAACCCTCAAAGGTTGAACCGCCGCCAAAAGCACCGCTGCGATGATTGAGTCGACTGCTTCGAGCAAAGCCCTCGGGTGCCTCGCCAAGCCCAATCGCCAACCAGTCGTTTCGATGCCGCTGCTGGAGTCGGACCATGTTGTTGGAAACCGGCGCGATGTACCACGCCGAGTCTGCGTCCACTGCTTGATTCCGAAATCCGAACTGGTCGTTTCCACGCATAGTGAGAAATTGCCGTTCGGCTGGTCCGCCGACCGACAAGTGCATGGCGGTCATGCCGGGCAAACCCTGCATGTTGCGCATCGGCTCGGTTTGCGCCATCCCTCGGCTTCGTTCTCGCCCGGTTAACGGGTTCTCAAAACCGGGGGGCAATAGATCCGTTGGCATGGGCACCAAAGAGGATGTTCCAGACGATCCTGCAATCGTCATCTTGCTCCAAGCGAACTGAATTTGACCATTCTGCAGCGTTCCGATCTGCATTCGCCCCGTATTCGAGGCTGGCCAGCGAATGATTTGCTGTGCTTGTTTAGAGGTATAACCGATGAGCTGCTGGTCGGCGGTGTCGTAGCGAGGTGCACGCAGATACCGGGTGGTCGTACCTGCCGGAGCACGTACCACCAATTCGTTGGGCGAAACCGTTGCAATCGATGGGGCGGCCAAACCGGGTACCGAAAGCTCAAACGAGCCCGACTCGATAACTTGACCGTACGCACCGCAAACCATTGCCAGCCACACCCAAGTGCTTCGCGTGCTCACGACTATTGAATGCCCTAACATGACTCATCTCCATCCGGGATGATTATCCCAGTTTCATGATAAACGATTCCAAGGCCAGACGTGCGCGTTGGTCGTTGCTGTGGCTCCCTTTGAGCTTCAGTTCCAATTCGACCAACAGAGCGAGCATCTCCTTAGCGCGAGGGCGACCGATCCGTTTGATGCGTGTTTCCGCTTTCGCCAAATCGAATCGATTGAAACCAGCTCGCTCCAAAGCGACTGCCAATGTCATTCTACCGTCAAGCCGCTCTGATTGCTCCACTAGTTTCGCAGCCAGCCCATACCTTCTCAAAGACCAAGATACCTGGGCCACCAGCCCCACTGCGTTCTGACCTGCCGTCAGAAGCTTGTCCAACTGCTCGATCGCAAAAGCGACTTGACCGTCAGCGATCGCATCCGACAACTCCCACGCGGTCTGGGTCCGCCAGCCCCCCACCAGTTCGGCGACCCGTTGGTCCGAAATCGAACCATCCGATTCCGCAAAAAGCGCCAGCTTGGCGATCTCACAATCGATCAGTCCACAAACGGCTCCTATCCGATCGACAATGACTGCGGATTGCTTATCTGTCAACGCGATTGCATGCCGGGAACTGGCCCAACCCTGGACCCACTTCTGAACCGCCTTTTCGTCCGGAGGATTGCCCCAGGAGGATTTTTGAGGCGGAGTACATTTGACCAGCTTGCCTTTTTTTGCGATCAACTTATACAGCGTTGTATTGGCCGCCAGCGTTTGCAACTCCAGAATCAAACAAGTTTCCGCCACAGGTTTCTCAACCCAACGCTCTAACGGGTCACGATTCTTCGAGACGAACTTGTCGGCGTTGCGAACGACCGCGACCTTGGAGCCCCCCATGTCGAACAGGGATCGCGTCGCGAGTTCGTCATGAACATCCCGCCATAGATCTTCCTCGCCATCGAAGACTCTCAACGTCTCAGAGTCGACGCCAGCCCCTTTTATCCAATGCTGAATGGCCGTGCGACGCAAGTAATCGTCCGAGCCGAAATTGGCAATAACCGATGGCAACGGGAGCTCCACCAACGCATCCAAAAAATCGAATGCTTGAACTGGTGAGCCGGCTTTCTCCGAGCCTGACTTCGCTGTGGCTGATTTTTCAGAGGCGGTCTTCGCAGCCATAAGTTCGATCTGGTGAGTGCAGGAAAAACCTTTTGTTTAACATAGCCGCCCTCAATTTGCAACGAATCCAAGAGATTCTTACGGAGCAATCAAAATTGTGGCGCGGTGGTTTCCCCATTGTTGGCCGCTTCGTTACAATATGAGAATATTACCAAAACACCAAGCTTGAGGCCCGTTATGTCCAACTCTAAAATCCGCGGAACCGTCAACGTCATCGAAGATACCAAGTCCTTCGGCCAAAAAGGCTTTCGCAAGCGACTGGTCGTTCTGGAACAACAGAACGGGCGATTCGCTAACTACATTCCTGTCGAGTTTACCAACGACGCATGCGATGCAGTCGACGAACTCAAACTCGGCGATGAAGTCGATGTCACCTATCGACTCACTGGCCGCAAATGGCAAAAGGATCCCACCAGCGAGGTCAAGTACTTCTTGA
>Ga0335394_10003133_pt1 | contig 18730 bp, 17 predicted proteins | sample MAT03_FD_205741 | JGI IMG/M metagenome (GOLD analysis project Ga0335394, IMG submission 205741) | Freshwater microbial communities from Lake Fryxell liftoff mats and glacier meltwater in Antarctica - MAT-03 (spades assembly) (version 2) ... | reverse complement strand
GCGAGTCGAACGTGTTGACTGGCCCAGCAGGAGAGGTATTTCATGCGCTAAATATAGCACTTTGTCAGATTATTTGTTTGTTTTGGTGAAATAATTTTTTTAGTGGTCGTACAGTATGACGCACAACATCTGTATAAACGCAACTATTGCGTTTATTTATTAAAACTTGCGTTTATTTCCGCTATAAACGAATACTTCATTCATTGAAACTTGTTGGCTGTCAGTGTTTTAGTGAATGAAGCACTTGAATTGTGCTTTAATGAATCTCTCATGAAAAGGTTTATTGCAATAGTAATGACAAAGACTTAAACTTGCAATAAAAATCTGAGAAATGTTTGAGAAAAGTACGCTAATAACAAAAAGGGTGGTCTATCGCAAATGGGAAATTGAGGGGTATGCCACACATTTTTTTGGAGACGATAAGCAACTGTACCCTGTCTTTTTTTGCGTTCGGTTTCTTGCGCTATTGAGCAGAAAAGTCTTATTTGCCAACCCAAGGTAACAAGGCTATTTTGTGCGTAGGGCTGCACGGGCGAGAGTCGCCTCAATAGAAATACGTAACTTTGGGCCGTTGATTGCACGCTAAATCAATTTTTTTTATTGGTTGGCTCTTGACTCCCATTCAATTTAACCTTATCTCTGCAAAAGCATTCGCCCATTTTAAATCTATAAGCTCTTGAAAGAAACGTATCAAAAATGGTATTCGCCTACGCTGGGGCGCGATATTGAACTGCTGGTTTACGGCGATTGGGGCTATCCCATTTTGCTGTTTCCTACTTCACTGGGAAACTTCTACCAAAACCGCGACATGGGTCTGACCGAATCGGCACGTTGGTTTGTAGAAACAGGCAAAGTAAAACTCTACTGTGTGGACAGCATTGACAAAGAAAGCTGGTACGGCAAGCATCTGTCGCCTGCTGTACGGGCGCACAACTACGCGCTCTACGACCGTTTTTTGAGCAATGAACTCGTGCCAGCTATCCAAAGCGAATGTAACGTCGAAAGAATTGGAGTAGCGGGGTGTAGTTTTGGCGGCTATCACGCCCTTAATTTTGGGTTTAAACACCCTGATAAAGTGGCGTATTTGTTCAGCATGAGCGGTGCTTTTGATGTGCGCAGCTTTGTGGGAGGGCACGCTGACGACAATGTGTATTTCAACAATCCGGTTGAGTTTATGCAAAATGAGCAGGGTTGGCGCTACAACCACATGAAGGTCGTGCTGGGTACGTCGGAGTGGGATATTTGCCTAAAAGACAACCTACAAATGGCCGAAATCTTGAAAAGCAAGGGCATTGCGCATTGGCTTGATGTGCGGGGCTGGCAAATGCACGACTGGCCGCTGTGGTGTGAGATGTTCCCTGATTATATTTCAAAAATGGGGTTGTGATTCGGGCCTTAAAAAAACCGTAAATTTTAGGTGCGTTTTAGCCGTCCTAAATACCCGAAAATAGCCAATCCTGCGGCCAAGGTAGCAAAACTAAGCAGCAGTTGTACGCCACTGGGCTTGATGACCCACATGGCCCCAAAAAATTGCACAATAAGGATACAATACAAAAGTTGGGCAATGCGCTGGCGCGGGAGTTTGCTCATTACAAACGCGCCAAGGGGCGCAAAAAATATTACCACGGGAATACACGCCAACCATAAGTTGAACGATTCGGTGCCAAAATCACCCAAGATTTGTGCATGCAGAAAAAACCCTAAAATGGTTTCGATGGTCATGATGATAACAGACGAAGGCGTGGCTACTTTTTCGCTGATGCGGTAATAGATGGCCATGAGGCAAAAGGTAAAAATGTTGATGCCAGTGCCAAAAATAGAGGAAATGATACCGCCAATCAGCCCAAAAGCCAGCAGTCTAATTTGGTCGCTGCGTCCAAAGTTTTCAATCGAATCGAACACCACGCGCGCTGGGCGGCGGTTTTCGCGCCACAGCGCAACGCCAAAACTTAGCCACAACGACACAAAAAACAACTTAGCGAGCACCGGCGACACAAGCGGGACAACGTAGTAAGTGCCAAAAACCAACCCGAAAATACCCCCAAAGGTTACAAATTTGACGTAGTTCCATTCTATTTTGAGGCGCAAATCCAAGATGATTAACGAGGCCGAGGTCATGCCGATACTCTGAATGGCAAAGGCAAAATTGCGGGTAATGTCGGGCGGGATTTTGAGCAATAACGTAAAAACTGGATAAGCTATCGCCGCACTGCCTTCGGGGCTCGAACCCGCAATAAACGAGCCAAAAGCCATTGTGAGCATGGCAGGCCAGCGTTGCTCCAAAAAATCAATCCCCGAAACGAACGATACGTAATAAATCCAAGCAGCCGAAACGGTTATTAAAAACAATAAATAACGAACAGGAACTTGGTTTTTTGTGGGCTTATCGTTCATATACTGGCAAATATTTTTTTTAGACATAGTAGCTTGGCAACAAATGTATAAAAAATAAGGGTCGTTCGGTTTGTAAACGATAAGTAGAAACGAAAAACCAGCGGGGGAGCAGCCGATAGAGGCAGTATTTTGTTTTTTTGAGGCATTTGACCGTCCAGAAGCTCACCGCAGGATTGGTGATAATCGTTTTTAGTTGTTTCTTTGTGGTTGAACTAATTGATAGTATGAACTACGAACGCATTTACGCTTACCGATTTCAGCAGGTGGCGCAAGAAAAGAAAAAGATTATCTGGACGATAATTGCCCGGTATTTTTATGAAACACTCGGGCGGCCCCAACGCATTTTAGACTCGGCGGGTGGTATGTGTGAGTTTATCAATGCCGTGCCCTCGTCTGAACGGTGGACGGTGGACATCGTAGATGCCATCAAAAAATACGCCGACCCCAACGTAAAAATTATTATAGGCGACGTGCTCACGGTTGAGCTACCCGAAAGCTATTTTGATGCGGTGTTTATTTCCAATTTTTTAGAACACCTACACAGCCAAGAAGAAGTAGCCTTGTTTTTGGGACGAATGTATAAAAGCCTCAAGCCTGGCGGTAAAATTGGCATAATAGGGCCCAATTTTAAACATTGCTACCGTCAATATTTCGACTTTGCCGACCACACGGTTATATTGTCTGATTTGGGGGTCAAAGAGCACCTCTACGGCGAAGGCTTCAAGATAATTCGTTCGCACGGGCAGTTTTTGCCGCTGTCTTTTCGGGGTGGTTTGCCCGTACACCCGTTTTTGGTGAAGCTGTATTTATCCATGCCCTTCGTTTGGTGGGTGCTTGGTAAGCAGTTTTTGATCATTGGAGAAAAATAATATTTCAAAATAATGCTACCCATTACCGTATTCTACGTTAAATTATTATTTGTTCTCTTGGCTATACCAGTAGCCTATTATATCAATTTTTCGGCTTCTTTTATTGCTAAAATAGAATCATTTTGGGGACAAAAAAAAACGGCAATTGGTTTTTGGGTTTTTTACAGAATTATTCCTTTCATTGTTATATATCTCATTCTTGACTTTGAACCGCGAAGCGATGTTCCCTTCTTTTGGTACAAAGCATCAAGAGCTGTAAAAGGGGGCTTGGTTTACGTAGATTTTTGGTCTTTTCATGCGCCGTTGTATGCTTACATCATTGCCTTTCCACTTTTATTTTGGTACAATTCAAAGGCCATAGTCCTGCTAATGGTGCTTTTAGAAGGCTTTATTGTTTTCAAAACCTATAATTTTTATCAAAACACAGGCAAGGATATTTTCAAAAAAACGCTTTTGTACTTGGCCATTCCTGCACCATTCGTAATGGTGATTTTGGGCGGTCAAGAAGATATTTGGTTTTGGGGAGTTGCGCTACTAATGCTTTATTACCTCAAAAAATACAATGATGATGGCTGGAAATTAGGGGTTATTTTTTCAATTGGACTCATAGCAATCAAAGCTACTTTTATTTTTTGGTTATTTCCATTGATGTTATTTGTCAAAAAAAGGGTCTCTTTTTTGCTGGGTATGGCCATGATTGGAATTCCAACCGTTGCGATTTTATACGCGCTGACAGGCTGGAAATTCTTAGAATTATTAGAACATATTAAAGTGCCGCTTACTCCCAATTTGTTTACCATACTTCGTCCATTTATTACTGCCCTTTTGGGTCATTCGCCATCAATACCTGTTTTCAATTGGCTGGGACTCGTTCCTACGCTTATCGCCGCCTTGTTTGTTGCCTATAAATTTCGGGAGAATACACTCAGAAAAGCAATTCCATATATATTTACGGGTACCTATATTTCAATGACAATTTTTCAGCTTAGCTCGCCTGGATACTACTCTTTTTGTTATTTATTACCGGTTGTTTTTTTTATTATCAACTGGGAATCCAAGCGGGATTTTGCCATTTTTATGATTCTCAATGTCATTTTAATTATCCAGCCTTTTATATTTACGTACCTCAATAGCCCAGCATACAACTTATTTTCGGATATTGGTGTCAGTCTATTACACACCATCGAATACACGTTACAAGTAATCAACGTTGTTATTTTTGCGTGGCTATTAGGGCGTATTTTATTTGTTATCAAGCCTCTTATTTCCTATTAATCCATGAATATTATTATTGGTAAAACCATCATTTCTGTTCTTTGTAGCATTTTGATTCTGATGATGTGGTATTTCAGCGGATTTCTCAAAAAAAGAATTGCTAACTATTCCATACATTCTGTTTTTGGTGTGGGCGTGCTTCTTTTTAGAGTTATTCCATACCTCATCATTTTTTTCTTTTTTTCTTTTCCAGCGCCATCAGACATTATCTACTACTGGCAGCATTCAATCCCGGTCTTTGATGGTAAACTGGTATATCGAGATTTCTTTTGTCCTTACGCTCCCTTTTTTCCTTATATTGTTGCCCTTGCCATAAAGTGCTGGTACAGTCCCAAAGCCATTTCGTTGTTAATGATGGTTTGCGAAGTTGGCATCTTGTTTTTTACCGTAAAACAATTCAAACCTTTTTACAAAAAAGAAGAACTTTTATACCGGTTGTTGATTTATTTGGTCATGCCCGCCTCGCTTGTTTTGAGCGCTTTATCTGGCCAGGAAGACATCTGGATGTGGTTTTTTGCTATTTTGGCCTACCGTTTTTCTCATTCAAAAAATGCGGCTTTTACAATGGGGCTTGTACTGGGCATCGGTCATTTGTTTACAAAGGCAGTGCTTGTATTGGGCACAATTAGTATCTTCTTTTTTATTAGAAAACGTATTCCCTTTCTGTTGGGGTTGGTCATTATTGGTTTGCCTACATTAGTTGTTTTGTATGCTTTGACAGGTCTTGAATTTTTGCAACCCATTCAAGAATCTAACACCTTGCGTTCGCCCAATATTGGCTCTGTTTTGAACCCGTTTTTTTTCAATAATCTTCATCTGGGCGAAAAATGGCTTAATTGGTTGGGGCTTACCATAATTATTGCCATAAGCGGCATAACAAGTTTGTATTCGCCGCAAAAAAATCTTTTAAAGCCGTTTGCGCTGATTTGGATTATCACTTACGGCAGCATGATGATTGTGCAACAAAGTGCCTATAGCAATTACATTTTTATTTTCTTGATGCCGCTTGTCTTTGCGCTTTTGAATACTGAAAAGCTGTCAGAACTTCTGATTCTATTGGTTTTCAATGTGGCCACGGTCATACAGCCTTCTATTTGGTGGAGATACAACATGCCTCAATATAAACAACCTGCTGATATTTTTGTGCGTCCAGCATTTATCATTGACTACACCATGCAAGTCGTCATCGTGGCTTGTGTGGTCTATTATATCTATTCTTCATTTCAGTTTTTGAAAAAACTGCCAAAAACGCTTTCTACCGAGGTCTAATCAGGAGCTATGGGTGTATGAAATTTTGAGCAAAGTTTGAATTTGCGCATTTTCTTCGGGCTTCACGTGGTTATCGATGCCCCGCTCAAAACGGCATCTAACCAGCGTGAGAGAATGTTGTTTTCAAAATGCCACCGTTTGCCCCAGCTTATTGCTCTTCCAGGCTTGCTCAATGACCCGTGTAGTGTGCAATATTTGCTGCGGTTTCACCAGTGGCACCGCGCCATTTGCCACTACCTCGTATAAATTGTCATAAAAAGGCGTATAATCTCCCCGCAGACTGTCAACGGGCGTGGCAAGTGCCTGTGTGTAGAGCGTGCCCTGGAGGTTTTGGGGTTCTTGGCCCCAGTTGGGGATATTGGGCAACAAGTTTTTTCGGAGCATTTCTTCTTGTACGTCCAAACCGTATTTCAGAAACGAACCTTGGCTGCCGTGAATTGTAAAGCGCAGGTCGTTTTTGCAAGCCAATAGGCTGGCTTTTAGAACAATACGCTTGTCGGAATAGTCAAGCCGAAGGTCGAAATAGTCGTCGGTAAGTGTCTGCGGTCTAACGTGCCTGATACTGGCTGTGATGGTATCGGGCGGGCCAAAGAGCGTGAGGGCTTGGTCGATGAGGTGCGGCCCCAAGTTGTACAAATGCCCTGCGCCAGTTGTTGGGGCTTCTTTCCAAGTGCCATGAAGCACGGCGGGGCGGTAGCGGTCGAAGCGCGACTCAAACTCTACTACCTGCCCCAAACGCCCCAACTGCAAAAGCCGCTGAATGGTCAAAAAATCGGCGTCCCATCGGCGGTTTTGGTAGGCTGTTACGAGCAGGTTTTTTTTTTCGGCCAGTTCAATCAACGCTTCGGCTTCGGCCACGGTATTGGCAAAAGGCTTTTCAATCACCACGTGTTTGCCTGCTTCGAGTGCAGCACTGGCATAAGCGTAGTGCGTGTCGTTGGGCGTACATACAAAGACCAAATCAATGGCGGGGTCGGCCAAAAGTTCAGCGTGGCTTCGTACAATTTCGATGGCGGGGTCAAATGCCTGGGCTTGATTGGTATTTCGTTCTACTACTTTGATTAGTTTTAGCCGTGGGTTTACTTTTATAAACGGCGCGTGAAAATACCGTCCCGAAAGCCCGAAACCAATCAAGCCAACCCTCAGCGGTGCGTGAATTTTAGTAAACATTTTTGAACTATTTAAAATCAAAAAAAACCTCATGAATCGAAGAGATTTTATCCAAAAAACTACTCTATCGGCGGCTTCTTTTTTTATTGTGCCGCGTTATGTTTTGGGCAAAGGCTACACCGCTCCCAGCGATTTGCTCAACTTTGGGTTTATTGGTTGTGGCAAACAAAGCGGCGGCCTACGCGGCAATTTTCTCCAATCTAATCAAGTACAGTTTGTGGCTGCCGCCGACGTGGACACGATCAAGCGCAACAAGTGGGCGGCGGCCGCCAATGAGTTTTATGCCAAAAAAGCGGGGCAGCAAACCTACAAAAGCTGCGAGCCAATGGCCGACTTTCGGCAACTGTTGGCCCGCAAAGACATTGATGCCGTGGTCATTGCAGCACCCGACCACTGGCACGCCGTGATGGCCGTAAAAGCCTGCGAGGCAGGAAAAGACGTGTACTGCGAAAAACCGCTCTCACTTACGGTAGCCGAAGGCCGCGCCATGGTCAAGGCGGCCCGCAAAAACCAGCGGGTGTTTCAAACGGGAAGTATGCAGCGGTCGTGGAAAGAGTTTCAACAAGCTGCCAATCTGGTACAAAGCGGCGCAATTGGCCAAGTAAAACAAGTGAAAGTAAACGTGAGCGGCCCACCCAAACCCTGGGATTTGGCTACCGAACCTACGCCCGAAGGCTTAGATTGGGATTCGTGGCTTGGCCCCAACACCATTCAACGGCCTTACAACAACCAACTCGCCCCCGCGCTCGAGGCCAAGTTTTGGCCCAAATGGCGCGACTACAGCGAGTTTGGCGGCGGTGGCATGACCGACTGGGGTGCGCACATGTTTGACATTGCGCAGTGGGGCCTGGGCATGGACGGTAGCGGCCCCGTGGCACTCACACCGCCCACCGATGGCTCCGCAAAGGGCTTGATTTATACCTACCAAAATGGCGTGGAAATGACCCATACGCCCACCGAAGGAAAGCAGTTTTGCCACTTTATCGGTACTGAGGGCGAAGTATGGGTAGCGCGGGGCGAACTAAAAACCACGCCAGAGGTGCTAAAAGATCAAGTTTTTGATGAAACCAACCGAAAGGTGTATTTTTCTAATAACCATTGTCTCGACTTCCTGCAAGCCATCAAAAGCCGTAAAAACCCCCTTTGCGATGTCGAGATTGGCCACCGCACGGCTTCGGTTTGTAACTTGGGCAATATTGCCTACCAACTCAAACGACCGCTCAAATGGAACCCCACGACCGAGAAATTTACCGACGATACCGAAGCCAACGCACTACTGACGCGGCCAATGCGGTCTGAGTGGAATATTTTGTAGGTAGGCTGGTTTTCTCAAATCAAAATACGCGCCCAATGCCCGATTTATCAAGTTCGACTCTTTGAACTTGATAAATCGGGCATTGTCAGTAAAAGCCCTGTTTATAATCCACACGATCTGCCAATGTGTCAGAAAAAAAGATTTTGGCAAAATAATTGAAGACCTTTGTTGTGTGCTGTTAGCAATTGAAAAATGAGCAAAAAATCAAATTTTAGTTTTTGGAAGAAAACGACCAATACCATGACCCCCGAAGAAACCATACCAACAAACGAAGCCGAAATAGTAGAATTGGCAAGCGAGCAAGCAACGGTAGCAACCGAATTAGAAACTCCTGACAACCAGCCAGCCAACGACAAACTGCAAACCGAGTTGGCCGAGCTGAAAGATAAGTATTTGCGCCTTTACGCCGACTTTGAAAATTTCCGCCGCCGCACCTCCAAAGAAAAATTAGAGCTCATGGCCACCGCCAACGAAGAATTGATGAAGGCCATACTACCCGTAGTAGATGACTTTGAACGCGCCATGACTTCCTTTGACAATTCTACCGAAGTTGAGCCCTTGAAAGAAGGCGTGGGTTTGATTTACAGTAAATTATACAAAACCCTCGAAGCCAAAGGCTTAAAGCCAATGACGGCCAAAGGCGAAATACTCGATGCCGACTTGCACGAGTCTATCGCTCAGTTTCCTGCTCCTAACGACGATATGACAGGGAAAATAATTGACGAAGTAGAAAAAGGTTATTTCTTAAACGAAAAGGTAATTCGCTACGCAAAAGTGGTGGTAGGAAGCTAAATAGCACAAAAAATGGCACAAAAAAGAGATTATTACGACATATTGGGCGTGGCAAAAGGAGCCTCCGAAGACGACATCAAGAAAGCCTATCGCAAGTTGGCCATCAAATATCACCCCGATAAAAACCCCGACGACCCCGCAGCCGAAGATAAATTTAAGGAAGCAGCCGAAGCCTACGGCGCACTGAGCGACCCCCAAAAACGCCAACAATACGATAAATTTGGCCACCAAGCCATGGGCGGTGCGGGCGGATTTGGCGGCGCGGCGGGTGGCTTCACAATGGACGACATATTTTCGCAATTTGGCGACGTGTTTGGCGATAACTCGCCCTTTGGCGATATTTTTGGACAAGCACGCGGCGGTGGCGGTAGGCGCGTACGGCGCGGCTCCGACCTCCGCATAAAGCTCAAACTCAACCTCCAAGAAATAGCCGAAGGTGCCGATAAGAAAATCAAAGTAAAACGCTATATAACCTGCAACGCTTGCACAGGGAATGGCTCCAAAAACGGCACATCGCTCAAAACTTGCCACACCTGCAACGGAACAGGACAGGTACGGAAAGTAGTAAATACCATGCTTGGGCAAATGGTGTCAAGCAGCACCTGCCCCACCTGCAACGGCGAAGGCAAGATTGTGAGCGACCGCTGCGAAGTGTGCGCGGGCGAAGGCCGACTGCTCGAAGACGACGTAATTAGCCTCAAAGTACCAGGCGGCGTGTCGGACGGAATGCAGCTATCTATGAGCGGCAAAGGCAACGTGCCGCCACGCGGCGGCGTAGCTGGAGACCTGCTCATCTTGGTAGAAGAAGAAGAAGACGAAAACCTCAAACGCGACGGCAATAACCTCATCTTTGACCTGCACGTAAATTTTGTGGAGGCTGCCATCGGCACGCAGGTAGAGGTGCCAACCATTGACGGAAAAGCCAAAATAAGCATCGAACCTGGCACGCAAGGCGGCAAGATATTAAGACTCAAAGGCAAGGGTATCAAAGAGTTGAACGGCTACGGGCGCGGCGACCAACTGGTGCATCTCAATATTTGGACTCCCAAACAACTCTCGACCGAAGAACGCGCAATGCTCGAAAAACTGCGCCATTCGCCCAATTTTCAGCCCAAACCCAATAAAAATGAAAAAGGATTTTTTGAAAAAATGAAAGACTTTTTTCATTGATCGGTCAATAGCTCGCTGACCAGTTTTTCTTTTACCAATGAAGCCATCAGCCCAGCCAGATCGGTACGGCAGGTGGCTTCATCAATTTCATACACTTGACAAATATGGGCTACCAGCTCGTCAAAAGTATGCGGCTGCTCGTTTAGTTTTTCCCAAACCAATGTACCCACGTCTTCCATGCTATAATACACGCCATCTTGGTGGTTCAAGATCACTATTTCGTTGCCCAAAAGCGACGATACCTGTTTTTGAGTAAGCCCGTATTTCATGCCTTGCGGTGTTATGTTTTTTTCAAATTTAAAACTTATCTCGCTAAATTGGAGTTAAATTTTAACACTTCCTCATTTTTATGAATCATTTTTTTTCAGTTTATCGCCGCGAAATCTCCGAAACTATCCGCCTTAGCCTTCCCATTGTCATTGCACAACTGGGCGTTATCTTAATGGGCATTACCGACAACATCATGGTAGGGCGTTTTTTGGGAGCCAAAGCCCTTGGTGCGGCAGGCTTGGCCAATTCGTTGTCGTTTTTGGTGTCAAGCATTGGCGTGGGCGGGCTGGGCGTAGTGGCCTCGCTTATTTCGCAAGCCAAAGGCCAAGATAACGTGCCTGAAATCGGGCGAACCTTCAAGGCGGGTTTGTGGGCAGCCTTGCTGCTGGGGGGTATTCTGGCCGTTCTTTCGGCAATACTCGGCTATTATCTGCATTGGTTTAACCAAACCGCCGAAATTACGGCACTCTCACAGCCTTTCATGTATATTTTGAGTTTTTCTATTGTGCCGCTTTTTCTTTTTGTGGCTACCCGCCAGTTGAGCGACGGCCTATCGCTGCCCCGTGTGGCCATGTTCATTACAGTTTCGGCGTTGGTTGTTAATACGCTGTTTAATTATTGGCTCATCAACGGTACCTGGTTTTTTCCAAAAATGGGCCTCAATGGTTCGGCTACCGCTACGCTAATTGCGCGGCTGTATATGGCGGGGGCCATTTTGGTTTATGTATTCAACAACAACCAATTTGCCAAATACTTAAATACAAGCAACGGGACACCAGTAAGTGCCTTGGTTCAAAAAATATTTTTGATGGTTATTTCAACGGGTTTACAATTTTTCTTTGAAATCGCCGCCTTTTCGCTGGCCGTAGTAATGATAGGTTGGCTGGGCGAAAACCAACTGGCGGCCCACCAAATTGCCATCAACATGGCCTCCACTACTTATATGATGGCCACGGGCATTGCGGCGGCGGGGGCCATTCGGGTAGGGCGGGCTTTTGGGCAGCACGACAAAACGGCAGTTTTTAGGGCGGGTACGGCGGCTTTTTTGCTGATAACGGCCTTTATGGGCTTTTGCTGCTTGCTTTTTTTGACCGCCAACGACTTTTTGGTAACACTCTACCTCACCGATAACGCCCCCGTAATGCAAATAGCGGCAGGGCTAATTGTTATTGGGGGCTTTTTTCAACTTTCCGATGGTATTCAAGTGATAGCGCTGGGTGCGCTGCGCGGCGTGAGCGACATCAACCTGCCCACGCTCATTACGCTCATTGCCTACTGGGTGCTGGCGTTGCCATTGAGCTATTTACTGGCTTTTACCTTCAAAATGGACGTAGCGGGCGTTTGGATTGCCCTTTTGATAGGACTTACTTTCTCAGCGGTTTTTTTGACCTTTCGCTTCTATTGGTTGCTCAAAAAGCTGGATATGGCCACCGCCAAATCTGCCGATGCCGTACTGCTGACACGCTAACAAAACAAAAAAAGGAAGAGCAACACTGCCCCATTTGGGGCGTTGGTCTGCTTTTTGCGCCGCTTATCCAAATTTCGTAGGGTGTGCACGGATTGTTTCGTAATCTTGAATTTTAAAAATAGATTCAAAAATTACAAACAGCTATGAAAAAATGGCTATTGATGACAATAGTTGCGGCTACTTTTGCCACCGGCGCTGAGGCGCAACAAAAACTTGACTTGGAACAGTGTATTGCCACGGCCCTGCAAAACAACCTGCAAATAAAGCAAGGGCAGTTGCAGGTGCAAGGCAACCAAAATGCGCTGGAACAATCCAAATTTAACCGTTATCCCAACCTCAACTTCAATGCCAGCCAGGGTATTCAGTTTGGGCGCAATATCAACCCCTTTACCAACCAGTTTGTCGAGCAGTCGGTTAATTTTAGCCAATTTCAACTTTCTACTGGTGCGACGATTTTTAGCGGGTATCAAATCCAAAACGGTATCAAGCAAAATGGCCTCAACTTGCAAGCCAGCCAAAAAGACTTGGAAATAAACCGCAATAGCCTGATTGTGAACGTGGCCACGGCCTATCTAAACGCCCTCACCGGCGAAGAGCAACTCGACAACGCCCGCCGCCAAGCCGAAACTACGCAGCTGCAACTCACCCGCACCGAAAAGTTGGTAAAAGCGGGAACCCTGCCCGAAATGAACCTCTACGACATTCAAGCGCAATTGGCCAACGAAGAATTGACCATAGTAAATGCCCAAAACAACGTAGAAGTAGCCAAATTGACGCTCAAACAATTGATGAACTTGCCCGCCAATGAGCAGTTTGACATCGAGCGCATCAACGTAGCCAACCCCTCAACAGCTCCCTACGATGCTACCATCGATCAGGTGTTTAATACGGCCCTCAAATACCTGCCCGACATGGAAGCCGCCCAACTCCGCATTGAAGCCGCCCGCACGGGTGTTGAAATAGCGCGCGGGGCAAAAATGCCCACCCTAAGCATAAACGGTGGGTTGAGTTCTTCGTTTTCGAGTGCTGCTCCCAAAGAGCGTTTTATCGGCGATGGCGGCCTTGGCCGACAGGTAGAAGTACCGTCGCAAACCAGATATGTATCCTTTCAAAACGTAAGAATACCTATTACTGAGCAAATCACCGTTCCGAGTGGCGATCTAAGGAGTTTTGGCTATTTCGACCAATTGGATTTTAACCGCAACGCTTCCTTGTCGCTCAATTTGAGAATGCCGATTTTCAACGGTTATCAAGTGCGTTACCGCATTGCCAACGCGCAAATTCAACAAAAAAACGCCGAATTGCAATCCGGAATTATCCGAAATCAAGTGCGGCAAAATGTGGAACAAGCCTACTACAACATGACCAACGCCGCCAAACGCTACCAAGCCACGGCCAAGCAAGTAGAATCGTTGGAGCGCGCTTTCAAGGCTTCCGACTCACGATTCAACGCGGGAGCCATCAACTCGGTGGACTACAACATCGCCAAAACCAACCTCGACCGCGCCCGCATCAATCTTATTCAAGCAAAATACGATTACTTGTTTCGTACCAAAATTTTAGATTTTTACCAAAACAAACCCCTGAAATTGGAATAGGGTAGCAGTGAAAAGTAGGCAGTTTAACTTGTTGATTTACAGAAAATCAAATAGCTGCATCGGCGGTCTAAACACCACTACACACAAAATTGCTTTATTGTTTACCAAATCAATTGACCTCAAAAGATTATAACAAATGGCTCGTAAATCTTCTTCTCGTACATGGTGGATACTCGGTGGCGTAGTAGTGCTGCTGGTTGGTGGTTTGGCATTGGCCAAACAGCAAGGCTGGATTGGACAAATAAAACCCAACGAAGTAGAATTTACCAAAGTCAAAAAAGCCGATATTATAGAGCGCGTGAGTGCTTCGGGTAAAGTGCAGCCCGAGGTAGAAGTCAAAATTAGCCCAGATGTACCCGGCGAAATTATCGGTTTGTACGTGGCCGAAGGCGACTCGGTGATGAAAGGCCAGCTTTTGGTTAAAATTCGCCCCGACAACTATGAGGCATTACTGGCGCGGGCTTCGGCGGCTGTAAATTCGAGCAAAGCCGACGTAGAGCGCTCAAAGGCATCGCTAGCGCAGTCGCAAGCACAATTGATTCGGGCCAAAACCGATTACGAGCGCAACAATAAACTCTACGCCGACAAGGTAATATCAGATGCTGACATGGAACGAAGTGAAGCCGATTTTAAAGTAGCCGCCCAAAACACCGAAGCCGCCAAAGCCACCGTTGAGGCGGCGCGGTTTAACGTGCAAAGTGCCCAAGCCGCCCTGCGCGATGCCTCCGAAAACCTCCGAAAAACCACCATTTATGCGCCCCAAAGCGGTGCTATCTCTCAACTAAACGTCGAACTCGGCGACCGCGTGGTGGGTACGTCGCAGATGGCAGGCACAGAAATCATGCGTATTGCCAACCTCAACAACATGGAAGTGCGCGTGGACGTAAACGAAAACGACATTGTGCGCGTATTGCTGGGCGATACCGCCGAAATTGAAGTAGATTCGTATGGCGACCGCAAGTTTAAAGGAGTCGTTACCGAAATAGCCAATACCGCCAATGGCCTCGGGGGCTCTTCGGCAGTGTCGGCGGCCAGCGATGCCGTAACGGAGTTTGAAGTAAAAATCAAAATTCTAAATTCTTCTTACCGCGACCTAACGGCCAAGCGCGTCAAAAAATCGTATCCGTTTAAGCCGGGCATGACCGCCGCCGTTGATGTCATCACCGACCGTAAAACCGGCGTGTTGTCGGTGCCGATTGCCGCCGTAACTACGCGCGGCAAAGACCTTGAAACCCCCAAAGAAGGCGAAGCAGACAAGTCAAAGTCGTCATCGAAGCCCGATGAAGAACAGAAAAACAAAAAAGCCGAGAAAATAGCCGAGCTGGTTTTTGTCAACGAAAAAGGCATAGCCAAAAAGCGCGAAGTAAAAACGGGTATCAGCGATTTTGAAAATATCGAAATACTGTCGGGCTTAAAAGAAGGCGATGAGATTATTTCGGGGCCGTTTATTGAGGTATCTAAACGCCTCAAAGACGGCGACAAAATAATAAAGAAAATAGACAAGCCCAAAAGCGACAAGCCAGACGCAGCCAAAGCCGACTAAGTGATAGCAGCGATTTGATGGGTGCTGTTTTGGTACTTGTTTTGCTCATACCAAAACATAGTTGCCTACCATTTAAAGTTGCTCAAACCGTAGTATCAAAGGCATGGCGTATTCTTTTTAATATTTCTTGGAGCGTAGGGCGTGGGCAGGCTATGTTGAGCCTAAAAAAGCCCGCACCATCAAAACCAGTACCATCTGATACACCCACCCCTGCCGTTTCAAGGTGCTTGGCCACGTCGGTAATACCCGTGGCACGGGCATCAATCCAAGCCAAATAGGTAGCTTCCAGCGGCACCATTTTTAAGTTGGGTATGGTGGCAATGGTATCTAAAAGCAACTGGTGGTTGGCCCGCAGGTAGGTCAGCAATTGGGCGTGCCAGTGGGCGCAGTCGCGGTAGGCGGCCAGTGCCGCCTCGTAGCTATACGCCGACAGCATGGGCATCAGTCCCGCTTTGGTTTGGGTAAATGTAGCCCGAAGCGCGTCGTTGGGTATCACTGCAAAAGAGCCTCCCAAGCCCGCAATGTTGAAAGTTTTGCTGGGCGAAAGCAACGTAATAGTGTGCTGGGCTGCTGCTTCGTTGAGCGTTGCAATTGAGAGGTGGGTTTTGGTAGGGTCAATGATAAGGTCGCAGTGAATCTCGTCCGAACAAATAACAATGCCCCGCGCCGTGCAGATGTCCACGAGTTGTTGGAGTTCTTGCTTGGTAAAAACCGTACCAGCAGGATTGTGCGGATTGCACAGCAAAAACAGCTTTGTTTGGGGGGTAATACTCGCCTCTATTGTTTCAAAATCCAAGGTCCAGCGTTCATCTTCCAGCTTTAAGGGTACTTTTTGCAACGTGCGCTGGGCGGCGCGGGTTTCGGTCATAAATGGGTAATAAACGGGTACGGGGGTCATTACGGCTTCGCCCATTTGTGTAAAAGCCCTCACCGACAGGCCCAGGCCAGGCACCAAGCCAGGCAGCCACACAATCCACTCGGGTTTGATGTGCCACTGGTGCTGGGTTTTGAGGCGTTCTACCACTACAAAATCGAGGGCGGCGGGCGCGTGGGCGTAGCCGTACAGGCCGTGGTCGGTGATGCGTTGCATGGCTTCTAAGATAGGGGGCGCGGCCCGAAAGTCCATGTCGGCTACCCAAGCAGGAATAACGTTCGAGTCGGTGTAGCGGTCCCATTTATAGCTGTTGGTGTGGCGGCGGTCAATAATTTCGTCAAAAACACAAGAAGTCGTAGTCATTGGAGCGGGTCAATACGGTTGTAAAACACAAAATTAAACCTTTTTTGCGCTAACTTTGCGCGGCTATGAATTTTACCGAAACACTCCAACAAAATCCCGTTTTTGAGCGCGTGGCGCAGGCAGCGCGGTCGCTAAGCGTCGAAACTTACGTAGTGGGGGGCTTCGTGCGCGATTTGATTCTGAAGCGGCCTTCCAAAGACATTGACATTGTGTGCGTGGGCAGCGGTATTGCCTTGGCCGAGCGCGTGGCGCAAGATACGGGCCTTCACGTCAATGTTTTTAAGAATTTTGGTACGGCCCAGTTAAAAATAGACGACTGGGAAGTGGAGTTTGTGGGGGCCCGCCGCGAGTCTTATCAGCGCGATTCGCGCAAGCCCATTGTAGAAGATGGTACGCTGCAAGACGACCAAAACCGCCGCGATTTTACCATCAATGCGCTCGGTATCAGTCTTAACGATGCTGATTTTGGCGAATTGATTGACCCTTTCGAGGGCTTGAACGACCTGCGCCGCAAAATAATTCGTACGCCCCTCAACCCAACCATTACTTTTTCTGACGACCCGCTCCGCATAATGCGGGCGGTGCGGTTTGCGAGTCAGCTCAATTTTGACATCGAACCAGACACCTTCGATGGCATCATAGCTACCAAAGAGCGGTTGGAGATTATTTCTAAAGAGCGCATCATTGACGAGCTCAACAAAATCGTGCTTTCAGTAGTGCCTTCTTATGGTTTTAAGTTGCTCTACCAAACGGGCTTATTGCAACTGATTTTTCCCGAATTTATCGAACTAAAAGGCGTAGAAACCCAAGATGGCAAGGGCCACAAAGATAATTTTTACCACACGCTGCAAGTACTCGACAACCTTTCGCAGCAATCTGATAACTTGTGGTGGCGGTGGGCGGCCATTATGCACGATATCGCCAAGCCTGCCACCAAGCGTTTTGACCAAAAAGTAGGTTGGACTTTTCACGGCCACGAAGACTTGGGCGCACGCATGACCCCCGCGCTGTTTAGGCGGCTCAAATTGCCCCTCAACGAAAATATGCGCTTGGTTCAAAAACTCGTGCGGCTGCACTTGCGCCCTATTGCACTCTCCAAAGAAACCATCACCGACTCGGCCCTGCGGCGGCTGCTGTTTGAGGCGGGCGACGATCTGGAAGCCCTCATGGCACTCTGCCGCGCCGATATTACTTCCAAAAATCCCGAAAGAGTAAAAAAGCACCTCGCCAACTTTGACCGCGTAGAAAAAAAACTCTACGACCTAGAATCCCGCGACCAAATTCGCAACTTTCAGCCCGTTGTTACGGGCGAAATCATCATGCAAACCTTTGGCTTGCCGCCTTCTGCCGAGGTGGGTGCCATCAAAGCCGCTATCCGAGAGGCTATTTTAGAAGGCTTGATTACCAATGATTTAGAACAAGGTCTTGCGTTTATGATTGAAGAAGGCAAAAAGCTGGGACTGCAACCAGCAAACGTATGAAGCAGTTTTGAGGAAGCCACCCCGTTGTTTTGAAAAATAGTATTTATTTCACTTTTTTTCCTTTTTCAATAAATTCTTTTGTGGCAAAAAAAATGAAGACTATTTATCCAAAACTGCTTTTTGGGGCTGCCATTTTTCTTACTTTCGGAGCATCTTTTTATTCTTTTTCGGACGACAAAAATCAATACGCGGGTTGGGCAGAGTTTTTGGGCGGGCCCGAGCGCACGCACTATTCAAGCCTTAACCAAATCACGACCGAAAATGTGCAAAACCTCAAAGTAGCTTGGCAATACCACAGCGGCGACACCACGGGCCAAATGCAATGCAACCCGATTGTTGTTGATGGTGTTTTGTACGCTACTACGGCCTCGGGGCAAGTGTTTGCACTTGGTGCCGCCACGGGCCGCCAAATCTGGAAATTTCAAGATGCCCAAGACCCGCAGTGGTTCAATACCAGCCGTGGCGTAACCTACTGGGCCAATGGCAACGACCAGCGTATTTTTTCGTCGGCGGGCAAATGGCTCTATTGCTTAGATGCCAAAACGGGTCAGCCCATCGCAAGTTTTGGCGAAAATGGCCGCATGGACTTGCACAATGGCCTGCCCGAAGCAGCCAAAGACAAATTTATCTGTTCCAATACGCCTGGCACTATTCACAAAGACTTGATTATAATGCCTGTTCGGCTTTCCGAAGGCCCCGACGCAGCCCCTACGTGCGGGCGTTCAACGTGCGAACGGGTAAGTTGGTGTGGACGTCAGTCCGTCTAAAAACTACACACTTCACAGATAGGACAAATCCAAGAAAACTCCTAACTTGTAGAATGAAATTTATTATAGGAAAAAACAGAGCCACTTACAGCCTCACCGAGCCACTTGAAGA
>Ga0335394_10003123_pt1 | contig 18752 bp, 17 predicted proteins | sample MAT03_FD_205741 | JGI IMG/M metagenome (GOLD analysis project Ga0335394, IMG submission 205741) | Freshwater microbial communities from Lake Fryxell liftoff mats and glacier meltwater in Antarctica - MAT-03 (spades assembly) (version 2) ... | reverse complement strand
CCGAAAATTACAGCGATCTCCTTTACCGGAGGTACACGCACAGGCGCAGAAATTGCACGCGTGGCCGCGCCCATGTTCAAGAAGTTGAGCTTGGAACTGGGTGGAAAGAATCCTGTGCTGGTCTTTGCGGATTGCGACTTCGACCTGATGGTGAAGACCACCGTGCGCAGCAGTTTCACCAACCAAGGGCAGATCTGTCTGTGTGGATCGCGGATACTCGTTGAGCGATCGGTCATGGACCGTTTCCGAACAGCGTTCCTGGATCAGGTAAGGCTCCTGAAAGTAGGTGATCCTGCTGCCCCCGATCAAGACATGGGTGCCTTGGTGTCCAAGGACCATCTGGAAAAAGTGCTCTCGTACGTGGATCTGGCAAAGAGCGAAGGAGGCCGCATTCTCACCGGTGGCGAACAGATCCATTTGGATGGCGAACTGAAGAACGGCTGGTATATGGCACCCACGGTGATCGAAGGCTTGGGGCCGGCGTGCCGAACGAACCAAGAAGAGATCTTCGGACCAGTGGTGACCATTCAACCCTTTGATACCGAAGAGGAGGCACTGGCCTTGGCCAATGCAACACCTTTCGGCTTGGCGAGCGTGGTCTGGACCAAGGACCTACAACGCAGCCAACGAGTGGCCCGTGCGTTGCATGCCGGGATCGTGTGGATCAATTGCTGGATGGTGCGTGATCTGCGAACTCCGTTCGGGGGCGCTAAACACAGCGGGGTCGGCCGTGAAGGCGGGGTTGAAGCACTGAAATTCTTCACCGAGGCGAAGAACGTGTGCATCAAGCTATAAGTGTTTGCCTTAAGCTTTGAGCGCATGCATGCGCTTGGTCCTCGCCTGTTTCATGCCATTGGTGAAGAACCAACCGAAACGCCGATCGAACCACGCTTGGAACCTATCGAAGCCATTGAGAACACTGAAGATCGCTGCTACCATGTGAGGTCGTTCTTGGAGGTATAACTCCAAGAGCGAATGGATCAGTATGTGCCGCAAGGTCCCTTCGTGAAATATAGTGGTCGGGGGCGTATCCTGTAGATCCTGCTTGCATAGCACAACGCCGCCCATGTGATCGCAGCACGCATGGCGAAAGAACAGGAAAGCGCGCTTTAGACCATGGCCTTCAGCACGATGAACCTGGTACCTCCATGGTCCACGATCCCTGCGTTGATGGGACCGTCCCTTCTGCGAGCAAGGTCCAAAAGGCCAAGTTGAACGGTACCACTGTCCTGACCACGACCGAGCAGGATATCCCGATACCGTCGCTGTTTCGCCTGATCGTCCATGGCGTTCACCTCCCGGATCCCGGCTTCCAGTATATCGGCCGAGGCTTGCTCAACCGGGGCACAAAGCTCCAGTGCCACGCCGCTGGAAGATCTGGAAACGACGATCATGGGTCCCTCCCCGACCGGTGCAATGTTCTGTAGGAGTTCGGTCACGGCCAAAAAGGCACGCATTCGCGCATTCGATTGCGCCAGATCCGTATCCAGGTCACGCTCTATGATGCGCATGAGCACCTCTTGCTCCCCTGCTGCCAAACTGCCGCGGCATACGATCGATATGCCCTGCTCCACCACTTCTCGTTGCAGCTCCAAGTCCTCTGCCGGCCCACCTTTCCCTTTCGGTGTGCGACCGATCATGATCCGCAGCGCGAACAACTTGTGGTCTTCATCCAATTCACCCAACGCCATTCGTAAGGGGTGGCCCGAACGCCTGGACATTTCGATCAACCCAAGCCCCGCACCACCACGCTCGGTCCGCTTTTCGCTCTGCAACCCTTGCAAGTAGGCCTGTTTCATTTGGCCGGGGTCCATGCCTTGCATGCCCGCCAAGGCCTCCGTAAGCTTTATGGCATCTTGCCGGGTAACGGGATTGATCGCACTGACCTCGTGCATACCCACATTGCTGCGCAAAAGGAACATGCTCCTACCGCGCCCTTGCTCCAGTTCTCGGGACAAGGGCACCCGATGCCGAAGGATATTCTGGTACGCCTCCACCATCACGAATGCCAACTTCCCACGGACCCCCTTGTCCGCCCCCTCCAACTCCAGGAACTCATCACCCAATGTGATCAACCGTGCCGTATGGTCGTCGTGGAACAGACCACTATACAAAAAGGTCAAACGATACCCGGCAAGTGCATCGTATAAGGCTAGTGTGCGTACTGATCCCATGCGGACGTCCGGGTGGCGGCCAAATATAGCGGAGAACCCAAGGTGTGCCTTAAGTGATGTGGATAAGCATGCCAACCACCAAGCTGGCAGCGCAAAGCCAACTATACCTTCGCCGCAAATGGTACAAGAATCCGTTCTCGAGCGTGTTCGGTTGCATGTGCGGCGTTGGTTCGCCAAACGGATGCCACGCACCATGGTATTCCATGATCTGGAACATACCCTCGCGGTAGCACGTTCGGCCCGCGCCATAGGGCAGGCCATGGGCATTACCGCGCACGAGTTGGTCCTGGTGGAGATCGCCGCACTCTTCCACGATACCGGTTATGCCATAGCACATGACGGACATGAAGAGCACAGTACGGAAATAGCCGACGAAGTCCTTTCCAAGTTCGGTGTGCCCAGGTCCGGGATCGAACACGTGCGCCGGTTGATCATGGCCACCAAATTGTCCAACATTCCACGGGGCACCCTTCAAAAGATCCTGCGGGATGCGGACTCGTCAAAAGCCGGACAAGCGGATTTCATTGAGAAAAGTGAGTTGCTCCGTAAGGAACTAGGATCCATTTACGGGAAGCTGGTACCAGAAGCGAAATGGTTGGAGCAGAACCTCATTTACCTGAGGAACCACCGATTCTACACGCTATACGCCATAGAACGATATACGGCCCAGAAACAGATCAATATCGGGGTGCTCGAAAAGCGGAAAGCCACTCCATTACGAAAGCGTGGGCCGCTACCGGAGGTACACGAGCGCTATTTCGACCGAGACCTCAGTTGGCTCTCCTTCAACGACCGTGTGTTACAAGAGGCGAAGGACCCGGATGTACCCCTGTTGGAGCGTATCAAATTCCTTGCGATCTACTCGAACAATCTGGATGAATTCTACCGTGTGCGTGTGGCTTCACTGCGCAGTCTTGGAAAATTGAAGAAGACGTACCGTGCAGCATTGGATCTGCCGCCGGAGAAGCGCGTGGAACGGATCAATGCCAAGGCGCTGGCCCAACAGAAGGAGTTCGGGGCATTGTACCGCGATGAACTACTACCCGCCCTGGACAAGATCGGCATACGTATCCTTCAACCGGAAGGACTCTCGGCCACCCAGAAACGTTTTGTACAGACCTATTTCAAGGAAAAGGTGGCTCCGTTGATCTTTACCGCAGCAATGCGCGCAGGCAATGCACCTTTCGTCGAGGATCGGAAGTTGTACTTCGCTTGCCGGCTTCACACAAAAGGAAAGTCAAGGGAACGCGTGGTCCTGGTGAACATACCCAGTGATGAGCTTGGGAGGTTCATTAAATTACCCGCAACCAAAGGACGCATCGATCTGATCTTTCTGGACGATGCCATTCGTATGAGCCTTGGGGACCTGTTCACTGGCCATAAAGTGGTGGCCAGCCACGCGATCAAGCTCTCGCGCGATGCGGAGTTGTACCTGGACGATGAATTCGTTGGGAACGTGAAGGACAAAGTGCGTAAAAGCCTTCGAAAACGGAGCACAGGGGTGCCCTCCCGGTTCCTGTACGATAGCACCATGCCGCCCGGAACGCTTGGGGCACTTCGCACCTTGTTGGGCCTTACCAAACCCGATCTGGTGCCGGGGGGGCGTTACCACAACTTCAGCGACCTGATGCAGTTGCCCGTAGAAGGTTACCCCAAGCTGCATGACGCGCCTTGGCCAGCGGTACCGGACAACACCAGCAAGAACGGCAAGGACACCTTCGCTGCGTTGCGCAAGGGAGACCTTTTTTGGCATTTCCCCTATCACGATTTCGGGAATGTTGTACACTGGCTCCAGCGCGCTGCGACGGACCGGCAAGTGAGGCACATCCACATCACGCTATACCGTGTTGCATACGGATCAGGGGTTTGTGAGGCATTGGTCGATGCCTTGCACCATGGGAAGAAAGTGACGGTCTTCGTGGAGGTCCAGGCCCGCTTCGATGAACGATCGAACCTGTTCTGGGGTGAGGCACTTGAAAAGGCTGGCGCAACAGTGCGCTACAGCTACGAACACTTGAAGGTGCATTGCAAGTTGTGCTTGATCGAGCGGGTGGAGAACCGACGTACTGTCCGGTATGCCTACCTCGGAACCGGAAATTTCAACGAACGGACATCCAAGCTATATGCGGATATGGCAGTGCTCACCCGCCGTGTTGAGCTGACCAAGGAAGTGGCCGCAGTGTTCGATCACCTGATGGACCGCAGCAAAAGACCCGTGTTGGAACATCTCCTTTTGGCACCACTTTCCATGCGGGCCGGTCTGGAAGCGTTGGTGGACAAAGAGATCGAAAATGCATTGCTTGGAGGTAAGGCCGAGATCCTGTTGAAATTGAACAGCTTGGAAGACCGTGCCATGATCCGCAAGTTGTATGACGCGAGCGAAGCCGGGGTATCGGTGCGGTTGATCATCCGGGGCATTTGCTGCCTGGTACCCGGGGTGAAGGGGTCCAGCGAAGGGATCGAAGCGATCAGCATTGTGGACAGGTACTTGGAGCATACACGTGTCTTCATGTTCCACAATGGCGGTAAACCCAAAGTGTTCTTGAGCAGTGCCGATTGGATGGGGCGCAACCTGGACCGACGGATAGAGGTGGCCTTCCCCATTGACGACCCGACCATACGTGATACCGTGATCGACCTGATGGAGATCCAATGGAACGATTCCGTAAAAGCTCGTTTGATCGATCACGGGCAGACCAACCCATACGTGCTAACTCCAAAAGGAGAGAAGAAAGTGTGGGCCCAGAAAGCTACGTGGCGTTACTTGCAAAGCCGCGCGGAGGGGTGAGAACAAGAAAGGCGACCCCTGGCCGGAACCGTCTTTTTGTGGAGAATACCGGAGTCGGTCCGCAGTACTGCGGACCGGTGACCTTCCCGCAAGCCCTGCGGCTGGCGGGACGCTCTAGCCAGTTGAGCTAATTACCCAATACTTCAAGGCTCGATCAGAACACCTCTACAAAATTACGAAGGGGCCGTCCTTTCAAAGACAGCCCCTTCAGTGGAGAATACCGGAGTCGAACCGGTGACCTCTTGCATGCCATGCAAACGCTCTAGCCAGCTGAGCTAATCCCCCATTATTTCAACCCGATCCTTTCGGAACGGGGTGCGAAATTAACAAGATCCCGGATATCTCGATCACCTTTGTCCTATGGCTTTGGACAAAGTACTGACCACCGTGCTTATGGATGCACTGTTCACGGAGGCCCGCAGGCCTGTCACGTTGATGGACACGTTCCCATTGAGCGGTGGTAGCATTAACGATGCCTATCGATTGGAGACCAGTGCAGGCCCCTTTTTCCTGAAGGTGAACAGCGCGGATCGGTTCCCGAGCATATTCGAGGCGGAGGTGGATGGCCTCATGCGATTGGCGAATGCCGGTGCTCGCACACCAGCGGTACTAGGCAACGGCGAGGCGGGTGATACCACGTGGCTGCTCTTGGAATTCGTGGAGACCGGACAACGCACACGCCCTTTCTGGCACAACTTCGGGAAACGACTTGCCGAATTGCACCGAAATACCAACACCCATTTTGGTTTGGAACGCAACAATTACATCGGCTCACTGGAACAGGTGAATACGCCTTGTCCGGAGTGGCACACCTTCTTTATGGAACGCCGGTTGGAACCCCTTGTGAAGAACGCCCGCGACCTAGGAAAGGTGCAGGCGGGAATGGCCTTCCGTTTCGAGCGGCTCTATGGGAAATTGTACGGTCTATTCCCCAAGGAACCACCTGCCCTGTTGCACGGCGACCTGTGGAACGGGAATTTCATTTGCACTGCACAACATGTACCCGTGCTCATTGATCCAGCGGTGTACTATGGGCACCGTGAAATGGACATCGCCATGTCCACCTTGTTCGGTGGTTCCGATCCCGAATTCCATGCAGCCTACAACGCGGAATGGCCGTTGGAGCGCGGTTGGGAGGAGCGTTTGGACCTTTGCAACCTATACCCGTTACTGGTACACGTGATCCTGTTCGGTGGCGAATACGTGCAGCAAGTGGAAACCGTGCTCAAGAAGTTCACTTGATCGCAGTGGTCCGATCAATAAACGATCACCCTGCGGACAGGGTCAATGTAGAAACCTGCTGCCGCCTGCTGCGGAACAGGTCTTCCCAGAAGGTCGTACAGTTGACCTTGCTTGGCCGTCGAGCGGTATACGTCCGGTTGCCCTGGAATACCCGTTGCGAAATCGGCCGAACATGGTTTGGCAACCACGCGCACTTCATCCAACAACCAGGAACCATCCGTGCTTCCGAATGGCTGCAGGATCAACTGGAAACCACCCAGCGCCATTCCGGAAGCTACTTCAGCACACCCCAGGTCCCGAAGGGATAAGGCGCTCATTGCATCCGTGATAGGGCCTTCATACACCACAGCGGCAGTGCCGTTCAGATCCCGCTTCAAGGAAATGCGGAGCATGGTCGGCCCACCCGCGAACGAGCGATGATGGATGACCACGGAATCGAGTTCCATGGAAGTCAGGGAAATGCCACTGATGATAACCATCTTCTCCGGCACGGGGATCATTTCCCAGCTTTCGGTAAAGACAGCATTGTCTCCGCTAGCAATTGGGTACGGACAAGGTCGCACACCGATCCATGTTGCACCGGTCCCAAAGAAGGAGGCATCTTGTTCACTGGGCAAGTTGCACGCGGAACAGCCGGTTTCGCAGTTGAGCATATCACCACAAGGCGCGTTGCCCCATGACCATGTGAGGGCCTTGTTCTGTGCCGTGGCATCATTACCAAGGAAGCAACCGGTAAACGCGGCAACGAAAAGAAGGCCAGTGCGGAGAGACGGCTGGAAGAGTTGCAAATGCATTGGACCGGTTTCGAATTCGGCCGCAAAGGTCTGCTTTTCAGTTCATTTATCCTAGCTTCCCAACTGCTTCTGCTGTACCGAAGGAAGCGGGGCCTGAAAGGTCCACATGTCTATCGAACTTGCTTAATGAACCAGAGATACGCCTATTCGTTTTTCACCTGCGAGTTTGCAAGATGTTGTTCCTTTGGCCAAAACCACACAGAACATGAGGACAACTTGCACACTGCTATTCGCCCTACCCATTGCCTTGATGGCCCAGACCAATTGGGATGTGGAGGTCGGTGGATCGCTCCTGAACCCGAACAACTTGCCGTATTACGCCCCACAAGACCTTGTGATCGAAGTTGGCGATATGGTCACGTGGACCAACGTGGGTGGATCGCATAACGTGTATGGGGAGTTGGACGAGTACCCGAACAATCCGGTAGGATTCAGTAATGGCCCAAACCCGATAACGAACCCTTGGATCTTTCCGTACACCTTTACTGTTCCTGGTGTATATGGTTACCTCTGCACGGGCGAATTCAATGGCATGTTCCATAGTACGACGCAGTTCGGAACGATCACGGTGATCGATGCCAGCAGCATTACGGAGAGCAGTCCTTGGGGTGAATTGTCCTTGTATCCAGTGCCCGCGAACAAGGTCTTGAACATTGCGACCAATACCAATGAACGTTTGACGCTTGAAGTGGTCGCGCCGGATGGTCGGCTAGTGCGAACCACGAAGACCAACGGCAATGGGCCAACCCAATTGGACTTGGACGAACTGGCACCAGGCCGCTATGTGCTCCGCTTGATCGATACGCAAGGAAGGTCGATGGCCCGGGCGTTCGTGAAGAACTGATCGCATACTTCACCGCGGTTACTTTCAATGTTCATCCGATCCAGTTCCCTTGAGGAATTGGGTCGGACGGAGGTTTGGGCAAGCGGTTCGCTCAGAACTGCGGTTTTGCGGGTTCGTTGTCCAGCACTTTGGCGATCTTTTCCATCACGGCACCGGTCAACTTGTCCTGTGCATCCACGGCACCCAGATTCTCCTTCAATTGAGCCTCCTTGCTGGCGCCCAATATCACGGTGCTCACGTGCGGGTTCTTCAAACACCATGCGAGCGCCATTACCGGCAAGGAGAGATCCAGCTTTTCGGCGATCGCTTTGAGCTTGTCCACTTTCTTGAGCCGAGCCTCGGTCAATTCGCGTTCGCGCAACCAATCCAAACCTTCCATGGTAAGCCGCGTGCCCTTGTTGGCTTTTGTATCTCGGTGTTTTCCACTTAGGATGCCGCTCGCCAATGGGCTCCAGACGGTGGTGCCGAGGCCGACGGTCTTGTAGATCTGCCCAAACTCCACTTCGACCTTGTCGCGGTGGAACATGTTGTACTGGGGCTGTTCCATCACCGGACCGATCAAGTGGTTCTGCTTGGCGAACATGTGCGCTTCCATGATCTCCTGCGCGCTCCATTCACTGGTGCCCCAATACAGGATCTTCCCGGCCATGATCAACTGGTGCATGGTCCACGCGGTCTCTTCGATCGGTGTGTTCTTATCCGGCCGGTGGCAGAAGAACAGGTCGATGTACTCCACTTGTAATCGCTTCAACGCATCGTTGCAGCCTTCAACCACATGCTTCCGGTGCAACCCGAACTGGGTCGGAAGTTTTCCCCCGGCCCCGAAGAAGACCTTGCTGCTCACGATCCATGTATCGCGTGGCCATTTCATCTTCTTCAAGACCTTGCCCATGACCCGTTCGCTTTCGCCACGTGCGTATATCTCCGCATTATCGAAGAAGTTGATACCACCATCGTAGGCGGTCTTCATCAGCTTTTCCGCGATGGGATCACCGATCTGTTTGCCGAAGGTGAGCCACGAACCCAATGAGAGCTCGGATACTTGAAGGCCGGAGGTGCCGAGGCGACGGTAGCGCATGTGTTCAGTTGATCGGTATGATATTTTCAGAAGTGGTCTTGCACTTACTGAATACCATCGGTCCGTTGTGCATGCCGCTAAAGTAACCCCTGAAATAATGATCAGGTCTCAGCGAGCTGGCTTGTGTTCTGCCCCGTGGATCAACATGTGTTCCGCCCGCATAGATTTGTACCATGCGCATTCTGGTAGTTGAAGACGAACCCAAAGTGGCTGCATTCATCAAGCAAGGGCTTGAAGAGAGCGGCCACGAAGTGCTTAGTGCCTATGACGGCGCTATGGGAAAGCGACTGGCCCTTGAAGGATCCGTGGACCTTATCCTGCTTGATGTGATCCTGCCCATCGCGAGCGGGATCGAAACATGCAAGGCCATTCGCCAAGCCGGTGGGCAAATGCCGATCCTGATGTTGACCGCCTTGGGCAGCACCAATGACAAGGTGCTCGGTCTGGATGCGGGGGCGGACGACTATCTGGTGAAGCCCTTTGAATTCCAGGAACTTCTCGCACGCATCCGTTCAATGGGTCGACGCGGGCATGTTGTGCAAGTGATCGAGGAAAAGCCGACCTACAAGGACTTGCAGTTGGACCCCACGAAGAAAGAAGCCGTCCGTGGCGATCACCACATCCACCTGACATCGAAGGAATATGCGCTCGCTGAGTTCTTTGTGCTCAACCCCGAACGCGTGCACTCGCGCATGGAACTCGTAAGCAAGATCTGGAAGTTGGACAACTTCAATGGAACCAACGTGGTGGAGAGCTATATCAAGATCCTTCGGCAAAAGATCGATCGCGATTTCGAACCGAAGTTGATCCACACCCGTTATGGCCAAGGCTACATCCTTACGGATAGGCCATGAACATACGCACGCGCTTGGCCGTGCAATTCTCCCTATTGGCCTCTTGTATCCTTGGCGCTGCGTTCCTAGTGGTATATCTACGCGCTGCCGATTTCCGTCAAGAGCAATTCCGTGACCGTTTGTATGAGCGGGGCAAGAACGCGGCAAATCTTTTGTTGCAAATAGATGAAGTGGATGAACGTCTACTTCGTAAGATGGAACTCAACAGTTCCGTCCGGCTGCCCGAAGAGGTGATCGCCATTTTCGATAACAACGACAGTTTGGTGTTCCGGTCGGGTGTGGATCGGAAGTTGCCGTTCGCGGAAATGATCAGGGATGTACGTGGACAAGGATCCGTATTCCGAAAGGATGGCGAACATGAATCCTATTGTTTCAACTTCCAGGACCGTGATCTGCCGAACACAGTGATAACATCCGGTTTCGATCGCTACGGAAAAGGCAAGCTGAATGACCAGACCAAGGTCATGCTGGCCACATTCCTGATCGGCCTCGTCACCATTTTCCTGATCGGCAGGGAGTTCGCCAAAAGAGCACTTTCGCCTTTCCAGCGGCTGGTGCAAGAGTTACATTCCATTGGTGCATCGGATCTTTCCAAACGCGTGGATCCCGGTAATGGCTCTGATGAGAAAGCGCAATTGGCCGACTCTTTCAACGCCTTGTTGGAACGCCTGCAAGGTGCCTTTATCGCGCAGAAGAACTTTGTTTCGAATGCTTCCCACGAAATGCGGAATCCGCTCACGGCCATTTCCGGCCAGATCGATGTGCTCCTGTTGAGATCACGAAGTGAAAAGGAATACGAGACGGCACTGAGGTCCGTTCAAGAAGACCTGCGCGATGTGAACCGCTTGAACAACCGCCTCCTCATGCTGGCCCAGGCGGAGATCGAATCGGGCATGATGAACTTCGAGCCGGTCCGTTTGGATGAATTGATCTGGACAGCACGCGATGAGGTGTTGCGGATGAACGACGCATACGTGGTGGATGTGAAAATAACGGACGTGGAAAGTGATGTCGACCTGACCGTACACGGGAATGCGATCCTCTTGCGGTCCATGATCACGAACCTGACGGAGAACGCCTGCAAATACTCCCCGGACCATCAAGCCACGATCACCGTACTTGGTGGTCATGAAGAAGTTGTGCTTCGCGTGGATGACAATGGACCGGGCATAGCGCATGCCGAACAGAAAAGGATCTTCGAGCATTTCTTCCGGACCCGAAATACCGGTGGTACACGCGGACACGGCATCGGCCTGGCCCTTGTAAAGCGGATCGCGGAGCAGCACGGGGGCATGGTGAAGGTTGAATCAGTATTGGGCAAAGGATCCTCTTTCATTGTTCGATTGCCCAAAGTGGCCTGACCCCAGGGCCAAGCCCCCCAGGCACTTGGTGACGCGGAAGATCGACCATTCATAATATTTCCATGATCTTTCCTCTGCATGTTCAGAACATGTAGTACGGGTGAGGACGTAACAGGGCCAAAATCATCCACATGGAAAACACAACCAGAACAAGCAAGTCCAAGACCGTTGCGATCATTGCACTGGCCTTGCTTGCAACCGGAGCGATCGGTACCACCGCTTACATCAACAACCAACAAGGAACTCTTGAACAAACACTGCGCGGTGCATTGGCCGATAAAGACAAGGCCCTTGCTGAACAACACGCAGCGCTGGAGAAACTTCGGGTATCCGCGGAACTGTTGGCCAGCTCCGAACAGAAAAGTCAGGAAGCCGAGAACAGAACAGCCGAACTCGAAGGCAAACTAAGAACCGCAGAAGAGCGTGCCCATGCGCTTGTACAGAATGGTATTCGGAACGAAAAGCAAGCCAAGGAACTTGCCGACCTGAAATTGACCGCACAACAATTGCGTGATCAGTTGAACGCTGCGAATGAAAGTTCGATGGACCTGCGGGCAAGCGCGGACCGTGCCAATGCGGACCGTGACAAGTTGAAGCATGATCTGGATATGAAAGAAGCCGGTGCTGCTTTGGTGAACAACTCACAAGTGGATGCATTGAAGGGAAAGAAAGCCAAGCTGACCGTGAAGGCCCGGCGCACCAATGAACTGCACATGGCCTTTGACCTACCGGAAGCTATGGCCAAAGCCGCCAACTTCAAGATCACCTCCCCCAAGGGTAACGAATACTCGGGAGCAAGTCCTTCAGTCTCAACGAGCAGGGCGATGAACGAAGCCACTGCAAGCGCCAACGCGGCAGGTAAACCAGGCAAGGCCAGCACTGCGCGGGTGGACCTGAAGTTCAATCCCAAGAAGAAATTGGAACCCGGCGTGTACCAGATCGAAGTGTTGACAGGACAGGATCATTTGCAAACCTTCTTCCTGCATCTTCGCTGATCGGTCGCCGATCCAAAGAGGAGGCAACGGGGCCAGGTCCGTTATTCAGGCTCCGTTCCTCTTCGCCAAATCGTTCTTCTTCAAATACCCAACACTACCAAAACCAATTGGAATGAAGGTCCGGGAACGGGCCTTTGTTCGTTGGGGAGTTCATCCCTTGACCACGTGCCCGTCGTCCATCTCAATAATGCGATCGGTACGTTTGGCGAGATCTGGATCAACCCAGGTCACCAATGTTCTTGAATGGCACACATTCGGTGATCGCATCCAGTCGATAGCGCAAGTCGCCCGGATAGATCACGTATAACTTATCCAGCTTAAGGTCAGCGGCTGCAACATGCATGCTCTTTGTCATGCTCGGTGCATCCTGCCACTTGATCTCCACGCCGATCCGTTCGCCGTTGTACATGAAGAACAGATCCAACTCTGCACCACTGTGAACGCGGTAATAGTAGGGTTCGATCTCCTTGAACGCAGCGATCACCTCTTCCAACACGAAGCCCTCCCAAGATGCGCCAAGTTTCGGGTGGACGAGCAGATCGGAGAAGCTACGAATGTGCTGATGCCAATGGAATATGCCACTGTCCCGGAAATAGATCTTCGGGCTTTTGGAGAGCCGCTTTCCCACGTTCTCGAACCATGGTTGCAACCGCCGCACCATGTAGGTCTGTTCAAGCGCATCCAAATAGGTGTTGGCGGATCGTGGCGAAACATCCAAGGTACGTCCAGCTTCGGAAGCATTCCAGACCTGACCGTGATAATGCGAAAGCATGGACCAGAAACGGCTGATCGTTGTTGGGGCGATCCCAAACCCCAAAGACCGAAGATCGCGTGCTACGAAGGTTGAAATGAAATTTGTTCGCCACACCATGCTGTCTTCATCGTTCTTCGCTAGGAACGAACGCGGAAAACCACCTCTATACCACAGCTCATCTCGCTTGTCGTATCCCACTTCGGCAATTCCCAAGCCGCGCACCTCGATCATTTCCACCCGGCCGGCTAAACTTTCGTTGGACTGTCGCGTTAGCTCGGGTGAAGCGGAACCCAACAATAGGAACGTTGCTGGCGAGTCCTCTCTATCTGCCAACACCCTGAGTAGAGGGAATAGCTCAGGTGACCTTTGTGCCTCATCGATAATGACAAGACCGCGCATGCTTTCCAACACACTGTATGGCTGATCCAATACTCGTTTTGATACTGGACTTTCCAGATCAATGTAATGCGCTTCGACCTGCTTCATGACCTGTTTGGCCAAGGTGCTCTTTCCGACCTGCCGGGCACCCAACAACATTGTCAACGGGCTACGTTCCAATGCCTTATCAATTGCCTTCAAGTACTGTGCTCTCAGTATCATGGTTGAAAATTAGGAACTAAGTTCCGGATCTTCACGTAAATTCACCGGTCACGTCTTCAACTCACCACCCGTCCATCATCCATTTCGATGATGCGATCAGTGCGTTTGGCGAGGTCCTCATCGTGCGTGACCATCAACAAACTGCGCTGATGTTCCTGTGCGATCCGCTGGAATATGTCGAACACGATATCGCTATTACGGCTGTCCAAGTTGCCCGTTGGTTCATCGCCCATGATGATGAGCGGATCGTTGATCATGGCCCGTGCGATGGCCACGCGTTGTTTCTGGCCGCCGCTGATCTGATGCGCTCCTTTCAGGGCTTGGTCGCCGATCTCCAACTCCTTCAACCGTTCCATGGCATCGTGCTCCACCTCTGCCTTGCTCTTCTTGCCCAACTTAAGTCCAGGCAGCATCACGTTGTGCAATACACTGAACTCGTTGAGCAAATAGTGGAACTGGAACACGAAGCCGATCTTCTCGTTGCGCAAGTGGGCCAACCTTGCCTTTGTGGCTTGGCGTGTTGGTTCCCCATCGATGCGCAGCTCACCTTCGTAGTCGGTATCCATGGTACTGAGGATGTATAGCAACGTGCTCTTTCCACAACCGCTCTTGCCCGTGATGCTCACGAACTCGCCCTTCGCAATGCTGAGCGAAACATCCTTGAGCACCTGGATGGTCACGGGGTCGTGGAAGTACTTGTTCACCTTCTCCACTTCGAGGACCATTTTCGCTTCCATCATTTTCCACGAATGATCTCCACCGGATCCACTTGGCTGGCCTTGCGCGCCGGGAACCATCCAGCCACCCAAGTGGTGAGCAAGGCAAAGCTGACCGCGATGATGTAGTACTGGATCGAATAATCGATCGGGTAGGTGGTCACCGTGGGCAGGGCTTCGGTATTGAACGGAATGTTGTCGATGATCTTCTGCAACGTGAATCCGAAGATCAGTCCGCCAATGCCGCCCACCACGCCGATGATAATGCTGAGCAGGAGGAAGATGCGCTGCACATCGCGGCCATTGAAGCCCGTTGCCTTGAGAATGGCAATGGCATCGAGCTTCTCGTAGATCATCATGTTCAGGATATTGTAGATGCCGAACCCGGCCACCACGAGCAGCACGATGCCCACGGCATAACTGATGATGTTGCGCACATCGCTGCCGGTCTCGAATTGGGCGTTGGCCGTTTGGATGTCCACCGCCTGCACGCCAAAGCGCGAAGCGAATTCACGCGCCAAGGTGGGTGCCGTGGTGAGATCGTGCAGCTTCACGTTGATGTCCGTGTAGTAGCTGCCCGGCCGCGCAAGCAGTTTCTGAACGGTCTTGATGTTCGCGTAGCACTGCACTTTGTCGTAATCCGCTACACCGGTCTGGAAGTAACCTACCACACGTAACATCGAGCGGTCGCCCGTGGCGGTGGTCACTTGCACAAGGTCTCCGATCTTGGCTTCCATCAGGTCCGCTAATCCCTTCCCCAGAACGATCGTGTTGTTCCCCGCGGCCAAATCGTACGGCTCACCTTTCACCAAGTAGTCCTTGAACTTGTAGTACTGCACTTCCTTCATGACATCCACTCCGTTGACCACTCCGGTGAGGTCCGTTGTGCCTATGTTGAAGAGCACTTGGGCCACCAGCCTTGGCGATACCGCCAGGACGCGATCGTCCTTCTCCAACACATCCATGATCGCTGTGGCGTTGCGCAAGCGCGGCAGTTCATCCTTGGGCTTCACGCTTCTGATGATGTTGTACGATCCACCGTCGGTCATTGTCGTATCCGGACGATGGACAAGGTCGATCGGTTGTTGCTCCGACACCTTCAACTCGTTGTACAAACGCACATGAGGTGTACGATCGAGGACGAGCCCATCGAGCAACTGGTTCAAGCCGTTCATGAACCCGAGCAGGGTAACGAACATGGCAATGCTGAACATGACGCCCACCGCCGCCACGATGCTCTGTCGCAGCTTGGCGCGGAGCAACGTAACAGCGATGTCAAGGAGCAGACGCATATTCCGATCAAGGCTTGTACAGCCGCGTGTTGGCATCGATGCCCGAGACCACTTCAACGTATTCCATGTCGCGCAAGCCGAGCTGGACCGCTGTGCGCGTGTCCGTACCCGTCAGCACGTATGCATCGTCGACCACATAGCTCGCTGGAATACGCAAGACGTTCTCCTTTACTTCCAGCACCACGCTTGCTTCCGCAGTCAGGTTCGGGAACAATACCGGCGGTCTTTCAACAAAGTGCGCCTCCACTTTGAAGGTGCGCGATCGCTCATCCATGAAGGGGATAATGCGTGTTACCGTGGCCTCGAATGCCTGCTCGCCATAGCTGTCCAGTGTCACGTACACTTTCTGCCCCTGCTTCACCTGGCGGATGTCGAATTCATCCACTTCGAGGTCCACGTACAGATCCGTGGCGCTACCGATGACCGCGATGGCTTTCTGCGTGGTGGCCAATTCCCCTGGTTCGATCATAAGGTCGTATACGATGCCATGGATCAGACTACGTGGGCTGCGATCGTCATTTCCTGATGCATTGATCGCCGCATTGTTGCGCGCAACGTCCAATTCCGTTCGCAGTCTCGTTCGGCTCTCCTCCAATGATCTCTTCGCACGATCGAAATTCGTGCGACTCGTGGTGTAGGCCAGTTCACGTTGGTCCAGATCGTTGCGGCTACCGATCCGTTGCGCCCATAGTAATTGTTGCCGGGCAAAATTGACGCTGTCCACCTTGAGTTTTTCCCGCGCTTGGTCCATGGCCGATCGTAGCTGCGAGAGCACAGGACCATCATCGCGTACGTTCTGTTCCAACAACCGCAGTTGTGCGTACGCACTGTTCGCGGTCAGGCTACTGGTGCGGTCATCGATGTGCAAGAGCACTTGAGCGGCATCCACGGTATCACCCTCCTGCACAAGTATGGCGACCACCCGGCCATTCACTACCGGAAAGACCTGATACTGTCCTTCGGCCTTCACCACGCCACTGGCGTACGCGCTCTCTGTGATCGTACCAACAGTTGGTGTAATGGTTCCTTCTTTCTCCTTACAGCCGTTCAGCAAGATGACGATGGAAAAGGCGACCAATATGCGGAGGATCATGCAACAAAGTTCGTCAAAGGCCACATACGGGTCATGACGGAGGTCACATTGCCAAACCGCATCGCTCCTCCCTCTTCAGATCTACTCCGACCTTCTCCCCATCTTTGCCCCATGTCTTCCACACACAGCAATAAAGCCCCCGAACCCGTTGGCCATTATCCGCATGCAAAACGCGTTGGCGAATTGCTTTTCCTAAGCGGAGTGGGACCGCGGGAACGCGGCACGAAAAAGATCCCCGGTGTGGAACTGGATGCTGAGGGGAACATCATTTCCTACGACATCGAGACGCAAGTGCGCAGCGTTTTCCAGAACGTGAAGTGGATCTTGGAGGATGCCGGCTCCTCGTGGGAAAAGATCGTGGATGTGACGGTGTTCCTAACCAACATGAAGGACGACTTCCCGACCTACAACCGGCTATGGAAGGAATATTTCGAGAAGGATCCGCCGTGCCGGACGACGTTGGAGATCAACTGCCTGCCAACGCCGATCGCGATCGAATTGAAGGTGGTGGCGACCGTATGATGCCGTACTTTTGATGAATGATCGCAGACCTGATCAATAAGGACCGCCAAGGATTTCTGGATCTGTGCAAGCAGTGCCACGTGTCGCACATCTATGCGTTCGGGTCCAGCACTCGCGATGATTTTCGTGCGGATAGTGATGTGGATGTGCTGCTGGACGTGGATGTTGAGGACGACTTGGAGGCTGGCCGTGCTTTAGGGGACATATGGAACGGATTGGAAAAGTTCTTTCAACGCCCAGTGGACCTCCTCACTGAAGATTCGTTGCGCAACCCCTATCTGCGAAAGGAGATCGAACGTACCAAAGTGCTGATCTATGACGGATCCAAGCTCCAGAGCCGCAGGGAACTGGCAATAGATCAAGGCCGGGGCAATAATGCGCACACACCAGACGATGACGCTGGACAGCCAGCTATTCGCGAAACACGTTGCTATATTGTCACGACCACAACACCATGAGCAGCTGGAAAGTATCGAAAGAACGCATCACCTTGTTCCCGCACCCCAAAGCGGAAAAGCTGGAACTCGGCAAGGTGGGCGCCTACCAAGTGGTGGTGCAGAAAGGTTTGTACAACGATGGCGACGAAGTGGTGTTCGTGCCGTAGAAGAGCATCCTGAACGGTGCGCTGCAGGAGCGCTTCGCCAGCTACTTGGTGGGCCCGGAGAAGAACCGCGTGTAGGCGATCGCCCTGCGCGGCGAAATGAGCTGCGGGATCATCTTGAGTCCCGATGTGGTGGCGCAGCAGACGGGCCAACCCCTGAACGTGTTGCCCGAAGGCGAGGACTTGAGCGAACGCATGGACATCACCAAGTACGAGCCGCCGATCCCCATCAACCTGGCCGGTGAAGTGGAAGCCTCGCCCAGTGATGTGCGCTTTGGCCAGCACGAATGCGAGCAGTTCGGCGTGTATGCGGACCAGCTGCAGGTGGGCGAGGATGTGGTGATCACCGTTACCATCAACGTGCGCCCGGCCACACCCGGACCCATTACTGGTCTTGCCTGCGTGACTGCGGGCGCAGCAGGTTCCTACTCTGTGAATATCACTACGCTAGCTGGCTGTACTGAACGTCCGCCATGCGTGCCCACGAATTTCAGTGGAATGATACTGGATGGAGGGGACAATGCTAAAGCACCTGCCGATGCCAAAGCTCTGCTGAACGATGGCAGCGGTGTGGTGATAAGCCCCAACCCCAGCACCGGCCGTTTCGTTGTGAACATACTGCCTGCTGTTGAAGATGCACACATCACACTCTTCAATGCCAATGGACAACAGGTGGGCAAGCCTGAACGCTTGCGCACTGGACAGAACAAATTGGGCAACGAAGATCTAGCCTCCGGTATCTACACGGTGCGCATCTACCTGAATGGTGAGTGGATAACCCGACAGGTGGCAGTGACCAAGGACTAAGGGAACTGGACCATAAGGCCCCGCCCCGCTGGATATATTTCCGGCGGGGCGGCAGCCTTTGCGGGCATCCACTCGTCTTCTACCCACTACTACCTTCACCCAATCTCAACCCCACTGTACCATGCACAAGCAACGTGCTCTTGTTCTATCGTTGTTCCTCTGTGGTGCGTTCGTAGCGCATGCGCAGCGGCAATATTGGGGCACCACGAACACTTCCGGTCAAGAGCCGAATAGCCC
>Ga0335394_10003120_pt1 | contig 18763 bp, 13 predicted proteins | sample MAT03_FD_205741 | JGI IMG/M metagenome (GOLD analysis project Ga0335394, IMG submission 205741) | Freshwater microbial communities from Lake Fryxell liftoff mats and glacier meltwater in Antarctica - MAT-03 (spades assembly) (version 2) ... | reverse complement strand
CGAACAGGGGGGGGGATTGTGAATCGAAGAAGTAGGCTCGGCGCGCTCCTCCAAAGGCGGAATACATAGCGTACGGTCTTTAGATAACCGAAAACCACGCCCAAGGTCATCAGGCCTGTCGCAATGAGCGGTAGCATGGCTTCATTTATAAACTGCGAGCGCCACCGTGGTCGTCAGGGCCCATAGGATTTCCTGAATTGTAAGAGCATCTGCCTATCGTTTCATCGACAAAGGTCCGGCAATTATTCCAAGGGGACCAGATTCCGGGGTACGGGGCGCCATTGAGACCTGGGGCGGCCTCCGACCATATTGCCATTCTGCCTCATGCGATCCCACGCACCGTCAATTTCAAACGCCTGTTTGTCGGTCTCAATCCACTCATGGTCCCCACTGAAAAATCTTAAGAAAGCACATAAGCGTATAGATTGGATTGTCCCCCTTGAATCAGACGGGATCCTTACTCGTCCACCTCCCCGCCTCAGCATCGCAATCCCGCGCGCCAAATCTAACCAACCCCGTATCCGCATCGTACAGCCCACCCGCAAACCCAGACGGCTGAAATCCCGGCGCAGAATCGCTCAAAACTCGACACCAAGCATCGTAAGTTAACTTCTGAGCCACCACTCCCGTGAATGCATTCACAACCAACCGAACGCTGCCCACTTGGTCCTTCGCCAGACTGGTGACCAGATTACTCACGCTATTCGTCTTGCTCAACAGCTCCCCGTTTGCCGTATATTTGTAGCTGTTAGTGCCTAAGAGTACTCGAAGCGACGGCTACCGCAAAAACCTGCTAATGTGCGGATGGCTCTTCGCGCTCCAGTTCACGAACAGTTGGCCACCATTTTCTGATGTAATTGACAGCCCCTTAACTCGCCCAAGAGCCAGGCGTGTTTCCTGGACCCCGGTGACCGAGGCAAGCTTTATAGTTTTCCTCCGGAGGGTCTCCGGGTCGCGTCCTCGGACGAAGTCCGGGCCGAACTCGGTGCTCAAGAAACGCCGCCACAGCATAAAGGCGACGAGGAACACAACGGCTGAAGTTGCCACCGCCGCGGCTGATCGTGTGAACGGAAGCAGTCCGAGCGCGAGGACGATGGGATGCGCGACAATCGTTCTCCAGGGCGGGTAGCAACGTTTCATAGACTATTGCCGACACTGGTTTGCGGCCTTGTGCGCGGCCTCTTCTGCGAACGGGCAGGCGAACGGAGCCGCAGGCCCAGTAAAAAACCCGCAGAGGATGCCACCTCCGGTCTCTCCGAGGGTATCACCTAGCCCGCCGAGATCCGTGAGGCCATCGTTCCAAATCAAGTTAGCTCATATGCCAAGCGCCGCCAAGGCCGCCGACCCGGTTAGCGCACCAGCAGTTGTGACGAGGCCAGTGCCGGCGCCAAAAGCAAAGTCGGCAGCACCTCGGTCGCCGAAGGCGTCTTGCGCAGTCCCTCCAGCAAGCGCCCCTCCAGCTAGCACCGCCGCGACCACCAATGGTGTCACGCGGCCACTCGGGTCGGCGAAATCAATTGGGTCATTCCCGACATACACGTAAAGATTCGCCTGGCCGCCTTGCCACCGAATCGGATCTCTCGCCGTCCACCGACCAACTTCCGGATCGCAATCCCTCGCGCCAAAGCGCACGAGACCTGTGTCGGGATCGTGCAGCCCGTCCGCAAAACCAAACGACTGAAATCCAGGCGCAGAACCGCTCAGCACACGCCACCAAGCATCATAAGTTAACTCCTGAGCCACAGCCCCCGTGAACGTATTCACAACCAACCGAATGCTTCCCACCTGGTCCTTCACCAGCCGATAGGTGGCGCCTCCCTTGAGCATAAACTCTGGGCTGTGCGCCGACGGCGTGTCCTTCGCGTACACGAACTGGCTCATCAGGTTACCCGCTCCATCCGTCTCGCCGGCCACCTTCAGCGCATCCTTGTAGATCCAGCCTCGCGTGAGCACGCCGTTCACTTTCTTGCCCACGCGCAGCCCGGATCCGTCCACCACGTAGTCAATGGCCGTGCCATTCGGCAAATCCACGCTCAAGAGCGCACCGCGAATGTCGTACTGATAACTGGTGTCATTGCTCCAGAGTTATCCCCAACTGATAACGCATGGCTCTTCGATTGTTTCGAAACACACGGCGGTTTTCCGCATGCAAACAGTCGCAAACCATCTGTTCCGGGTTTTCAAAGGCCGTCACGCGAAAAGCACAGTCGCGTCAAAGATATTCCGAGGCAAACGCACCTATCGCTCAACCAATCCTGCTTCGCGCAAACTCCGGCGAACCGCTTGAAAAACGTCGTCGAACGGCGGAAGGGACGCCATCTGCTGACCAAGCCGGACAGCCCAGAGCTTCTTGTAACGGGCCTCCTTCGTCGAGAGCTCCCGGGTCATTTCATTGCGCGTCCGACCGCGGAAAGCGAGCTTCGCCTCGATCTCAGGGATGAGCACGCCGAAGTCGATGAGACCCTGGCACGTGAGATGCCACAGGTCGTAGAGGTCTCGCGGCTCGTTGCGAGCCTTGTCGGTGAGCGCGGATCGTGATGTCGACCTTCGCCTCCTTCGGCGCCGCTGCAGGTAACGGCCCCTCGTACGATAGGTAGAAGGTGTGGCTGTTCTGGTGGCTCCTGCGATCGGAGCGCGCGAAGCTGAATACGATGCCCGAGGCCCGCTTGACCTCGGCGTAGACCGCGTCGAGCCCGGAGAGGATCGCGTCAAGCTCGCGCGGCTCGGCGAGCGTGAAGTCGAGGTCCTCCGAGAAACGATAGTCGCCGAAGTAGATGCGCTTGAGCGCTGTTCCGCTCTTGAACACGAGCGCTTCGCGAACGGGCGAACCCGACAGACCCACAAGGAACCAAGCAAGGCAGTAGTCGCGCTCGAGCACCGACTCGACGACGCGGCGACCACCGGCACGGGCTAGGCGGTTCGAGAGCAAGGACAGATTACGTTGCGGAATCATGGGTCAGGTCCTTACGAGCGCGCGAAGCTCCTCAGGCTCGACGTTGACGTGAACCCGCCACCGCGCGTGTCACGGCCCCTCCGCGGGCATCAACGGATCGAGCATCGCGCAGGTTGCGGTCAGCTCTGCACGCAGCCGCTCGATCTCGGCGGGTACATCGACCTCAAAGGTCTCGAGCATGAAGCCAAGCCGACGCACGACGGCACCGACACCGAGGCGCAGGGCGTAGTCGACGAGCCTAGGCACGGAGATCGCGTACTGGCGCATCCAGAAGCCTTTGGCAACCTCGGAAAAGCGGCCGCAATGGTCGGGTTGCTTCAGCCCGTCGAGCACCGTGCGCTCAATGTCGCTCACCCGAACACGTTCGGTCTTCGTGACCCACAACTCGACGATGCCGAACATGTCCTCCGACTTGCAGCGCACGAACCGGAACTCCGTGCCGAGCACAGTGCGCGGCCGAGTCGCCTTCAGCGAGGTCGCGAACACGGCAAACTGCGGTTGTGTGACCATCTGGTGCAGGTCCATCGCCGAGGCATGCGACACGTAGTAGTCGGGTGTGTCGGCGAGTTCGCGAGCAACAAGGTAGGGGTTTCCTAGGTACTCCCGCTCGAGGCCAAGCTCGAACGGCACAAGGATGAAGAGGCCAGGCTTGAGTCGGGTCGCCAGGCCACGGTTCACCAGCCTGACCACCAGGTTGCGCGCGGGTTTCGAAGCGAGCCTTGTGATCGACACGACGTCTGCGTGCGTGAACAGCGAGCGGCCGCGTTCGTGACGCATGGAGACTGAAGCCTCCGCTCTAGCCCTCCCCCTACTTCCGCTTCCGCAGCCGTCGAACATCCAATTGATGGTCCGACGTCACCAAGTAGCGAAAGCTCAAAACTGCTGCCGTCATGGTGCCAAGGCTGGTTGCGCAGGCGATCATGAACATAACGACCAGTTGGTACTTAACGGCTTCAACGGGTGACGCGCCGCCCAAGATTTGCCCCGTCATCATTCCGGGCAGGCTCACAATTCCAACAACCGCCATCGAATTGAGCACCGGCACCATCCCAAGCCTCACCGCTTCCCGCACATGAGGCCGGCAAGCTTGCCAAATCGTGGCACCTAACGCCAATCTCCCTTCCACCTGGTCCCGTTTTTCGTCGAGATCCGCCATCACGCGATCAAGAGTGAGCGAGAGACCTGTCAGTGCATTTCCCAGCACCATCCCAAGCAATGGAATCACGTATCGCGGCGAGTACCAAGGCGTCACCCCAATCACTACTTCCACCACCACGAAGGTGGTGACAACGCTGCTCAGGGTGACCGACCAAAGGCCCGTTTGCCAGATGCCAGCGAAGCGCCGCTCAGTGCGCTGAACGGCCGCAATGCCAGCATTGATGACCATACTCGCGAACACCGCCAGCACCAGATACCAGCGTTCCAGCGCGAACACCCACTCCAACACGAAGCCAATTAGTCCAAGTTGCAGCACACTGCGAAAGGACGCGGTGAGCAAGCGCCCCCCGAGGCCCAGCTTGAGCGCCGCCGACACGCCACCCGCCACGCTGATCAGCAACGTAGCCACCACGAGATCCACGTAGCTGAGCGGGAGTGCACTCACAACGACCCGATTTCGTGCTCAGGCGTTAATAGGCGACTCTTCAATGCTAGATAGCGGACTTTGTCGCCCAGCAGCGGGAGCGGCTCGTGACTCACCACCACCAACGCACGCTCCCCAACCAACCATTCCGACAGCAGGCGACACAGCGCAGCACTTGCTTGTTCATCAAGACCGGCACTCGGCTCATCAAGCAACCAGACCGAAGGATCCGCCAGGATCGAGCGCACTATCTGCACGCGCTTCAACTCACCACCAGAAAGCTCGCTCAACTTTCGTGACAAGATGGACTCCGGAAGAAGCAGCTTGGAACAATAGCTGAAGGCACGCTGTTCATCGAACTCTGCCGCACCCTCCGCGAACTCAAGCACTTCGCGGAACGACTCAGACACCGTCAGCGGATAGCGGGCTGGCGTTTGTGCTGTGTAGGCAACTCGGCGCCGAAAACCTGGAACGGCTTTACCGTGAGCGCTGTGGCCGCGCCACAGCACCTCGCCCTGTGCTAGTGGCTCAAGCCTCGCCAAACTCCGGAGCAGCGAGCTCTTTCCTGAGCCTGAAGCGCCACGGATCAGGAGGCAATCGCCAGCAGAGAGCGAGAATGAAACATCGGTAAATACGCCCTGCGTGCTCGGTGTGTTCGAGCCTTTGGTGTCGCCATCCCACTTCAGCGAAAGCCCGCGCACCTCGAACAGCGCTGGACGCAACGTGGCAGCGCCACTCTGGTCCGCTCGGATCTCATCGGGATTTTCTATCGCCATGCCGGGGTCCACGCCGCCGCGCCCTCTTTACACTACGCGCATCCTCGAAAACACTGATCCACATGAGCACTCCCTCGACGATCGCCTTGGCTCTCGTGTTTCGTGCCGAGAAACTGCTGATCACGCGCCGCTTACCCGGCACCCACCTGGCGGGCAGTTGGGAATTTCCGGGAGGCAAGCTGAAGCTCAGCGAGACGCCTGAACTCTGCGCTGAACGTGAAGTTGAGGAAGAGACCGCGGTCGTCTGTCAGGCCCGCGCCTGTCGAGCCTCATTTTCCTTCACGTATCAAGATCGAAGCCTACTCTTCATCCCGGTCGACTGCGTTTGGACCCGCGGAGAACCTGAACTGCTCCAGGTGAGCGCCGCCTGCTGGATTTTGCCAGCAGAACTCAAGAACTTTGAATTTCCCGAAGCCAATTCGGCGCTCATCGCCCAGCTCGCTGGCGTGTGACGCTGGCCACTTCACCGGCTCGCCCCGCTCCATTTGCTCGTCTCGTACATGGCGCTACCGGCCCAAGCCCTGATGAGCTAAGATTGCACGGATGGATCAGAAGCGAGTGGCTCGGAGCGAAAGGGCCCAGGCGCGTCGGTTGAGTATGACGGGCGAGGTCGTACCCGTGGGGACGCCCAAGTCACCACCCTACGCTAACAGCACTCCGGACGAGCGACTCGCGGCGGCGGTACGCCTCATCCAGCATCATGAGCAACTTCGTGGCCCGCGATGCGCACTGGAACGTGCGAAATGGCCGGGCGAGGCCTTCGTCATTGGCTCTGACGGTGCCTAAACTTCCGCAAGACTTCGCGGATCTCCTGGCCGAACTGTGCGAGGCCGAAGTTGAGTTTCTGGTGGTGGGCGGCTGGGCGGTCGTCCTTTACGGGCATGTCCGCGCGACGGATGACCTCGATATCTTCGTTCGTGCGTCGGAGAAGAACTCGGCACGAGTCGTCACCGCGCTGCGAGCCTTCGGAGCACCCCTGGGAGCTCACGGCATCACGAACGCTCACTTCTCAACCGAGGGCGACGCGTATCGATTTGGCATCGCCCCGCTCAAGATCGAGCTGCTCACCAAAATCAGTGGCGTTTCGTTCGATGAGGCCCTCGAAGGGGCAAACAGCTTCGATCTCGACGGCGACGCAATTCCGTACATTGGAAGGCGAGCACTCATTCGGAACAAGCGAGCCGCTGCGCGCTACAAAGACCTGGCGGATATTGAGGAATTGGAGCGGATCCCTGAGTAATTTTCCGCGCTCATCGCTCAGCTCGCCGCCGAGTGAAAACGCTGCCCCCCCTCCCCTCAACCGTCAAATGCTCATGGGATCGATCTTCTCAGGATCGACACCGAGTTCGGCGATAGCCTTTGCGACCACCGCGCCGCTCACTTTTCCTTCGAGGCGCAGCGCATCGAGGGCACCGATCACGATGTTCTCGGCATCTACTTCGAAGTGACGCCGCAGCGCCTCGCGCGTATCGCTCATCCCGTAGCCCTCTGTGCCTAGCGGAACGAAGCGACCCGGAACGAAGCGGCCGAGCAGATCAGCGAGTGCTTTCATGTAGTCGGAAGCGGCAATAAACGGTCCTGTTTCGCCCTTGAGAGCCGTTTGCAAGTAAGGAACCTGCTGCTCACCCTCCGGGTGCAAACGATTGTGACGCTCGCAGCGCTGCGCGTCGCGATACAGCTCGGTATAGCTGGTGACGCACCACACATCCGACGACACGTCGTACTTCTCCGCGAGGATCTGCTGGGCTCTTAGCACTTGCAGAATGATGCAACCGCTGCCCCACAACTGGACGTGATTTTTGAGCTTCTTCTCAGCTTGATTGAAGCGATAAATCCCACGCAAGATGCCGGCCTTCACGCCCTCGGGCATCGGAGGCATCGCGTAATCCTCGTTCTGCAACGTGATGTAATAATAGATGTCTTCGTTATTCGCGTACATGCGCTGCATGCCATCCTCGACGATGGTCGCCAGCTCGTAGGCAAACGAAACGTCGTACGAAACGACCGCGGGCACCGTAAGCGCCAAGAATAGACTGTGCCCATCTTCGTGCTGGAGCCCTTCACCATTCAGGGTCGTGCGGCCGGCAGTGGCGCCCAACACAAAGCCTCGGCTCTTCATGTCGCCCGCAAGCCACATCAGATCGCCGGTGCGTTGGAAGCCGAACATCGAATAGAAGATGTAGAACGGGATCATCGTTTCGCCGTGCGTCGAATACGATGTGGCCGCGGCAACGAAGGAAGCCATAGCTCCTGCTTCCGTGATGCCCTCTTCCAGCACCTGCCCATCTTTGCTCTCGCGGTAATACATGAGGTTGCCTTTATCGACAGGCTCATAAAGCTGACCGCGTGACGCGTAGATGCCAAACTGGCTGAACAGCGCATGTAAGCCGAACGTGCGCGCTTCATCGGGAATAATCGGCACAATCCGCTTGCCAATTTCCTTGTCGCGCAGAAGCTTCGAGAGCAAGCGAGCAAACACCATGGTGGTGCTGGCTTCACTCTTTCCACTTCCGCGATAGTATTCTTCGTACAGGCTCGGGGCCGGAACGGGCACGCCCAGCACACTGGTGCGACGAGTTGGCACGAGGCCGCCCAGGGCACGACGCCGCTCCATCAGGTATTCCACTTCCGGGCTATTCGCGCCCGGATGATAGAAGGGTGCATCTTCCACTTGAGCATCCGGGATCGGGAGCTGCACCGTGTCGCGGAAGGCGCGCAATTCCTCGGCGCCCATCGTCTTCTTCTGGTGGGCACCGTTACTGCCTTCGAACTTCTCGCCGAGCGTCCAGCCTTTGACCGTGTGCGCCAACACGGCCGTCGGACGCCCCTTTGTATTAACGGCTCGATGGTAGGCGGCGTACAGCTTGGTATCCGAGTGGCCACCCCGCCGCAATTTGCGCAGCTGATCGTCGCTCAGGTGGCTCACCATGGCCAGCAAGCGCGGATCGGTTCCGAAAAAGTGCTGACGAATGTAGTCGCCGCTCGCCGTGGTGTACTTCTGCCATTGGCCGTCGACCGTTTCGGCCATTTTTTTGCGCAAAAGGCCTTCATGATCGCGGCTCAGGAGCTCATCCCACTCTGGCCCCCAAATCACTTTGACGACATTCCAGCCCGCGCCACGGAAGGTTGCTTCCAATTCCTGAATGATGTTCCCGTTACCACGGACGGGACCATCAAGCCGCTGCAGGTTGCAGTTGACCACGAAGGTTAGATTCTCCAGGCCTTCGCGAGCCGCCACGTGCAAAGCTCCGAGGGACTCGGGCTCATCGGACTCGCCATCGCCCATGAAGCACCACACACGCGAACGCGAGGTGTCCAAAATTCCGCGATTTTCAAGATAGCGGTTGAAGCGTGCCTGATAGATCGCGCAGATCGGGCCGAGGCCCATGCTCACCGTGGGGAACTCCCAGAAGTTCGACATCAGGCGCGGGTGCGGATACGAAGATAGCCCCTTGCCGCGATCAGATTCTCGGCGAAACCGATCCAGCATTTCAACAGAAATCCGGCCTTCTAGGAACGCTCTCGAATACATGCCGGGCGCCGCGTGGCCCTGAAAATAGATCTGATCGCCAGAGCCTTGATCTTTCCCGTGGAAGAAGTGGTTGAAGCCCACTTCATACAAACTGGCACTCGACGCATAGGAGCTGAGATGCCCGCCAATACCGTCGAAGCGCTTGTTGGCGCGTTGCACCATGGCCATGGCATTCCAGCGCACAATGCCGCGAATGCGGCGCTCCATCGCTGCGTCCCCCGGGAACGGCGGTTCTTCCTCGACCGGGATCGTGTTGACGTAATCCGTGGCGAGCGGAAGCATCGGATCGACGTGGTGGAGCCGAGCTAAACCCAGCACGCGCCGCAACACATAGCGGGCGCGCTCTCGGCCCTCGTGCTCGACCACGGACTCAAGGGACTCAAGCCATTCCTGGGTCTCTTCGACGTTTCGATCAACTTCGTCGTGGGCTGCGGTGTCGTGGGGGAAAAGATGGTCGCGAAGAATTTGATTCACGTTCACTCCTGGCTGGAACGGACCACGTGAACAATTGTCCCGTGGGCGGCGCACTACCTAGGCCGAACCGCCAACTCGTTCAAGCGGCGTTTTGGCTGGGCCAACGGTCCCACGGGTGGGCTCGGCCTGCAACGCCTGACGCGCGGCGGCACCCATCCGTTCCGACATTTTTGGCGGGCGAAACCGGTTCGTTAACTATCGTAAAGATTGCGTGCCAGGGTATGGCCAAAGCCGGGGGCCAACCGCACATACTCGGGGCTATGTCGCGCGCACTTTCATTCGCGGTCTTTTTTGGGATCCTCGCCAGCCTCTCGGGGCTCGCGCACTATTATTTCTGGATCCGTCTGGTCCGAGACCTGGCATTACCTGACGGATGGTCACGCGCACTTCTGATCTTGGTGGCGGGCCTCGGCTTGCTCATCCCAGTCAGCCTGCTCGGCATGGTGGTCCTCGGTCGTGAAACCTCTCGCCCGCTGTTGAGTGTGGCCTACATCTGGATGGGGCTCTGCTTTCTGCTGCTCACCTCACTCGCGCTGGGCGATCTAGGGCGAGGCGTGGCGCAACTTTTTCGGAGCTTCGTTCAGGAAGCCGAACCCGCTGACGCCGGACGCAGGGTCTTAGCCGCCCGCGTTATCGGTGTAGGGGCGGCAACCGTGACCATAGGCCTGGCGCTGATTGCGACCCGCATGGGCCTGGGCCCGGTGGCGATCAAGCGCCTGCAGGTATCGCTCGGCCGGCTGCCGCAAGCCTTCAATGGTTTTCGGATTGTTCAAATTTCCGACGTTCACGTAGGCCATAACATCGGCGGAGATTTCGTCGAACGCATTGTGCGGCAGGTGAATGAACTTGCCCCGGATATGATAGCGATCACGGGGGATCTGGTGGACGGCTCGGTTGCTGATCTGGAACGGGACGTCGCACCGCTCGCGAAATTACGCGCCACGCACGGAGTATTTTTCGTCACCGGCAACCACGACTTCTATTCTGGCGCCGATAGCTGGTGTGCTCACTTGAAGACGCTGAACATTTCCGTGCTCCGAAATGAACACGTCACGCTGCAACGGGGCGAAGCTTGCTTGGATATTGCAGGGGTCGATGATTACAGCTCAACGTCTCATCCTGAAGGGCCCGATGCCGACGTGCGCCAAGCCTGTGCCGGCCGCGATTCGAGCCGCGAATTGATCTTGCTCGCCCATCAACCGCGCCACATCCGAGCGGCCGAGCAACACCAGATAGGTCTCCAGCTTTCTGGTCACACGCACGGCGGCCAGCTGTGGCCCTGGAACTATCTCGTTCGGCTTGCGCAACCCTTCGTTTCAGGATTAGCAAAATTCGGCGCAACTTGGCTGTACGTGAGCAACGGGACGGGCTACTGGGGCCCACCGATGCGGCTCGGCGCGCCCGCCGAAATCACTGAGATCACGCTCCGGTCTGAAGGCGCGCCTGAGGTCTAAGTGTAACGATCAACCGAACGCCGAGACCGTGCGCTGCACTGCCTGAGCGATCTGAATCCCGTCTACCGCCGCGCTCATGATGCCACCGGCATAGCCTGCGCCTTCGCCCGCTGGGTACAGTCCGAGCAAGCTTCTCGATTGCAGCGTCTCGCGATCGCGCGGGATACGGAGCGGTGAACTGGTGCGTGATTCCATGCCAATGAGCTGTGCCTCTGCCGTAACGTAGCCGCGCAGTGTTTTCTCAAATTCAAGCAAGGCGGTGCGAACCCGTTCAGCCAAGGGCAAGCCCGTCACATTCAAGACATCCGCGATATTTGAGGCGGTTACACCTGGAATATAGCTGCTCTTGGGGACATCGCTCGAAGCCCGCCTAGCCAAAAAATCTGTGACTCTGGTCGCGGGAGCTCGAAGCTCGCCACCACCTGCTAACATCGCCGTGCGCTCGAACGCGCGCTGAAACTCAAGGCCACCCAACACTCCGCTGAAGCCCAACTTTTGCCAATCTTCCGGCTCCACACCGACGACCAATCCTGAGTTCGCGAACGGGGAATCACGCCGCGATAGGCTCATCCCGTTCACTACCAGTCCGTCGACCTCGGTGGCCGCAGGCACAATGAAACCTCCCGGACACATGCAGAAAGAAAACACTCCCCTGCCCTCAACGGTCGCTGCTACCCGATACGAGGCACTCGGCAACTTGGGGTGCCCGGCAAATCTTCCATACTGGATCTGGTTGATGCACGGCTGCGGATGCTCGATGCGAACACCAAGCGCGAACGCCTTCGGTTCCAGCTCAACCTGAAGCCGGGCCAAAAGCTCATAAATATCGCGCGCTGAGTGACCCGTGGCCAAGATGAGATGTCGTGCAGGGAGTGTTTGGCCACCTAGGATTTCCACCCCGGCCACGCGGCGTTCTCCGCCTTCACCTTCGGTGAGAATATTGGTGAGGCGACTTTCGAACAGGAAGCGCACGCCCACCTGCTCCAAGTGTTCGCGAAGCGCCGTCACTACTTTGGGTAGAATATTGGAGCCGATGTGCGGTCGAGCGTCCGTCAGGATCCGTTCGGGAGCGCCGTGCACCGCCAGCAGCTCCAGCACGTCTCTCACATTTCCGCGTTTGTGTGCGCGCGTGTAAAGCTTGCCATCACTATAAGTTCCCGCGCCTCCTTCACCGAAGCAGTAATTGCTGTCCGGATCGACGCGACCGTGACGATTGAGCCCCTTGAGGTCTCGGCGACGCGGCTGGACTGGCTTTCCACGGTCGATCACCGTTGAACCAATCCCGCGGCGTGCCAGCTCGTACGCACAAAATAGCCCAGCCGGACCGCCGCCGACGATCACGACCTCGGCTCGTTGATCCACTTCACGCAACGGCTCGCCCCCAAGCGCACTCGCCAATACCGGTTCACCCAGCTCAACCACCAGTTGAAATCGCACCCGATGGCGTCGAGCATCGATCGAGCGTTTGACCAAACGAAAGCGTGGCAAATCCGCTGCGGAAACACCGAGCTTTTGCGCCAACGCAGAGGCCAACGACAGATGATCCTCGGCATCGTCCAGGCCGAGCTCCAACTGCACTTCGTCCGGCAATGTCAAGACGGCCTACCCAATCCGAACAGCTCCTGTTGACCACGCGGCGAGGGGCCGCTCAAGCGGTGTTCGATGCGTTGTGCCGGTTTGAGCGCACGCCTGGCGAGGCTCAAAAGATGCTCGTGGTGTGTGAAGAATAGGATCTGGGTGTGCTGACTGAGTTCCGCCAACACCTCCAACGTCACACGCGCGCGGTCGTCGTCGAAGTGGAGGAGCAGATCGTCGAACACCAGCGGCATGGGCTCATTCGTGGCAAGATACGCCTCAATGCTAGCCAAGCGCAGAGCCAAATAGAGCTGGAAGCGCGTGCCCTCACTGAGTGCGCGAACTTCCTGCTCCAGGCCATCGCTGCGCACACAACGAATCACACGTTCTTCGAGTCCCACACGGAGCGTAGTGTAGCCACCCAGCGTGATCTTGGCGAACAGCTGACTGGCGCGCGCTAGCAGCGGATCTTGATTCCTCACCCGGTACTCCTCCATCGCGCGTCGAAGCAGTAGCCCTGCGAGTTGGAGCTGTTGATAGCGCGCCGCCAAACTTCGAACCTCAACGGCCTTGGTTTGCACCAATTGGGCAGCCTCGGCTCCGCTCGTGGTCGCAAAGTGTTTGAGGCCGCCGGCCAGCGCGACCATTTCGCGATCCAACGCCAGATGACGTTCATCCAGCTCCTCGAGCTTGACCTCCAACTCTTGACGTCGGATCTGCAGCGTGCCGCGCTCGACAGCTTGAGCTTCAGAGACCAATTCACCCGGAAGCAGGCCGTGTTCGGAGGCAATTTCTAATAACTCAGCGTCACACGCGGCGAGCGCCGCTTGCAGAAGTGTGCGCCGTTCCTCCAAGGATTCCTGAACGCGAAGCTGACTTGGTTCGCTCACGCCGGAGGCGTGACAGAGCTCGGCGACTTCGGCAACGAGCTGTTTTTTGAGGCTGCTCAGGCGTTCTATTTCGGCTTCCTTCTCAGCCAGCTCCAGCTTGATCTTTCGCAATTTGTCCTGAAATAAATCACTTGAACGCTTTCGTCGCAGGAGCTCTTCAGCGGCTGCCAGTGGTTCGAGCTGCAGGACTTCCGGGGCGGATCGCCTCGCGACGTTCATCAGATTGGACCGAAAATGCTCGAAGCGTGCGTTCATTTCTGCAGCCTGGCGCTCCTTGGCATGCAGCTCATCGGCCTTCTGGAAGACCAGATTGAGTTGGTCGAACGCAGCTAGCACCTCATCGGGCGCGGCCTGCGCGGAGAATGGCAGCCCCTCAAGGACAGCCGCCCATTGTTGAGCCCAAGCCTCGAGTGCCCGCTTTGCCTCAGACAGCCGACGTTGTGTTTCGACGATCCGTGCCGTGCGACGCAAAACCTCTTGCTCCAAGCGGCGAGCTTCCTGCTCACGCTGCACCTCGAATTCGATGAGAATCTGCGCTCGCTCCAAGCACTCCGTGAGCGACCAACCTTCAACGGAATTGACACCTCTCGACTTCAGCACTTCAACAACCCGCGCTTGAGCCGCAGCGTACTCTGCGCCACACGCAGCCAGCTCAAGCTCAATACCCACCAACGTGACGGCAGCGGTGCGCACCGATTCAGCACGCTTCACCCAACCTAGGAACGCCGACGGACTCATCAATTCATCGAGACTCGCCCGTGAGCACAGCTCAGCGATGCGCTGATCGAGCTGCATTCTGCCTGTTTTCCAAGTGGATCGTTCGGCTTCTAAGCTCAATTCTTCCTTCCCGAGCGCTGAGAGCTCGGCTTCGCAATTAGCCAACTCGATCACGCGCTGCGCTTCGCGCCGCAATCTATCGCTCAACTCATCAGCGTCAGCCACGAGCTTCTCATACTCAGCCGCTAGCCCCTCTGACATGAGCTCCTTGTCGGAGGATTGAGACGCCAACCCCTGAGTCGCCCGGATCCGGCGCCACACTCCATCCCGTTTCTCGCGTGTGCTCGCGAGGCCAAGTTCACTCGGCACTTCGAAGGCACGCTGAATCGCCTCAATGCGCCTTGCGGCATCAATGCTCGCGCTCCTTAGCTCACGACTCCGTTGTTCAAGCCGCCGATGCTCAGCATCGCTCCCCTGGAAGTGTTCGGCGCAATCGGAAACATCCTCTACTTCCGGCAGCTCCAGACGTCTCAGTGCGTCAGCGCTGCCTTGCCAGGGCGCCAAGGAGGCCAACAGCACGCACAGTTGCTGCTGGGTGCGTTCGACCAACGCACGCTGGCGTGCCCGTTCCGTTTCCAGGAATGCCTTTTGACTGAGCCCCCGAACTTGCAACAGAAGATTCTGGACCCCCTCCGCGTTCAAGCCGTCCAGGTTCGTGGGGCGTGCAGCCTGCAGCTCAGTTTCTTCCTCATGCAATTTCGCTTCAGCGTCCTTGACGCTCTGTTGCAATTCGGAGGCCTCACGAGCCAAGCGCCTCAATCTCGTTTCCCGTTCGACATCCAAGCGCAAACGCTGGAGATCTTGAGATTCTCCGCCAAGGCGCACACGTCGCAAAAGCAGTTCAACGTCACTCCGCAGCAAGCCGATCTCGCCACTCAGTCGCTCGCGCTGGATCCGTTCGCTGCGCTCGACCGCGAGTTCTTCGGCCGTCGCATCCACGTCTAAATCCCCCATCGGGACCTCAGGCACCCGCTCTAGGCTTTCCTGCTCGCGCCTGAGCGCCGCTCTCGCTTGCTGACTGCGCTCAAGATCGCGCTCAATTTGGCGGAGCTCTTCTGCGATCCCTTGATAGCGGGCAGCATGCTCCGTGATGGAACCACGCGTTTCTCCAAGCTCTGAAAGCTCCCGCTGTAGCTCGCTGCGACGTGCGACGACCGGCAGCACTGCCTGAGTTCGGGTCAGACGCGCCAACTCCGATCGAGATTGGCGGCGTTCCTGTTCGACCGCTGCCTTTTCCGAGCTCACGCGGTCGAGTGCGGCTTGTTGCTCCTCCCATGCCTCGGGGCGTTGCACCGTTTCGCGCCAAGTTTTCTGGGCTTGCCGATGCTCTTCCAAGGCGATAGTGATGAGCGGCCGCGTTCGACCTGTCGGTTTGAAGAGCGCATCGGCCTCAGCTTCCAGTCGTTCAAGGACGCCACGCGTGCCTTCGCCTCCCATTTTGGCCTCGAATAGGCTCTCCCCCAGATCGCCTTCTCCGGCTAACAGCGCCTCCCCACCCTGTGCCAAGCGCACGTGATCCAGCCCAAACATTGAGCTAAAGAGTCCCTCGCTCTGCCCCCCTAAAAGGGCGGCGAGTGTTGCCTCCGACGCGGGCAAATCATTGGCATCTCGGAGTGCATCTTTGCGTTTTTTGCGGCGCACAAACGTGTGCAACCTGCCGTTCGCATCTTCCAGCACAGCGCCCACCTTCATTAGTTTCGTACCGTGCGTGTGGTCGTCCGCGGTGCGTTCTGGGATCCCAAAGAAGAGCGCCGAGATGGCACGTAGCGCCGTGCTCTTCCCCGCCTCGTTAGCGCCATAGATAATGTGCAAACCGCCCGCTTTGCCACCCGACAAATCCAGACTGACCCCAGAGAAAGAGCCAAAAGCGCTAAGATCCAGCCGACGAAAGCGCATTAGCTGCGTGTCACCTCGGCGAGCCGAGCCAACAACAGCTCTTGGGCTTGCTCCAGAGTCCGCTCCAAATGCAGGGGGCCTCCCAAATCCTCACCTGTGGGATCCAAACGCAGCTCACCCAGCTTCTTGAACAGAGCGTCAAACTCAGACTTGAGCTCGTCCCCTTGTCGCAAGCTGGCTGCCGCGCTCAGCAACTCGCGAACGATACCATCCTGAGCCTCGCTCAGAGTGGGCTGGCCCAGCGCCTGGGTTTGAAACCGAACGTCCTCGATCCAGATGTCCCCGGACGGGACGTCGAGCGCAGCGTTTCGCACCTCTTCGACATAGCGAAACTCGTCACGATGAAGCGCAGCGTGAGCGCGTGTAGCGCCTGAGATCACAACACGCAATGCGAGCAGTCGGTCTTCCACGCCACTCGCCCACTCGTTCAGAGAGCGGCGCACCACATCCAAAATGTCATCCGGATTGGAGCAGTCGGAAGCCTCGACGTGACACACACCAAACCGTACGACATCAAACGCCAGCGCCTCCACACGCACCACACGCCCCGCCACAACCTCAATCAAAGTGGCTCCTTTCGCTCCGCTTTCACGCACAAAGCGCCCTTGCAAATTGCCAGGAAAGACCACCCAGGGCTCCTCACACAGCACCTCGCGTGTGTGCACATGCCCGAGCGCCCAATACTGATAGCCCTTGTCGCGCAGCGCATTCAACGTGCACGGCGCATAGCTATCGTGACCAGGCCTGCCTTCCAGCGCCGTGTGTAAGAGCGCGAGATTGAACACGCCCGGGATGGCGCGTGGGTAACTCGCCGCAAGATCTTCGGTGGTATCCCGTTTGGCAAAGCCCTGACCATGAATCGCCAAGCCGAGCGACTCGAGCTCAATCGTTTGGGGGTGCGACGTGGCAAGCTCAGCAACGTTATCGGGCAAGCGCAAATGCCGGCGGATCTTGCTAGCCGCATCGTGGTTGCCACGCAGCCACACGACACGCACCCCGGCTTGCCGCAAGCGACTCATCTGAGCTGAGAAGAAAAGGCCCGGCGCATAATCCCGCCAGTCACCATCGAACAGATCTCCGGCGATGACGACTACATCCACCTGATGCTCGAGCGCGTAGCCCACAAGATTTTCGAAAGCTCTGCGTGTTGCGCTACGAATGCGCTCAACCGGAGCCGCCTCATACAGTGGCAGCCCGAGCAAGGGGCTGTCCAAATGCAGATCAGCAGCGTGCAGGATCTTCAAGGGAGCCCCCAAAACATCGCTAACTTCTGGCTTCCCTCGCTGGACACAGTGACGACGCTTCTATAGCGCCGTCACGCCGCAAGCCAAAGCGCGAAGCTCCGCGAGCTACTTTGACCCGTGGGTCCCGCCGACTTGCGGAGAAAGACCAACACGATAGTGCCCCGACAAATCAGCGGTTTCAGCCGACACCCGTTCGCCGGGAACCGCCTTGGCCTTGTGCACACCGGGACCCAGCGAGGGGCGAACCGTCGGGCGGGTGCTTTCAACCAAGAGCGGCAAAATGATGAAAACTTCCGTACCGACCGCGGGTTCGCTCTCAACGATCAGGTAGCCGCCACTGGCGGTGATAATTTCTCGGCTCGTGGCCAAGCCGAGCCCGGTCCCTGAACCCTCGGGCTTGGTCGTGAAGAAATTTTCGAACAAGTGCTGTCGGACCGAGGCATCCATGCCGTGCCCGGTGTCCTTGACCTGGATGCAGCAATACTCGCCCGACGGGATGTCTCCGAATCCCAGCTTCTCTGTTCCAGACAGGCTGAGTTGCCGCACCAGGATATCTACCTTACCGCCAGGAGCTAGCGCATCTCGAGCATTCGCAACCAGATTGACCAACACCTGCTCCAATTGCCCCCGGTGCCCGGCGACTCGCAGCGTTTCATCCTGCACGTCGCAACTGAGCGTGACATCGGGTCCGAGCAGACGCTCAAACATTCGCTGGCAATCCAAGAGCAGCTGGCCCACCCGGAGCACCGAGGGGTGCTCAGAATTCTTCCGGGCGAAACTTAGGACTTCTCGCGTTAAAACCCCTGATTTTTCAGTGCAGTTTTGGATCTCCAGCAGGGATTCGACCAGCTCCGGATCCTCGCACAAGAACAGGGCCCGTGAGACCTCAGCATGGATCACCGTCAAGAGATTACTGAGATCGTGCGCAGAGGTGGTCGCTAGGCGCGACGCGAGACCAAGCTTCTGGATGTGGTGGAGCCGAGCGGCGTGCAACTTCTGTTGAGTTGTGTCGCGCACAATACCCAAAATGCCAGACACCTTCCCGGCTTCGAAAACCGGTGTGAGCTTGATGTCAAAGCAATGCCCCGTAGCTTGCTCGGGTCGCACACAGTCGAGCGACCCGCCCAGCGTTCGCCCTTGGAGCACAAACTCAAACACATCCGGCCCGAGCTGTTGCATCAAGGGAAAAACATCTAAGACATGGTGCTCCAACAGCTGCTCACGCGGCACTTCTGCAAGATTGCTGAGTGTCTCGTTTGCGGCACGGAGCGTGAGCCGTTCATCCAGTACGAAGACGCCGTCCGCCGAGCTATCAAGCAACGTCTGCACCAGGCTGTCGGAAGCTGCGTTCGCCCGCCCAGGGGAGCGCTGGACCTTCGAGTCGGGCGCTTGAGAAACTGCCCGTCGCCCCTCAGCGCCCTCCCGTTCTGGAGGCAAGGTTGAAAACCCGGGAGGGAAGCTACTCCAAACCGCCTGGCGTGGAGTGAGGTGCAGCGTTTCGACTTTGGTCCGTGTTCGCATTTTCCGAACCTGTAAGGGTACAGACCTGGCGCACCTTGAACACTCCCATCGTGTAGGGCGTTGAACTTTGGCCAGGCGGCCCAACGAAC
>Ga0335394_10003119_pt1 | contig 18766 bp, 11 predicted proteins | sample MAT03_FD_205741 | JGI IMG/M metagenome (GOLD analysis project Ga0335394, IMG submission 205741) | Freshwater microbial communities from Lake Fryxell liftoff mats and glacier meltwater in Antarctica - MAT-03 (spades assembly) (version 2) ... | reverse complement strand
GCGTTGAGCGGTTGGTCGTTGCGCTTACTGCAAGGCAACATGTGCGAGGTGCGACGTGCGAAGTGCTGAACGTCGCACGTCGCACGTCTTACGCGCGCGTGGTCGCGGGGATATCGCAGCGGAAGTGGATGCCCGACTTGAACTCGGCGAGCGTCAGTTCTTCCTGTTCGCTCCCACTCGTCGAACTGACCGCCCACGGCAAACGTGCGCGCATGCGTCCAGCGTTGATTTTGTCGGCGATGCCCCACCACAGGCGTTCACGGGCGGCCAGACTCAGCAGACAACCGCGGCGGATCTGTTCCTGCGCTTCGGCGGTGTTGGCATACTTGGCGAGCGCTTCTTCCAACCACGCCGCGTGGTCGATGTCCTGCATGGTATGCAGGGTGAAGTACTCGATCTCGTTCTCAGCGAAGCCGGCCTGGCGCAGGCCACGCAGGATGTTTTCGAACATCGTCGGGATCGCCCACTCGTGGCCGGGACCGACCGCGCCCAGGCCGACCAGGAACGGTTCTTCGGTACAGATGCGCAGGTGTTCGGCGATGAAGCCGGTGACCGCGGGATGCAGGCGGATGCCGGTGAGTTCTTCATCCTTCCAGCCGCAGGCGCGCATGAAAATGCGGTAGTGCGCCGCGTGATCCTGGCCCTCGCTACGTTCGCCGTATTCGTCGACCAACACCTTGGCCAACCAAATCTTCGCATCCGATGACGGCGCGGTCAGCAGCAGCAGTTCGAGGTAGCGCGTAAAGGTGCCGACCAGCGGGTAGTGCTGGCTGGAGAAGATCTTGAAGTCATCGCGGCGTTTGGGATCGAGTTCCATCCGTCCGAGCAACGAATGACCGATGCCGGCGTGGTTGGCAACCTCGTGGTGCAGATCGCGCAGGAAAGTGGTGGCGTCCATGGGCGCGGAGCATGGAAGGAGAGCCCGCCCGCGAAAGCGACAAGGATTCCGACTTCGGCATTCCCCTTTTTCTCCTTTTTCTCCTTTTTCTCCTTTTTCTCCTATTTCCTCTATTTCCTCTAAACCTCTATGAACCACGTCCTTTGACGATCGCATCCAGCGCGAGCTGTCCGCGGTCGTAGGCCTTCACCACTTCTTGATGCAGGCGTGCGGTGTCCGCCATGCCCATCGCGAGTGCATGTTCGAGTCCCAAACAGGCGCTGGCCAGGCCGCGCAGGCCCAGGCTCCAGGCGGCGCCTTTGATGCGATGGGCGGCGGCACTGGCGGCGACCGTATCGTTCCCGACCACCGCCCGTTCCAGGGCCGGCAGTTGGGTGACGGCTTCCTGGCGCAAGGATTCGCCGAGAGTGGCCACCAACGCCACGCCGCCTTGTGCCAGCAGGTCCTCAATCACCGCGGGATCCAACTCACCGCTTTCACGGATCAGCTTGCGGTACCGCGCCGTGGTCGGGCGTTCGACCGCTTCGGTGCCACCACGCTGGCGTACACCACTCGAATCGTCGCCGCCAAAAGGACCTTCGTCGCCGGTGGCAGGCACCGCAGGCGGTATGATGGCCGGTAACCAGCGCGTGAGCGTGGTGCGCAGATCGGCGATCTTCACCGGCTTGGACAGGTAGTCGTCCATGCCCGCGGCCAAGCACCGTTCACGGTCCCCAGAGAGCGCATCCGCCGTCATCGCGATGACGATGGTGTGGCGGTCCGTGCCCTCACGGCGGCGCAGCTCGGCGGTGGCGAGGTAGCCATCGAGCTCCGGCATCTGACCGTCCATCAGCACCAGATCGTAATTCACCCGCTGCAACGCGGTGAGGGCTTCTGTGCCGTTGGACACCGCATCGGCCTTGATGCCGATCTGGGCCAACTGGGCGAGTGCAAGGCGACGATTAACCAGGTTGTCGTCGGCAACCAGCACCCGCACATCAGTGCGCATGACGGTGGCCGTCACCCGCTGTTCGCCAGGGTCACGTGCCGCGCCTACGGCGGCCAGCAACGCATCAAGGAGCGGCACCGAACGCACCGGCTTGGTCAGGCAGGCGGTGGCGCCCAGACGCTTCGCTTCCTGGCTGGCGCCGCGGCGAGTGAGGGTCGTGAGCGCGATCAGATGGATTGCGCACAGGTCGGGATCCTCGCGAATGGTGCGGGCGAGCTGCAGGCCATCGACGCCCGGCATCTCTAGGTCGATGATCACCACGGACAACGGATGGCTGGTGAGCTGGGCGTCGTGCAACACGGCGAGCGCCTGTGCTGGCTCCTGTACAGCCTCAGCTTTAAGACCCCACGACGCCAAGCGCGCGACCAGGAAATCGCGACAGGTGGCGTTGTCGTCGACCACCAGCAGGCGCAGCTCGCGCAGGTTGTCTGGCACCACCGCGGGATCCGCTGGCGTGTCCGGCAAGGCGAGCCGCATCGAGAAGTAAAAGGTGGTGCCCGCCGGCGTGCTGGCGAAGCCGATGCTACCGCCCATCAGCTCGACCAGGTGGCGCGAGATCGCCAGTCCCAGGCCGGTGCCACCGAAGCGCCGGGTGGTCGAACTGTCGGCCTGCGAGAACGCCTGGAACATCCGCGGCTGCGCCTCTTCCGGAATGCCTGGGCCGGTGTCAGCGACGGTGACGCGCAGGTGCACGGTGTGTTCCTGCGGAATCGGCACGACGTCCTGGACGACTCCGGGAAGCGGGACCGCCGGCAACACGCGGAACTGGCCAGTATTGCCACCAACCTGCTGATCATCCAACGCCACGCGGATGACCACTTCGCCCGCGGTGGTGAATTTCACCGCGTTGCCGATGAGGTTGATCAGCACCTGCCGCAGGCGCGAAGGATCGCCCCGCACCGCCTGCGGTACATCGGTGTGCACGTAACAGACCAGCTCCAGGTTCTTGCCTTGAGCTTGTTCAGCGAACAGCGCGACGGTGTCTTCGATCAACTGCGGCACCTCGAAGACGATATGTTCCAGCTCCAGGCGATCGGCTTCAATCTTCGAGAAGTCGAGGATGTCGTTGATGATGGTCAGCAGGTGTTCGCCGGATAGCCGCGCGGTCTCGGCGAATTCGCGGACCTCGGCGTCGAGCGGCGATTCCAGGATCAGCCCGATCATGCCGAGCACGCCGTTCATCGGTGTGCGGATTTCGTGGCTCATGTTGGCCAGGAACGCGCTCTTCGCGAGGTTGGCATTTTCCGCCGCGTCTTTCGCTTCACGCAGCGAGCGCTCCAGCTTCAAGCGTTCGGACAGGTCACGCACGATCGCAAGCAGCCGTTTGTCCGGCAGCAGCTTGGCGATCATCTCGACCTGCACCGTACCGCCGTTCTTCTTTTTGAACTGGCGTTCACCGAAGAGCGTGTGCCCTTCGCGGTACAAGCGCATACGTTCGTCAAGCGCGCGGCTGTCGTCGTTGGTCAACAATTGACGGATGTTCATACGCAGCAGTTCCGCGCGCGGATAGCCGATCAGACCGCAGGCGACCGGATTGGCTTCGACGTAGTTGCCGTCGAGATCGCTGATCAGGATGCCTTCCGGCGCCTGTTCGACGAGCGAGCGGAAGCTTGCCTCGCTCTGACGCAGGTTGTCCTCCGCCTGTTTGCGCTCGGTAACGTCCTGGCCGACCGCTTGGTATTCCACCGCTTGGCCGACCTCGTCGAAGAAGCCGCGGGTCGTCCACTGCACCCAGCGGATGTTGCCATCGCCCTGGATCACGCGGTGTGAATAGGTGGCGAGGTTGGCATCCGGCAGCAACGCGGCGAACTGGCGGTGGATGATTTCGCGATCCTCCTCCGGTAGCAGCGGCATGAAGCTGTGGCCTTCCAGATCCGCGCGTGCGCGACCGAAATAGCGGCAATAAGCCTCGTTGGCGAAGGTGATGGTCGAGTCGCTGCGGAAACGGCAGATCAGCTCGCTCTGGTCTTCGACGATCGCGCGATAGCGCATCTCATTGGCGCGCACCGCCTCTTCGGTCATGCGCCGTTGCGCGATCAGACGGATCTTCTCCAGCGCGACGCTGGTGAGTTTGCTTACTGACTCCAGGAAGGCGATCTCGTCGTGTTTCCACGCGCGGCGGTAGCGCACCTGGTTGAGTATCAGCAGGTAGAATTGATTCGGGCGGAACTGGAACGGGAACCACAACAAGCTGCGGATGCCCATGCGGCCGTGCAGCAACGGAGCGCAGCGGTCCTGTTCCATCAGGCTGAAGATCGCGTCGTCGTGACTCTCCAGCCAGCCGCGTTTGGCGACGAGGTGTTCGACACAGCGTTTGAACAGATCAAGCGGATAGAGGTCGAGCACCGAACTGACACCGACCGCTTCGGGGTTCAGCCACTCGCACAGGCCGACCGCCACGCGGCGGGTCAGATCGACGTCGAAGATCAGCGCGCGATCGACACCCAGCGCGGACCCGACGTGGCCGGCCAGACCACCGAGCAGCGAACGATTGTCCTCTTCCGCCACCACCACCTCGGCGGACGCGGCCAGGGCATTGGCGAAGGCGAGTTGGCGTTGCAGACGGTCGCGCTCACGCCGCAGCGCGAGTGAGGCGAGCTTCTGCTCGCTGACATCGTTCTGGATGCCGACCCAGTACACCAACAGGCCGCGATCATCGTACACCGGCGTGATCGACAGGTCGTTCCAGAAGGTCGTCCCGTCTTTACGGTAGTTCAGGATCTCGGCGCGGATCGGTTTGACATCGGCGAGCGCCTGGAGGATCGCGGCTGACGCCAAGGGGTCGGTCTTCGCCCCTTCAAGGAAACGACTGTTGCGTCCGATCGCCTCCTTGTCGGTGTAGCCGGTCAGGTGGGCGAAGGCACGATTGACGAAAATCAGCGGATTATCCCGCTGATTCGGATCACTGATCATCACGCCTGCCGTGGTGTTGGCGACCGCTGCGGCAAGGATGGAGTTTTCGCTTAAGGCGACCGAAAGCGCCGCCTCACTGCGCGCATGCTCGGTGACCTTCGCACGGAGCTCGGAGGTTCGGGCGGTAATCAGTCGTTCGGTGCGTCCCGAACGGAATCCCGATACCGCCAAGCCAAATGCCCCGAGGGCGGTGAGCAGGAGACCGCCGGCCAGCACCAGCCCCGGAAGCCAGCTATCGGAGCTGACCGACGTCGGCGCAGCGATGCGCACCGCAAAGCGGCGATCAGCAACGCTGACCACTTGGACCAGGCTGCCATCCGGCTGCTCACGCAGGCCATCTTCTGGGGCATCGCGCAGATCATCGAGCGTCAGGTCGATCGCGGAGTCATCAGCCGCGTGGCCTGCGTGGCTTAGCAGTTCGTCGATGGCACTCACGACCAGCACGTGCCCGACTGGTTGTTGACCATCAAACGTCACCGGCACTACGATCGCCAAGCCTGGACGGCGACCCGCCGGATCGTTGATCTCGAAACCAGGTAGCATGCGCGCGCTGCTGGATTCCTGGGTACGGAGCGTCAGCGCCCAACCGGGCACGCTGAGCAGATCGAAACCAGGAGCGAACGGCAGTGCGACGCCGGCGTTGTGCAGCAGCGTCAACGGCAGGTGATCGGTACGCCGCTCCGCTGGGCGGACACCGCCGACCCCGTCCTCGTGTAGGACGGCAGTCGGATAGTCTAGGCGCAAGCGTTCTTCGAAGGCCGGTCGTTCAGCGGCGGGCACCCAGCGGCACCAGCCGACGGCACGGGTCAGGCGGTGATGGGTAAGTACCCGTCGGGCGTAGTCACGAAAGATCTCACGATCAACCACCCCACCACCGGCCACCACTTGATCACGCAGTTCCTCGGCCGCATGCACCTGCTCCAGGCATTGGCGTTCCAGTTCATTGATCGCGTGGGTGGCGCGTTGCAGGAAGCTCTTGTGCCGCGCGGCTTCGTCGGTCTCTCTTGCCCAATGCTGCATCGCCAGCGAGCACAGGATGCCCAGCACCAGCACCAGCCCAGCGGCCAGGTAACGACGCAGGAATGGAGTCACTTCGCTCACCCGGGAGCCCTTGGTTTGATCGTCTTGTGCAGACGCAGGTTGCGGTCCGGCACTCTAGAAGCCCGTGCCCCGCAGGGGAAGAGCCGGACGTGAGCATGACGGGCGGTTTGGCGCCCGTGTATGACGGTTCAGCCGACCGTTTCCGCGCTGATCCGACCCGTCAGCACGCGGCGGTCGCGTCGAGCAGCGATCGGCTCACTGGTCGTTCATCACGTCGTTGATCTGGCTCAAGTAGCTGGCGTAGAACATGAACACCACCAGCGCGGCGCCGAGCATCGCACCGCCGTAGATGATTCCACAAACGATCCGTGCGGTCCATTCGGCGCGCAGGCGGAACGAATTGCGCATCAGCGTCGCGGCCTGGCCCAGGGTCTCATCGAGTTTGCCGCTGCGTTCGCCACTGTTGGTGAGATCGACCACAATTGCCGGCATGCCAGCATGGGCGAGGGCGGCGGTGAGCGATTCGATGCGGTTGTGCCGCAGGTTGCTGCCGGCGTCCGTGAGGCGTTTGCCCAGCAGCCGATTGCCACACGCGCCCGCGGTAAGCTCCAACGCATCCGGCATCAGCAGGCCCGCCGACAACGCGGCCCGCAGCACGGTGCAGGTGTTGGCCGCCACGAACGGCAAGGTCAACGGCGCGAACGGTGCGCTGAGCGCGAGTTTCGCCCGCGTCGTCTCACCCAGCATCCGCAGTGCGATCCAGGCACCACCGACGAACAGCCACAACAGAATCGGCAATCCCAGAATGACCCACGGTGACCACCCACTCATGAACGTCAGCACGACGCCGAGCGCCAGGAGCGTGACGTGGATCAGCATGACGGGATACACCAGCTTGCCGATCACCAGCGTGCGCAGCGCGATGCGATGGCGGTAGTGCGCAGCGAGCTCGCGGCACATCTCGGTCAAGCGACCGCTGGTTTCACCGGCTTTCACCAGCGCGACATCGAAGCCCGGTTGCTGCGCCGTGGCGAGTTGTTCAGCGAGTCCACGTCCGGCAGCGCAACCGGCGGACCACTGCCTGCCCTGCGCCCGCATCTCACCGCCAGCGGTATCGCCAGCCAACTGCACGGCCTGGGTGATGGTCAGCCCGGCATTGAGGGTGACGGCAAGCTGCTCATGAAACATCGCGGTGCGGGCCCAGCTCATGACCGCAGGCTAGGAGCGTGTCGGGAATTCGCCATGGAACACGCAGCCGATCACCCTTGCGGTGCGCTGGTCAGGTCGTCATCGGCCTAGCGCGGCAATGTCTTCAGCACCTCGCCTTTGCGTTTCGCCCAGGCCGGGTCGGGAGCGGCCTCCCAGATGCGCACGTCGTCGTAGCGCACACCGCCGCCGCTGCTGTTGAACGAGAGCTGGCCCTTGGGCAGGCCGAAGTGGATCGCTTCGCCGTGCAGGATTAACTTGTCGTCGAAGCGCACCAGGCATTCGTTGCCGCACCATTCCACCAACAGGGTGTGCCAACCGGCAGGATCACCGACGAGTGGCGTGGAGCGGACCGTGGTGTAACGCGTGGTGCGGCCCCAGCCGGTGATGCTGCTGAGCGTGATGCGCCGTGGGTCGACGCCCACGGCGGCAAGGTTCTCTGGCGTCTTGTTATCCGCCACCTGGACGTTCATCCATTTGGCACCATCGAGTTGGAACCGCACCTGGATCACCACGTCGGTGACGCGCGCATAATGACTGATCTGCGGCGCATGCCCGGCACCCTCCTGTGGGGCGATTCGCAGGGCACCATCCCCCAGCAGCAGATCGGTCTTGCCGCTTTTGAGGAGCTTGGTCCAGGTGTCGTTGCTGAATGATTCGTTGACCAGCACCTTGCTGCGCTGCGTCATCATCGTTGGCAGATCAGGTATAATCGCTGGCGCGGTCGGCTTAACTCGGCGTTCGGCGGCGCCGGCGAAGGGCAGGACGAAGGCGGACAACACCAGCATTCGAGTCATGACGGACCACCGCTGGGCGAGAGCACCAACAGCAAGCCAGAGGCGTGGTTCGATCATGGATATCATTGGTCACTCCGTTTCAGGCTGGCACCGGCACCCAGGTCAGGCACTAGGCGAAAATCCGTGCGTGCATCCTCATCCGCGACCGGCACCACGTAGGGCGAGGTCGATAGGATCTCGCTGGCAAGATCGCTCATCCCGACCACGCGATTACCCAGGCGCACGCGTGCATTGCTGCGTCCGGAGGACCACGCGCGGCGACCGGCGGAAGGCGCCAGCAGATTGCGTTCGTAGTGGCACTCAGGCGTGGTGATTGCCAACTCCATGCCCGCATGGCGGATATCCCTGCCATTGTGATGGCAGGTGTTGTCGACCACGTCGAGCCCTCCGAGCTGGTATGACAGGATGGCGCTGCCGTCATTGCCGGTGATGAGGTTGTTGGCGATACGCACGCGCTCCTCTGTCGTGGCCATGATGCCGAAGCAGGTGATCCCATTGCCGCCGGTCCAATCACCGTTTGGGTTGGGATGACCCAGCCGCGAACGGCTGATGCGATTGCCGCTGATCTCCACCAACGCGCCCGGCGTGGTATCGAACCGCAGCGGCTTGATCACCACGATGCCACCGCTCGCCCAGGCCGCGACGCCGCCACAGCCAGCGATGCGATTGTCGTGCAGCGCGACGTGACCGCTGGCCGACACCGTGATGCCATCACCGGCGAACCCGTTGAGCGAACACCCGACCACGGTGATGTGCTGACTGTCCTCCATATGGATGCCGTTGCCGGCGCGCCCGCCCGTGGTGAGCGGACGCAGGTCCAGTTGCTCCAAGCGTACCCACGCTGCGCTGCGCAGACGGACGGTATTCCAGCCGACACCCTCCAGGGTCGCACCGCGGCGTGCGCGTAACACCACGGGTGCGCCTGGGCGCCCACCACCGGTGATCAGCACATCCTGCAAAACACCCGCACGTCCACGATGTACGCCGGGCAACAGTTCCACCGTGTCGCCTGGGCGTGCCGCGTCGATGGCGGCCTGGATGGTGGTGTAGGCACCTGGGACCCGCGCGCCGCTCGCCGCCACCAACAGGGTGCGCCCGTCGAAACCGGCGCTGCGCGCGATCGTCGAATCGCCAGCAGCAAGGAGTCGCTCATCGCCCTGTCGCGCGCGCACGCGTACCTGACCGTGTTCCACCGCCACCGCCGTGCGCAGTGCATTCACTGCGACGGTGAAGCGCGTGCCGATGACGATCACCGTTGCGTGCTCGCCCTGGACGGTGAAGGGGCGCGTGGCGCTGTGCGGCGCGATGTCCGCCGTCAGGCGACCGTGGTGGAGGGCGACACCCTCGTCATCGATCCGCACCACGCTGGCTGGTGCAAAGTCGATCTGGCTGCCGTCGGGCCACGTCACGGTGGTGGTGATGTTGCACGTCAACTGGGTGCCGGATGTCAGCGGCGTTCCCGCCACCACCTCTACGTCATCGCCAGTCTGCGCGCGCCCGGCCGACACCACGATGGCCGCACTGATGGTCGTTGGTCGACTGAAGGTCTGCCAGGCACCGAAGACCAGGAGCAACACCGCCGCGGCGTTCAGCCACGCCGGCCACCGGCGCGTTGGTAGGTTGCGCCAACGCAAACGCAGACGCCCGGTCGCTGATGCGGCAGAGGCGGAGGCTGCAGTGGGCGTGGCGACAGCGCCTGCATCGTCTGACCGCTCACCGGTCACGCGTTTATCCACCACGCGGTCGTGGGCCAGTTGCCGCAGACGTGCATGGAAGCGCATGGCCCGCGCATACCGGCGTCGGTGTAGCGGATCGGCCACCAGCCAGGATTCGAGCTGCGCCACGTCGTCGGGCGTCGCGACACCGGCGAGGTAGCCCTGGATGAGTTCTTCGACGCGTTCAACCACGATCGCCTCCCGCCGCCAGTCGGCGTTCGATGCAGGCGCGCAACACCGCGCGAATGCGGTGCAGCAACACCCGCACGTGACCGCCAGCGAGGGACAGCCGCTCGGCCACCACGTCGGTGGTCACACCATCGACGTAGTGCAGACGCACGATGTCCCAACTGCGCCCGTCGACCGCACGCAGGCAGGAGCGCAGGGCCTCGTGTTCCGCCGTGGCGTCGCCCTCGTCCTCCAGCTCAACGCTGATGGCCGCCAGATCGTCGATCAAGGTGAGATCGTGGAACACCGGTTTCTTCCGTGCCAGACGCTCCCAGTGGTGGTGCACCAGGTGTCGCGCCACGCCCATCACCCAGGCAGTGAACGAGCGGCTGCGATCAAACGAACCGAAGGAGCGGAACGCCGCCAGCGCCACGTCCTGCACCAGATCGTCAGCGATCGCGCGGTCGCCCACCAAGCCGAGTACATACCCCGCCACCGCCGAGTGGGCCTCGCCCCACAACAAGCTGAACTGCACCTCGGGAAGGGTGGTGACCCGCGACATCGCGATCACGCCGTCAATTCGCGAATGATGCCGGTCGAATCGGCGAAGGATTCCGCCTGCACGCCCATGGCCTGGAACATCGACAGGTAGAGATTGCACAGCGGCGTGCGTCGTGGCATGGCGATGAACCGGCCAGGCTTAATCACCCCGCCACCACGACCAGCCAACATGATCGGCAGGTTTTCTTTGCCGTGGGTGTTGCCGTCGCTGAGCGTGCCACCCCAGAAAACCAGGCTGTTGTCGAGCAGAGATCCGCCGTTGGTTTCCTTGATCTCCTTCATCTTGCCCAACACGTAGGCCACCTGCTCGGCGTGCCACAGGTTGATCTTGCGGTACTGCGCGAGTTTCGCCGGGTCGTTGTAGTGTGAGACCTCATGGTGGGTGCCCTTCACCCCGTCGATGAAGGAGTAGTTGATGTCGTTGCGCTCGTTGCCGAACATGAAGGTTGCGACACGCGTCGAGTCGGTCCAGAAACCCAGGACGATGAGGTCGAGCATCAGCCGCGTACGGCGGGTGTGGTCACGCCCGACCTGCTGACTGTACTGGCCGCCATTCGCTACCGTACCGCTGTCGCTGAGGTTTTCAGCGAAGCGGGCAACCGCACGGGTCGCCGCCGGATCGACGCGGCGTTCCTTGGCCAGCTCCTTCATTTCGCGATCGAGCTGGCGTTCAACATCACGCACCGCCGTCAGGTACTCGTCGAGCTTACGCTGATCGGCGATACCGGCGCGACGCTTGAGCGCATTGGCATCCGTGCGCACATAGTCGAGCACGCTGGTGCGGTCCTCCTGCGACAGTGGCACGCCACTGGCGGATGGTTTTTGTCCCGGCGTGCGGAACAGGCGGTCGAAGGCGCGTTTGGGATCGACCTCATTGGGCACCGGGGTGGTCGGTGAACTCCATGAGAGTTGGTTGCCGTACATCCGTGCCCAACCGGTATCGGCACCGCCAACCGGTGCTTGCAGGTTGAGGTGGAGCGACGGGAAACGGGTCAGCGCGCCAGTGCAGCGCGCCACCACTTGGTCCATTGATACCCCGCCGACATTCACATCGGCGCCGGTGGTCTTCTTCGCCGCCACGCCGGTGAAGAAGTTGGCCTCGTTGCAGAAGTGGCCGATGGTGTCGACGGTCGATGACTGGTTCCACAGGTTGGACAGCAGCGTGATATCGCCGACGTGCGCTTGGAGCGGCACCAGCATCGGCGGCAGCTCGCCGAGCGGGCCAGGCGTCTTCGGTTCCCATTCCTTGTGGTAGGTGCCGTTGGGCAGGTTCATCATCAGCATCCGCGTGGGATGCCGGGTTGGACGGAACTTCGGCAGCGCCGGCTCCGGTTCATCCGCCGCCAGCGGCGTCATCAGGTCGAGCAGCGGTAAAGCGAGCGCTGCGCCGACACCGCGCAACATGGTACGGCGGGAGATCTGCCAGGAATTCATGGGCGAGGTTCCTTGGTTACGAGAGCGGCGGCGGGGGCCACGTCGGGATTACGTTTGAAGCGGAACGGCAAACTGAGGGCAATTTCGCGCACCAGCGTCTGCGCCCGCCACTGGTCCGCCGCCAGCGCGGCGACGATCTGACGCACGGTGCTGCGGTCGCAGCGCTCCAGCCCTCGTCCCAGCGCGTAGGACAACAGGCGTTCGACCACCGTGGTCATGATGCGCTCGTGGCGTTGCATCAGTAGTTTCTTGAGCTGCTGTGGACCGGCGAAGGTTTCGCCCCCAGGCAGGGCGCCAGTGGTGTCGAGCAACTCGCCCTGATCGCCACGCACGCGCCATCGACCGAGTGCATCGAAAGATTCCAGGCCGAAGCCGAGTGGATCGATGCGCTGATGGCACGACGTGCAGTTGGGATCCGCGCGGTGACGTTCCAGACGTTCACGCAGCGTGCCCAGTGCCGCGCCGCCAGCAGCGCTCTCCGGGAGATCCGGCACGTTCGCCGGTGGCGGTGGTGGCGGTGATGACAGCAGTTCCTGAAGGATCCATTTTCCGCGGATCACCGGACTGGTGCGCGACGGCCGCGAGGTGATCGCCAGCACCGCCGCCATCGTCACCACGCCACCACGCTGACCGTCGCTGACCGTGACCTTGGTGAAGCCCGCTTTCTTGGCGTTCACGCTGGCGTTCAGTCCATAGTGCCGCGCCAGTTCCGCATCGACGTAGACATAGGAACAGTCGATGAGGTCGAGCAGGCTGCCATTGCTGGTGAGCAGACCGTGCAGGAACTCCACCGGCTCCGCGATCATCGAACGACGCAGCGCGTCGCTGTAGCCGCGGATCAGCGTCGGATCCGGGCCTTCGCCGTGCGCCAAGCCATCGGTGCCGAGCCACTGGCCGATGAACTGCTGCGACAGGATGCGCACACGTGGATCCGCTAGCATGCGCGTGATCTGCGCCGTGATGCCCTCGGGCGTGAGCAACGAACCGTCCTTAGCCGCCGCGGTCAGTGCGTCGTCCGGCATGCTTGACCACAGGAAATACGCCAGGCGGGTGGCCAGTTCATATGCGCTGACGGGATAGGCTTCCTTGCCTGGGCGCGCGTCCTCATGGCGAAAGAGGAAGTTGGGCGAGCTGAGCGCGGCGGCATAGACCAGTCGCACGGCATCGTCGTGCACCGCATTGGGGCGTTTGATCGCGCGCTCATAGAGCTTCACCAGCGCGGCGATCTCGCTGGTGGTCACCGGTCGACGCCACGCCTTGGGCAAAAATCCTGCGAGCGACAGCTCCACCGCCTTGCGCCTGGTTTGCGCCGTCACGTCACCCTTTTTGTCTTTCTCCGGCATGACGATGCCGAGGCGCTCGGGTGCGGCCTGTTCCACCAGTGACTGCGACGCATCAAGCAAACGTTCGAGGAAGAGCGACGAAACATACAGCGTGTCGGCAAGGTTGTCGAAACCACCGGCACCACCCGCGTTGTCGGCCGGCAGCACCTGCGCCGGATCGCCAGCGACGCCGAGCAAATCGTTGATCGTGCGGTTGTACTCCAGGCGCGTCAGTCGGCGGATGGTCGTCCACCCAGGGTCGCCTGGCGGGCCTTCCAGCGCACGGTCGATCCACGCGATCAGCCGCTCGCGCTCGACTGCAGTTGGCTGAGGTTTCTCCGGCGGTGGCATGACCTGCTCGGCCAGTTCGCGACGGATGCTGTCCCACCCGTGATCTGCGGTCGTAGAAGTCCCAGGCAACAGCTGCTTCGATAGATCCAGCCCGCCTTTCTGCTTCTGCGGTCCGTGACAGAAAAAACAGTAGGTGTCCAGCAGCGGCCGAATGTCGTTGGTGAAGTCGCGGTCCTGTGCCGGCACCCACGTCGCCCCCAGCAGCACCAGTCCCAGGACGGCGCGACACGAACCACGGATCAGCCAAGCAACGATGCGCATCGCGCCTCCTACCCATTTCTTGGGGGAGACGCACGAGCTGTTACAGCTGATCTGCCTGCACTGCGACTTTGCTTTCAGGCCAACGTCGCGGGTCAACGCCTGTAGGCGATCAGCACCGCTGCGGCCGATACGGCCCAAGACCGCTCACGGTGAAGCACCAGCTCCGATCCCTGGCCGCAGGGTGAAATCTAGCCGTAGTTCCTCAGACGTGATCGTGGTGGTGAAGGGGTTGGCAGTCAGCCGTTCAGCGACCGCGGCATTCTTGCCGCCCCAGACTCGATTGCCGGTGCGTTCGCTCGGTGGGCGTTTGTCGAGCGTCCACGCCAAACGGCTCGGTGACGGTACCAGCAGATTGCGCACCAAGCGGAGATCTTTCGCGTACAACGCCAATTCAGCGCCTTGATGCTGCGGTAGGCGACCATTGTAGTGGCAGGTGTTGTCCTCGATATCGAGACCGACGGCGTTGTTGGCGAAGATCGCGTTGCCGGCGTTACCGGCGATCAAGTTCCCTTTGATGCGGATGCGTTGGGTCGCTGAGCCCACTGGTTTCGCCGCCAATCCGTTGATCGCGATACCATTGCCGCCGGTCCAACCATCGCCGTGGGTGTTCCGTTTGGTGGTCTGCGAACGCAGGATGCGATTGCCGGTGATGCTGATCATGGGACCGCTCCCTGCTCCCACCGCTGTGGGATGCCCGATGGCGATTCCTCCCGAGCCGAAGTCGGACGTGCCACCGCAGCCGTCGATGAGATTACCGACGACCTCGACCCACCCGCTTTCACTGATGGCCACGCCATCACCACCCATGCCCTGGATGGTGCAGCCGCTGACCACGATGTGCTGGCTGCCTTTGACGATCAGGATGCCATTACCGGCCATGGTGGCCGACGGTGCGGCGCTGATGCGCAGGCCCTCCAGACGCACCCATGACGCACCTTCGATCAACACGCCTTGCCAGGATCCGCTGATGATCTCGGCACCGGGTTGAGCGCGCAGAATGAGCGGCGCATCCGCGCGTCCGCCCTTGGTAATCGAGACGACGTGGATCTTCGACGCAGCCTGCTGGTGCCGACCGGGCAGCAGCAGGACGGTGTCGCCCGCGCGGGCGGCATCGACCGCCGCCTGCATGGTGGGATAGGATCCCGGCGGCGATGCGCCGCTGGGTGCCACCGTCAACGTGCGTGGCTCAATGCCAGTAACCCGCGCCACCACGCTCTGTCCGGCAGTGACCAGCACGTCGCCACCGACGCGATCATGCACGCGCACGATGCCTTCGGTGACCGCCACGGCGGTACTGCTCTGATCGGCGATCACGCGGAAATGCGTGCCGACTACCGTCACCCGCGCATGGGTGCTGTCGATGACGAACGGTGCATCTTTGGCCCGTGGTTTGATCGCGGCGTTGCAGGCGCCGTCCTCGAGCGACACGCCATCGGTGACCACCGTCACGCGGCTGCCGGCGAGCAGTTCGAGTTCGCTGCCGTCAGCCCAACGCACGGTCGCGGTCCGGGTGACGTGCAGTCGTGCACGGGCCACGATCGGTGCGTTGCGGGCAAGATCCTGGCCATCCTGGCCGCGCACGATTCCGGCTACCAAAATCGCCACGCCGTCGACCGCCGGCACTGCTGGGCGCATGGCCCACCAGCCACCAATCGCGATGAGCAAGGAGGCCGCCACCAACCACGGCCCCCACGCGCCCAGCGGCCGGCGGCGCACACGCAATCGGCTGAGACGCGCCGACGGCACCCCCGCCGATTGGCGCGCGAGCCGGTCATTGGCCAGTTGCCGTAGATTCGCGGAAAAACGCGCGGCGCGAACGTAGCGTTCACGGTTGGCGCGGTCGGCCTTGAGCCAGGATTCCAGCTGGGCCACCCCGTCAGCATCAAGCCGGCCGGCGAGGTGATCCTGGATCAGGTCTTCGAGCGGATCAGGCATGTCCGCCTTCCGTGCTGAGGCGGCGTTCGATGCAGGTGCGCAGCGCGGCGCGTACGCGGTGCAGCAAGACCCGTACATGCCCGCTGGCGATTTTCAGTTTCTCGCCGATCTCTTCCGCCGCCAGACCATCGAGGTAATGCAAACGCACCAGCTCCCAGCTACGACCCTCGACCGAACCGAGGCAATCGCGCAGCGCGCGTTTTTCCTCTGACAAGGTGTCATCCAGATCGGCGCTGATGGCGGCGAGTTCCTCCAGCAACGTCACATCCTGGAACAACGGCCGCTGGCGCGAAAGTGTGCGCCAGTGCTGATGCACGCGGTGGCGCGCGACGCCCAGCGCCCAGCCGGTGAAGGAGCGTTCGGCATCGAAGGAGGCGAAGGACTTGAAGGCCGCAAGGGCGACCTCCTGCACCAGGTCATCGGTGGTCGTGCGGTCGCCGACCAGGCTCTGGATGTAGCCCGCCACCGCCGAATGCGCTTCGCCCCATAACAGGCCGAAGCGCAGATCCGCGGCTTGGTTCCTCGCTGATGAATCGTCAGAGCGCATCAGTGTTCCTTGGGACAAAGGTACCGTGCGTTACAGGCCCCTTGCAAGTCCTGTGACACCAAGGTCCCCGGAAGACCCGGGAGGCGGAATCCGAAATGAAGCTGCGCGTCATCCGGCTCTGGCTGCTGCCTGTTCATGCAGTTCTCCGGCGCCCCAGGTCCGCTCCGGCCTTTCCCACCAGCACCTGCGGTAACCGTTTCTGGATTATGACCAGCGATCGGCGGTCAGCGTCGCCGCGCATCAGACACGACGTAGGTGGATGGCGCACCGACGCCAACGTTGGCGGTTGGGTGGTCCCGGAAAGGGGCCAACTCGACTCTGGAGTGCGCCATGACTACCCAACCACTCCCGTGTCCGCCCACTTCGTCCCGGCCTCAGTGCGCGGCCTGCTGGTCGCGTGCGCAGGTGCTGGCGCTGCTGCTCGGGCTGTTCACGGCGTCGCTCCATGCCGGTGATGCCGGCACGATCAATCTCACCGCCACGCCCAAGCAGACCTTCACCGGTTTCGGCTGCTTCATGGGCTACGGGGCCGGCTACAACGTGAACTACAGCCTGGCGCATGGTGGTGGTGCGGGTGTCGATGCCTTGTTCGATCGCGCGTTCGGTTCCGGACAGCTCAACCTGCAGTACCTGCGCCTGAACATCGATCCGCGTTTCAAGGAGGACGGTGCGCGTAATGAGATCGCTTACGACAACCGCGCGTTGGAGGAGTTCACCAGCCAAGCGACCATGGCGCAGAAGGCCAAGGCGCGCAATCCGGCGGTGCAGCTGTGTTTTTCGGTGTTCCGCCCGCCGCACTGGATGCGCGTCGGTGAGGAAACCATCAGCAATGGCCAAGGCCACGACTGGTGGCATGCGCCAGGCGTCACCGACGTGACGCAGTTTTGGCGCGATGCGACGCGTACCCCCAACCGTCTACGCGATGACAAACGCGAGGCCTTCGTCGACTACCTCTCGCAGTTCTGTCAGCGTTTCCACGCGCTCTCCGGTCACTGGCCAGATTACCTGGCGTTGCAGAATGAACCGGACATCACCTCCGGGACTGGTGCCAGCTATTCATCCTGCACCTATTCGCCGGAGGCATACGGCGCGGTGGCGCGCTTGGTGAAACAACGGTTCATCACCGATGGCGTGCCGACGAAACTGATGGCTCCGGAGTTCAGCTACCAGGGCTTCGGCGGTGCAGATCAGGAATACTACAAACGGACGTTCATCGCCGCTGGCGCGCCGATCGGCGGCCAGCCGGTCATCGCTGTCGGCGCCATCCACTGTTACGGCGATGGCTTCGACGCGGTGTGGAACGAGAAATCCCAGGGCGTGTTGTGGTCGACAGAGTATTCCTTCTCCGGCCGCGGTATGACCAATTTCGATCCCGATCTGCCGCGCAGCGCCGCGTGGCTGGGTGCGACCTTCGCCACGCGCATGCAGCGTGGGCACCTGTCCAGCTTCTGGTGGTTCACCCTGATGGAGAAAGCCGGCACGGCCGGCATGCCGGAGGCGTTGCTGACCACCGATGGCGAAGGCGGTTCCCACATCATCACCACCCACGCACTCACGCGCACAGCGTATGTGATGCGTCAACTCGCGACCACCGTCGTGCCTGGGTCGGTGGTGCAGGACACCGAGTTTTTTTGGAACGCCGGCGGAGAGACCTACGACTTCGGCTACAGCGCGACCATCTATCCCGCAACGGTAGCCTTCAAACGACCCGATGGTCGCCGCGTCCTGGTGTTCGCCAATCCCACGCTCAAGACCTTCACGGACGCGATCAATCTGCAGATCCCCGCTTTATCAGCAGCCGGCACGCAGGCCTGGACCAAGCGCATCACCGATGCGACCCACGGGGATGCGGCTGATGGCACGCTGTCGTTCGTCAACGGCTACGCCAAGAACGGCCTTACCGTTCCGGCGCAATCCGTGATCACCTTGCTGGAACCGGCATCCGCAGTCAGCGACACCACGCCACCAGCCACACCAGCGATGCCGACCACCAGCAGCATCACCAGCGCGACACCGACGTTGACTGGCGTCACCGAACCCGGCGCGACGGTGAGAATCTTCGCCGATGGCGTTCTCATCGGCACCACCATCGCCGGCGCAGGAGGACAGTGGAGCTGGGCCGTGAGCCCGGCACTTCCGGCGGGCAACCACACCATCACCGTCACCAGCAGCGATGCTGCGAACAATGCGAGTGCCGTCAGCCCAGGCGTCATCATCGCTGTACCCACTGCACCAGCTGGCGGCGGCGGCGGCGGTAGTTCGTCGAACAACAGTGGGGGCGGATCGACGTGTGGGCTCGGAGCCGTTGCCGCTGCGATGGGTGCCATGCTGATGAGCGTGGTGCTCGCCTTGCGCTCGCCCCACAAACAGCAGGCCGTGAGAACAAACTCCAGATCGAGCGGCTTCGGCGGACAACACACCTGACAACCAATTCTGCACTATCGGCAAGGCGGAATGAGACGCACGTCCGGTGGGTGAGGCACCGTGACCCTGACGTGAGCACCGACCTTCGACGAGCCGTAACGGAGAGCGCATCCCATCCAAGGAACCCGCAGCAGGGCGACCGGTCGACACCGGTGATCTGCTCCGGTTGACGGATCGACCGGTATCCACCCCTCGCTGGAGACCG
>Ga0335394_10003118_pt1 | contig 18769 bp, 22 predicted proteins | sample MAT03_FD_205741 | JGI IMG/M metagenome (GOLD analysis project Ga0335394, IMG submission 205741) | Freshwater microbial communities from Lake Fryxell liftoff mats and glacier meltwater in Antarctica - MAT-03 (spades assembly) (version 2) ... | reverse complement strand
CGCCTTGACAGAACCCCGCAACGAAGTGCGGGGCAGGCTACTCCTTCAGGTCCTTAATAGGCACCCCCAAAGTAACTACACCCGAGCAACCATCACTGCAAGGATCACGAAGGCAACAAGGACGATACTGCCGAAGAGAATGAGCATATACCTGACCAATAGCAGTTGTTACGCCTTGGTCAATCTCCCCGTGAGGAACTTCAGCAGCATGTCCGGTTCGATGTAGATCTCGGGCAATTGCTGCTGCTTGCGCTACGCCCAAGCAAGCAACCCCGCGGCAAATGCCAGCCAAGCGAGCAACATCGCATAGACGAGCCAAGGCATCGCCTACTTGCTCAAATACATACTCCTCTCCCCATACACCTGCCGGAAGAACGGATCCTTCAAATCCTTGATGAAGTAGATCGCCTCGCCCGTGCTTTTCATTTCACTTCATGTCTTTCCATGCGTCCAGAGGGACATTGAATCGCTCCGCCCCGAACTCTTTGCAAAGAGCCACAGTGTCAAGCACGTAGTCATAGGTGCATTTACCACCTTCGTAGACGAAGAAGTAGAATCCGAGCTCGGGATTATCGGAGACGATCTCGAATGCCCTTTCATCGTGCTCTGCACGGGCGATCAGGTCATCCATTTTCAGGACGAGACATTTCGACCCATTACTTGCTTAAATACATACTCCTCTCCCCATACACCTGCCTAAAGAACGGATCCTTCAGATCCTTAATAAAGTAGATCGCCTCCCCAGTACTCTTCATCTCAGGCCCAAGCGACTTGTCCACGTTCGGGAATTTATCGAACGAGAACACCGGCACCTTGATCGCATACCCATCCAAGTGGGGCTTGAAGTGGAAGTCCTTGAGCTTGGCGCCGAGCATCACCTTGGTGGCCCAGTTCACGTAGGGTTCTTTGTAGGCTTTGGCGATGAAGGGCACGGTGCGGCTGGCGCGGGGGTTGGCTTCGATCACGTACACCGTTTCGTTCTTGATCGCGAACTGGATGTTCACCAGACCCACGGTCTTCAGGGCCAACGCGATCTTGTGCGTATGCTCGCGGATCTGCTGGATCACGTTCTCGCTGAGGTCGAAGGGAGGCAGCACGGCATTGCTGTCGCCGCTGTGGATGCCCGCTGGCTCGATGTGCTCCATGATGCCGATGATGCGCACCATTTCGCCGTCGCAGATGGAATCGCTCTCCGCCTCAACGGCGCCATCGAGGAAGTGGTCGATGAGGATCTTGTTGTCGGGCATCAGGCGCAGGATGTCGAGCACTTGGGCTTCGAGCTCGTCCTCGTTGATCACGATCTTCATCTTCTGCCCGCCGAGCACGTAGCTGGGACGCACCAGCAGCGGGAAGCCGAGCGTGCGGCTGAGGGCGATGCCTTCCTCGGCGGTGTTGACGGCACCGAACGCGGGGTACGGGATGTTGAGGTCGCGCAACAGCGATGAGAAGCGCTCGCGGTCCTCGGCCATGTCCAGCGCTGCGAAGCTGGTGCCGATGATCTTGATGCCGTATTTCTCAAGCTTTTCGGCGAGTTTCAGCGCGGTCTGTCCGCCCAGTTGAACAATGACGCCTTCGGGCTTTTCGTGCAGGATGATGTCGTAGATGTGCTCCCAGAACACCGGTTCGAAGTAGAGCTTGTCGGCGGTGTCGAAGTCCGTGGAAACGGTCTCCGGGTTGCAGTTGATCATGATGGTCTCGTAGCCCATCTCCTTAGCCGCCAGCACGCCATGTACGCAGCAGTAGTCGAACTCGATGCCTTGCCCGATGCGGTTGGGGCCGCTGCCCAACACGACGATCTTCTTCTTATCGCTCGGTATGCTTTCGTTCTCTTCCTCGAAGGTGCTGTAGTAGTAGGGCGTCTTCGCGGGGAATTCACCGGCGCAGGTGTCCACCAGTTTGTACACGCGTTTGATGCCGAGGGCGTTCCGCTTCTTGTACACCTCGCTCTCCAGGCACTTCAGCAGGTGCGCCACCTGGCGGTCGGCGTAGCCTTTCTGTTTGGCTTCGAAGAGCAGGTCACGCGGGATGGTTTCCAGCGTGTACTTCTCCACTTCCTTTTCGGTGAGGATCATGTCCTCGATCTGCCGCAGGAACCAGATGTCGATCTTGGTGAGGTCCTGGATCTTCTTGAAGGGAATGCCGGCCTTGATGGCGTCGTACACGTGGAAGAGGCGGTTCCAACTGGGGTTGGCGAGGCTGTCCAGCAGCACGGCCACATCGGTCACTTCCTTGCCGTCGGCACCCAAGCCGTTGCGCTTGATCTCCAGGCTCTGACAGGCTTTCTGCAGCGCTTCCTGGAACGTGCGGCCGATGCCCATCGTTTCACCGACGCTCTTCATCTGCACGCCGAGGCGACGGTCGCTGCCCTCGAATTTGTCGAAGTTCCAGCGTGGCACTTTCACGATCACGTAATCGAGCGTGGGCTCGAAGAAGGCGCTGGTGCCGGTTATCGGGTTCTCCAGTTCATCCAAGCGATACCCGATGGCCAATTTGCTGGCGATCTTCGCAATGGGATAGCCCGTGGCCTTGCTGGCGAGCGCACTGCTACGACTCACACGCGGATTGATCTCTATACTGAAGATGTCCTCACGTTCATCCGGACTTACCGCGAACTGCACGTTGCAACCACCAGCGAAATCACCGATGGCGCGCATCATCTTGATGGCCATGGTCCGCATCTTCTGGTAGGTGCGGTCGCTCAGTGTCATCGCCGGTGCCACGGTGATGCTGTCGCCGGTGTGGATGCCCATCGGATCGAAGTTCTCGATACTGCAGATGATCACCACGTTGTCATCTTTATCGCGCAGCAGCTCCAGTTCGTACTCCTTCCACCCAAGCAACGCTTTGTCGATGAGCACTTCGTGGATCGGACTTACCTGCAAACCATGCTTCAGCAGCTTGTCGAAATCCGAAGGGTCGTGAACGAATGCCGCACCCGCACCGCCCAAGGTGTAGCTGGCGCGGATCACCAAGGGGAAGCCGAATTCCTGCGCCACTTTCTTTCCTTCCAAGAAGCTGGTCACCGTCTTGCTTGGGGCTGAAGGGATACCGATGCTCTCCATCAGCTGGCGGAAGCGCTCGCGATTCTCGGTGATGTCGATCGCCTCGGTGTCCACCCCGATCATGCGCACATTATGCTCCTTCCAGATCCCGAGCTTTTCGCACTCAATGGCGAGGTTCAGCGCGGTCTGTCCGCCCATGGTGGGCAGTACCGCATCGATCTTGTGCTTCTTGAGGATCAGCTCGATGCTCTCCGACGTCAACGGCAACAAGTAGATGTTGTCCGCCGTGACCGGATCCGTCATGATGGTGGCCGGGTTGCTGTTGATCAGCGTGACCTCGATGCCTTCTTCACGAAGTGAGCGAGCTGCTTGGCTGCCGGAGTAGTCGAATTCGCAGGCTTGTCCAATAACGATCGGTCCGCTACCGATCAATAGTACGGACTTGATGCTATTGTCCTTTGGCATTCTTCAAAGCGCTAAGCAGATGATGGACCGATTTGAGAGGACTTGGCCGATAGTCCCGGAACCACAAAGTGGTATCCGGGATGGGGCCGCTCCCGATAAGGAGTACGGACTTGATACTGTTGTCTTTTGGCATGTCCGGAATGGTTCCGGCCTCCCATTCGGCAGGCAGAGTTCTGCCATAATGGGCAGGCGGGCGCGAAGGTATCCCAGGCCGAAGGTGGCGCATCGCGAATGTGGATAAGGAGGGGGGATCGTTGAAAAAGGACCGGTTCGAGCCTTGGAAAATGGCTCGTAATAAGCGTTATCAGGTATCTTGAAAAGTTTCCGTCCCTAGGCGCTGTTCCCTCTCGAACCACGGTAGCTTCGTACCGAGATAGAGCCGGGACCCGCGCATGAAATCCAGTATCACGGACCCTATCATTGTGGGCATCCCCGATACCGACCGTCCGATCCCCTTTCCAAGAATGGTCTCCTACTTCACCCACGGCATCACCCTCGCCTATCGCACCTTCGGGCACGGGCCATCCGTGGTGATCGCCTTCCACGGCTTCGGCCGTACCGGGGCCGACTTTGAGGTGCTGGGTCCGGCGTTGGGCGAAGCGTGTACGATCCATGCCTTCGACCTGCACTTCCACGGAAAAAGCCCAAGCTATCCGGAACGCTCGGCAAAACCTTTCACACCCCACGAGTTGGCCGTGTTCTTCACCGGCTTTTTGGACAAGATCAACACGAAGAAGGCAACCTTGTTGGGTTACAGCCTAGGTGGCCGTATCGCATTGAGCCTGCTTACCACCATGCCGGAACGGACGGAACGCTTGGTCCTGGTGGCGCCCGATGGCCTGAAGACACGCCCGTGGTACCGGGGCCTCGCTGCAACACAATTGGGTGAATGGGCCTACCGTCGTTTTGTGGAGCATCCGGAGAAGATCCACTTGATCGTGGACGGACTGCGTGCTACCCGCTTGATGAGCCAAAAGATGCACCGCTTCCTGAAAGGCCAGACGGACAGCCAGGCGAAGCGCATGCTGGTCCGTGATGTGTGGCTCAGCTTCCGTTCCATTGAGCCGGACCTGGAAGAGGTGGCCGCCATCGCAACCGAACGCGGCATTCCGATCAACATGTTCTTCGGGCAATTCGATAGCGTGATCAGACCCCGGTTCGGGAAAAAGCTCCACGACCTGGCACCGGAAGTGGTGAGCCAAGAAAACCTGCCCTTCGGCCATGTGCTCCTGGTACCGGAGTTGGGTAAAGCGCTTGCAGAACTGTTTCCTGTGCCGGTTATATAGAAAGCAAAAAAAGGCCGCCCAACGGACAGCCTTTTCAAATTCAATACGAATTGGCCTACTTGTGAGAAGCCTCGTCGCTGCTGGTCAGTTTGTGACGGCCATGGGCACGTCGGCGGGCCAAGAGGGCACGACCGGCAACGGATTTCATCCGCTTACGGAAACCGTGCTTGTTGGTGCGCTTGCGTTTGCTGGGCTGGTAGGTACGTTTCATGGCCTTGGCTCTTCTTGATCACCCACCATTGTGGCGGACGGGGCGGCAAATGTAGGGCTTTTCCGCTATTTGACAAATTGTATCACCGAAACCCTTCACCGGGGCGCAAATCGCAGACGGTCAAGGCCATACGCAGCCACCTCCCCGCCCTCCTGCTCCACGATCAAGCGGCCCAGCCGGTCCACATCCATGGGGCGGGCCTTCACCGGCGATCCGTCCAACACCATATCCGCCCAGCGACCACGCGACCACAGTGCACGTGTATAGTCCACGGCCAAGCCATCAGGATCGTTCGTTGATCCTTGCCAACGCTTTTCAAGCGCCGCACACAGCTTGTCCAACAATACGGACAGGTCCTGAGCGACGCCTGTTTCCTGCAACAGGCTGGTGGCCACCATTTCCGTTGGCAGGCCCGAACTGTTCACGTTAAGACCGATGCCCACGATGCTGCACTTCACCTTTTCACCCGCCAACTCGTTCTGGATCAGTATGCCCGCCAACTTCTCGCGTTCCACCAGAATGTCGTTCGGCCATTTGATGCAAACCCCACCCGACACCAGAGGGCGCACAACATCGACAACGGCCAATGCCGCCATTTTGGCCAGGACGAATTGGTCTTCTGCACGCATGCCCTTCGGCTCCAATACAACACTGAACGTGAGGTCCAGTCCCGCACCTGACACCCACGATCTGTCGTACTGACCACGACCCGATGTCTGCTCACGGGCCACAATGACAGCCCCATGCTGCACCTTCGACAGGTTGAACAGATCGGCCGCAGTTTTGTTAGTGCTCTGGACCGTATCAAATTGAAGGAGTGTTGAGCCAATACCCATCATACGTGCCGCTCATCCCTTTCGCAAAGAGTGGCAAGGGTTACTTCGTACCTTTGAACGGACCAACAAACGCGCATGAAGAAAAAGGTGGGTGATCAGGCCCGGCTAGTGGAGGCCGTGATCGAAGGGATCCAAGAAGTCAAAGGTAAGGATGTCGTGCATCTGGACCTGCGTGATGTGCGCAATACAGTGAGCGACCATTTCATCATTTGCCATGGCGACTCCAGCACACAAGTGGGGGCTATCCTGCGATCAGTGGAGAAGATAGTCCTTGAAAAGACCGGTCAAAAGCCGTGGCACACCGAGGGTGCCAACAACGCCGAATGGCTGTTGCTGGATTTCGTGGACGTGGTGGTCCACATTTTCAATAAGGACAAGCGTGCCTATTACGCGCTTGAGGACCTTTGGGCCGACGGGGCCCGTACATTTTACGAGAACGTGGCTTGACCACATGAACAAGAAGGAAGTGGATAACAACGAAAAGCAAAAGGAAGGTCCAGCGGACAAACGACCCAAGAAGTCGTTCAACTTCTATTGGATCTACGGGATCATCATTCTGGTGATCCTTTCCATCAACCTCTTCCAATACGGAGGGGGCATGGTGAAGATAGACCCCACCGAATACCAAAAGATGCTGGAGGCCGGCGATGTGCAGCGCATCATGGTGGTGAACGACCAGATGGTGAAGGTCTTCATCAAGAAGGACCACTTGGACAAGGAACCGCACAAGAGCAAGATCAAGGGTTCGCCCATTGCGGGGGACAATGTGGCCGGTCCGCATTACGCCTTCAATATGGGTTCATCGGATGTGCTGAAGGACCGCATTGTGGAGGATGCCGAGAAATACAAGATCCCCTACGAATATGAAACCCAGGACAACTGGGGTAAGGAGATCTTGAGCTGGGTGATCTTCTTCGGGATCATGGTCGTGATCTGGATCTTCGTGATGCGCAGGCTCGGCGGTGGAGGCGGTCCAGGTGGGCAACTCTTCAACATCGGAAAGAGCAGGGCACAGGTGTTCGAGGGATCGAAGACGACGAACGTGACCTTCAATGATGTAGCAGGGCTTGAAGAGGCGAAGGAGGAGCTACAGGAGATCGTGGACTTCCTGAAAACACCCAAGAAGTACACGGACCTGGGAGCAAAGATCCCCAAGGGGGCCTTGTTGGTAGGTCCTCCGGGAACGGGTAAGACATTGCTCGCGAAAGCCATCGCCGGTGAAGCGAACGTGCCGTTCTTCTCCCTGAGCGGATCGGACTTCGTAGAAATGTTCGTGGGCGTGGGCGCAAGCCGGGTGCGCGACCTGTTCAAACAAGCGAAAGAGAAAGCACCGAGCATCATCTTCATTGACGAGATCGATGCCGTGGGCAGGGCACGTGGCCGTGGCGTGAGCATGGGTGCCAACGACGAACGCGAGAACACGCTGAACCAGTTGCTTACGGAGATGGACGGGTTCGGCACCAACAGCGGTGTGATCCTGATAGGGGCCACCAACCGGGCCGATGTGCTGGACCGTGCGTTGATGCGCGCCGGCCGTTTCGACCGACAGATCTTCGTGGACATGCCTGACCTGAAGGAACGGGAAGAGATCCTCAAGGTGCATCTGAAACCGCTTAAGATCGATATCAATGTGGACGTGGCCTTCCTCGCTCGCCAGACCCCCGGGTTCAGCGGTGCGGACCTCGCCAACATTTGTAATGAAGCGGCGCTGATCGCTGCACGCAAGAAGAAAACTTCCGTGGACAAGCAGGACTTCTTGGATGCCGTGGACCGCGTGATCGGTGGCTTGGAGAAGAAGAACAAGATCATCACCGTCGGGGAAAAGAAGGCCATTGCCTATCACGAGGCCGGACACGCCACCATCTCTTGGCTCGTGGAGCACGCCAGCCCGTTGGTGAAGGTGACGATCGTTCCACGTGGACAGTCGCTGGGTGCAGCTTGGTACCTTCCTGAGGAACGGCATTTGACCACCACCGAACAGATGCTCGATGAAATGTGTTCAGCACTCGGTGGCCGCGCTGCGGAAGCTGTCATGTTCGGCAAGATCAGTACTGGGGCCTTGAGCGACCTGGAGAAGGTGACCAAACAAGCCTACGCCATGGTGACCATGTACGGGCTCAACGAACGTATCGGGAACGTGAGCTATTACGACAGCACCGGCCAGAGCGAGTACACCTTCGGCAAGCCTTACAGCGAGCGTACCGCGCAAACGATCGATGAGGAAGTGAGCGGGATCATTGAGGCACAATACCAACGTGCCAAACAGATCCTCACCGATAACAAGGACAAGCTCACCGCACTGGCCGACAAATTGCTCGAAAAGGAAGTGATCTTCAAAGAAGACCTGGAGAAGATCTTCGGCGATAGACCCTTCCAGAAGCCAGTGGAGCCAACTCCTTCGAACGGTCACACCAACGGGAATACCGAAAGCGGATCCCATTGGGCAGGTGCTTCGCCGGAGGACAAGGCCAAGGCCTAATTCCTTTTAGCAATACGGTTCCGCTTGTCCTACTGCGACAAGTCAAAAGTGTCGCATCTTTGGGCACCTTTGTATTTGGAAATGTATGAGCCCCGGGCAAATGGCCAATTGGACCCTGATCCACACCGCGCGTGATCGCCAGGAAGCGGAACTCTTGCGCGGCATGCTGGAATCCAACGACATTGAAGCGATCATTACGGACCAGCGCTCATCCGTCTACCCCATGATGGGGAACATCGAGTTACTGGTGGACCGAGATGATGTGATGCGTGCCTTGCATGTGATGCGCGACCGGACCGGATCATGAAAGAGGTCGGAATACGGGCCGCTACGGGCTTCATCTATGTGGCGCTTACACTCGGCGCAGCTTGGGCAGGTCCCTTCACCACGTTCCTGCTTTTCCTACCCGTGAGTTTGCTCGCCGTGCGTGAGATGCACCTGTTGTACTGGGGTACTGAAAGTGGACCACCCATGGCATGGACCCTGCTCATGGCCGCTACCATGCACATCTCCATGTCCATGGGCCTGTTCGATGAAGGTTGGACCGTGAGCTACTCAATTGCCGTAGCGTTCCTGTTGCTTCTCGTGTCCGTTGCATTCACCTTACTGCGTAACGATCCAGCCCCGGCGCGCACATTCGGTGGCCTCCTTACCCTTTTACTCTTGATCGTGCTGCCCTTCGGCCTGCTCGTGGATTTCTTCACCTTCGGTGCATGGTCGTTCGTGGGTTTCATGATCCTGCTTTGGACCAACGATACCGGGGCCTATCTGGTGGGCCGTGCGATCGGGCGTACCAAATTGCTACCGGCCGTTTCGCCCAAGAAAACCGTGGAAGGCTTTGTCGGTGGCTTGTTGCTCACCATGGGTATGGCATGGGCCATTGCGCAATTCGTGCCCGAGCTGAAACCACTGCAGTGGATCACGCTGGCTGGCATCATCACGTTCACCTCCACCTTGGGCGATCTGCTGGAATCGGCTTTCAAACGCGAACGGGGCGTGAAGGATTCCGGCACAATACTGCCCGGACACGGAGGCATCTTGGACCGGTTCGATGGTTTCTTCCTCGCCGTGCCCAGCGTGTTGCTGTATCTGCATTTGATCCGTTGAAGGGTTCCGATCCCTAGGCTTCGCATCTTGATCCAAGGAAGGAACCGTGAATGAACGGGAATGAACGGGAATGCCGCTTGGTGGAATTCCATTCACGTTCAAGCACGTTCCAAGCTACTGAAGAGGTCTTCTATCTTCGCCCCTGCTCCCCAACATGAAATTACACCGTGAAGGCACCCCCACCCTGCTGCTCGTTGCGGCCGTGGTCTGCTTCGGATCGTTCGCCCTGCTCAAGTGGCCCGTGCTGCATCCCATCCTATCGATCCTGATCGGTGGTGCATTGGTGGTCGTTCTGGGCATTGTGGTCTGGTTCTTCCGGGTGCCGACGAGGATCTGGGAGAATGATGATACGGCGATCGTTTCACCGTGCGATGGCAAGGTGGTGGTGATCGAAGAGGTGCAGGAACCGGAATACTTCAACGACAAACGGCGGCAGATCTCGATCTTCATGAGCCCGGTGAACGTCCACATCAACTACTACCCGATCAGTGGCACCGACACGTACACGAAGTACCATCCCGGAAAATACCTGGTGGCTTGGCACCCGAAGAGCAGTACGGAGAACGAACGGAGCACCGTGGTAACGAAGCATCCGCGTTATGGGGAAGTGCTCTTTCGGCAGATCGCCGGAGCATTGGCACGCCGCATTTGCACCTACGCCCAAGTGGGCAAACCCGCACAACAAGGAAGCGAGTTCGGCTTCATCAAATTCGGATCGCGCGTGGATCTGTTGCTGCCGTTGGATGCGAAGGTGGAAGTCATTATCGGACAGAAAGTGGTGGGCGCACAAACCATTATTGCACGTTTCAAACCATGAAGAACACTATACAGACCGTGTTGATCGCTGTGATCCTCTTGGCAGGCATCGCACTGGCCGTTGGCAAGTTCATGGAGAAGCCAAGGGTCTCCGGGCCGAACCTGCTTCCCGAACAAGTGGTCACTGGACCGCTCACGGATACACAGTTGCGTTTCGACGGGTACTACCGCAATCAAGTGGGCAACCTGTTGTACTTGATCCGCTTCTTCCCCGAAGGTCGTGTGGTGTCCGTGAACGGAACGACCGAGGTGGAAGAAGGACTGGAGAAGTACTTGGTGCGCGAGACCAAGGGCAACCCCTCACTGGGCCTGTACAATGTACCGGTGCAAGTGGAGGGCGACAGCATCTTCTACGTGACGCACCCCGAGAAGGGCGAGATCGAATACCGCGGCAAGGTGGAAAGCGGATCCATGGTACGCTTCCTTCGGCACAGTCACATAACCGGTACCAAGCAGGTTATGGAATACATCTTCTACCCGGATACCGGTGGCTCAGAGTAGTATCGGACGTAGCTCCGCCAAGTTCCGGACGCTGTAGGTGGCCATTGTGTCCACATTGCCCATAGGCGAAAAATAGGCTTGGTCCCAACCGGCATCACGCGCACCCTTCACATCGGCGTGCAGGTTGTCCCCGATCATCAAACTGTTCGTTGCCTTGGCCTTCGCGTGCTTCAACGCCATGGCGAAGATCTTCGGGTGCGGTTTGCGCGCCGCTGCCATTTCACTGGTGAGCACCACATCGAAGTACTCGCCGATCGCGCTGTAGTCCAATTTCACGCGTTGCACCTCGTCGAATCCGTTGGTGATGATGTGTAAACGGTAGGTGCTTTGCAGGTCCATCAATAGCTCCATGGCACCATCCATCAAGGCCGGTTTGCGCGGACAGTGCTCGATGTAATCACGTCCCATCCGTTCCGCAAGGCCACCGTCCTTCACCCCGAACCGGAGCAAGCTGTTCCGAAAACGCAGCACACGCAGAACAGCTTTGTCCAAGGTCCCGTTCTCGTACCTCACCCAGAGTGCCGCATTGATCTCCTCGTACGCTTCGATGTATTCTGCAACACTGGGGACGCCGAGATCGACCAGCCGTTCCGTTTCGTACAATTCGTTTAACGTGGCGCGTGAGTTGGTTTCGAAATCCCACAGCGTGTGGTCCAGGTCGAAGAAGAGGTGCTCGTACTTCTTCATCGCAGAAAACTCCACATGGTGGTGAGCACCACGGACCAAACCAGGATGCTGCCGATCAAGGCAGGAAGTGTACGACGATCGTGCTTGAAATACTTCGCCGCCAACAAAGAAGTGATAGGTATGCTAATGATCGGTGGCGTTAGGACGACCAGGCCCAACATGCCGTATTTGTGCTTGATCCGAACAATGCCCCTGTTCGTTCGTGTGAAGATCTTCTTCGTGGGTATGCCTTTCAACCGACGTGCTTCACGTTTCCGCACATATCGCTTGCGGAACCACTCCAACACGGTCTTGCCCAAGAGAAAGAACACAAGTGCACCGATGCAACCACCGATAGCCATGTAGATCATGGTCTCCACAAAAGAATAACCCATGCCGAAGGAGATCAGTCCACTGAAAAGAAATTTCAAGGCCGCCATGGCCATGATCGAAAAGACCTGTAACGCGTGTTGCATGGGTTACATTTTGGCCCCGTACGCCAGATCGCCAGCATCCCCAAGGCCCGGAACGATGTATGCCTGCGCGGTCATTTCCTCGTCCACCGCACCGATCCAGAATCGGGTACCGGCCGGTAAGTGTAGTTTGGCATACTCCAGACCCTCCACACTTGCGATGGCCACCGCCACGTGCAAGGCTTTCGGTTTGCCCAAGCGCAGCAAGGCCTTGTACACCAACACCATGCTCCTGCCCGTGGCCAACATGGGATCGCACAGCACCACCACACGATCCTCCAAGGACGTGCTGGACATGTATTCCACTTCCACATCGAAGGCATCTTCTCCTTTGCGGTGCTTCCTGTAGGCGCTCACGAAGGCGCTATCGGCCTTGTCGAAATAGTTGAGCATGCCTTGGTGCATCGGCAGTCCTGCACGCAGGATGGTCGCCAGCACGGGTTGTTCAACCATCAACATGGTCTGAGCTGCGCCGAGCGGCGAGGTCACCTCCACTTCTTCGTACTGCATGGTACGGCTCACTTCCAAGGCGATCACCTCACCGATCCGTTCCAGGTTGCGACGGAAGCGCATCGCGTCCTTCTGCACATTGATGTCGCGCAATTCCGCAATGAAATGGTTCGCCACGCTTTGTTCCTTCGCCAGTTCCTTCACCATGTTGATCTATCGCTTGATCCACCGAAGTGGGGCCGGAAGACGGTTCCGATGCAGGTGTAAATATACCGAAGTCACCGCACCGAAGCCGGTATTGAAGCGTGCAACGGATGCCGTGTTCGACCCCGCAAAGTCCAAGATCATTCCTGTTCCCGCATGCTTTGCGATGCAATGGTCCACCAGACGGAACATTGCACGCTTCTCTTTACCCACTTCATCCGCAGCTGCTTTTAGCAGTATGCAACGGCCGTCCCATTCCATGAAGCAGACCGCCGCGATCGCTGATCCAGAGGCCATTACTGACATGATCCGACATTGGCCTTTCTGCTTGGCCCCTTCCATCAACTGCCGCATCAATTCCAAACCTCCTTCCGGAATACTGGCGAAGCGTGATCCCGTGGTCCGTTGGAAGAGCGATATGAATTCCGGGATGGCAAGATCTTCGGATACTTCAGGAAACGCTTCAATGGCCTTGCGCACATTGCGCCGATGCCCCGTGGAGTATGCTGCTCGTATTGTTTCGATGTCGCGATCGAGCACCAAGGTCTGGTTCGTGTTCTCGGCGATCTTGACCCCATCCATTGGTGCAATGTGCATGGACGCATTCACGTGGATGTCCCAATAGTTGAAGCGCGTGGGAACAGCCTGCAGAAATGCCTGATGTAATGAGGCATCCGGTGTTGTTGCGAAGACCCCTTGCTGTTGAATACCGTATGGTTGATAGAGGTAATCGATCCCGAATTTTCTACGCCACAACAACGGCATGATGGCACCGTGTTCCACATCCACCAACGCTTCCCATCCCGGACAAGAAACATCAAGCACCCAACTTTGCATGTACCACAGTCGATCGCTGCATTTCAACAACAGGGTATCCCACTGCGCTTTGTCGATCTCGCTATGTCGGAGATGGTTGATCATCTCCGCGCGGCATCAACGACTTCTTCCATCACTTGCGGCCAACCGGCGAACTGCTCGTGACCGCTCAAATACCGATCGTGCCACACGCTCACGTACGTGCCATCAACGGCCTTCACCGCACTTAGCATGGCCGTGAATTGCGCTGCGGCTTGTTCCACGGGCACACCCATTTGTTCATGCACCGCGCTGTCCATTGTTTGGAACGGCCACAGCATCAACGGGGTTTCTTCATCTCGTTCCAGATCGTACCAGGGGAAAGGCGTACACGTGCCCACACGGAACCCAACCCGATCGGTAAAGCCCAAGGTGTGGTCTTCCGTTATACCACACTCCACTTTCCTACGAAGGGTCTCAGGGAGCTGCCAACGCAAAAAGTGCTGGCGGGAAAGTATTACAGGGGCCTTCAATATTTCTTTCAATTGCGCCAACTCCGCGGCTTCCATTCCTTGCTCCACGCTTGAATGATAAGATGGATGCAAACCGACCTCGGCTTGTTGCGCAGTGGATCCGATCAATGCCCGGAATACAGGGTGGCTCGGATCAGCAGCATGGTCGAATTCGCCGTTGCCACGTAGCAGGAAGAATGCGATGGCGCGATCGACCCGGTCCCGGACCCTCGCCAATCTTTCCGGAAGGTTCGCATACGGGTCGGCCTCGGCGCCCGACCTTACCTTCCAACGTTGTGCGACAGACCCCGGTCGCTGCAGGAGATCCTTCGCAGATGCACCCAGCGCACGGTGCAATGGCCTACCGGCATACTTCAATCCGTTGTCCACATCCACCGTGAGCACGTGCTTGAACTTCCGATCCGGCACCGGCAGTTCCGGAAAACGGGAACACAGGTCCTTTGCCAATTCTAGCACCCAATGATCAATGATCGGAAGGTGTTCAGCGCCATGCTTCACCAACAACAACGCGCTTGCGGGAACCCGATAATGGGTGTCTCGTTCGGTCGCATGGATCTCGTCGGCCAGAGAAAGAAGATGGAAAATGGAGGCGAAACGATCGTGTTCACCGTCCACCATGGCGATGCGCAGCTCCGCACCGTTTCCGATCGCAATCACTGGCTTGTGTGCCACGCCTTTTTCCTTCAACCAACCGGTTTCCGGAATTCGATATGCGCCTTGGATCTCGGTGTTCCCGTAGTTCAATTTGGGTACCGCCGCTGAACGGAATTCTTCCAGCGAAGCAGCCCAATCCAACGGCCAACCCAACATGCGCTCGATCACGTGGCTTACCACGTACCGCAGTCTGGGTGTGGGATCCTCAGCGAATACCAGCATCGATCAAGAGTTGCGCGGACCGCGAAGGTTTGGCAGGAGTGAACTGATGTAAGGTATCCCGGACCCAACTGCGGAAGGTCCATTTCACAAGGCTTCGTGCTTTGTTCTTTCGGATGTCGTTCACGATCACAGCATGTGCTTTGGAAAGATCCAATCGGAGAAAGGAAAGGCCGTTCTCCTTGCCCGTATGAAGTACTCCCGCCGCTTCCAAGATGGGTTGCAAGTGCGATAGCTCATTCTCATAGCCGGGCCTTTTGGCGTAGAGCCGGTAAGCGCCTTCGAGAGGTTCACCCACGCCATCGGAATAGTTGATCCGTAGCGTGCGCCAACGTCGATAGGGCACTTGCTCCAATTCTTCCACATGGTGGAAATAGGACAGCGCATAGTTCAAGTGCATGTCAAGCCCCAGCAATATGAATTGGTGTTCGCGGAACAATGCGAATGGTGATGCTGCACCAAAACTGCTCGGATCGTTCGTCGCAAGGAAACTATCCTTCAACGCACCGGCCACTGCGAACGAATGCAATGGATGCGATGTGCGTTGGAATGCCGGATGCGCCAATGCAGCTTGGCCAAGAGTGCCGGTGATCGTCGGAGTACGCTCTTTGTCATAACGTTCTCCATTGCGCAGGTCGTAATTGAAAGTGGGGACAACAACAGTTCCTTCAGGACCGACATGTTCAAGGAATGCATCCAGGAAATTGCGCGGCACCTTGGCGACCCCATCCTTGCGCAACAGCCATGCAACACGGGTGAGGTCGGCCGTCAACAACAGGTTCGCACCTCGCGGAATGCCCATGCGTTGCGGCCACTCACGTGGTGACAAGCCACCGCTCAAAGCAGTTTGCGCAGGCTCGTCCATTCCAATTGGTAGCCAAAGCTCTCTGCGAATTGCACCGAGCTAGGATGATCACGCGTTACCTGCGTCTCAATGCTGGACACTCCTTTTTCCATGAACCATTCGTGCAGCTTTTCTGACATGGCCCGGCTTACCCCTCCTCGCCGATGTGGAGCGGTAACGTAGAGCTGGGTCCAGTGACCGACCTTGGCGCCGCCCAGGTACTCCGGGGCCAATTTGATGGAACCGCAGGTGAACCCGATCACTTCCTCCCCTTGTTGAGCGATCACCATCCGATTGAACCGCTCCAGTCCCGCACGTACACCGTCGATCCACAAGCGTGCGCCGTTGGGTGCCAATTGTTGCATCATTCCAAAGCTGTGCATCACGGTATGGAGGTCTTCGAACATCGGCACCAACGCTTCCAAGCGCGGATCCGATGCGTCCGTGATGACCCCGATGTCCGGTTCGCTCATTTGCCGTTCAGGAACAGTTCGATCACACCACCAAGAGTTGTTGCACCCGAACGATCGAATGCTTTCTCCAAGTCGACTTGTTTGCCAACAGTTGTTTCCATTTCGGTGACCAGGTCCACGAATGCCAATGAGTCCAAGATGCCGGTGCGAACCAGATCCAGGTCATTCGTAAGTTCATGTTCAGCCAGACCCAATCGCTCCATGCGCGGACCCAATCGCTCTTGCAGGAGTGCTTGTAGTTCAGATCTGTTCATCAATGACCTTTGAGATCAACGTGGCACGGTCCAATTTGCCGTGTGCGGTGGTCGGGAATGCGCCAACACATGCGATCCATTCAGGGACCATGTACGCAGGCAAGTTCGCTCGCAAGTGTTCCATCAGCGGAGCCGTATCCATTTCAATGTCGATAAAAGTAACCAGCCGCGTAATGCCAACTAAGGTCACGGGCAAGGTGAGCACATTCCCCGGACTTACCAAAGGTGCCAGCAGCGCATCCACTTCGGCGGGTTCCACGCGGTGGCCCAGCACTTTTACCTGCTCGTCCGTACGGCCAATGAAATGAAGGATACCACTCGCATCTACGCGCACGCGGTCCCCTGTTGCATACCACCGTTCATTCCCTCCGGTCAATTGCTTGAAGGCATTCGCCGTTTCTTCCGGTCTGCCCAGATAGCCTTCGGTCACTTGCGGTCCACTTAGCCACAATTCACCTTCGTTCGGCTCCGTATCGGGAACGCACTTGGCCTTGTTCTTTCCAAAGACGCGACCCAAGGGTACCGTCCCGCTCGCTTGTTCATTGGCCTGTGACAATTCAAATTCCGTGATCGCGATCGTGGCCTCAGTGGGACCATACAAGTTCACTACGATGCTGTTGCTTGCCGCTTCCCTCCAACTGTTCGCTACTTCCCACGACAAGACCTCCCCACAGAAGAAGGAATGTTTCAAGCTGGGCAACGCGCCCGTTCGTAGCGATCGCATGCTACGCATCAACGCGGCAAGCGATGGTACAGAGAACCAACTGCTGATCGCGTTCGCTTCCACATAACCGGACATGCGCAAGGCACTATCGTCCTCCGGAACGCAAAGGCATGCTCCGGAACCCCAGCAAACAAAAAGGTCGTGTACGCTGAGGTCGAAGGTGAGCGCGAACAATTGACTGAACCGATCTTCCGCAGTGAAGGAGTAGCGCGTGAGCATATGCTCCAAGTACGCGGCCACATTGTGCCTTGGAACTGGAACCCCTTTTGGACCGCCGGTGGACCCGCTGGTGAACATCACGTACGCTTCGGTCCCTGGTATTGGCGGGACATGCACTTCGTTGGACCAATCATTCAAAATGGGGATCCGCAATTCTTCCGCTATATCCGAACCAATGCTTGAAGGCATGATGCATGCGGCAGCACCGGACTGCTCCAATACGGAGCGCCACCGCACCGGAGGATGGTCCGGGTGCAACGGAACGTATGAACGGCCTGACCGAAGAATGCCAAGGATCCCTGCATAAGCCGCCACTTCCTTCTTTCCGAACACTGCAATTCGTGCCTCTGCTGGAGTGTTGCGTTCGCACCAACCGGCTATGGCGGCTGCATGCGTCTCCAATTCACCATAGGTCCATTCGCGTTCACTGATTCGCAGGGCGATGCGATCCGCATACCGTTTCGCAGCAGCTTGAAAAACCTGATAGGGATCAAAGGGATGCAATGCGCTCATGCTTTACACCTTGATCCGTTCAACAGCAAGCAACGCATCGATGTAGTACTTCGTGGCCCAATTCGGAAAGGCGAATTTCTCATACCTGCCCCACAGCGGATACGAACCGGGCATGGCACCGCGCTGCTCCATAGGCCCGACCAAAGACGCGTACTGCACGGTCTTGAGCGCTGCGGTCATCTGGACCGCACCATCACGAAAGGACACTTCACCGGTGCGATCGAACAAGGTTGTCCATGTGATCGCCAGTTGCGCGCAACCGGTCATCAACGGGTATTCACTTCCGATCCATTGCGCGTTGTAGCGACCGTGAAGGGTTCCGTTCGCAAGGAATTGTCGGAGCAGTTCGCGCGATGCTTTGGCAGCGGCAACGCTCAAGTCCGTTCTCTGGAGCAAGTGACCACATTCGAGCAAGCCGTCGACGGTGTACGCGATGGTGTGTGTGATCGGTCGGTCATTGTGGCGCACCGTGTTGTCGCAATTGGCGAACCACCCGTTGGCTTGCTGTTGTTCGAGCACCCATCGCAAATTCAGTTGCGCTGCTTCCTTCAACAGGGCATCGCCGGTGATCGCATGTACACGTAACAAGGGCGCATCCACATAGGTATCATACACGCGGGCAACCCCTAGGAAATTACTCGCTCGCCATGCTCCATCGGGATCTTGTACGGATGCTATCCACAAGGCCGCCTTCTGCGCGGCTTCGAGAAATCGATCATCGGAAGTATGCGCATGCGCGGCCAACATTCCCCTGATCACTTGTGCGGTGTTGAACACGATGCTCGGCCTTCCTTCACCCACCCTTCCCCCTTGCCAGCCGCCATCCGGATGTTGGATCGTGAGCAACCACTCCGCAGCGTTGATGGCGGCTTCTTCCAATTCTGGTCTTTCCAAGAATGCGGCAGATGCCAACAAACCCGGGATCGCATACCCGGTGGTCTCCGGGTAGGACGCCCCCCAGCCATGTACCATGTGATAGCTGCCCATTCCGGCATCAGCGTGTTGCTGTTGTGCACGCAAGAGATATTCCACCGCTGCTTTCAAA
>Ga0335394_10003106_pt1 | contig 18804 bp, 17 predicted proteins | sample MAT03_FD_205741 | JGI IMG/M metagenome (GOLD analysis project Ga0335394, IMG submission 205741) | Freshwater microbial communities from Lake Fryxell liftoff mats and glacier meltwater in Antarctica - MAT-03 (spades assembly) (version 2) ... | reverse complement strand
ATATCGGCGATCGCAAACTCTTCGCCCGCGCCGGTAACCAGGTGGTGAGCTGGGGCGAAAGCACGTTCATCCAGAACGGCATCAACATCCTCAACCCGGTCGATGTGAGCAAACTGCGCGTGCCCGGTTCCGAGCTGAAGGAAGCCCTGATCCCGACGACGATGTTGTGGTTCCTGCAGGAAGTCACCGACCAGTTGTCGGTCGAGGCGACCTGGATGGCGCGCTGGAAACAGACCGAAATTGACCAGCGCGGCACCTTTTTCAGCACCAATGATTTCGTCAGTGACTACGGCAACATCGCCTATACCGGTTTCGGCCGCCGCAACGACCAACATGGCCCGGCCGGCGTCTTCCCGGTGAGCCCCACCGGCCAGTTGATCGCGCCGCGCTCGGGGGATCGCGATCCCAGCAACGGGGGCGAATACGGCATCGCCTTGCGCTACTTCCTGCCCGATCTCAACAATACCGAGATCGGCCTCTTTTACGTCAATTACCACAGTCGGCTGCCCTTCGTGTCGGGCTATCGCGGAGCCATCGGAGCGGCGGCGACGATATCGAACAATATGACCGCTGGCCAGGCCGCAGCGCTGGCGGCCGCAGGCATTCCAGCCTTTCCCTCGGGCAATCCCGCGTGCACTTCCCTCAACATACCCACGTTCGGTGCGTTGAATACGGCCGCCAACGTCGGTCGCCTGGCGCCAATTGTCGGCGGCGTCGCCAACGCGACGGCGCTGACGGCGCTGAACGCAACGAATGCCGCGTGCGCCGCAGCGGCCGGACGAGTCGGCACCTACTTCGTCGACTATCCGGAAAACATCAATCTCCTGGGCCTCAGCGTGAACACGAAAGGGCCGGCCGGCATTGCGCTGCAGGGCGAGTACTCCTACCGCCGTAACCAGCCGCTGCAACTGCCTTCCGCCGAGTTGCTTCTCGCCGCGCTCGGCCTCGGCAATCAGTTGACAAGCACCAACCCGGCGGCCGCCGCCGCCGTACCCTTCGGCACCGAAATCGTCGGGTACCGACGGGTGAAGATGCACCAGCTGCAGGCCACCGCCACCAAGGCGTTCGGCCCGACTTTCGGCGCCAATCAGCTGGTTGCCGTGGGCGAGGTCGGTTATACGCGTCTGGATCTGCCTGACGGCCTCAAGTTCGCCGGGCCGGGGTGTCACCTGCCGCAGCCCGGTTCGAGCGTGTCCAGCTCCTTCAACTCGACGTCGACCGACTGCTTCGCCACGGCGAATTCCTGGGGCTATCGCCTCATCGGCCGGGTCGACTACGACAACATCATCGATGGCGGCACGGTGTCGCCGCGGATTGCCTTTGCGCACGACGTCAGCGGCGTCGGTCCGACGTTCAACCAGGGTGCCCAGGCGTTGACATTGGGCTTGGGCGTCACTTATTTGCAGAAGTGGCAGGCCGATATCGCCTATACGTCGTTCTTCGGCGGCAAGACCTACTCGGGCACCGACGTGCCCAGCGCAACTTCAGGCGCCTTGCCGCCCGGCCAAAGCGCGAACTTTGCCAGCGGTTCGAATCCGCTCAAAGACCGTGATTTTCTGTCGATCAGCTTGAGCTATGCGTTCTGATCGCGGCCCGAACGACATGAGGAGAACATCGATGAGCAGAACACGCGTTGGCGTCATTGCAGTGGTCATGGCGCTTGGCTTTGCAGGCCCGGCGCTGGCGCAGAATAGAACGCCGCTCGGGGCCGAGGCGGCAGGCAATGCGGCTGGCACCATTCCGGCCTGGGACGGCGGGCTCACGAAGCCGATCGCTGGTTTCAAGACCGGTGGCCACTATCCGGATCCCTTCAAGGCCGACAAAATCCTGTTCACGATCAGCGCAGCCAATGTCGAGCAGTACCGGGGACAGCTGTCACCCGGCCAGATTGCCCTGTTGAAGAAGTATCCGACGTGGAAGATGAATGTCTACCCGACTCGACGCAGTGCGGCGTTCCCGAAGGGGGTGTACGACGAATCAGCGGCCAATGTGGGTGTCGCCAAGCTTGCTCCCGGCGGCAACGGCGTCACCGGCACCAAAGGTGGGATCCCTTTCATTGCGCCCAAGGATGGCCTCGAGGCGATCTGGAACTCGACGCTGCGCTACCGCGGCGATATCTATGCGATGAAGTGGGGCCAGGCGGCGGTCACGCGCGAGGGCTCGTACACGATGGTCAACTTCGACTACGAGTACTACTTCAATTACGGCAACCTGAGCAAGCCCGCGAAAGACCGGGAGGACAACAAGCTCGCCTACTTCCTGCAGTCGGTCACCGGGCCGGCACGGCTGGCCGGTCAGATCTTGCTGGTCGACGAGACCGTCGACCAGGTGAAGGAGCCGCGCAGCGCCTGGACCTACAACCCCGGCCAGCGGCGGGTCCGGCTGGCGCCCAACATTGCCTACGACAATCCTGGTACGGCGTCGGATGGTTTGCGCACCAGCGACGACTTCCAGATGTACAACGGCGCCACCGACCGTTACCAATGGAAGCTGGTCGGGAAGCAGGAGATGTACATTCCGTACAATTCCTACAAGATCTCCGGCAACGAAGTGAAGATTGCGGACGTGCTGAAGCCGGGCCACGTCAACCCCGACCACGCCCGCTACGAACTGCACCGCGTCTGGGTTGTCGAGGCGACGTTGAAAGAGGGGGCCAGCCACATCTACAAGAAGCGCGTCTTCTACATCGACGAGGACAGTTGGTCGATCGCCGTCACCGACAAGTACGACACGCGCGACGAACTGTGGCGCGTGTCCGAGCAGCACTCGATCAATTTCTACGACGTGCCGATGTACTACGGGACGTTGGAGGTGCACCACGACCTGCAGTCGGCACGCTATCTGGCCATGGGCATTCGCAACGAAGAGCCCAAAGTCTTCGAGAACATCAAGCGCGAAAGGGCGGATTTCACGCCCGCCGGTTTGCGCGGAGTTGGTACCCGCTGAGCCGCAAACCGTTGCGCGGGGCGCTGCCCCCCGCGCATGCTGGCGACTGACCGCGTTCCCTGTGATCCGCAGTTCGTTACCGGACGGGCAGCTGCCGCATTCGACATGAGAGCACTCGATTCATGAGACGGATCTACGGGCTGGTTTTTTTCCTGATCGTGTTCGGTGCCGCCATATTCACCTTTTCCCCGCGGCCGCTGCCGGTGTTTCCGGCCACGGCCGTGAGCGCTTCGCGGTTGCTGTTGCTGGGTGTCGCGGCTGCCGACAAGCGCGTGATCGCAGTCGGCGAGCGCGGTGTGATCGTTCTGTCCGACGATGAGGGGCGCAGCTGGCGCGTTGCGAAAACACCGACCGCAGCCACGCTCACCGCCGTTACTTTTCTGGATTCCCGGCGTGGGTTCGCAGTCGGCCACGATGCGGTGATCCTGACGACCGACGACGCGGGGGAGACCTGGACCCAGGTGCACGCGGCGCCGGACGAAGAGAAGCCCCTGCTAGGCATCTGGTTCGAAAACGCCGAGCGCGGTATTGCCGCCGGCGCCTACAATTCATTCTACGAGACGGTCGATGGCGGCAAGAGCTGGCGAGCGGCGACGGCGATCAAGGGCGACCAGCATTACAACGCGCTCGCTGGCGGCGTCGATGGCAAGTTGTTTCTCGTCGGGGAGGCCGGGCTGATCGTTCGTTCCGACGATGCCGGCCGCACCTTCAAGGGGATGAGTTCCCCGTACAAGGGGTCGTTCTTCGGCATCCTGCGACTGGCGGAAACGAGCTGGCTCGCCTTCGGTTTGCGCGGCAACGTCTTCCACACGAATGACAACGGCGAAAGCTGGAATCCGGTGAACCCTGCCGGTGCAAACGCGAGTCTGATGGGCGGCACGCTGCTGCCGGAAGGCGGGGTGTTGCTCGTCGGACGGGAGGGGACGCTACTCGAGAGTCGCGACCGCGGCAGCAGCTTTACCGCCCGCAGGACGGCGGATGGCAAGGCGCTCGCCGCGGTGGTGCGTCTGCCGTCCGGCGTACGTGTGCTAGTGGGAGAGGGCGGCGCGACGCGGCTGGAAGCAGGCGGCTAGCGCGGACGCCGCCGGCGACGCAGGAACGATCCATGACCTGGGATAAATCCGCCTTCGATCGCATGGTCCGAGCGCTCGCGCAGCCGTGGCTTCGCCGGGCGCTGCTCGCCTTTTTCGTGGTGGTCACGGCGGTACTGGTGTACTCGGCAACGCAGCTCAAAGTCGATGCCGGCTTCAACAAGATGGTGCCGCTCGAGCATGAATACATGCGCACCTTCACCGAGTACCAGAAAACCTTCGGCGGCGCCAACCGCGTACTCGTGGCACTGCGCGTCAAGGGCGCGGACGGCGACATCTACACGCCCGAGTTCATGCGCGCGCTGAAGAGCGCGACCGACGACGTATTTTTCATTCCCGGTGTCGATCGGGCGACCGTGACCTCGCTGTTCACGCCCAATGTTCGCTTCATCGAGGTCATCGAAGAGGGCTTTGCCGGCGGCAACGTCGTGCCGGCGTCGTACCGCGGCACACCGGCCGATCTCGAAATCGTGCGTCAGAACGTGCTGAAGTCGGGCAATGTCGGGCGGCTGGTGGCCAACGACTTCCGCGGTGCCCTGATCCGCGCCGAGCTGCTCGAGGCCGATCCGGCTTCCGGGAAGCGGCTGAACTACCGCGCCGTCGCCGATCAGCTCGAAGCGGTGCGCGGCAAGTACCAGAGCGACGGCATCGACGTGCACATCATCGGTTTCGCGAAGGCGGTCGGCGATATCACCGATGGTGCCATCGGCGTGCTCGCGTTCTTCGCCCTCGCCTTCGTCATCACGACGATTCTCCTGTACGTGTACAAACGCTCGCTGCCGCTCACCGCCCTTGCGCTCGTTGCAGCGCTGATGCCGGTCGTCTGGCTGCTCGGACTGCTGCCGATTCTCGGTTACGGCATCGACCCGATGTCGATTCTCGTACCCTTCCTGATCTTCTCGATCGGCGTCAGCCACGCCGTCCAGATGACCAACGTCTGGACCCAGGAAACGCAGTTGGGCCATGACGGCCAGACTGCCGCACTCAATGCGTTCCTGAAACTGTTCATTCCCGGTTCGGTGGCGCTCATCTGCAACGCACTCGGCTTCCTCGTGATCATGCACATCAAGATCGACGTCGTCCGGGAACTCGGCATCACCGCCAGCCTCGGCGTCGCGCTGATGATTCTGACCAACAAAATCCTGTTGCCGGTCATGTTGTCTTACCTGCCGGCTACTCCCGGGCCCGTGCAACCGGTGGCCGGCCGCTTCGACCCCGTATGGCGCGCGATTTCCGCATTTGCCGAGCCTCGTTACGCCGTGGTGGCACTGCTTGTCGCCACGCTCTTCCTCGGCATCGGCGCCTGGAAGGCGCGCGACCTCAAGACCGGCGACCTCGGCAAAGGCATCCCCGAACTCCATGACGATTCGCGCTACAACCGCGACAACCTGGCGATCGTCAACAGCTTCTCGATCGGTGTTGATGTGCTGTCCGTCATCGTGCAGACCAAGGATGTCCAGGGGGCATGCACCGACTTCGCGATCATGGACACCATCGACCGCTTCGAGTTCTACATGCGCAACGTCCACGGCGTGCAATCGGTGCTGGCGCTGCCGGGCGTGGCCAAGGTGATCAGCTCGGGCTGGAACGAGGGCAGCCTCAAGTGGCGCGCGTTGTCACGCAACCCCGATGTGCTCGCGCAGTCGGTAACGCCCGTCGATACGGCCACCGGGCTGCTCAACACCGATTGCAGCGCGATGCAGGTGCTGGTCTTCACGAGTGACCACCAGGGCACAACGATCGCCCACATTGTGAAGGAGGTGAAGAAATTCGCCAGCACGAACAATACGCCGCAGATCGAGTTCAAGCTCGCCAGCGGCAACGTCGGCGTGATGGCAGCCACCAACGAAGCGGTCGACGCCGCCGAAGTGACGATGCTGCTCGCGTTGTTCGGCGCGATCACACTGCTCTGCCTCCTCACCTTCAGGTCCTGGGAGGCGGTACTGTGCATCATCCTTCCGCTCATGCTCGTTTCGATCCTGTGCAACGCGCTGATGGCCACGCTCGGCATCGGCCTCAAGGTCTCGACGCTGCCGGTGATCGCGCTCGGTGTCGGCGTCGGCGTCGATTACGGCATCTACCTCTACGAGCAGATCGAGCACCATATGGAAGACCAGGGCGAGAGCTTGCGCGAGGCGTACTATCAGGCGCTGCGCGATCGCGGCACGGCGGCAGTGTTCACCGCAGTAACGATGGGCATCGGTGTAGGCACCTGGGCCTTCTCGGCACTCAAGTTTCAGGCGGACATGGGCATACTTCTCGCGTTCATGTTCGTCGTGAACATGCTCGGAGCGATCTTCGTGCTGCCGGCGCTCGCCGCGTTCCTGGTCGGCCCGCGCGCGCGCGCGCGGGCGGGTCGAGACGCCGGGCCCACGCACGCCGGTTGACCCGACCTTCATCGTGAGTTGTGCGGGGCATCCTTGGGAAACAATTGGAGATCACCAGTGAATGAAGAAACGTTCAACCTCAGCATTCGCAAATTCTTGAAAATGGTCGGCGTCAACTCCCAGCGCGAAATCGAACAGGCAGTCGCAAAGGCAGTCGCCGACGGCGTTATCGCGGGTACCGAAACTTTCCCGGCGAAAGTGACGCTGGACATTGCAGGCCTAAAGATCAACGTCAAGTTCGACGGCGAAATCAAGCTGCAATAGCTCCTCGGACGATGGATCAGTAACTCGCTCGAATCTGCTGGCTGGCGCACACTTTCCCTCGACGAGTTGTCTGCCGCTTTGGCTTGCTGTCAACAGCACGTCCGTGCGAGAGCACGGCAGGCCGTCATTGCGCGCAAGCCCGGGGCACCGGCAAGTCCGCCTGGATATCGAAGGCAAGCTCGGCGTGGGCAGTGCGCAGCGCGGCTTCGGCCGCCTCAGGTCCAGCGGCGCGGGAGAAAATGAAACCGAGATAACCTCCGCCTTCCGGTGGCGGTGCAACCATTTGCCCGGGTTGCGCGGTGAGCCGGATGTCGCCGACGCCCGCCACCGCGCGCGCCTGCATCAGCCCCGTTGCGCCACGAAAGATGCCGCGTTGGGGTATCGGAATCATCATCACACCGGACGCATCACTGTGGGTCGACATCGGCAGCGGCGTGTTGAGCGCATGACGCAGGATCAGTTCTTCGAGCGACATGCCGAGGCGCTCATTGAGTACGCGGCCGCACAGGCCGCCGATGGAGCGCGCCGCCACTTCCAGAAGCCAGACGCCTTGATCGTTGACGCGCATTTCCGCATGCAGCGGTCCGCCGGTGAGCCCCGCCAACGCGCTCGCGCGCTGCACTTCCGCGGCGATTGCCGCTTGCGTGTCGGCCGGTAGGCGCGACGGTGTAACGTAAAGAGTTTCCTCGAAATACGGACCGTCGAGCGGATCGGGCTTGTCGAATAGCGCGAGCACACGCAACGCACCATTTTCCAGTAAACCTTCCAACGCGTATTCGCGGCCGGGGATGAAAGTTTCGACGATCAGACCAAGATGCGCGGCGTCCCGATCGGCGACAGCCTGGATTCGGCGCACCCGGACAACCGCCTGGGCAAACGACGCCGCGTCATCGGCACGGACAACGCCGCGACTGGCGGACAAGCGCCGAGCTTTCACCACCACGGGATATCGCAATAACGGGGCAAGTGCCAGGGCATCGGCTTCGCTGATCGCCGCCTGGAAATGCGGGCAATTGAACCCATGCGTCGTGAGCAATCGCCGGAACGCGAGCTTGTCGCGGGTGGTGCGCACCGCGTGCAACGGATTGCCTGGAAGTCCGAGTTTTTGCCGCAGCAGCGCGGCCAGTTCCAGTCCGTGGTCGTCCACTGCCAGCACGGCGTCGACGCGCCGCCCCAATGCGGCAAGCGCCTGTTCGACCGCGATTTCCGGCTGGTCGAAGGGCAACGAAAAAATCGGGCTCATGCCCATCAGCGGCGCGAGTCGGTGGCAGTAGTCGGCGGCGGTTATCACCTCCGCGCCGAGCTTTTGCGCCGCGGCGAGAAAATCCTCGTTGCGATATCCGGCGGCAGGCAGGAGCAGCAAAACGCGCGGCATGGTCAGAGCGATTGCAGTTGCTGTTCCGTCGGTTGCGAGCAGCAATACCAGGGCTCGGACAATCGGGGCACGGGCGGGCCGGGATCGACGCCGTCGAGACTCGGTTCTTTCCGTCCGGCGGCCGCGTGGGCGAGCCGCCAAATCTCGCCGAAGACTTCCGCGCGCGTCACGCTCTCCAGCCGCATCGCGATGCCGTGCGAGGTGTGCACTACCGCGATCGTCACTTGGATTTCGGGCGCGCTGCCGCACCGGCCAGCGGTTCGCGCGAAGCGCTCACGGCCTCCATCCGGCTCATATAACGATCCCATGGTTCGGCGTTGTTCTCGCCCACCTCGTCGAGGTAGTCCCGAGAATAAAGGCCGGTATTGCGATTTGCAGCTTGCGGGAAACCAGGTGCAGCTTGATTTCCGTGGGGAAAGACGTGGATTGATCAAATCCCGACATGGCTATGACCGGCGAGGCCGGTCACGGGAACCAGAATCACTTGCTACCATGAGTAACGTCTTGCTCGCAAGCCAATGAGTTTTCATTTGCTGCCGGGTTTTACATACCCCGCGACCACATCGGCACCGGCGCCAAAAAAATACGCATCCATTTGTTCGGCAAGATATTTGCGCGCTGCGGCGTCGGCGAGATTCAGCCGGTTTTCATTCATCAGCATCTTCTGATGATCGAGCCACGCTTTCCACGCTTCCTTGGACACGTTTTCAAAAATCCGCTTGCCGAGTTCCCCCGGATACGGCGGGAAATCGAGCCCCTCGGCTTCGCGCCCGAGCTTGATGCAATTCACTGTTCTAGGCATAGGAATTTCAACGCTCCTCTCACCGAAATCTACCCCGCAACCGGTTGCGGGTCAACATGAGACAGGGCCGGTCTGATCCGGTCTGAGGGCATTGTGAACTTGACGATAAAGAATCAGAATTTCATTTTTGAAAGTCGAGCTTCCCCTTCGAGATGATGAATCTCGACGAGGGGAAGAAGTGGCCCGACGACTTCCTCTACTCCGCTTCGCGGGTGCGTTCCGGCGCGAGGGATTCGCCGAGGTGGAGCGCCCGCTCGCCGACGCGGCGGGATCATGCGCCGCGAGACTCGGGTGAACCGGAGAGGCGCACTTTCATCCAGTTGATCAATCCCCCGCTGAGCAAGAACAGCACTTGTCGCGGCGACATGTTGTGACGCACCGGGACTTTGACCTGGCGCGTGACGTTCTCGACCACCAGCTCGTTCCCCTCGGTCAGCGTGCGCCGCAGCCCGGGCAGGCGCAGCACGTCGCCGGTCTGGATGCCGTCGTAGTCGGCGGGGTCGACGAAGGTCAGCGGCAGCACGCCGAAGTTGATCAGGTTCTGCGCGTGGATCCGCGCAAAACCCTTGGCGAGCACCGCGCGCAGCCCGAGGTACTGCGGGCCCAGTGCGGCGTGCTCGCGGCTCGAGCCTTGCCCGTAATTGTTCCCTGCCACCACTATGTGACCCGGCACCTGCTTCGCTCGCAAGGCGTAGGTGGGATCGAGCCTGTCGAAGGAGAACTCGGCGATCCTGGGAATGTTGCTGCGGAACGGCAGCACGCGCAAGCCTGGCGGCATGATCTCATCGGTAGAAATATCGTTCGTCACCTTGAGCAGAACCGACACTTCGATTTCATCCGGCAGCGGCTCGAAGTTCGGCAGCGAAGCGATGTTCGGGCCCTTCACGAAGTCCACTTGCAGCGCCTCCTCAAGCGGCAACGGCGGCATGAACATCGCGCGGTTAATAATCGGAGCGTCTGGGTCCGCAATGCGCGGGTAGGGGATGCCGAGCGTGCGCGGGTCGGTGATGACGCCGGTGAGCGCCGACGCCGTGGCGGTCTCCGGGCTGACCAGACACACCTTGTCCTCGCGCGTCCCGGAACGGCCGGGGAAGTTGCGCGGCACCGTGCGCAGAGAGAGTTCATTGGTGGCTGGCGCCTGACCCATGCCGATGCAGCCATTGCAGCCGGCCTGGTGCAGCCGCGCGCCGGCGTGGAGCAAGTTGGCAATGTGCCCGTCGCGCACCAGCGTTTCGAGCTGCGCACGGGACGTGGGGTTGATGTCGAACGACACGCGATCGTTCACTCGCCGATCCTGCACCATCATCGCGGAAACGGCGAAGTCGCGGTAGCCGGGATTGGCCGACGAGCCGATGTACGCCTGGTAGATCTGCGCGCCTGCGACTTCGCTGACCGGGCACACATTTCCCGGGCTGGACGGCATGGCGATCAGCGGGACCAGGCTCGACAGATCAATCTCGTCGTGCACGTCGTAGGCGGCGCCGGGATCCGCGGCCAGCTCCACCCAATCCGCTTCCCGCTGCCACGCGCGCAGGAAGCGGCGCACCTCCTGGTCGGACGGAAAAACGGTGGTGGTCGCGCCCAACTCGGCGCCCATGTTGGCGATCACGTGTCGATCCATCGCGCTCAGCGTGGCCAGCCCCGGTCCGTAGTACTCGACGATCCGGCCCAGTCCGCCCTCCACGCCGTGACGGCGCAGCATTTCCAGGATCACGTCCTTGGCGCTCACCCAGTCCGGCAGGTGGCCGGTGAGCTTCACGCCCCAGATCTTCGGCATACGCGTGAAGAACGGCTCACCCGCCATCGCCAGCGCCACTTCCAGCCCGCCGGCGCCGATGGCCAGCATGCCGATCGCGCCGCCCGCCGGCGTGTGGCTGTCGGAGCCGAGGAGCGTCTTGCCCGGCGTGCCGAAGTTCTCCTGGTGGCACGGATGGCTTACCCCGTTTCCAGGCCCCGAGTACCATACGCCGAAGCGCTGACAGGCGCTGCGCAGGAAGAGGTGGTCGTCGGGGTTCTTGTAGTCCGCCTGGATGATGTTGTGGTCGACGTACTGGACGCTTACCTCGGTCCTCACCCGGTCCAGGCCCATCGCCTCCAACTCCAGCATCACCAGCGTGCCGGTGGCGTCCTGGGTGAGCGTCTGGTCGATGCGGATCCCGATCTCCTCCCCGGGGTTCATGTCACCGCGCAGCAGATGCGACTGGATCAGTTTCTGCGCGACGTTCAGGCTCATAGTCCTTCTCCCAAGTTACTCAGTAGTCGCCAACTTAGGCGACACGTTCCCAGCTTCGGCGCTCTGTGATGGACGCGGCGTTATGTCGCGCAAGTTACCGACTTCTGAGTAAGGGTTAAGTTAGGCGGCGTCTCACTTCGTGGATAACATTTTCCTGCGATAGCGTGCTAAGGCGCGGCAAGCAGGGTCTTTCGATTCGAGTAATACCTTTCCATCGCCACGTTGGCTTGGTGCGTTTCGGTAAGTTTGTCGATGACAGCTTCCCATTTGTCACCGGGAATGGCCACATACATTTCTTCGTCCGGCAGGCCGGTAAATGTCCGGTTGCCTTTACAGCCGAGCGAGATTGACGCCTGGCCGTTGGTCGTGGTCAGTGGCAGGACAGCGCAGGCCGGGCGACCAAGAGCATTGGTGAGAGTGCTACCTGTCCCCGCCTTGATGGCGGCTTCGTAAATCAGCATGGCCTGCGCCGGTTTCGCCGCAATCAGCACCACATCAGGTTTGAAGCCGGCCCGGTCCACGGGGCCGTAGGCCACCGCACTGGGGGATTTGGTCAGTGTGGGGATACCCGGCACTTCAGAGGTGGCAACGTAGTTGTTTTCAACCATGAACGCAATCGTGTCATTCAGTTCGTGCGCGCGCTCCGCCGGCAGCGCGATCTTGTGGGTGTAACTTCCAACCGCGCAGTTGTAATGATCGGATGGAATCGTATAGAAGGTCTGCCCGTTCATCGCTTTGTCCCAGAAGACGCAACCCGCAGCAACCGACCCGCCTTCCCACCGAGGTACGCCAGCGGGCGGCGACTCGAAAAAACCGATGGCGATCGGCGGTTTTGTTAGTCCAAGCATTTTCTCTGTGCGCGACACTTTACTCATTGCCACCTCCTTAGATCATTAAGCAATAGCGCTTGCCATTCTCGCTGAATTGAGAAGGACCCATGCCGTGTAGCGGCGCGAGTTGATGGCAATAATTTGCGACGCTGATAACTTCCATATTTAATTTTTTGCGGCGGCGATAAAATCGTCGTTACGGTAACTGGTGGTCGGCAATAGCAGCAGAACGCGCGGCATGGCCGGCCGCTCAAAAGCTCTGCAGTTGCTGCTCGGTGGGCTCGGCGCAGCAGTACCAGGGCTCGGACAGGCGGGCGATGGGTTCGCCAACATCCGCCCGGGCGAGTGGCAGCACTTCGATGTCGAGCGCGTCGTGCGCGAGCCGCCAGATTTGCTCGAATATGTCGCTGCGCGCCAATCCCTCTTGATCGCCGTGTGCGGCACAGGCTTGCACCGCTTGCTGCAAAGCGTCCACGCGAGGATCGGCGTGCCGCCACGGATAGCCAAGCAATTTCGCATCGAACGCCTCGATCATTTCCCGGAAACCAGGCAATTGAAGCAAATAGGAGCCTTCCGGCACGAGCAGGCGAATGCAGAGCTGAATCGGTGGCACCGCCTCCACCAGACGCAAACGTACCAGCGTGCGCAGCAGGTCGAGGTAGCCCGCCAATGTGGTCCAGGGCGTGAATGCCACAAACGTTGGAGCCAGGGATATGCCAGCTTCACGGCACAGTTGTAAAGCGCGTTCAAAATCGGTGCGTGCGTGGTTTTTGGCGAAATACTCCAGCACCTTGTCATCCACCGACTCAACCGCCGATTGGATGAATACACAACCCGCCGCCTTCATCTGGGGCAGCAGCTCAGCGTGGTTGATGAGGTGCTGAATCTTGATGGTGGCGTCGAAGCTCAGGTCGGGAAATTTGGCGTGCATCGCCGCAAGCACTTTCATGGCATGGGTCGGGCCGTTGAAAAAATCCGGGTCGCCGAAGGAAATATGCTCCGCACCCGCTTGCACCTGCTGCACGATGTCAGTCAGCACCACATCGACCGGCACCACGCGGAACTTGCCCTCATAGACCGGCACCACCGGGCAGTGGCGGCACAGGTGCTTGCAGCCACGGCTTGCGTCAATGAAGCCAAGCATTTTTTTGGCGCCGTCCGGCAATATCAAATGAGCGTAGCGTTGCAGGTGCGGCAGGCCGGAGCGATCAGGCGTGATGAAGTCTATTCTGGCTAGATTCACCACGGGCTCGATTTGCACATCGCACGTTTCCCCAGCGCGCAGCCGCTGCGCCAGGCTCAGCAGCCCCGGCTCGAACTCGCCGCCCAGAATGGTTTTCACGCCGAGGCCGCGCAGCAGCTTTTGGTTCATCGGCGCATACAGGCCGTACACGCACAGATGCGCGTGCGGCGCCATTTCACGGATGCGCGGAATGGCTTCGACCGCGATGCGGGTGGCGGTGTGCATGCCGACATACAGTGCCACCAGCTTCGCGCCGGCGAGCAATGCCGGATCGAGTTTTTGCAAAGAGAGGTCGACGCACTGCACGTTGAATCCGGCTTGCTTCAACCATGCGGACGGCTCGGCCAGGCCGAACGGCTGCCGGCCCAGCTCGTAAGGATTGATCAGTACGACCTTGAGCGGCGTAGCGGGGTCTGCCCAATATTCTCCGCTTGCGCGGCTTCCGCGGAGGGAATCGTCGTGGCTGTCCATGCGCGGCTATTTTGCTTTGGGGCGTTCCGTGACGGCACCCGGCACGGGCTCCCGGCTTGCGCCCGCGGCTTCCATGCGGCGCAAGTAGTGTTGCCACATTTCGTCCTGGTTCATGCCCAGGCTATAGAGATAATCCCAGGAATAGAGACCGGTATCGTGGCCGTCGGAAAACACCGGTTGCACCGCATACGTGCCAACCGGCTCGAGTTGGGTGATCTCGATATTCTTCTTGCCGATTTGCAGCACCTCCTGCCCCGGCCCGTGACCGCGCACTTCCGCCGAGGGTGAATAAACGCGCAGGAACTCATAGGGCAACTTGAAGTGCATGCCGTCGCCGAAAGCAATTTCCAGCACACGCGATTTTTGATGCAGCTTGATTTCAGTCGGGGAAGGAGTGTTTTTGTCTAAGCCTGCCATGAGAGTTCCTTTGCTTCAGCGGATTCAATGCTTGAATCAATCCCAGCGGTTGTTGCGTACCTGGACCTCCCCATTGTCGATGCGCAGGGGGAAAATGGTGGTCGGCTCGGCGCGAGTTCGTCGACCCGCGCTACCGTCACCCACTCGCTCATATATGCAATTCAATAGGTCGGCGTCGTCAACGGTCCGTCAATATGACAGGTCTGCCATTCCCACGGCTCACGTACTTCGGTTAATACGGGTTTCCCGCGCGCCGCATTGTCGATCCATGCGGCCAGTTCTGGTGGTGTCAAGTTTTGCATAGTCAGGCGTCCCTTCGCGCGCAACGAAAGCCGCTTGCCGGTGCTGCACCGACCCAATTGACTTCTTCCACCGGGTTTTGGCTTTTGCGCAGAACACACATCAAAACACCCCTGCCGCATGCGCCTGCTGATCCGCATGGTACGAGCTGCGCACCAGCGGTCCCGAGGCAGCGTGCAGGAAGCCCATCTTGCGGGCTTCTTCCGCATACATCTTGAACGTGTCCGGGTGCACATAGCGGCGCACCGGCATGTGGCCGCCGGACGGCTGCAGGTACTGACCGATGGTCAACATGTCAACCCGGTGAGCGCGCAGCTCGCGCAGCACTTGCAGGATTTCCTCATCGGTCTCGCCCAGCCCGACCATCAGGCCAGATTTTGTCGGTATCGTGGGATGCAGGGCCTTGAAGCGTTGCAACAAGTTGAGCGTGTTTTGAAAATCCGCACCGGGGCGCGCTTCCTTGTATAAACGTGGCACGGTTTCGATGTTGTGGTTCAACACGTCCGGGGGCGCGGTGCTGAGGATTGCCAGCGCACGGTCGAGGCGGCCACCGAAGTCGGGCGTCAGGATTTCGATGTAGGTGTAGGGCGTCAGTGCGCGGATGTGGCGGATGCATTCGACGAAATGGCCGGCCCCGCCGTCGCGCAAATCATCGCGGTCAACCGAGGTGATGACGACGTAATTGAGTTTCATCAAGACGATGGTTTGGGCGAGGCGTTCCGGCTCATTGGGGTCCAGCGGGTTGGGACGTCCGGTGCTGACGTTGCAGAACCTGCAGCGCCGCGTGCATTTGTCGCCCATGATCATGAAGGTTGCGGTGCCTTTACTCCAACACTCGCCGATGTTGGGGCAGGATGCCTCTGCGCACACCGTCACCAGTTTGTTGGCGCGCACGATGTCCTTGATCTCACGGAAGCGGCCCGAGGGTGACGCCGCCTTGACGCGGATCCAGTTTGGTTTGGGCAGTCTTTCGGCTGGATCGATCTCGTCGCGTTTGGTCTTCAGGGCACCTCTTTGTTTGCCCGACGGATCGTAAGTCGCGGCTGGGAACGGCATGGTTTCGGTGGTCATAGCGTACTGAGTAAACAAGTTACGCCGCACGCGCCAACGCAAGCAATTCCGTGCGCGGCGCCAGATTGGGTAGAGGTTCGCCGAGCATGGCTGACGTAATGGTTTCCTCTCCCTGGTTGCGAATGCCGCGGCTTTCCAAGCACGTGTGCCGGCAGCGAATTACCACGCCAGCCGCTTTCGGTTCCAGATGCGTCATCAAGGCGTTGGCAATTTGAATCGTGAGCCGTTCCTGCACCTGCAGCCAAACTAGCCAGAAGCCGGCGCCAGTCCTGCTCGGTAAACGGTGGTTCTGACATCGGTGCGTGTCCTGTTTGGGTTGCGACCTATACAACGGCTTCTCGGACCACTCTCAGCGTGAACTTTTGATTCACCCGATTCCTTAGCCTTATCGAGCCTCTTGCCGGTCGTGCACCGGCCGCTATTTGGAAGGGCTTTGCTGAAGGGTCGATGACTGCCCGGCTTCTTCCAAGGTCATGGCGATGATGTTCAACGCGTGCACCCGTGCGGGCATCCAGTCGGACACGGCGGCATAGACCAGCCGATGCCGGGCGATGCGCTGCAATCCATTGAACCTGGCATCGATCACCCGGACTCGAAAATGACCGGCGCCACCCGCGGCGCCAGCGTGACCGACGTGCAAATGGCTCTCGTCCTCGATCTGGATCGCGGCCTCGGGAAATGCCTGCCGAAAGCGTTCCAGCAATGCATCGCGCGTGGGTTTCACGGAACTCTTTTCTGCATGTTTTCCTCGATATGGCGGCCCACCGAACTTCGCGCCCAGCCGGCCAAACGAGTTGTCGAAAGCGGGCATCGCGCTCGCGGGGGGAGCTCCGCGGTCCGCGACAGACCGAAACGCGATATTCATGACGGCCTAACCGGGGAGCAGTGTCGATTCCAAAACCTAAACAGCCACAACGTCGATGTCCGGTTCGATCGACCGAAGCAGATTCTCGATGCCGCGCAGCGTGCCCGCTAACGAGCTCGGACAGCTGCCGCACGCGCCCTGGTAGTGCACGCTGAGCTGGTTGCCGTCGAGGCCGATCACGTGGAGGTCGCCGCCGTCGCCTTGCAGAGCGGGGCGGATCTGCTCGTCGAGCAGCACTTTGATCCTGTCGAGGCGCAGCTGGTCCTCGGGGCTCAGACCGGCGATTGCGGTGGTCGCCGCAGCAACTGTGGCAGCTGTTTGCGCATCCGCCGCCGGCGCGGCGCGGATCGGCTCGGCGACTTTGCGCACCAACTCCGGCCAGTCGGCTTCGCCGTCCTGTGTGACCGTGAGCCAGCGATCGACGTAAAACACATTGGTCACATGCTCGATGTCGAAGAGCGTGGAGGCGAGCGCGTCGTCCTGCGCCTGTTCGGCGTTGTCGTACGAGCGCGTTATCCCCCAGGTCAGCGGCTCTCTGAGGATGAACTTCACTGCGTTCGGATTGGGCGTGTCTTCGATTTCTGCTATTTTCGGCATCTCAATCTCCTGCAAAAGGGGCCACATTCTTGGCGCCGGAAATGCGCCAACGCCGTTGTGTGGGTGCCCCGCCCAACACCCGTTTCAATGTCATCAACCCACCGCTGATTTGATCAACTTCTGCAATTCCCCTTGCTGATACATCTCGCGCACAATATCGGCGCCACCGACAAACTCGCCCTTGATGTAGAGCTGCGGAACAGTTGGCCAGTTGGCATAAGCCTTGATGCCATCGCGAATTTCCGGGTCGGCCAGCACGTCCACGGCGGCAAAGTCCTGCACACCGCACGCCTTGAGTATCTGCACCGTCGCGCCGGAAAAACCACACTGCGGGAACTGCGGCGTCCCTTTCATGTAAAGCACGACGGCATTTGCTGTTATCTGGTTGCGAATTTTTTCCTGTACGTTCATCTTTCATTTCTCCAAGGTTATTGCAGTGCCGATTGTGTCCAACCTTCAGGCGTCAATGTGCGCATGGACAGCGCGTGAATTTCCGCGCGCATGCGGTCTCCCAGCGCCAGATACACCAGCTGATGCTGCTGTACCATGCTTTTGCCGGCGAATTGCGGGCTCACGATCACCGCCTCGAAGTGCTGACCGTCATCGCCCAGCACTTCCACGTAATCGCAGGGCAGGCCATTCATGATGGTTCTTCTCACTTCATCCGCAGTCATCCTTTTATCCTTTCAACTGGGCACTCTGTGGCAAACAACAGGGGCATCATCACGCGTTGCCGATCGGCGCGTGCATCGGGTCTTCCTCTGCCTCAGTCGACGTGCTGGCAACCGAATTGAACGCGGCGTGCAGCGTGTGCCACGGCAGGATTGCGCATTTGACGCGCGTCGGCAGGTCGCGCACACCGGCGAATACCGCGAGCCGTCCGATGTGGGGAAGGCCATCGAGCTCGCGCTTGCCAGTGGCCATGGCGAGAAATTCCTGGATAAGGGTTTCCGCGTCCCCACGCGTCTTGCCTTTGATAGCGGCAGTCATCATCGACGCCGACGCCTTGCAGATCGCGCACGCCTCACCCTGAAACGCGATGCAGTCGATGCAATCCCGATCGAGATTGAGCGCCACACTGATGTGATCGCCGCACAGCGGGTTGTGGCCCACCGCATGGTGGCTCGCATGCTCGAGCGTGCCATAATTGCGCGGCTTCCTGTTATGGTCGAGGATGACCTCTTGATACAGCGATTTATAGTCGGCCATTACGCAAACACCTTCTGTACGGTGCGGATGCCGGCAATCAGCGCGTCGACTTCCGCCAACGTGTTGTAGAACGCGAACGAGGCGCGCGACGTGGCCGGTACCCGAAAACGCTGCATCACCGGTTGCGCGCAATGATGTCCCGTGCGCACCGCGACGCCCTCCTGATTGAGCAGGGTGCCGACGTCGTGCGGATGCACGCCACCGACTGTGAATGACAATACTGCGGCCTTCTTCCCGGCGGTGCCGAGAATGCGCAGGCTCGGCATGCGGTTGACCTGCTCGGTGGCGTAATTGAGCAGGTCGAGTTCGTGCGAAGCGATCGCTTCCATGCCGATTGCCGACAGGTAATCAACCGCGGCGCCGAGGCCGATCGCAGCGGCGATCGGCGGCGTGCCCGCCTCGAATTTGTGCGGGATCGTGTTGTAGGTGGTCTTTTCGAACGTCACCGACACAATCATGTCGCCGCCGCCCTTGAAGGGCTGCATGCGCTCGAGCAGCGCGGCCTTGCCGTAAAGAATGCCGATGCCGGTCGGTCCGCACAGCTTGTGGCCGGAGAACGCATAGAAGTCGCAGTCGAGATCGGCTACGTCGACCTTCATGTGCGGCGCCGCCTGCGCACCATCAACCAGCACCGGCACGCCATGCGCATGCGCAAACGCGATCATCTGCTTGACCGGGTTGATGGTGCCGAGCGCGTTCGAGA
>Ga0335394_10003096_pt1 | contig 18831 bp, 14 predicted proteins | sample MAT03_FD_205741 | JGI IMG/M metagenome (GOLD analysis project Ga0335394, IMG submission 205741) | Freshwater microbial communities from Lake Fryxell liftoff mats and glacier meltwater in Antarctica - MAT-03 (spades assembly) (version 2) ... | reverse complement strand
CGACCTTGGCTCGCTAGCCGAATGCCGGCGTTCCCGACGTTCGCTAAGGGCCTCGCCGAGGGCTTCGCCGCCATCGAAGGACTGCCTGCCCGGTCGCCCGAGATGCCACCTCCGGATCCAGCCGCCGCCGCCGTAGGACGGAAACTCGTCTCTGCATCTGCAGGGTTTTCCTGCGTCACCTGCCACGCCATTGGCGCTTTCACCGGTTCCTCCATTTTCGAGGCTCCCGGGGTCAATCTCGCCCACGCGGTTGATCGTCTCCGACCCGATTACTTCTTCCGCTGGGTCCGGAATCCCCAGACGTTCGATCCCGCCACCAAAATGCCGCTCTACTTCGACGAGGAAGGGAACAGCGCATTGGCGGACTACTTCGGAGGCGACGGACCAAAGACCCTTCACGCGCTCTGGGAATACCTGAGGCCGGGTCTTCAGATCACTCCGCCCGAACCCTGACAGCACCCAAAAATGCAAAAGGGGCCGACCTTTCGGTCGGCCCCTTGGCTAAATACTTTCGTCAGACCGGCTTAGTACACCGTGGTGGACTCAAGCTCGGTGATCGGATTGGTGCGGGCGCGGGTCGAAACGTCGACCTGGAACCGCGCATCCGCCGCCTTCAGGCCCTTGCCCTTGACGGTGTAGGTGATGGCCTGCTTGACCGCGAGGCTCGGCACTACCGGCCACGTAACGATCTTGCCGGCGGCAGAACCGCCGTTCGAGGCTGCACCCGGATCAACCTCTGCGGGGAACGTCGCCTTGATGGCAACCTCCAGGAGCGGAAGACCGCCACCTTGATTGGTCACGCGGATCGTGTAGGTCGTCTCTTCGCCGACTTGGATCGGGTCAGGATCGTCCACCACCTCGACCAGGATCGCGTTGACGCCCTGGATGAACACGCTGCAGCTCGTGCTGGCGGGTTCGGCGCAGACGCCCTTGGCCGAAGCCTTGAACGCGTAGTCGCCGCCGGACGCACCGGAGAACGTCGCGCAGACCTTCTTGCTGGCGCCCGGAGCGAGCGAGCCAACGTTCCAAACCAGGTTGCCACCGGTTGCCGTGCCGCCGTCCGTCGCGGAACGGAAGTTGAGACCGGACGGAACCGGGATCTCGATCACGGTCGTCGCCGACGCGGCGTCACCTGTGTTCTTCACTTCCCAGCAAACCTCGAACGGGCGACCGATCATTTCGGTGAACTTCGTTCCGAGCGGTCCATCCTTGATGTCCGGCGTGAGGCAGGCGATTTCGAGCGCCGGCTTGACGACGTTGACGGACGCCTGGGCAGTCGCATCGACGCCTTGGACGCTGGTGGCTTGCGCCGGGTTCGTGAACGAACCGGTGCGGCTGGCCTTCGCGTTGAAGGTGAATTCCTTGCTTTGACCAGGAGCGAGGGTGCCAGCGTCAAACGTGGTCGGCACATCGCTCGTCAGGCCCGAAGGAAGCGTGTCGGTCACCTTCACGCCGGTCAGCGGACTGGTGCCCGAGTTCTTCACAACCAGCTTGACCGGGATCGGGTCGCACTGCGTGACCTGGGCAGGCATGGTCTTGACCAGCTCGATGGCCGGCTTCACGACCTTGATGGGCTCGCAAAGGATCGGGAGATAGGTCGCCCATCCGCAGGTGGTCACGGTGCCTTCGGTCGACGCCGAGCCCGTCACCAGGATCGTCTTGGTCTCGCGCGGAGCGAGGTGATCGATCTTCCAGGTGGCAACGCCGCCGGAGACGGAATCCGCCTTGGGGGTTGCATCGCCGGCCGCGAAATTGTCGGTGACCTTGTCGGACACAACAATCTGCGAAAGGTGGTAGTCGGTGAGATTGATGACGCGGTACTCATAGCTGAACGGCTTGCCCACCATCACCTCGGCGGGAACCACCTTCTCGAGAAGAAGGCCGCTGCTGTCGCGGAGACCGGTCGGGAACGCCATCGAGCCACGCACCTTCTTCAAACCACCTTCCTCGAAGGTGGTGTGGGAAGGACCATAGCCGCCCCCAGAAGAACGCGGCGCGGGAGCCGGCGCGGGTGCAGGAGTAACTCGCGCTTGCGGAGCAGGCGCGGGCTTCGCGGCCTTGGTGGAGGTCCCAGAGCCGTAGCTTGAACGAGTTGAAGATTTCGCCGTCGTGGTGGAGCAGCAGCCTGTGATGAGCAGTGCCGCACTCAACGCCGCCAGCAGCGAGAACGCCTTGCTGTGAATTTGCATAGTGAGTTGTTTGCTTTCGAATGTCGTGCCGTACACTCCCTTGCCGTGCGGCCCTGGCGTGTCGGGTGCTCACTATGAAAGGGGGGATCAGCCTGTCAAGTGGGTCAATTCATGATCCAAGCTCATGCTTCACAGCTCATTCCCACATCCCGTGAGCGTCGCCCGAGGTCAAAATCAGGCTGCCCATAGGTGCTCCAAGACATCTTGTCCGTCAACCCTCACCGATTGGCCGATTGCCCGTGTAATATAGGCCTTCCCGAGCTGCACCGCGTAGCTCAACCCACAACCCAACGCCAAATACCCTGCAATGGCGGCCGAATAGGTGCACCCCGTTCCGTGACTCGACACACCCCGCACACGCGGCGAACTCAGCAGCAATTCCTCGGTTCCGTCCCAAAAAACATCAACCGCCTCCGGCCCAGCCAGGTGCCCCCCCTTGATCAAGGCCGCACAGCCGTATCGTTCCCGAAGTCGCCGCGCCGCAAGCCGCAATCCTTCCGGATCGCGAATCTCCAGGTCCGTCAGCACCTTCGCCTCATCCAAATTCGGCGTCGCAAGGGTCGCCTTGGGCAGTATCAGGTCCTTCAAAGCCGCAATCGCCCGTGGATTGAGCAAGCGGGCTCCGCTCGTGGCGATCATCACCGGGTCAACAATCAATGGGGGACATTCCACCCGATCCAGGCATTCGGCCACCTGCTCAATGAGCTTCACGGAATACAGCATGCCGGTCTTCAACGCCGCCGGCCGGAACCCCTCGAACACCGCCTGGCATTGAAGACGCACCATCTTCGCGGTCATGCATTGAACCCCAAGAACACCCTCTGGATTCTGCGCCGTCACACAGGTCATGACGCTGGTCCCGTGCACACCGACGGCCGCAAAGGTTTTTAGGTCCGCCTGAACGCCCGCACCGCCACCACTGTCGGATCCGGCAATGGTCACCACACAGGGTCGGGAAGGTCGCTGCGGCATGCGAAAAACCCTGCCAGATTTCAGGAGAACGGTGAATTAGAGTTCGCCGACGTTCGTTTCGTGCAACAACCTGACGCAGGATTCGTTTCGAATGATTCGCCTGCACGTCCACCGCTCCCGATTCCTCGGCGCGCTGCTGATGCTGTGCTCCAGCTGTGGCTGGGCGGCGAATTGGCCGGGATGGCGAGGGCCCTACCACAACGGCATCAGTCCCGAAACAAACGCCCCCCTCCGATGGAGCCGATCGCAAAACGTCCGCTGGATCCACCGGCTCCCTGAACCCGGCAACTCCACTCCCATCGTGTGGAGCAACTCCGTCTTCATTACCCAAAGCATTCGCAACCAGCGCGGCATCATCGCGATCGACCGTCGCACCGGCCGCGCCCGCTGGAATGCTGCCGAAGAAAGCGCCATCGCTGAACGCACTGAACGATCCAACCCTTACTGCTCTTCTTCCCCGCTCACCGACGGCGAGCGAGTTATCGCGTGGCTTGGCTCCCTGGGCGTCGTCGCCTATGACTTCGAAGGACACAAACTTTGGCATGCCGATCTTGGCCCCCAAAGCCATCAGTTCGGCTATGGCTCGTCTCCCGTCCTCTACAGGGACCAGGTTTTCTTAAACTTCGGACCCGGCACCCGCGAGTTTGTGGTCGCCCTCGACAAAACCACCGGAAAGGAAGTCTGGCGCGCGTCCGGTCCCAATCCCGGCGGAGACGACACCTACGGCACGTGGAGCACGCCGTTCGTGACGCATGTCGGCCAACAACCCCAACTTCTTGTCGCTCTGCGTGACTATTTCGCCGGCCTCGACCCGGCCACCGGGAAGGAAATCTGGAGCGCCCGGGGACTCGGGTTGCAGGCCAAAGCGTCCCCAATCGCCAGCGGCACCGTGGCCATGATTTCAGGCGATCTCCGTGGTGCCGAAATTGCGATCCGACTCGGCGGTAGCGGCGACGTTACCGAAACCCATCGGCTCTGGAAGGAGAGCCCGCCCCGCCGTCGCGTGGCTACCGGCATTATGGTTCTCGACCATGTTTACGGTGCCCAAGCCAGCGGTCTCCTCGACTGCATCCATGTCGAAACCGGCGATGTCGTCTGGGCCGAGCGGATGTCCGGTTCAGGGGCCAACAGCGCCATTTGGTCATCCCCCGTGCTTGTCGGGAACCGTATCTATTTTCACAACCAAGGCGGCGACACCGCCGTCGTCGAAGCTTCGCCCCGATTCAAACAACTCGCCCTCAATTCCATCGGCGAACCGGGCAACGCTTCTCCTGTCATTGCTGATGGCGAACTCTACCTGCGCTCCCACGCCGCCCTCTGGTGCATTCGCGAGGGTACCAATTCCGCTCCGGCGTCGTCCAACCCACCCCTGACGGCCAACCCCACTCGCTAATTTTCGCCAAGCCCACATGTCACGATTCTTCGGCATCCTCCTCATGATCGCCACCGGTGCCGTCCTGGTAGAACTGATCGCCGGCAGTTCGTTGGACGCCTCCACCACCGGCGTGGCACTCGGTATCGCCTTCGTCCTGATCGGTTTCCTGCTTGGAGTGCTGGCCACCGCCCGACACTGGCTCTGGGCCATCCTCGGCTCCGCCGCCGCCGTCCTCCCTCAAGTCCTTTCTGGCCGTGTCCAGTTTCCCCTCCCGTCCGGCGACGAATCGCGTTCCCTGATCCTCCTCGTCGTTCCGACCGTCGCACTCATGCTCGGCGCGCTGATCGGCGCGTACACTTTGGAACGACGTTCCCGAGCCCGGATCAAGCCGGAGCACGACGAGTGAGATCACCGACCCTCCGTTCGCTGCCCTTCGCAGGCACAAGCCAGAGTCCGACAAATGTCAGCAGCCCGTTTAGAATCAAGAGTTCATTGCCCATCCGATAGCCGTCCCACCAGATCGGGGCCTTGACTTCAAGAACCGCGCACAGGATCGGCGCCACCACTGCCACCACGGGAACCCAATGCCCCTGCACAGACCGGCGCGTCAGGATGCCAAATGCGAACAACCCCAGGAGCGGGCCGTAGGTGTAGTTAGCGATCTTGAGAACCAGCCCAATCACAGCGCTGCCCGCCCGCGCCTCAAACACCAGGATCGCCCCAAGCAGCAGCAATGCAAAAATCAGGTGGAAGACATGCCGCAACCGCGTCCGCGTCGCCTCCGTCATCTCCGCCCGCCGTTCCGTGCCCAGGATGTCGATGCAGAATGAGGTCGTCAGGGTCGTCAGCACCGAATCGGCGCTCGAAAAGGTCGCGGCCGTCAACCCCAACAGGAACACAATGGCGGCGAAACCTCCCAAGTGCTCCAACGCGAGCGTCGGGAAAACAAGGTCCGTCCGTTCCGGAAGCACAAGTCCCCGCACCGACGCGTAGTGATACAGCAACGCTCCAAGCGCGAGGAAAAGCAGGTTCACCAGGACGACGATCACCGAAAACCAGTGGATATTGCGCTGGGCCTCAACCAACGACCGGCAACTCAGGTTCTTCTGCATCATGTTCTGATCCAGCCCGGTCATGCAGATCGCGATGAAAGCGCCACCGACGACCTCCTTCCACACGCTGTTGGCCGGCGCCCAGTCCCACACGAAGACCCGGCTGTACTCGCTTGCGTGAACCACCTCCACCCATTCCCAGGGCCCCAGGTTCAACGCCCTCACGATCGCCACCACGGACAACACCAGGCCCAGGAGCAGGAACGTCGACTGGAACGTATCAGTCCAAACCAGGGTCTTGATCCCACCACGATACGTGTACACCAGTATCAACCCAATGATCACGGTCACACTCAACCAGAACGGAACTCGCCACCCCCCCAGCGCAACCCGGTCGAAGACAAAGCGCTGAACGATTCCAGCGGCGAGGTAGAGGCGCGCCGCCGCGCCCAGCAAACGTGACACCAGGAAAAAAGCGGATCCTGTCTTCTGTGCTGCCAGGCCCAGCCGCCGTTCCAGGTAGGTGTAAATCGACGTCAGACCAAGCCGATAGTACAGCGGCAGAAGTACCTGGGCGATCACGAGGTAGCCAATCGCGTATCCCAAAACCACCTGGAGATAGGAAAACCCTCCGGTCCGCACCACACCAGGGACCGAAATGAACGTCACTCCCGACAGGGAATCGCCGATCAAACCGAATGCCACGACGTACCACGGCGAGGACCGGTTCCCGAGGAAGTAGGCGGCATTGCCTGCGTTCCGGCCGGTGTACCAGGCGATTCCCAGGAGAAATGCAAAGTACCCACCGACACACGTCAGAATGACCGCGGGGGATATCGCCATACGGGGAGGGTCCGAGCCCGACCCACTAGGCTCGCGCTCGCATCAGCGCTCCCAACTGCCCGAGGTAGCGCGGGACCGCAAGATGCGGATCCTCGGCGGCCTCGTACTCGAGAGCCACCCACCCCTGATACCGCGCCTCGTTCAGCATCCGCACCAGCAATCCGAGATCCGAGGGCTCCGCCTTCGAGTTGTTGCGTTGAATCTCCACCTTGACCTGAACGTTCACCGCGAAAGGGAGGCACTTCCGCAGATCGGCATACGGATCCGGCGAATGAAAGTTTCCGGAATCCAGGTTGATGCCTACCCAAGGCGAACGAATGGTTCGTACGATATCCACGAGTTCATCGGCCTCGGCAACGATCCCCCCGTGATTCTCGATACCGAGGAATACGCCCGCTCGACCAGCAGCCTCCCCACACTCCTCCAAGGCCTCAATGCAGTGCCGCTTCGCGTCCGCCGGCGCTTGACCTTCCAGATTCCCTGCGAACACCCGGATATGAGGCGCACCCAACACCTGGGCGAACTGGATCCACTGCTTCACGGATGCGATCTCCCGGTCCCTCCTTTCGCCCTTTGGTGCCGTAAACGTGTTGCCGACTGCCGTACCGCTCACCGCCACGCCCCTCAGAAAAGCATGACGGCGCAGGTCCAAAAGGAACTCCTGGGTCACGGGCGTCGGGATGTAGTAGCTCGTCAGTTCGGCGCCGTCACAACCATGAAGCGCGCAGAAATCGATGAACCGAGGCATGTCCATCTCGCGGCCGGCAGGCGGTTTGCCCACCTTGCCACCCGGTTGGGCCTTGAAAAAATCTCGAAACGAATACGCTGCCAAACTCAGCTTCAGCCGTGGAGGCCCCGCGCGCCGAATCTCATCGATGGCCCGGCACAGCGGGGCCGAAACGGTCATGGCGGCCAACCCCAGAAACGCGCGACGGCGAATGGATGAAGTGTTCATGACGCAAGGGGAGGATTGCCGCGGCGGCGGCGGCATGCCACGCCGAAAATCAAATCAGGAACCCCTGCACAGTCCGATTCGCCTCGGTTCGTCGGGGGCTCCATGCGGGCGGAGGGAACAACACTCCCGAAAAGGCTCTTGCCAAGGCGCATGGAACGTCGCTAATTGAAGCCGTTCCACGGACACCTTTCGCGCAGGCAGCGTCATGCCGCCACGCTCAGGGCCCGATGTGTCACCGCGGTGGCCGCGCCGGATGGCGAGGAACACGACAGTTTCCTTCCTCGGGGAAGGAAGGCGGGCTTTGGGTTGAATCTGTTCCGTGTGTAGCCCAAGGCCCGCCTCTTTTTTCTTTAGACGCTGTAGGTCGAACTGGAAACCCGCCCGCCCGTCCCGGTCCAGTTCGTGTGGAAGAACTCGCCGCGCGGCTTGTCCAAGCGCTCGTACGTATGGGCGCCAAAATAGTCCCGTTGGGCTTGGAGGAGATTGGCCGGCAGGCGTGCGCTGCGGTAACCGTCGAAAAATGCCAGCGCCGTGCTGAATGCAGGAACCGGGATGCCACGCTTCACAGCCTGGCTCAACACGTTCCGCCACCCCTTCTGGCACCGCTTGATTTCCCCCCGGAAGTAATCGTCAAGCAGCAAGTTCGTCAGCTTCGGATTCGTTTCGAAGGCCTCCTTGATCTTGCCCAGGAATTTCGAGCGGATGATGCACCCCCCCCGCCACATCAGAGCAATGCCACCATAGTTCAGATTCCAACCATACTCCTTCGCCGCCGATCGCATCAGCATGTACCCCTGGGCATAGCTGACAATCTTCGAGGCATAGAGTGCATACCGTATATCCTCAACCATTGCCGCCCTGGCCTCGGGTTTCTTCCCTTGGGGCATCACCCGGCGCGGCCCTTTCAATTTCCGGGCAGCCTTGACCCGTTCATCCTTCAACGCACTGACACAGCGCGAGTACACCGCCTCGGCGATCAGCGTGATCGGAACACCCAGATCCGCCGAATTCTGGATCGTCCATTTTCCAGTGCCTTTCTGCCCCGCGGTATCGAGGATCTTTTCCACCAAAGGCGAACCGTCCTCGTCCTTCTTTCCCAGAATATCCCGAGTGATCTCGATCAGATAACTCTCCAGGTCCCCTTCGTTCCATGACTTGAAGACCCCGTGCATCTCGTCTGCGGACATGCCAAGGCCTTCCTTCATCAGGTGATACGCCTCGCAGATCAACTGCATGTCCCCGTATTCAATGCCGTTGTGCACCATCTTCACGTAGTGGCCCGCACCGTTTTCACCCACCCAATCACAGCACGGCACGCCACCGTCCACTTTGGCTGCTATCGCCTGGAAGATGGGCTTCACGTGCGGCCATGCCGCGGAACTCCCCCCCGGCATAATGCTCGGACCGTGTCGGGCCCCTTCTTCACCGCCAGAGACTCCCGTCCCGATGTAAAGCAATCCTTTAGCCTCCAACTGCTTTACCCGACGGTTTGTGTCCTCGAAGAGTGAGTTTCCACCGTCGATCACGATGTCCCCGGCCTCCAACAGAGGAACCAAGTGTTCGATGAATTCGTCTACCGGCTTACCCGCCTTCACCATCAGCATGATCCGTCGGGGACGTTTAAGCTTGCCGACCAACTCCTCCAGCGAGTGTGCCCCAATGACCTTCGTCCCCTTGGCCTCGTTGGCCAGGAAATCGTCAACCTTGGAAGTCGTTCGGTTGTATGCCACGACCGTGAATCCACGGTCGTTCATGTTGAGGATAAGATTCTGGCCCATGACGGCCAGACCGATGACTGCGATGTCGCCTTGCATGTCGTAGCTCCCCGTCCGGGGAGACCGAGCTTACCGCACTTCTCCACCTCCGTCCGAGGATTATCCACCAAACCAGCCCCACCACCGTCACCGTCCCGTGAGCAAGGGATTCCTCAAACGATTCAGGTCAAAACAGTTACGGAGACACCGCTGGCGATGGACGCTGCAATTCGATTCGACCTCGATGGGATCCAACCCAGAATCCCGCATCCATTCGTGCCGTGTCCACCCGCCCGGTCACCGAATAGCCCCCAAATCCCCAAAGCTGCTTCTCTCCCAATATCATGAACTCTCCAGGGCGGACCGGCGTCGCCACCAACGGCGTGTCATACGCCGATCGAAACAGCCCCCACCAATGGCTCCGGGTCGAGGCCCGATAAAGGGTGTCTCCTGTCTTGGTCAAAACCATCTCCATCTTCCCGCCATGGTCCGGCTTTCGGGAGCTATACCATCGCCCCACCCAAAGCCCCTCAATGCTACCCTCCAACGGGGTGGTCTTCCGCGCAGCTTTCGAATCTCGCCGAAAACTGGAACAACCGGTGCCCAGCGGAAGAATGGAGGTCATGAAAAGGGCCATTAGGATCGTGCTCGCAAGCTTCACGTACGAATCCTAGCGGGACGGTGCGAACCCTCAAGGAAGGAGCGATCCCGCCTAGCCAACCGAGGAACTTGCCTCAATGCCCGTGTCGAATTGAGGGATCCAATCGGCCAAGATCGCGTCCACGACCTTCGGCGTGCCAAACTCCCGCAAAAGATCCGCCAGCACCTCCGCCTTCGCTCCCGTGGTGAACCCCGGAGGCCCCCCCAGTACTAACTCCAGCCGTCGTCGCAACGTCGCAACGTCGCCTCCCGAAGGCGACTCTTGGGTCTCTGGAATCGGGGTTCGTTGGGCGGCACGCAGTTGCGGCACCCCCTTCGGCTCGGTTCGACCGGTCCCTCCCACCTCCAACTCCAGCGTAATCCACGATCGCATTGCCTCCCCGCCCAGGGACAGCCCCTGATCGTCAGGCACAACCCGAACCACCTTCAACCCCCCCTCGGGTCCATGGGTACAATCGAGCCCTACCCTCACCGTGACCCTTCGAAGGCACATCCCCGACATCGACTCCAACCCCTGCACCACCTCGAGTTGAATCATCCGGCAGTACTCGCTCACGCTTGAACAATCCATGCGTTCTAATTGCGCCAACCGAGACCAGGTCTCAACCCGTTTCCTCTCAACCCGCGCCTTTCCCACGTTCGTCGGCTTGCCGCGACACGTCGACACCTCATTCTCCCGAGGAAGCCCGCCATTCGTCCAACCGGGCAGCTAGCCGGTCCAATGCTGATGCGCCCGCGGATAGTGCCGGAAAGTCCCTGATCAGCTGCTCCATGCGCGGAACTGTTCCCCAAGCCGTCACCAAAAAGACCTCGAACAATCCTTGAACCTCAATCCTCAGGGCGCGCTTCCGCCGAGCCACCACATCCCGGAACTGCGGCCTCCATGCCGCTGCATTCGCAGGAGTCGAAAGGTTGTGCCGATCCACCCATGGCAGCCATTCCGTCAGTTGCGAAGTATGACACCAAGCGAGGTCAGCTACCAAATCCGCCACTTCAGTGATCTCAATGGCCAAATCGTGGCCGTGTTCCCCCGCCATATAACCGTCATAGGTATTCAATATGACCGGGGTCCGCACAGGCCTGGCGTCCCCCCCCCCATCCGGATACTCCAGAGTGAAGGCGTGAGGCACATTGATCATGTAAGCCACGGACCGCACGGCCTCCGCGACATTGAGATGGTCCACATGCACACCTGCCAGCGTGCTCCCCGGTATCGGGGGACAAAAGAGGTAGTCCGGCTCGAAGTCCCGAATCTCGCGCCAAAGGGACGGCAAGAAGTCTGGCGAGGTGGCAAGCCGAGCCTCCGGAAAAGCCACACCTTTCGAATCGGTAAGAAGCCTGAAATCAAAATTCCCAAGGCGCGCCGAAGCCTCTTGTTCACGAAGACGCCGCTGCGCCGTTTCCTCGCGATTCATGCGGTGATGCCCGGCACCGCCATCCGTACAAACGAGCACCCGGCGTTCAACCTCCTCTCCCAACTTCCGATGCCATAGTTCAAAAGTTCCCGCGGCAGTGAACTCGTAGTCGTCAAAATGGGCATGGACAAAAAGCAGTTTCATACGGACCTGATCTCGGAAATAACAACCCCGGTGGCGCCAAGCCACCGGGGAAACTGGACGTCCCGACGTACGGGCAACCGCCACCATCAACGGACCTGGACCACACGGTAGAACCGCTGTTCACCGGGAGCGTTCACGGCATCGCATACCTTCACAAGCCCCGGAGCGCTTCCAGGATGATCACAGGTCGTCAGGAGGTTCCAATTCGGACCCTGAAGGCGTGTTGAATACTCAACTCGATACCGAGCACCTGGGGTACCTCCCCAGGAAAGCTCAACCTGAGTGGGATCACTCGCCACGAGGTTCACATGCACCCGAAGCGCAGCCGCCTCGAACGGAGCCGGATCGTCAGCATTCGCCACACCATCCAGGTCCGAGTCCACTGTCCGTGATGTCAACAATCCACGGTTCACCCGGATTGTCTGTCCGTTGGAAAGGGTTGTCGGTGTGCCACTGAAAGCACCCGCCACGTCTTGAACCCACCGCAGTCGCCCCTCGAACAATCCATCCAAGAGGGTGGGATCCACATTCGCGCCCGCAAAATAGATCGTGAAATTCGGATCGATGTTCAGTGAACCCTCAATGTCGTCCGCTAGAGAATTGGTAAACTCAAGGGAGTCCACATAGAGAGCCGCCGGGTTGGTCGTCCCGGAAGCAAACGAATAGAGGCTGAACAATCGCCCGTCCAAAACAAGTCTGCCCAACGCGACATTGTCCAGGAACCCAGCCGCCGTCGCACCGCGATCTTCACCTGCCCAGATGTGGGACACGTCGGCAAATCGAGCCCCCTTCGAAATGATCGTCGTGCCCAAGAGATCGCCCTGAGTCGGCTTTCGAACCAATCGCACGCCGTCATAGACCGTCCAGACATTCGATGCGGTCACCCCACCGTCCGTCAACCGGGTCGCCACGTCCAAAGTCAGGGAACCCAGAAAGTAGTTTGTGTTTCCCGAGTTCCGATTGAGAGCCTCGTACCCGGCGGAAAGGATGGAACCCGTCGCCTTCACGTCATCGGCAACGATTCTGAGATTGGCCGGCGACGCAAGGGTTCCGCCTTCAACCTTGAGGTTCTTAACGCGTACTGACACGTCACCAAGGAACGACGAGACCGACCCACTGTTGGCAAAGTCCGTGGCGTCGACCTGGATCGTAGACGCCGACAAGAAGCCCAGATTGACGAAGTTCGGTATGGGCCGGTTGGTTGACCCCAAACCGGCATCGGATTGGGTGAACAGGGCGACGCCATTCGTCAGATTGTTGACGCTCGGGAAGGTCGCCTCCGAAATTGGGTTCTGTTGCAGGTCGATCAACGACTCGAGGTCGATGTCACGGGCATCGACGACGAATGCCTCTTCAACGGTCAGGTCATCAAGCAAGACCAGTCGGTCCGCTCGGACAGCAAATTTATAGGTCTGAACCGTTTGCCGGGTAATGAACTGGTGATCGACGATCAAGGCATGGAAACGCACGTCAATCGTATTGGTGGCTTGAAGGGTCGGATCATTGGGATCCGGCCCCACCGACGTCGTCTGGTTCGTCCAGGTTGCACTCCATATGGAAACGATGCCGTTGAATCGGCGCACAATCGGCTGGACAAGGTTCGACACCGTCAGCGACCCGGTCGCCAATCCGACATCCGCGCTGATCCGCGCCGCATCGAGCTTATAGGGAACCACTCCGACCAATTCCTTCGCGGTGATGCTCAGGAGACCATCGGTTCGAAAACGGCTCAGTCCAAGATCCAGTCGATCGGCCTGAATCTCCACCCGCCCTGGCAGATTCGTGGGGTGGGACAATTCCGGAATGTTGCTAAAAAACGAAAACCCACCACCTGTTCCACCGCCGAAACTTGAGGCAACGTCCCCGATCATGCATTGGTAGGCAGCATAAACATTGGTGACGGTCGGGGAAAGATAGGCGGCATTATACAACAGATCCGAACTGTATGGCACCGTGTTGGTCGTCGCGCTCGCCCACTCAAGTGGAGTCACCCTAGTGACGATCAGACTGGTAGGTTTCTGATCCGCACGCGTCGCCAGGTTCGTCGCCAGAACGGCATTGGTCATGGCACCCAAACTGTCCAAGACGTAGACGTAGTTGGTGTAAGGCTCGGTCGTGATCGTATCCGTATCCTCGAAGGTGAACTGGATGATGGGCATCTTGGCCCCCTGGATATTGTTAATCCGGGGCGCGGTACTCCATCGCACGGCGACTTTGAATTCGGGATCCGGTGTGTTGGTGTTCACGAACACGGCTTGGACGATCCAGTTCGTCGGGCTAACAGCATTGGTGACCGCGAAGACATTGGTCGCACTCAGCGACGTCAAGTTGGTCAACGTGGATCGGTCGAGGATCTCGTGGAGCCCCGATGACGGCTGCGGTGCCGTCAGTACCGCCAAGTCAAACGGGCCGGGTCCGGCCGGATCGATCACGTTGTTCCCTCCGGCGCCCCAATACAGGTCGGTAACACCCGCGTCGTTCCTATAGGCCAACCCACGGGCAGATCCCTGCCGGATCGGCTCAAACGGGTCCTCTCCGGCGCGAATCCCACCGCGGGAAAGGTTGACGTTGTTCCCCACCAGTCGGATCAAACCATCCGAACCCACCGTCAATCCCCCTCGATTCACGACGTTCGAGGCATTCACGATGATCCATGAGCTGTTGTAGGAGATCGGAAAGAATCCGAATCCCGCGCCGATATCCCCGTCGGACAAAATAAAATCCGAGAAGAGATCTCCTCCAAAATTGATGATTCCCTGGTTGACGAAACTGGTCGCACGCCCTCGTGCGCCGTCATCCCCAACGAGATCAAACCGAAAGCCGCCGCTTCCTCCGATCGTGGCGCCGGCGAAGTTGGTGTAGTTCCGGGTGTTTTGAGTGTCGTAAGGCTGGAGCCCGGACGCCACGTTGAATGTTCCGCGGTTCAAGAAGGTCACGGCATCAATGACCGGCATGGTCACATCGCTTCGATTCTCGTAAACCGGCGTCGGGGCCGCTCCACCGAGTAGGGAGCCCAACACTAGAACGGTCAAGACTGACCACCAAAGCCTGAGTTTCATGCCTCGCACGATCGTAAGAATTTTCCGTTTTGCCTACCGGCCTCCGAAAACCCGACGCTCCACATCCCGGATCGAGCTACCCGTGGGATACACGATCGGGTCGTTGGTGCTTCCATCGAATGAACCCCAAATGTAACTCAACCTGCGATCCGGCTGTGCCAGAAAGATCGGGGACGTGTTCAGCAAAGTGGCCCCGGTTTTGGCGAAGGATATGTTGGCCGTTCCGGAAAACTGTCCGGGACCGTCGATCGCCACCGTACCATTGATACCGTCATTGCTGGTCGCCACCTCATTTCGCCGAAGTAACAACACGATCGGGTCCGGATCATCTGTGAGGTCGGCTGCGGAAAAAACGAAATCCGGCGCGACAAGGAATCGAGTCACGCGCTGAGTCAGTGTTCGCTGCACGCCATTGGTAATCACGGCCTGGATTGTCTCCGAGAACTGGTTGGTCACCAAGTAGGCGTTCGGCTGGTATAAACCCGGTGTCCGGACAAACGTGAGCTTATCGACGCCACCGCGTATCGCCTGTTGGAAAAACACGCCGTTGGCGGTGACGACGCCACCTCCACCGCCGGCCGCCCCATTGGTTGCCGGTGCCGGAATCGGCGTCCAAGCGCCCGAACCACCCAAGCCACCACCAGCCCCGGCCTGACCGATGGCATCGGCAGGCAGTGTATCGACGTTCTGGTTGTCCGGCCGATAGATGTATCGCAGGCCCCCAACGTCGTCGCGGGTCAGTCCCGTGAAATACGATCCAAATCCGAAAACCGAGAAGCCAAGCCCTGAAACCAACGAAGCAACGGGTTCGGCCAGGATCAGTGGATCGACGGGCTCCGTGATGGTTGAGGATCTGACCGATACCGAATCCTGATTGTCGAAAATGTCATTGTAGGTCCAGAGCTGCCCATTGATGTAGGGCGTCGGGGCCCACGTCTCCGGATCAAAATTCCGCTGAATGATCAGATAGTTGGTGATCGGCGGAGTCGTCTCTGGCGCTCGAATCCGACTCTGAAAGACGAACCGCGACGGGGAACCAAGGCCCAATTGCTCCAGGACCGCCTTCAGGGTGTAGGACTTCAGGTCGAACATGAGAAGATCACTGGCGCGGCGATTTACCCGCTGGGAATGCAGCGGGTAGTTCGCAAGGTTCACCTCCGACATCGGGGGAAGGTCATTGATGATTTGGATCGCCTTCTCTACCTCCGCAACTCCGTCCTGTCCGAAATAATTCAGGAATGACTCGTCGAAGGCGTAATGCAGAGTGGGAATGTTCCAACGATACTCCTCGCCGAGATTGACCGGCCCATAGACGTCCGCACCATTTGGGAACAGCCCGGTCTGGTCAGTAAACCATGCGGGAATCTCTCCAATGAGGGAGAACGAATGCACGCGTGGACTGGCTCCCACCAACCCCGCCAACAGAAGAAGAACTAGGAAGATTCGCCTCATAACTTCTCTCACCGAGCGCGGACAATACGGTAAAGGACCATCTGGCCTGGCGCCGAAATCGCCAGCACATCGCTTTCGCCGGAAGCGGTCCGTGGGCTCCCGATGCTCTTCCATACCTTGGCGTCGACGGATGACTGAAGCTGGTAAACTCCACCCCCGACCGTCGGCCATTGAAGTTCCAGTTTCCCGTTACCGGTCGCCCGCGCTTTCAAAAGCAGAGGAGCCAACTTTTGGGCAAAGAGCTCGTAACCGGTCCTCGGCTGATTGCTGGAGTACGCCACCAACAATCCTGAGTCGGCCGTTGTTGCCACCGCCGGGAATATCTGCCCTCCCCCAGCCTGCGTATTGATTTCAATTTCGTCTCCGGAGGGCGCGCCGGAGGAATTCACCCACCTCCCGAAGACGCCTTCCCAAGACCCATCCTGCCCCATGCTCGTCCAAACTGCCAAAATCCCGTGGGAAGTCACCGCAAGCCTGGGTCGATATTGATCACCCGCCGTCTGAACATTGATCAGTCGCTCGCCATCCTGCGGAATTCCGAGTGAGCTCAGCAACCGACCGTAGACATCATACCGGGTTTGCCGTTCGGAAGGATTTCGCCGGGTCCACGCCGCATAAAGTCTTCCATCTTCAAGGGTCACAAGCACCGGATTGGCCGCCAGGCCGCTCTCCGAAACGCGCAACTCATTTCCTAGGGGTTCAAGATTGGCTGAAAGGCTTCGTGCGACGACTTGGACGGAGAATACGGGGGCCCCATAGCCTGCGAGGGCGCTGCCCCGGGCATCGATGTTATCACGGACCCCAACCTGTCGCTCCGTGACCCAGGCGGCAACGAGGCCTCCCGATCGCAGGGTCGCCAAGGCCGGGCTTCGACGGTTCATTCCCTGGTGGGCATTCAGGCGAATTTCTTCACCGAGAAGAGCCCCCGAGCTTGAGATTTGGCGCGCATATATGTCATAGGAGGCACTGCCATCCTGACGATAGCTGGACCAGGCAACCACGATCGAACCGTCACGGAGTACAACAGCAACGGGGTCGATCTGGTGCTCGCCGTCACCCGCGGAGAGGGCGATGTCAGGTGTCGCGCCAGTGCCGTCGACGCCAAGGAAACGGCCGTAGATTTTTTGAAAGCCGATCGGGCCTCCCTGCCAGGCACAAAAAGACCGGCCGTCGGCCAGAAGCTGGATGGAGGGATTCTCTTGATCCCCGTCCACCACCTCATTGACGCGTCGAGGGCTTCCTGTCGCTGTTCCGTTCTCGCCGATGCGGAGAGCCGAGATCCCAAGGCCCTTGCCATCAATGGCAGCGTCCTGCCAAACGACCCATCCTCCGCCTTGCCTGAGGGCGATGGAGGGATTGACTTGGTCACCTGGAATGCCTCGCGTTAATGGAAACTCCAGGCCCTGTGGCTGCAGACCGCCCCCGGCGGCATCCAACACGGTCCATCCAAGTGCGACGCCGGCAAACAACCCGGTTACTGCATGGCGACAGACTTTCATTCGGGGTAGCTCAGAAATCCGGATTAAGGATTGCACGTGTGATCGGGGACGGCAAGGGGTGCACTCGGCGTCATTCAACCTTTTTTTCTCGTTCTGGCAACACGCTGGGGTCAAACGGCAGATTATCCGGCGTATGGACGGGGTTTCCGGCGGGGTCGATAATGGTCGGGGTGATGAAGATCACCAGATTCCGCTTGGATGCCGAGGTGGATTCCGTTCGGAAGAGGCGACCGATCCACGGGATATCACCCAGGAACGGAACCTTGTCTCGTTGCTTTCGGATATCCTCGGAGATTAAACCGCCGAGGACCACCGTTTGGCCGTCCCAGACGATCGCGGAGGTTACCACCTGACGCACCCGGAGGCGAGGTAGAGGAAGTTGAGCCGTGAGGGGGAGGCCGATGGCGTTCCCAGCAGCACCTTGAACCTGCGGAATGAAAAGGCCTGGATCATCGTAACCCAGGAATTCGCTGAAGGTGGGAATCAAGGTCAGTTCAATGGTGTAACCATCGGCAGCCACATACGGCACGACGTCCAGAACCGGCCCGAACGGCGTGATCTGGGTTATGTAACCCACTTGGCTGCCGATGGCTCCAGCGCCACCGCCGACGCCTCCCCCGCCGATGCCACCACCGCCGATGCCACCACCGCCGGCAGTTGCTTGCTGCAAGTCGACACCGGTGACGATGGTCCGAAGGTCGTTGATCTGCACCTGGGCCTGCCGGCCGGAAAGCGTCGTCACCCGCGGAGCCGCCATCAGTTCAAGTGCACCGCGTTGTTCCAAGGCACGAATGACAACTCGGAATTGAGGATCTGTCATCAGGCCGGTGATGGTTCCAAGGGCAGGAATGTTACCTCCCTGACTGCCGACCGTTTGACGCAAGCCCCCGGTCAAGACGTTGTCGCCGGCCTGCGCCTGTTGCGCACCAGGTCCAGGGACTCCATTGGCATCCGCGGGTCCAGGAAAGATTCCACTCGGATTGGCCGCTGATGGCCGTCCCTGATACGAGGGGGCTGTTCCCGGTTGGACACCCACCTTGCCATCGCCGAGCAGCCAATTCCCGATCATCCAATCAAATCCGAGGGCCTTGAGGTCATCCTGTCCCACTTCGGCGAACTTGGCCTCGATCTGGATCATGGGAGGAGGCGCGTTCAAGACTTCAATCGCCTGTTCGACGATTTCAATTTCTTCGGTGGTGGCCCGGACCATCAGCAGCCCCAAGCGGTCATTGAAGAAGACTGCGTTGGGCGGCAGCAGGTTGACACCCGCGGCGGCAAAGAAGGATCGGACGACTTCCTGAACTGACGCGGCCGGTGTCGGGATCGTGACGCCGCGGAGACCATTGCTTACGCCGCCACCGCCGCCCCCGCCACCTTGTCCCCCGCCCTGACCGCCGCCGCCGCCGCCGTCTGCCACACCGCTGACGAAGACACGCGGAATGATCGTACCGATCGATCCACA
>Ga0335394_10003095_pt1 | contig 18835 bp, 17 predicted proteins | sample MAT03_FD_205741 | JGI IMG/M metagenome (GOLD analysis project Ga0335394, IMG submission 205741) | Freshwater microbial communities from Lake Fryxell liftoff mats and glacier meltwater in Antarctica - MAT-03 (spades assembly) (version 2) ... | reverse complement strand
CAGGTGTTCGACATCACTGAGCTGGGCCTGGTCGAGATGACGCGTAAGCGAATCGGCGAAGGACTGTTGGTCAACTTTGCCGATCAATGCCCGAACTGTGAGGGTCGCGGCGTGGTCATCGACGCTGCGTCGCTCGAATGAGCCAGCAAGTTCGCCTTCTCCCGGTTGGTCGGGCCTCGTTCCCCGCTAGGATCGCAGAGCTATGTACGCAGTAATCGCATCTGGCGGGAAGCAATCCCGCGTCGCCGAGGGCCAACAGGTCCACGTCGAACTGCTCGACGCCGAGCAGGGCTCTGAAGTGTCCCTCACCCCCGTGTTGGTGGTGGATGGCGAGACTGTTCTCGCCACCCCCGACCAGCTCAAGGGTGCCTCCGTCACCGCCAAGGTGGTGGGTTGGGCCAAGGGGCCCAAGATTGACGGCTTCACCTACAAGCGCCGCACCAACCAGCGTCGTCGCTATGGGCACCGTCAGAAGTACCACGTCATCGAAATCACCTCGATCAAGAAGGGCTGAGCCTCATGTCAAAGACAAAGGGCGGCGGGTCAACCCGCAACGGTCGCGATAGCAACGCTCAGCGCCTCGGTGTGAAGGTGTTCGGCGGCAGCGCAATCAACTCCGGCACCATCATCCTTCGCCAGCGCGGCACCAAGTTCCACCCCGGCAACAACGTCGGTATCGGTGGCGACGACACGTTGTTCGCTCTCACGCAAGGAACCGTGCAGTTCGGTCACCGCAAGGGCCGTCGCGTTGTCGACGTCGTCCCGGTCGAAGCCACTCCGGTCGCCTGACCAACCCAACATTCTGGACGTCGAGCTCTGAACGTCAAGCTCTGAAGAGATGCCCGGCCGCAAGGCCGGGCATTCGCCGTTTTCGGCCCATCCGCCCATCTGCACTCGCTGGTCCGCGCAGGGAAGTGGCACGCTCTGAGCGCCCAGGCCTGACTCACAGTTGCAAAGCGCGTCACTTGGCTGGTTGCGCGGTCAGGCGAGGGTGTCGATGCCTCGGGGGAGTTGGTCGAGAGGCCAGCCCAGCAGCGCTACGCCTTGGCGGCAGGCGAAGCGGTCGGTCATGCCGCCGACGTAGGTGACCGCGGCGTGCAGCGCTTGAGCGCTGTTGGCATCGAAACTGTTCGCATTTGGCAGCAGTTCGGGCCGTTGTGCGTACAACTCGACCAGCGCCTGCAGCAGGTTGATGACGGCGGTGGCCTGGGCGGTGGAGGCCGGGCGAAGGTAAATGTTGTCGTAGTTGAAACGGCGGAAGGCTGCGAGTGCCTCCGCCAACGGCGCCAACATGCCAATGCGGCCAGAGGCCCGAGCAGCATCGATCATGCCGTAGACAAACGCCCCCAACTGTTCGCGACGCAGCACGCCACAGCGTTCGCGAACGAGCTCGGGCAGCATCTCCGGGCTGACGACACCGGTGGCCACGGCGTCCTCAAAGTCGTGGCAGACGTAGGCGATTCGGTCTGCCCAGCTGACAACTTCACCCTCCGGGGTGCCCGGTGCCGGGCGGCTCCAACTGTGGTTGCGGATGCCATCGAGCGTCTCCATACACAGGTTCAGCGAGACCAGCGTGACATCGGCTCCCCAGGTGGCATGATCGAAACCGCCGGGCACGTAGGGGCTGAGCGCGTCTTCGCTGGCGTGGCCACCCGGGCCGTGGCCGCAGTCGTGCCCGAGGGCTATTGCCTCTGCGAGCGCGACATTGAGTCCCAACGCTCGGGAAACCGACGATGCGACCTGCGCAACTTCCAGCGCGTGTGTGAGGCGAGTGCGCTGATGATCGTCGGGGAAGACGAACACCTGGGTCTTGCCGGCGAGGCGGCGAAAGGCGTTGGCGTGCAAGATGCGGTCACGGTCGCGCTCGAAGCAGGTGCGCCACTCGTCGGGCTCTTCGTCGATGACGCGACTGCCGGCGCCCAAGGCTCTGGTGGCGAGGGTGGCCAGAGCGTCCTCCTCCCGCTCCTCACGTGCACGGCGGGCGAGCAGGACTGCGCTACCGCTGCCTGCCCAAGAGTCGGCATGGGCAAGCCGGACGCCCACCGTGTCGTGGCCCACCGTGTCGTGGCCCACCGTGTCGTGGCCAGTCATGCCGTGCCCGAACATGGTCGCCGCCCACCGCTGCGTTCGCTCATCCATACCGGTCACAGTTCGAAGGGTACCCGCGACGACGCCCGCCGAGCCGGGCAACCCGCGTGTCAGCCTGCCCGGTAGCCTCAGGGGGTCCTATGAGCTCTTTTGTCGACGAAGCACAACTGAATGTACGTGGTGGCGACGGCGGCGCGGGCTGTGTCTCCTTCCGTCGTGAGGGGCCGGTCGCGTTCGGCGGGCCCAACGGTGGCGACGGTGGCAAGGGTGGCGACGTGTGGCTGGTTGCCAGCCGTAACTCGGCCTCGCTGCTGGCGTTCCGCGACCACCCGCACCGTCGTGCGGGTGACGGCGTACACGGCATGGGCAAGGACCAGCACGGCAAGAAGGGTAAGGATCTGGAAGTGATGGTGCCCGAAGGCACGGTCATCAACGATCTACACACCGGCGAACTGTTGGCCGACCTGGCCAATCACGGTGATCGTTGGCTGGCCGGTGCCGGTGGCCGCGGCGGGCGTGGCAACGCCAAGTTCGCATCGAACCGCCGCCGCGCCCCAACGTTCGCCGAGCAGGGCGAAGCGGGCGACGAGCAGTGGCTCAAGCTGGAGCTGAAGCTGATGGCCGATGTCGCCCTCGTCGGTTTCCCCAACGTGGGCAAGAGCACGCTCATCAGCGTGATCAGCGCTGCCAAGCCGAAGATCGCCGACTACCCGTTCACCACGCTGGAACCAAACCTTGGCGTCGTTCGCTACAACGACACCGAGTACATCGTCGCCGACATTCCTGGCCTCATCGAGGGTGCCAGCGAAGGCAAGGGCCTTGGCCATCGGTTCCTGAAGCACATCGAACGTGCGCGGGTGCTGTGCGTCATGGTCGACCTGTCAGCCATCGATGGTGTCGACCCCCATGAGCAAGAGCGCGTGCTGCTCAACGAGCTGGAGGCGTACCGCCCGGAGCTGCTCGAGCGCCCGCGATTGGTCGTCGGCACGAAGAGCGATTCGGCCGTGTACGACTGGGATGGCGAGGAAATCTCAGCCATCACCAATCAGGGCATTCGTGAGCTGGTCGGCAGGTTGGCCGCACTGGTTCACGGCGTCCGCGCCGAGCAGCCCGAGACCGAAGGCATCGTGATCATCCGGCCCAACGCCGACGGTGCCCGCGTCGAGCGCCTCGGTGACAACGAGTTCCGCCTCATCGGCCGTCAGGTCGAGCGTCTGGTCGCACTCAACGATGTGACCACCCCCGAAGCGTTGTCGTACATCGACCATCAGCTGAAGCGCATCGGCGTGCCCCGCCTGCTCACTCGCGCCGGTGCATCAGACGGTGACATCATCTGGATCGCCAAGTTCAGCTTCGAGTACCAAGAGGAAGTCTGACCGTGCGGGTAGTTGCCAAGATCGGCACTTCATCGCTCACTGACCATCTCGGCGTGATCGATGCCGGCATCATCGACACGGTGTCTGACCAGCTGGCAGTGCTGCGCGCGGCGGGCCATGAGGTGATCCTGGTCAGCTCCGGCGCGGTGTCGGCGGGAGTTGCCGCCCTTGGGCTGCCAGCGCGCCCCACCGACGTGATCACGCTGCAGGCCATCTCTGCAGCGGGCCAGAGCCGGCTGATGGAGCACTACAACCGTTCCCTGGGCCGCCACTCGCTGGTGGCCGCCCAGGTGCTGCTTGTGCCGCACGACTTCGTCGACCGTCGTCAATACCTGCACGTGCGTCAGACGTTGGGCCGTCTTTTGGAGCTGGGCTGCATCCCGATCATCAACGAAAACGATGCGCTGGCCAGCGACGAGATTCGCTACGGGGACAACGACCGCATCGCTGCGCTGGTCGCGCACAATGTCAACGCGGACGTACTGGTCCTGCTCACCGACACCCCTGGCCTGTACACCGCCGACCCGCGCACCGACCCCACGGCTCGGCTGGTGGATGTCGTCACAGCCGACGACCCCCTGCTCTCAGTCGCGGCCACCGCGTCGGGTAGCAACCGCGGCAGTGGTGGAATGGCATCGAAGTTGTCGGCCGCCCGAATGGCCTCCTGGTCGGGCGTGCGTGCCGTGATCGCCAAGGCCGATCAGCCCAACGTGCTCATCGACGCTGCCAACGGCGTCGGGGTGGGTACCACCTTCCTGGCCAGCAGCCGGAAGCTTCCTGCCCGTAAACTGTGGATTGGCTTCGCGACCAACGTCGAGGGCTCGCTGGTGATTGACGGCGGCGCCCGCCGCGCGTTGCTGGAACGCGGCACTTCATTGCTGCCCGCTGGCATCGTTGAAGTTCTCGGTGAGTTCGGCGAGGGCGATGTCGTTGATGTTCGCGATTCGGCGGGTGTCACGGTGGCTCGCGGCATTGTCTTGTGCGACGCCGACGTCTTGCGTTCGGTGCGCGGCAAGCGCACTACCGATCTACCGGCGCACGTGGCGCACGAAGCAATCCACCGCGACGACCTACTGGTGTTGATCTAGCGGATCAGCCCTCGGCAGGTTTGGGCTGCTCGACGTTCATTTCAACGGCAGGTGCAGCCGTCGGGGTTGCAACGGAATCAAGTCCGAGTTCGGCACGCAGCTGGCTGAGCCGGCTCTGAGCTTCCACATTGGCGGTGGCGTGCTCGATCTCGAGGATGCTGCTCTCGACGGTGGTCTCGGACAGCTCGCTGTGGGCCTTGGCCTTGGCGTAACGGGCCTCGATCTTCTGCTGCACTTCGCTGAGCGTGGGAACATCGTCGCCGACGGTCTCCTGCAGCTGTGACATGGCCGAGTTCATCTGCTCTTGCATCTTGGCCTGGTCGAGCTGGGAGAGCAGCTTCTGCTTCTCGGCCAGCTTCTGCTGCAGCAAGCGACCGTTCTGCTGTACCGCTGCCTTGGCCTGGTCGGAGGCTTGCGTGGAGTCGACCACCATCGTCTTGAGACCTTCGACGTCCTTCTCCACCTGGATCAGTTGGTTGGCGATGCCTTCGGCGGCGCTGGTGTACTGCGTTGCCTTGGCAACGTCGCCACCCTTTTGCGCATCCGACGCCATGATGAGCGCTTGGCGGGCAGTCGCGTTGAGCTTTTCCAGCTCTGTCATTTTGGCGTTGAGGCGCAATTCGGCTTGCTTCTGGCCGGCGATGACGTTGGCCGCCTGCTCCTTCAGCCGCCTGTGCTGGTCTTGCGCCTCGCGCAACGCCTGCTCGAGCTGGACCGCGGGGTCCGCGCTCCTGTCGAAGTCACTGTTGAACTTCGCGCCGAGATACTTCCACCACTTCTTGAACAGCTTGATCATGTCGGCAGCTTACTGCGCTGCGGCGTCGCGCCGCGGCCGGCCCAACTTTGCCATGAGCGCGTCCAGCTCGGGTGCCCGCAACAGCAACAGCATGGACACGTACACCCCGACCCCGACAGTGCCGGCGACCGCAATGCGCAGAACCGATTGCAGGCCGGTGTTGCCGCCCACCAGGTGAGCGACTGCCCACACTGCCTCCGCCATGATCACCGATGCGAGCACCACTCGGTACAGGCCGCTGAGCACCGGCTTCAGTTCGAAGCCGCGAATCTTGTACGACAAGATCTGCAATGACCACAACGCTGCCACCACATATGCGATAGCGAAGGCGGCCGCAATACCGATCATGCCGAACTGTTGGTAGAGCACGACGGCCAGCACGATGTTGATCAGGTTCTGGCCAAGGTTGAGGACGAAGGGGGTGCGCGTGTCGCTGTGAGCGTAGAACGGCTTCAGCGCGAACAGGTAGATCGAGAAGGCTCCGAGGCCGAGCGCGAAACCGCCGAGCGCGCGGCTGGCGGTGAGGGCACAGGCGGCATCGCACTCGCCGTGCTCCAGCGCGACGCCGGTGATTGCGCGACGGAGTACGAAGAGACCAAAGCCGGCCGGAATGGTGAGCAGTGCCACCAATCGGATACCGAGGCTGGTGCGTTCGACCAGTCGCTGCCGATCGCGATCGGCGATTGCCCGTGTCATCTCCGGCAAGAACGTGGTCGCGATCGACACGCCCAGCAAACCGTGGGGGAGCACGAAGAATGTGAAGCCGTTGACGTAGGAGGTCTGGTTGCCGGCGCCCGAACGGAACAGCAAGTTCTGTACCACCAGGATCGAGACCTGGTTGGCGATCACGTAGCCAAGTGCCCAACCGCCGACGCGTCGAAGCTCGCCCACCGCCGGGTTGCGGAAGTCGGCCTTGAAGGCGAACGGTACGTCTGCACGAACCAGTGACGGGATCAGCGCAATCGCCATCGTCGCAATGCCCAAGGTGGCGCCGAGCCCCAGAGTCCAGCGCAGCGCTGTGTTTTCCAGCACTTCAGCAAGCGTTGCCGTTCCGTTGTTGACCGTGTGTGGCACGTACAACAGGGTGGCGATGATGACTACGTTGGACAGTGCGGGCGCCCACGCGGCGGCGAAGAAGCGGCCGCGAGCCTGCAGCTGTGCACCGGCCAGCGCGTTGATTCCGTAGAAGAAGATCTGCAGCAGGAAGAAGGCCGCCAGGAGCGAACCGACCTTCTGATAGGTGGCCTCATCGACGTCGACAGAGGTAGTGGCGGTGTACAGGCGGAAGATCAGCGGCGCGGCGGTGACGGCGAGCGCGGTGAGGATGGCAAGCATCACCAGCGTCACCGAACGGACGGCCTTCTCGCCCTCGGCATCCTTTTCATGATGCAAGCGAGTGAACAGCGGAACGAGGGTGGAGGAGAGCACACCCCCAAGCACCAGTTCGTAGACAAGGTTCGGGCTGGAGTTGGCCTGGTTGTACGCGTCGGTGAGTGACGACCGCCCCAGCACATAGCCGAAGGCCATCACGCGTAGCAGACCGCTCACGCGTGACATTGCGGTGCCGGAGGCAACCGCGAGATTCGACTTCAGCAGGCTGCTCACGGCGAGCTGGAGGGTCGACCCGGGTCGTCAAGATCGCGGCCGTCAAGGTGACGGTCGTCAAGATCACGGCCGTTGACTTCACCCAAGGCGAGGCGCAGTGCCTCCAGTTGAGTGACAACATCTCCCACGCCGCTGCCCAACTCGTGAGGCGTGTCGGTGCCCACGCTGACTTCGGCCGCCTGAGCAACCAGCTCGCCCATGCGAGTGGTCAGTAACCGCAGTCGCGAGTCGGTGTCGTCGCGGGTGGTGCGGATGCGAGCCGCGGAGGCCAACTGTGACTGCACCGAGGCTCGCGTTGGCTCGTCGGCGGCATGCTCCATCTGGCGGTTCAGCGCACCGATGTCGAAACGCGACAGCGCGTCATCGAGGTCGTCGCCGCGACGCGCGATGCCGAAGCACTCCTCAACGGCGCGTTCGACCTGGGTGTCGATGTCGCGGAGGCGGTCGCGGAGCGGGCCATCAGGAGTGGAGCGGGCGATTTCGCGATACCGCCGCTGCGTGGCCTGCGCTGCGGCAACGTGGCGCCGCCAGGGTTCGCTGAGCGTGAACGGGTCGATCGCAACCTTGCGGGGGAGGCTGCGCCGACGGCTGCGAACCAGGACCGCCACTGCGCCCACGGCAAGTATGACAAGGCCGACAATGACGGGAACCATGTGCGAGAGGGTACCTCAGGGCTATGCGTCGACGGGGGCGATGTCGTCGGCGGTCAACGTGGTCAACTGTTCGTCGCTCGGGTCGGTCAGTGGCGCCAGGCGCACGGCCTGATGGGCAACTGCGGTCTCGAACAGGTTGCGAACATAGCGGGCGTTGCCGAAACCACGAGTGCGGGGCTCGGCTGCAATGAAGTGTCGGACGCGCTGGAGCGCGTCGTCGCTGAGGTGATATTGATTCTTCTCGCCCAGCTGCAGAAAGATGTCGACGAGCTCGTCTTCGGTGTAGTCCGGGAAGCTGATGGTGCGTGTGAAACGACTCTTCAGGCCTGGGTTGCTGTTGATGAAGTCGGTCATCTCGGCGGGGTAACCGGCGGCGACGATAGCGATGTCGTCGCGGTGGTCTTCCATGAACTTCACCAGCGTGTCGATTGCTTCCAGCCCGAAGTCGTTCTCGCCACCGCGAGCGAGTGCGTAGGCCTCATCGACCAGCAGCATGCCGCCCAGTGCTGATTCGAGTGCCGTCTGAGTTTTCAACGCAGTTTGGCCAACGAACCCAGCGACCAGCTTGCTGCGATCCGTCTCGACGAGGTGTCCCTCGGTGACCACACCGACTGCGTGGAAGATCTGCGAGAGCAGCCGTGCCACCGTTGTCTTGCCAGTGCCCGGGTTGCCGGTGAACACAAGGTGATGGCTCGTCTCGATGGTGGGCATGCCCCGCTCGGCACGAAGTTGTTGCACCTGCAACAGACTGCCGAGACGGCGGACCTCGGCCTTCACATTGGCTAGACCAACGAGTTGATCGAGCTCGGCCAAGAGGTCGATCATGGATCGAGTCGGTATCGCGGTCGCAGCCTTCTCCACATTCGACGAGGGTGGCATGGCGGGCGCCGAGGTGGTGGGGGAGGCCGTTGGCGTGGCCGGTGCCGGCCTGGGTGGCGGCTGCCCCGGGCGAGGAACACCGAGGCTGTCGAGGTGACGAAGCAGCGCGGTCCGGAAGCCATCGATCACGGTCAGCTCGGAGGACGAAGGCACGAGATCGAGAGCGGCGCCCACATGCGCCAGCCTCATTGCCCGCTCGTAGTACACGTGACTGCGCTGTGAGCCGCGCTGCGCGTCAGCGCGGGCCAGAAGATCGAAGAGCACGCTGGGCGTCGAGAGCCGGGCCGTCATGCCTTTGAACAGTTGCAGCTCGCGGGCGGCCTGCGTCGAGACCGCCAGCGGTGGGTCCATCAGCGGACCGATGGCGTCGAGGTAGGCGTCGATCTCGCCCTCGGTGATGCGATCATCCGCCGAGATGACACCGCCGACGATGTTCGACGCCTCGTTGGCGACATCGGCAACATAGGTGCCAGCGGGCTGGCCGCTCAGCGCTGCCAGCTGCTCGCTGACGGCACTGAGAAACGACGAGGTTGCGTCGGAGAGCAGCGAATCATCCATCTGGGAGCCGTACTCTAGACGAAACGGCGTTCGGTTCTGGGCGTCTGTCCTGGCTCGTTGCGCTCTGATTGACCGGGCGGTCAAGGTCGAAACTATGGTGATGACATGGCTCACCGTTTCGAGAGCGTTCAAGAGGTCCGTGACGGACTCAAGAGCGTCAACTACCTGGCCGACGACGGCATTGCCGGCGTCGCATTCCTAGCCGACCGCCTGGGCAAGCCCGTGCTGGTGGAGGGCCCTGCCGGCACCGGCAAGACCCAGCTGGCCAAGAGCATCGCCGACATGACCGGCTCGCGGCTGATCCGCCTGCAGTGCTACGAGGGCCTCGACGAGAGCAAAGCGCTCTACGAGTGGAACTACAAGAAGCAGCTGCTGCGCATTCAGGCAGACAACAACAGCGACTCGTGGAGCGACATTCACGACGACATCTTCGGGCCCGACTTTCTGCTCACCCGTCCGTTGCTGGAGGCCATCACCGCCGAGGACCCGGTGGTGCTGCTCATCGACGAAGTCGACCGCGTGGAAGTTGAGACGGAAGCACTGCTGCTGGAGATTCTCTCGGAGTATCAGGTTTCCATCCCCGAGCTGGGCACCATCACCGCCAAGCAGATCCCGCTGGTGTTCCTCACCTCGAACAACACTCGTGAGCTCAGCGAGGCGCTGAAGCGCCGCTGCCTGTTCCTTCATGTCGACTACCCCGACATGGATCGCGAGAAGGAGATCGTGCTCACCAAGGTTCCAGGTGTGTCCGAGAACCTCGCCGACCAGATTGCGCGCATCGTGCGCAGCATCCGTCAGCTGGACCTGAAGAAGTCGCCGTCGGTCAGTGAGACCATCGACTGGGCACGCACTCTGGTACTGCTCGGCATCGAGAACATCGAAGCGCAGCAGGCGAAGGACACGCTCCACATCCTGCTCAAGTACCAGACCGACATCGCCAAGGCAGCCAAAGAACTGTCGATCGACAAGTAGTGGGCACCGCACCTCATGCTTGATCTGCTGGCCGGCTTCGTCGTCGAGCTTCGCAACGCGGGACTGCCTGTCAGCCTCACGGAGAACCTCGATGCGATGGAGGCGTTGCAGCACATCCCCATCGAAGATCGCGACGCCTTCAAGTACGCGCTCGCGGCCACGATGGTGAAGAACAACGCGCACTGGCGTGCGTTCGAGACCGTTTTCGAGGTCTATTTTTCGATGCGCGGCCCGGAGTACAAGATTGCCGAGGGCGACACCGATCTCGACGAGATGTGGCGCGAGATGCAAGAGCAAATGCGTCAAGGTGAAGGCAAGGGCAGCCAGGGCGGTATGGACAGCCTGACGCCTGAGGAAATTGCCCAGCTGCTGATGCAGGCGCTGATGAACGGCGACCAGGCCATGATGCGGGCGTTGGCCAAGCAGTCAGTGCAGCGCTTTGCCGGGATGGAGCCGGGGCGTCCCGTCGGTGGCACCTATTACCTCTACCGCACGCTGCGCAACCTCGACCTGGAAGGCATGCTCGAGAAGCTGATGGAGGCCAGTCGCGAGCAAGTCGGCGGCGAGCTGACACCGCTGGAAGAGCGGCTCGAGCACGACGAGTACAACGACCGCATCGAGCAGTTCAAGAAGGAAATCGAGGCGGAGATTCGTCGCCGGCTGGTTGCCGATCGCGGTGCCGAGGCCATGGCGAAGACGCTGCGCAAGCCTCTGCCGGAAGACGTCGAGTTCATGCATGCCTCCCGCGATGAGATGCAGAACCTGAAGAAGGCGCTGCAGCCGCTCACGCGCAAGCTGGCTGCTCGGCTTACCCGCAAGCGTCGCCACGGTCGCAAGGGCCCGCTCGACTTCCGCAGCACGGTTCGGCACTCTCTCAGCTACGGCGGTGTCCCTGCCGAACCAAAGTTCAAGTACCCGCGACCGGCCAAACCAGAGCTGATGGTGGTAGCCGACATCTCCGGTTCTGTGGCGGCGTTCGCGCGGTTCACCCTGATGCTGGTGTACGCGATGCAGGGACAATTCTCAAAGGTCCGTTCGTTCGTCTTCATCGACGGCATTGACGAAGTCACCGACTACTTCAAGGGCGAGGAAGACATTGCCAACGCCATCCATCGCGTCAACACCGAAGCCGACGTCGTCTGGGTGGACGGTCACAGCGACTACGGTCATGCGTTCGAGGTGTTCTGGGATCGTTACGGCAAGGACATCAACTCCAAGACAACGGTGCTGCTGTTGGGCGACGCCCGCAACAACTACCACGCCAGCCAGGCGTGGGTCGTGAAAGAGATTCGCCAGAAGGCACGCAAGGTCTTCTGGCTGAACCCCGAGCCGCGTAGCTACTGGAACACGGGGGACAGCATCGTGGGCGACTATGGCACGCACACCGACGGCGTGTTCGAGTGCCGCAACCTGCGCCAGCTGGAAGCGTTCGTCGAGAAGCTGGTCTGACATTCGCCGGGCAACGGCGGGCGAGCGAGCTACTCTGCACTCATGGCTAGCCGGGGTGTCTACATCGAACATTTGCGCAGAGTGGCCCTGTTCTCAGGGCTGTCCAAGAAGGAGCTAGAGCGCGTGGCTTCCGCCGGCTCCGAAGTCGACGTTGCCGCTGGCAAGGTCATCATGGAGCAGGGGCACAGCGGTGCCGATGCGTTCGTGGTCCTGAAGGGCACGTTCGTGGTGCGCCGCAATGGTCGCAAGGTGGCACAGCTCAGTGCCGGCGACATCTTCGGAGAGCTGGCACTGCTGGACGATGGGCCACGTTCGGCAACAGTAGAGTGCAACAGCGACGGCAGTGTGCTGGCGATCAGCCGTGGACAGTTCCGCGCAGTGCTCGATGACATTCCGGCGTTGTCGCACAAGTTGTTGGCGGCCATGGCCGGGCGCATTCGCAACCTCGACCGAACCGTGCTGGGTTAGCTGCGCTGGTAGTTCGGCGCTTCCTTGGTGATGGTCACATCGTGTGGGTGGCTTTCGTTGCGGCCGGCGGTGGTGACTCTCATGAAGCGGGCGCTGTTGCGCAACGAATCCAAGGTGCCCGCTCCTGCGTAGCCCATGCCACTGCGTAGCCCGCCGGCCAGTTGGTACACGACGTCACCGAGCGTGCCGGCGTAAGGAACCCGTCCCTCGATGCCCTCGGGAACCAGCTTGCGTGATTGGCCGGCGACCTGGCTCTTGTCGGTCTGGCCGCTGGCGTAGCGGTCAGCACCCAAGCCTTGCATCGCACCCATCGAGCCCATGCCCCGGTAGCTCTTGTAGCGTCGGCCTTCGAACAGTTCCAATTCGCCGGGCGCCTCGTCAGTGCCAGCAAGGATGGAGCCGAGCATGACGCAGTCGGCGCCGGCGGCGATGGCCTTCACAATGTCGCCGGAGTAGGTGATGCCGCCGTCGGCGATCACCGGGATGCCGTGGCGGCGTGCGTACTGGGTGGTGAAGTAGATGGCCGACAGCTGGGGCATGCCTGCGCCGCTGACCACGCGGGTGGTGCAGATGGAGCCGGCGCCCACGCCGACCTTGACGGCATCGGCACCCGCATTGGAGAGCGCTGCCACACCCTCCTCGGTGACCACATTGCCCGCCACCACCGGCAGATCAGGCCAGTTCGATTTGATTCGCTCGATGGCCTTGATCACACCGGCAGAATGGCCATGAGCAGTGTCGAGTGCAACGGCGTCCACGTAGTGCGCGACGAGTGCGGCAACCCGCTCTTCGAGGTCGTCACCGACGCCGACAGCGGCCGCGCACCGCAGCCGACCCGACGGATCGCTGGTGGCATTCGGGAACTCCTGGTTCTTCAGGATGTCCTTCACCGTGATCAGCCCGACCAGCTTTCTGTCGGCGTCGACCAACGGCAGTTTTTCGATCCGATGACGCTGCAGAATGCTACGTGCCTCGTGGAGCGTGGTGCCCACCTTGGCGGTCACCAGGCCTTCGCTGGTCATGAAGTCGGTGACCGAGCGGCGGTAGTCGGCTGGCTCGCAGAAGCGAGTGTCGCGGTTGGTGAGAATACCTACCAATCGACCGTGGGGATCGGTGATCGGCACGCCGCTGATCTTGAACTGGTGCATCAGCGCTTCTGCGTCGGCCAGGGTCGCGCCGGGCGGCAGTGTGATCGGGTCGCTGATCATGCCGCTCTGGCTGCGCTTGACCCTCTGCACCTCGGCGGCCTGATCAGAAATGGTCATGTTGCGATGAATCACGCCGATGCCGCCCTCGCGGGCCAGAGCGATGGCCATAGGGCCTTCGGTCACCTTGTCCATCGCGGCGCTGACGATCGGTACTGCCAGCGTGATGTCTGCTGCGAACACGGCTGCAGTGTCGACCGAGTCGGGTAAGACGTCGCTGTACCCGGGCACGATCACCACATCGTCGAAGGTGAGGGCTTGGAAACGGTCGAACAGATCGTCGTTGATCATGTTTTCACTCCAGTGGTAAGGGTCGAATTGCACAGGTTCCTCAGCGTGTCGACGAGCAGCAGATGCTCGACGGCTTGCACGCGTTCTTCCAGTTCCTCAAGAGTGTCCCCTGCAGGGATCGGCACCTCGGCGGTGGCCAGGACCGGGCCGACGTCCACGCCCTCGTCTGGGACCAGGTGCACCATCACGCCCGTTCGGGTGCGGGTGCCGGCGTTGGCCTCGGCGTGAGCTCGTTCGATGGCGTGCAGGCCGGGAAGCTCGCCGGGCAGCGCAGGGTGCAGGTTCACCACCATGCCCGGAAACCAGCCGAGGAAGTTCAGCGTGAGCACCCGCATCCAGCCCGCCAGCACCACCCAGTCGGGGTCGAAGCCGGAGACGATGTCGGCGAGTCGAGCGTCGTAGTCGGCGCGGGTTTCGTCCGTGCGTCGGCCGACGTGCACCGTCGGCAGTCCGGCCGCGTCGGCGCGCACGAGGGCTCGCGCAGTGCCGTGGTCGCTCACCACGGCCATCACTTCGGCGGGTAGCGCCCCGCTGGCGCACGCGTCGATGATGGCCTGAGCATTCGAGCCGTTGCCGCTGGCGAGCACGACCAGGCGCTTCACTGCGCAACCTTCACGACAGCACCACTGTGCGGCCCGCACCCTCTGCGGTCGCGAGTTGGCCGATCACCCACGTCGGCTCAACAATCAGAGCCTGCACGGCCGAAACGTGATCGGGCGAGCACACCAACACCATGCCGACGCCCATGTTGAGGGTGCGATACAGCTCGTGTGTTTCCATGCCGACGGCGACCTCGCGCACGAGCCGGAAGAGCGGCGGCAGTGGCCACGAATCCAGCGCTACGTGCGCATCGATACCGTCTGGCAGCACTCGTGGCAGGTTCTCGGGAAGCCCGCCGCCGGTGATGTGCGCCATGGCTTTGACCATGCCGCTGTCTACGGCAGCTTCGAGTACCGGCAGGTAGTTGCGGTGCGACTTCAGTAGTGCCTCGCCGAGCGTGCAGTCGAAGCCCGGGGGCGCGGTGTCCATCGGCAGCCAATCGAACAGCTTGCGCAGCAGCGAGTAGCCGTTGGTGTGCGGTCCGTTCGAGGCCACGCCCAGCAGCACATCGCCAGCGAGGAGCTGCCCGTTCGGCAGCAGCTTGGCGCGGTCGACAACGCCTACCAGCGTGCCCGCAATGTCGAACGCTCCGGGGGCGTACACACCCGGCATCTCGGCGGTTTCGCCACCGAGCAGCGCACAACCGCTGACCTCGCACGCCTCGGCCATGCCGGTGACGACCTGCGCCACGTGGTCAGCGTTCAGCTTGCTGCTGGCGATGTAGTCGAGGAAGAACAACGGCTTGGCGCCCTGAACCAGCACGTCACCGATGCAGTGGTTGACGATGTCGGCGCCGATGCCGTAGTACTTGCCGAGCCGGGCAGCGAGCTCGACCTTGGTGCCGACACCGTCGGTGCTGGCCACCAACAACGGCTCCTCCATGTCCTTCAAGACGGCAGCGCTGAACACACCGCCGAAGCTGCCGACGCCCTTCAGCACGGCCGCGCCGTGCGTGCGCTCGACTGCGGCCCTCATCTGGTCGACGGCGCGAGCGCCTTCTTCGATGTCGACACCCATGGCCGCGTACGACGTGATGGATGCACCGAGGGAGCGCCATCCGATATCGCGACGAACTTGCATGCCATCGAACGCAATCGATGACATCCGGTCGTAGGCGTTGCCGCGGGCCGTCGCCAGGTCGCTGCCCAACCCAGTCACCGCGAGGACTCGTCCACCGGTCACCCTGGCTCCGTCGGTGCCCGCATGGAACAGCAACGCGTCGGTGGTGTCCGTGCCGAACTCGATGGTGGCACCTGTCGCCGGGGCGGCGGGGTAGCCGGCGGCTGCGGCCACCACTGTGCAGGCGGCGCCGCTGAATTGAATGCGGCGATCGCCAAGGAGGCCGTCGCAACAGGCCAGCGCCAGCTCGGCGAGGTCGTCGGTGAGGAGCGGAAGGACGGCCTGTGCCTCGGGGTCGCCGAAGCGGCAGTTGAACTCCAGCAGACGGGGGCCATCGGCAGTCAGCATCAAGCCTGCGTACAGCACCCCGATGTACGGGGCACCCTCGGTGAGTAGGAAGTCGACGACCGGTTGGATGAACGCGATGGTCAGCTCGTCGGCGTCGTAGGGAATGGGTGCGGGCGCATACGCCCCCATGCCACCGGTGTTGGCGCCGGTGTCGCCCTCGCCGATTCTCTTGTGGTCCTGTGCAATCGGCAGCGGTCGCGCCACGGTGCCATCGCAGAGCGCCATCAGGCTGCACTCGGGGCCGCTGAGACGCTCTTCCAGGACGATCGGGCCTTGCGCAACCAGTTCGTGAATTGCTGCCACGGTGGCCTCATCGTCGTCGGGAACGATCACACCCTTACCGGCAGCGAGGCCGTCCAGCTTGACGACGACCGGCCTGCCGAGTTGGCGCCACCAGCTGATGGCCTCCTCGGCGCTGGAGGACAGGTGATACGCGGGGGACGGGAGCCCAAGCCTGCCCGCCAACATTCGGGTGAAGCCCTTCGAGCTCTCCAACTTGGCCAAGCTGGCCGTCGGGCCGAAGCAAGGGATACGCAGCTCTGCGCAACGGTCGGCGACGCCCGCGACCAGTGCGGACTCGGGGCCCACGATCACGAGATCAGTCTGTGGTTGCTCGGGGAGATCGGCGGCAACCTCGACGTCGTGACCGTGTGTGCGGCACGCTGCTGCAATCGCGGCCTCGCGGCCACCGGTCCCGATGACCAGCACCCTCACGACAGAGCGCCTTCGAAGCTGAGCTTGGGTTGCGCCTCGTCGACTGGAATCGGGTAGCGGCCGGTGTAGCACGCGTTGCAGAAACCCGCTTCGCTGCCGTTGTTCTCCGGCTCGATTGCTCGCATCATTCCCTCGAGTGACAAGAACGCGAGTGAGTCAGCGCCGATCAACTCGCGAATCTCCTCGACGGAGAGGCGTGCCGCCATCAGGTCGCCGTCGTGCCCCATGTCGACACCGAAGTGGCAGGCATGCGTGATCGGCGGGCAGGTGATGCGCACATGAACTTCCGTGGCGCCAGCGTCGCGCAACATCTTGACCAGCGGGCCCGCCGTCGTGCCGCGTACGAGAGAGTCGTCGATCATGATGACTCGCTTGCCGGCGAGATTCTCCGAGAGCGCATTGAACTTCAGGGCGACGCCGCGCTGACGAAGGTCTTGTGTGGGCTCGATGAACGTGCGGCCGATGTAGCGATTCTTGATCAGGCCGTCGTTGTGTTCGATGCCCGCCTTGCGGCTGTACCCGATGGCAGCAGGAATCGAGCTGTCAGGGACGGGAATGACCACGTCGGCTTCCACGCCTGACTCGAGCGCGAGCTGCTCGCCCAACCGTTGGCGAACGTGGTGCACGTTGCGGCCGGCCCACACACTGTCAGGTCGGCTGAAGTAGACGAACTCGAAGGTGCAGCGAGACGGGGTCGCACTGGGCGTCAATGCCTGACGGCGAGTCATTTCCGCCCCGTGCAGCGTCACGATCTCGCCGGGCTTGACCTCGTCGATCTCCACGCAGCCCAGGGTGTTGAGCGCGCATGTCTCGGACGCAACGGCGTAGCCGCCATGCGGCAAGCGGCCAACGCTGAGCGGACGGAAACCCCACGGGTCGCGAGCGGCAATCACTCGATCATTGACCAGGATGACCAGCGAGTATGCCCCCTTCCATGCTGGCAGTGTGCGCTCGACGCGGTCTTCCCACGTGCGGCCCCCGGCAGCGGCGAGCATCAGCGTCAGGACCTCGGTGTCACTCGTCGCCGTCAGGCCGAAGCCCTTCGCCAACAGTTCCTCGCGCAGCGCACCGGCGTTGACCAGGTTGCCGTTGTGGGCCACTGCCAGCGGTCCGTGCATGGTCTCGACCAGGAATGGCTGATGGTTGCGGTGAGCGTTGGCGCCGGTGGTGCTGTAGCGCGTGTGGCCGATGGCGTGGTAGCCGGTGAGGGTGGCCATCGTGGCAGGCATGAAGACGTTGGCCACCAGTCCGCTGTCCTTGTGGCAGCGCACACGGCTGCCGTCGCTGACCGCAATGCCGGCTGCTTCCTGGCCACGGTGCTGCAGTGCGAAGAGCCCGAAGAAGGCCAGTTGGGCGATGCCCTCTCCGTGCGGAGTGGAGACGCCGAAGACGCCGCACTCCTCCTTGGGGCCTTCGTCGTCGGCAGGCCCATGCGCGGCGTAGTTGGTGCCCTTCGAGCGAATATGGACGGGGGTCTCAGGAAACATGCAGGTGCTCCAGAATGCGTGGGCCGACGGGGTAGGCGCCAGGCTGGAAGGTGGTACCGGTCAGTCGTTCGTACGCGTCGATGTAGCGGGCGCTGGTGGCTTGCCAGACCTCGTGGGGCAGGTCGGGCGGCGCGCCCTCGCCGCGGTAGCCGGTGGCAAGCAGCGCACGTCGCACGACCTCCTTGTCGAGACTCTCGGGCTCTTCGCCCGCGGCAAGGCGCTCCTCGTAGGAATCGGCAACCCAGTAGCGCGAAGAGTCGGGGGTGTGCATCTCGTCGATCAACATCAGCTGGCCGTCGTCGTCCAGTCCGAATTCGTACTTGGTGTCAGCCAGGATCAGCCCGGCGCCAGCGGCGACCTGCTGGCCACGATGGAAGAGCCGAAGCGCTGCTTCCACCGTTGCCCCCCAGAGCTGCGGCGCCACGAGGCGGCGGGAGATCACGTCGGCGACGGTCAGCGGCTCGTCGTGGCCACCGTTCTCGGCCTTCGTGGTAGGGGTCACCAACGCATTCGGCAATGCAGTGTTCTTGCGCAGGCCATCGGGGAACTGGTGGCCGTAGATCGTGCGAGCCCCTTCGGCGTACTGCTGCCACAGCGAGGTGGAGGTGACGCCAGTGATGTAGCCGCGGACGACAACCTCCACCGGCAACGGGTTGGCATTGCGTGCGATCAAGACGTTGGGGTCGGGCACTGCGACGACATGGTTCGGCACGATGTCGGCCGTTTGTGCGAACCACCATGCGGCGAGTTCGTTGAGCACCTGCCCCTTGTAGAGCACGCCGGCGATGACGCGATCGAACGCACTGAGGCGGTCGGTGGTGACGAAGAGTCGGTGGCCGTTCTCCAGCTGATAGCTGACGCGAACTTTGCCTTCACGTCGATCGGGGAGCGCGAGGTCCACGTCAAGAAACGGCTGCATCACATGCCCTCCGCGTAACGAACGCCTCGCCGGAAAAGGCCGAGACCGCTGCCGGCGGCGGTGCCGCGAGCGTGTCGCGGATGCTGGCGACCGATGACGTGATTCTCCGGATGGGGCATCAGGCCGAGGACCAACCCGGTCTCGTCACAAACTCCGGCGATGTCGCCGACCGACCCGTTGGGATTGCCGTAGCCGTTGCCGCTGACTTCGCCGTTGACCG
>Ga0335394_10003094_pt1 | contig 18836 bp, 17 predicted proteins | sample MAT03_FD_205741 | JGI IMG/M metagenome (GOLD analysis project Ga0335394, IMG submission 205741) | Freshwater microbial communities from Lake Fryxell liftoff mats and glacier meltwater in Antarctica - MAT-03 (spades assembly) (version 2) ... | reverse complement strand
TCATGGGCGCCGGCATGTTCACCGTCTTCCTGGTCCGCCGCTTCGCGGGGGTCTGAGTGCAATGACTCCGCGTACGTTCGTCCTGTTCTTCGCCGGCCTACTCTTCGGTTTCGGTTTGGCGGTGTCGGGCATGACCGATCCGGCACGCGTCATCGGATTTTTGGACGTCACTGGTGCTTGGGACTATTCGCTGGCCTTGGTGATAGGCGGAGCCGTTTCGACCTTGGGCTTGGGGCTCCTGCTGATCCGGCGACTCGCTAACGGCGCGGGTTGGTTCGGAACGCGCCTACCGGAAAGAGACACGGCTCCAGTCGATGGTCGCCTCGTGGCGGGAGCTCTGATCTTCGGTGTCGGCTGGGGGATCGGTGGATTTTGTCCCGGCCCGGCACTCGCCAACCTCGCGGCCCTGCGCACCGAAGCCCTGGTGTTCGTTCCCGCGATGGCAGGCGGTATGTGGCTGGCGCGGAAAAGCTGCGCCGTCGACCGCGAGTAATCCCCTTCTGACCGGTTGCGCGCGCGGCCCGACGCTCCTCAACAACTTGACCCGGGCGATCGACGAAAGTTTGCACCTCGAAAAAGACCCGCGCCGCACGGCTTCGTTCTGCTTTGGCCCCGGTCGTCGCCACCGGCGGCGTCATCGCGCTTCAAAGCGCGTCCAGACGAGCCAGCAGCAGACCGCCCAGGCGGTCCCTGCACTCCAGCCGGCCACAACGTCGCTGGGGTAATGAACCCCGAGAAAGACACGGCTTAGGCCGACCAGGAACGTCAGTAGGAACGCGGTCAGGATGAAATAGATCTTTTCCCGCCGGCGGAGCGACGCGTGCGCCAGGAGGCCTCCCAAGGTGAGGTAAATCGTCGCCGACGCCATCGCGTGCGTGCTGGGAAAGCTCGCCGACGTGACCTGGGACAGATGGGGGACGACGTCGGGCCGCTCGCGACCGTACCCTGCTTTCAGCGTATTTCCGAGGAGGTAGCCGCCACCGACCGCCACGACGATCAGGACCACGCGGCTCCCCTGCCCACGCAGGGCGCAGTAACCGGCGACGAGTAACGCGAGTGTCGTCACCACGAACGCGCTTCCCAGCGCGCTGACGTTACGTGCAAGTTCCACCCACCACACGGCACCCGCGGCACGCGATAGGTCCGATGGATCGCGAAAGGCCCGCATCAGTCGCTCGTCCATCGCCCGGTGGCTCTCGTCAGCGAACGAACTCGCCAGCTCGAGAAACACCCCTACGCACACGCAGACCAACGCGATGCTCCCGAAGAGAACGAATTCGTTCCAGCCGGCGCGCTTCCAACGGACGATTGGGCGTGGGCTCATCGGAACGATAAAATCGGCCGCTGCACCCGACAGACAAGCCTGCTTTCGAACCCCCTTGCCGCGCGAAAGCGTTTTTACCGCTCTTCCCGGCGGATTCTCCCCGATCCCGTGTCCTGAAAGGGCACCGGTACCAAAAGGCGCCGCCGACCTTCGCCTCCGCGGCAACCAACCTCGCCGGAAGCGGTCGACGAGGAGACCGCACATGCGTTTCATCGTCATTATCAACGAAAAGGCTGGAACCTCGATGACGGGATCCGAGGCGGAGTCCGCCGACTCCCTGCGTGCGATCTTCGCCGCCGAAGGTATCGACGCCGACGTCCAGATCGTACCGCCCGCGGACATTGAGGCGCGTTTGCACGACGCCCTCGCCGCACGACCGGACGCCATTGCGATCGGCGGAGGCGACGGAACCGTGCGAAGCGCCGCTGCCGCGCTGGCGGACACGGGGGTCACGCTCGGCGTGCTTCCCCTAGGAACGCTCAACCACTTCGCCAAAGACCTCGGCATGCCCCTCGATCTAAAGAACGCCATCGGGGCGCTCGCGCGTGGCGAGGTTCGTGACGTCGACGTCGGGGACGTCAACGGACAGACCTTCATCAATAACTGCTCTCTGGGCACCTATGCGGAGGCAGTCCGGCATCGCGACGCCCTCCGCAAAAAACACGGCCACGGAAAGTGGTTCGCGATGTTCTGGGCCTCCCTAAAAGCGTTTCGGCGGTTCCGGCGCATGCGGCTCGAGATCGTGACCGACTCGGGAGAGCCCCGCCGGGTCCGCACTCCCCTCGTCGTGGTTGCAAACAACCGTTACTCGGGTCGAGCCCTCGGCAACAGCCTGCGGCCCAGCCTGGACGAAGGGCGGCTCTGGATCTACACGGCGCTCGTGCATCGGCATCTGGCCGCGTTGCGCATGGTCTGGCAGTCGCTTGTCCATAGCTTGGACGCGGCAGACGCGTTGGGCTCGGAGCCGGCGACTGCGGCGACGATCGCGAGCCGGGCAGGACCGCTGTCCGTCGCGATGGACGGAGAGGCGATCGACCTCCAGAGCCCGCTTCGGTTCCGCATCCGCCCGGGAGCCTTGCGTGTCCTCGTCCCGCGCCCCGGTGTATCCGCAGCGTGAAAACGATCGTTCATCTTTCAGATCTGCACTTCGGCGCGGAACTAACCCAGCTCGCGGCGGCATTGCGCGAAGACATTCTCGCCCGCCCTCCGTCGCTCGTCGTGATCAGCGGCGACCTCACCCAGCGCGCCCGCGGCAGCCAGTTCCTCGCAGCGCAAGCGTACTTAAAGACTCTGCCCGGCCCCCAACTCGCGATTCCCGGCAATCACGACATTCCGCTCTACGACGTGCTGCGCCGTTTCGCGGCACCGCTCGCGCGTTATCGACGGTACATCGCAACGGACGTCGACCCGACCTTCGTCGACGACGAACTCTTTGTCGCCGGCATCAACACCGCGCGCTCGCTGACCTGGAAAAGCGGCCGGATCTCCGAACGGCAGATCGCAACCCTGAAAACCCGATTGGAGCGAACGCGCGCGCGATTCAAGGTGGTGGTCACGCACCACCCCTTCATTCCGCCCCCCTTGGACTCCTCGAGCGACGCCCGCATCGATCTGGTCGGAAGGGCCACGCAGGCCCTCTCGATTCTGGACGCCGGTCGCGTCGATGTGCTCCTGGCCGGTCATCTCCACCACGGCTATTCGGGAGATGTACGCACGCACTATCCCGCCGCGAAGCGTGCGATCGTCTGCGCGCAGGCCGGGACGGCGATTTCGCACCGGGTCCGAGGTATCGAGCCCAATGGATACAATCGGATCGTCCTCGACGCCGACACGATCCAAATCGAGGTGCGCACCTGGAAGGAATCGGCCTTCGTCACGCTGCGAACCGTCGGCTACCGACGCATCGACGACGGATGGCAGGCGGTGGCCCGAGAAAGCCTTTAGTGCACGCAACAGGGCGCATTCCTCAAGCGTCAGTTAGACCGATGAGTGCTTTGCAGACCGGCAGGCGGGTTCGAGTGTAACGCACGTGCGACAGTTTTGATCGCGCGACTCCGGGTTGAGGCACGCCCCCCTTGTGCCCGACTCGAAGACAGGTCGCGGGACAGTTCCTCCCTCGCCCTCACGATAAAGTTTGGAGTCCGGACTTTAGTCCGTCCGTAGAGATCGCGATCGGATTCCGGACGGCCTAAAGGCCGGACTCCAAACTTTCTGTAGCGAGGGGGGAGCGAGCTTTGCGGTGTGATGGTGGCACCATCGGAAAGCGACCTGCGGCTCTGCGTCGCCTACGCGACCGAAACGTTACGGCGCCGGAAAAACGCAATCAGACCGACGATAGCCACCGCGAGCAACGCCAGCGAGCTGCCACTGTCGGGGACGGACATAGTGGGTGGCTGTGTCGCCGTGAGCGTACCGGCGTAGCTTTCGATTGCGGTAACGCCGGGTTCGACGGCGAGGAGCGCGTTCAGCCCAAACGGATCGGTGGTCGTTACCAGCGAAGTCGTCCGCGCGGCGTTCAACAACGAAACCGCGAGGCTGTCGGGGAAAGCCCCCAACGGGTCGAAATTCTCGGTAAATTCGAGGGTAAAACCGAGAAAGGTACCGAGCGTCAAATCCCGAAAGACCGTATTGAGGAGGAGCAGATCGGTCAGGATGAATCCGCTGGGGTCGGAAAAGGTACCGTTCGTGGCGAGAGCGCTCACGGTGACCGTGTTGTCGATCGCGCCGTCACCGTCGATCAGGTCGAAGACGAGCGAGCCGCTCGTGCCGGAGAGCGCCGTGGTGTCCAACGAATAGCTGTAGATCGACGCAGCCTCGATCCGCGGTGCGGGGCTCAGGCTCGCGCCCGCAAGGACAACGGCAAGAAGCGCATTTCTGGAACGGAGAAAGAAGCGGAAACGGTGCAGACTTTTCATGAAGGTGGTGGTAAGAGCGGTGGAAGTTCAGCGTGTGCCTGGACCGGCGAGGAGCTTGAGCGTGTAGGAGATCGCCTTGTTGGTTGGGTTGACGAACTCGACGACCAAGGTGGTGGTTTCGCCGATTGCCAACGTGGTATCGCCGCCGAGGTAAACGTCGACAAAGGGATTGCCCACGGGGGCGACGGACGAGGTGTAACCCGTCGGTGCGTACACCGTGGCATTGGAGGACAATTGTGCGAAGACGGCGGAGACCGGTTTCACGTAGAGTTCGGTGCCGGTATTTTTGATCGTGATCGTCTGGAGGTAGCGGCCGGTGGCCCGATTGAGTCGCAGCCCACTGCGAGAAATCGCCAGCGACGACGTGACATCCGCCGCCGGGCTGGGCATGAGCTCCAATCCGACGACCACGGGATCGTGATCCGAGTAACGGTAAGGCGTCCCGACGTTGATCGCCTGTTGGGAGGCGTTCTTGTTCTCCGTATTGTAGTCGTAGTAGACCGGCTCGTCCGAGTTCGCATGCCAGGTCGCCGCCTCGAGGACTTGGGCCGCCAGGGGACCGTTGGCGAGGGCGTGGTCCAGATGACCGAACTGGGCGTTGAACGCGTAGGAATAACCGCCGACGCCTTCCGAGGCCTCGGTCAGATTGATGTAGCCGGCGCTTTCGAGCGCTACGATCGGGTCTTCTTTGGCATAGGCATTGAGATCGCCGAGGATGAGAAAGTCGGGGTCGCCGCTGCCGGTCGGATCGGTGGCGAGCCAGGCGGCGAGCGCCTTCGCCTGAAGCACGCGGATGTAATTGCTCTGCGCCTGTCCGTCGCCCTGGTCGAGATTCGGATTCGGCACGATCCCATTGGTCGCACCCGCGCCCGAAGACGCGCTGCCCTTCGATTTGAAGTGATTGATCGAGATCGTAAGCTTTTCGCCGTTGGACAATTGTTGGAAAGTCTGCGCCAGTGGGTTGCGCGCATAGCCGTTGAACGACGAGTGGCTGAGCATCGCGGGTGCACCGACCGGAGCCACCGTTTGCACGCGGTAGATGAAGGCGCAGTGAATCGCGTCCGAGACGATGTCCACCGCGGACGCGTCGACAAACGCGAAACTGGTGCCGCCGGGAGCGGCGGCATTGAGGCCACCGACAAGGTCGGCGATCGCGCTGAGCGAGCCGTAGCCGTCGTTTTCCACTTCGGTCAGGCCCATGATGTCGGGCGCGAGTTTGACGATGGCGGCAACGATCTTCGCGCGCTGACGCTGGTACTCGAAGAGCGTGTCGGCGCCGCGCGGGGTCGGGAAGCCGCCGCCGCTCCCGTTGCCATTGAATAAATTGAGCACGTTCCCGATCGCAACCTTGAGGGTGCCCGCAACCGCCGGCGGGTCTCTGCGGGGATTGGCGTCGACGAAGGTCACGGGCACGGTCGGCTCGACGACATAGCTCCCGAATTTTTCGTCGAGAATTCCAGTCACTCCCGTGGCAGTACTCCCGCTGCGACGCGTTTCGCCCCGACCGGCGCTATCCTCGAGAAAGGGCGTCGGATCCGGAAAAGTTGTGCCGTTCGCATCGTCGAGCATGAGCAGATTGAGCGCATTCGCGGCGGCGAGTTGGATCGCGGGAGCGCCGGGCGAGACGACATTGGTCGGCGTATTCAAGCGGCCATTGCTCAAGAAGACCTCGCCGAACTGACCGAGATCGAAATTGTCCGTGACCGTGAGCGCCTGGGGCAGCGTCACGAGCATGCCTTCATAGCGTTCGGCGTCCGTCGCGCTGGCGAACGGCAACGTCACGGCAACCGGAGCCGGCACCGCATTGCCCGCGCTCGATACGCCGACGAACGTCACGTTGGTCATTTCCGTCTGCGTGCGCGGAGCCGTGCCGAATTCGGCGACCGTCCCGGCGACCCGCACAAAGTCGCCCACGTTGACCGCGTAGGTTGTATTGAAGACGAACATACCTTGCGACGTCGCAGGATTGGCGTCGACCGACGCATCCGGGGTCTGGAGGTAGAATCCGCTCAAACCCGGGCTGACTTGGAACGTTGCCGTAACGACACCCTCGACCGAAACGATTTGGCCGACATAGGGACTCGTGGTGCCACTTCCTTGAACGGCGTGGACGGGAAGCGGCGCGAGCGTCTGGGTCGTGAAGGCAAAGCCGTAGTCCGCGGCCAACGGCAAGGTGCTAGTGGCACCGTCCTTGATCCCCGCCGCCAGGAGGGTCACGGTGACCGTTTCGCCTTCGGCGAACGGGGTCGTCGGCGTGAGGACATAGGTCGTGGCCCCCCCGGAGACCGTGGCGGGGTGCGCACCGCTCGCACTGCCGGCAATCGTGTACCACGTGCCCGTGACGGCCGTGGGACCGCCGAACGTCACGCCGATGGCGGCACCCGGGGAAACCCCGGTGGCGGCATCGGCGGGAATGACCGAAGCGACCGTCGGTGCCGAGGCGACCGGACTGGCACCGGTGCCGAAGGTAAAGTCGTCCACGGCCAAGCCATCGTCGCTGCCCGTGACATTGAAGTCCGTCCAGCGAAGAACGAGCGTTTGACCCGGCAGCCAGGCGATTCCCGTGACGCTCGAAGTCAGCACCGCTTTGTTGGCCGGATCGTTGCCGACGAGCGGCCCCGCCGTGCAGAGGGTTGTGCCATTTACCCTCGAAGCGAAGTCGAGAGCGGCCACGGGAACGAAAGTGCCGGTGACAATATCCGTTCCACCGACGCGATATTCGAAGGTGAGACGATCCGTGCCCGTCGTTCCGCCATAACGCCATTGTTCACCCGCGTAGCTCACCGTAAACTGCGAGAGGGTGCTGCCGGTGCCATTGGTCAGAGTTACGCCGATCGCAGACCCCACGGTACCGCTGAGCAACGTTCCGATCGCGCGCTCCGCGGACGCGGCGGCGCCGAAGGAATAGACGGAGCCCGTAGTCGAACTCCCGGTGCCAACGGCGAAAAGCGCGTTGGTGCCGCTGCCGTTAATTTTCGCGAAACTCCAGCCGGAGATCGCGCTACCGGGTAACGCATGGGGGCCAACGCCACTAAACGTGAAGGTGCCGCTACTGGGGAGCCCGTTAAAATTCTGGAAATAATCGCCTCCCGTATAAGAGATCTGGGCGAAGGCTCCCAGCGCCGTTCCGACTACCGCAGCAAGAAGGAAAAAAAGACGTCGTAGTGGAATCATGAGGAAAACTGAGGCTTACCTCACCCCGAAGTCGAGGCCGGCACTATCACGGTTAGGCAAAATGGAGCGGCGAGAAAGGGAAGGAAGCGAACGCGATTTCACCCGCGGGAAGACTTGAAAAGCAGGCAGCGAGCCAAAGCGCACTCCGATCGACTGGCGCGCATTTTGGAAGCGCCGCTTTTCATAACGAAGCTCGCGGCATCTATGGGGACGCTCAACACGCCTTGGCGTAGTGACTTCTGGCGAGGTGTCGAGGTCCACTCTCTCGTTCGGGCCTGGGTGCCAGCCATCGACCGTACAAGCCTTTGACGAGGGCCAGAAGCTCCGTCGGCGTCATCGGCTTGATTTCGTAGCTGTCGGCTCCCAAGCGCATGGCCTCCGCGCGGTCGGAGTCGCGAGACGAGGACGTCAGCACGACGCGCGGCGTGAGCGCGTGCACCTGCCCCGCATGCATCCATTTAAGGATTTCGAATCCGCTCATCCACGGGAGATTCAAGTCGACGAGAATCAACGCCGGAACGGGAAATCGCACCGGGTCGGCGTAAACTCCGCTCGCCTCGAGATAGCGCACCGCCTCCCGTCCATCACCGACAAAAAAAAGCTCCATCGGGAGTTGGGCGCGTTTCACGGCAAACCGCAGCAGGCAGCGGTCCGTCTCCTCGTTCTCTGCCACTAAAATCGGATACATAATCGGGGGTAATCCTTCGTTGGAAGCGATGAGCGGGACGCGAGCGAGCTGAAAGGCCCTCCAGACTTTTCGCGACCGAAACGACGGCAAGCGTAGAGCATCGCTTGGGGCGAGGGAATCTCCGGAGCCACGCATGGGAAAATTCCCTGCCCACGCGTTCGGACCGACACCCCTTAGCGCCGAAGTGCCATGGGCCGAGGCAGCGGAGTCGTCTCCAACGCGATCAGCGCCTGAAGCACTTCGCGCGGCACGCCAAGATGATGAAAGCCGCCCGAGTGGCACTGGGACATGCAGAAAACGACCCGCCCCCGGTACTCTCCAGTTGCCACAGCGTAATGCTCCATAGAGCTCTGCTTTCGGTTCCTTCGGCCCTTCGCTCCTGCCATCTTTCGATGGCTATCCTCGCTACTACGGCCTCTGCTGACTTCTGCCCGGTTCTCACCGCGCAGATCTCCCTGAGTAAGACCCTGAACTTTCCCCTCATGCCGTCTGGCTCTACCCGAGTGGCTGCGATGCTCTTTGACTTCACGTTTACTCGCACGCTCGTACTACACTCTTGGCCTCTCTGCCAGTTCGTGTTCCTACGGCCGACGGTTTGCCTACGACTTCTTTCAGCCTCGACCTCGCGGTCGCCGCCTTGTCGTTCGGCTACGGTTGCTTTCATCGGCTCCGATCGACTCCTTTCATTCGATTAGTTCAGTTTCATGTCAGGCACACGAGTCCGGCCTTCAGGCCGTCCGAAAACCGATCGCACTCTCCCCGGACGGCCTGAAGGCCGGACTCCGAACTCTACCCTGCGATCTCACCGCAGGCAGAACTGCAGCAGTCGGTCGTGGACGTCGGTTGCGGCGATCGGCTGGGTAGGCGCGGCATCGCCGGTGCCGATCAAGACGGGCCACTCGCTGGAGTCGGCCGGGCAGGTGCCGTGCGAGCCTTTCACCAGCGACGGGTCCAGGGAAATCACGTCCATGAGCATGCGAAAACCGAGCGCCTTGCGCAGCAGTTTTCCCACGATCTTCAACTTGGGCAGCGCGATCTTGGGGTCGACGAAAAGTTCGACCGGATCGAAGCCATACTTGCGGTGGATATCCACGCAGCGTGCGAAATCCGGTGCCCTCGCATCGTCGTCCCAATAATAATAGGTGAACCAAGCATCCTCGGCCGAGAAGGCCACGAGGTCGCCCGACCGTGCGTGGTCCAGCCCCTCGGCACGCTGTCCCTCCGCATCCAAAACCCGCGCGATGCCTTCGATGGCCTCCACTGCGGACTTCACGGCCGCCAGCAGGGACCGGTCGTTCACGTAGATATGCGCAACCTGGTGATCGACGATGGCGAACACCTTGCTCGCGCCGCAATCGAGCAGCTCGAGCCCGAGTTCCTCTTTCAGCGTGAGCCAGCCACGGGCGCGGAAGACCCGATTGAGTGCGATCGAACGTCGCACGGCGGTGATCCCGTACTCCGAGAGAATCGCGGTGCGCACGCCTCGCTTCGCGTAATAATCGAGCAGGCCGCCGGCCACCCGGTCGATTTCACGGTAGTCCTCGGCGATCCGAGTATCGGAGGGCCCGATACGCTGCAGATTGTAGTCGAGGTGGGGCAGATAGACCAGCGACAGATCCGGCCGGTGCCGTTCCTCGATCCATTCGGCGGAACGTGAAATCCATTCGGTCGAGCGGATGCCCGCGAGCGGGCCCCAAAACGCAGGAAAGGGAAACGGTCCGAGGTCCTTCACGATCTCCTCGCGCAGACCCATCGGGTGGGTGTAAACGTCGAAGACTTTGCGTCCATCCGCCGGATACATGGGACGCGGGGTGATCGACCAGTCCGCACTCGAGTACATGTTGTACCACCAAAAGAGCTTCGCACAGGTGAAACCCGGGCGCCGTGCGCGCAGCGTTTCCCAGAGCTTGGGACCCTCCACCACACGATTCGACTGTTTCCAAAACTGATGCTCCGACAAGGTTCGGTCGTACCAGCCGTTGGCCACGCACCCGTGTCCCGCCGGGGTTCGCCCCGTCAGATAGGTGCTCTGCGCGGTGCAGGTGACGGCGGGCAACACCGGTTTGACGCGGACGAGCCCCCCCGCTTTGGCCGCCGCCAGTAACCGCGGAGTGTCCGGACCCAAGCCTCGCGCAGTGAGGCCGACGACGTTGAGGATCGCCGTGCGCTCAGCCATAACGCGCTTTTAATTCGTCGATCGCGGAATCGACCCGCGCGGCGTCCATATTGTGAACCTCCAGGCGATCTCCGGGTGCGCGGATCATGGGAATCGAGAGGCGCCCTCCCAAGTGTTCGCGAAATTCCTCCAGCCCTTCCAAGACCCGTCGCCCGCCGCTGGGGCCGCGCACATCGAGAAACGGCGTGTACAGCGCGAGCCCGAGTTGCTGGAGCACACCGAGAATCCTATTCGCGAGGGCGTCCGGAAGCAGCCCGCTGCGCTGCGCGTAGACCAGATCGAGTGCCATGCCGACCGCGACCGCTTCCCCATGGCTAAGCTGGAACGCGGACAACTGTTCGAGCTTATGCGCGGCCCAGTGTCCGAAATCGAGCGGCCGGGCCGAGCCCCGCTCGAACGGATCGCCCGAGGTCGCGATGTGCTGCATGTGCTGGCGCGCGCTCTCGCGAATCACCGCTTCGAATGGCTCGCGCGAGAACACCGCCAACGGCCCGACGCGCTCCGCGATAAACTCGAAGAACGCCGCGTCGCGAATCAGCGCCACCTTGACCGCTTCGACGAGTCCCACCCGTCGCTCCCGAACCGGAAGCCCATGGAGCAGGGAAAGATCGTTGATCACGGCATGGGGCACACCGAAGGCGCCCAGCCAGTTCTTTTTGCCGAAAAAGTTGATCCCGCTTTTCACGCCGACACCGCCATCGCCCTGGCTCAGGCTGGTGCTGGGTAGGCGGACCAGCGGGATACCGCGGTGGGCGGTCGCCGCCGCGAAACCCACCAGATCGAGCACCGCGCCGCCACCGACGACCACCACATAGGAATGGCGGCAAAGCCCTGCCGCTTCGATCGACTTCCAAATATACTCGAGTTGAGAGAAATCGTTCTTCACGCGCTCGCCGCCTTCCACCCCGATCGGTTCCGCCGCCAACTCCAGCGTGGCCGAATAGGCGGCGAACCAGGTCGAAATCTTCGCGGCGAAGCCGGGAAACGGGGCCTCCAAGCCCCGATCCCAAAAAACCAAGGCCCTCACCTGCTCCCCGGTTTCGCGCGGGGTGAGCGCTTCCGCCAACGCCGGATTGGCCGGAGCGAAGACATCGCGGGTGAAAATCAGACGGTGTTCGTTCCTTAAAGCGATCGGGAACGCGAGGCTTTCAAATGACTCAGGCATGAACGGATCGAAATTTAGCCCAGATCCCGCTTGCGACAGCAAGGCCGCATTCGCCCGTCAACTCGACGCCGCTTTGCGTTGTGCCCAACGACCCAAGGGAACGGCCACCGTACAACAGGCCGCTGGAATCCATGCACCCACGATCAGCAAGGCGATCGCGTCCACGAAAGGAATGAAGGCCAGGAGGCGTCGCACGATCTTGCCCAACTTCTCCGCCGGAGCGCCCGGGCGATATTCTCGCCTGGCCAGAAGGCTCAGCACGACGATGTAAACGAACAGGGCAGCGATCCAGGCGAGAAAAGCCGGGCGCAGCAGATGTCCCGGCAGGGTTGCGATCGTCACCGCCAGCATCACGCGACAGCCAGCCATCAGCACGACCGAGCCCGTCCACCGTTTATGCAACCAGTCGTATAAAAGAATCGCCGCGGCCAAACCGGCGGCGGCCCAAAGCGCCGCACCCGCCGCCACCAGCAAGCCCAGGCCCAGCACCAGCTGTCCGCCACCGACCCACGCCGCCGTCGACCGCGCGACCCACCCTCGCGGGATCGCCCGCTCTGGGCGGTGTTCGGTGTCGAAAGCGGCGTCGGCCACGTCGTTCAAAGTCGTGCCCCCCGCATAGGCCAAACTCCCGGCCAAAAAGGCCAGGCCGATCGATCCGAGAGGAGGAAACGATCCGGCGAAGGGTGCCGAAAGCACGAGGGCGGCGAGCACATTGCTCCACACCGAGGGAAAATTTCCCGCACGAGCAAGATCCAGCCAGATGCCGACGGCACTGCGCTCGGGAACGGTCGAACTGCCGGTCATCCGTGCGCCTCCGCGCCGACACGCGCCGCGAGCGCCGGATCGGCGAGTCCACGCTGCGCCAGCGCTTCGAGCGTCCAGGCATACTCGCGGACCAGTTGGTCCTCGATGCCGAGGCGCAGTGCCGGCGGCAGCACTTCCCAGGTGTACGTTTCCATCTCGAGATGCGAACACGCCGCGGGATTTGCTTGGAGCCAATCGAGCGCTCCGAGCACATGATCGCGTGTATCCGCAAAGGGAGCACCCGGCGCCGCGTGCAACGGCAGATGAAAATGCACCCGCCATTCGTCCGCAGGTCGGGAGGCCTCGCTGTCCGCCAGCGCTTCGGGCAAATCGACAAAGCGCCGACGCACCCCACCCCGCTCCTGCCCCACGACCACCTGATGCAGATAAACCGGCTCGACAAACGCCGCGAGCGCGGCACGTCCCACCGCATCGGGTCGAACCCGCAGCGCCGAACTCACGTGCAGTTTGCTCAAGCGCAGCCCTGCCCGGGCGAGACGGTCGAGCGCTTCGGCGGGCGACTCGAATTCGACTGCGAGGTGACAACAGTCGTAATTGACGCCCACTCGCCGCAACAAGCGTTCCGCCTCGACGGCCGGTTCGTGGGCACGCCACGCATCGAAAAACGCCACCGTTTCCTCCGTCGTTTCGAACGTGCAGCACGGCTCCGGCTCCAGCCCGAGATGCAAATCGTGGCCGGTGCGATCGGAAAGCTCCGCGATATGCCGCGCGCAGTCCGTAAGATTGGAAAAAATCGCGGCGAGGCGCGCCGGATCCCGATCGGTCCAAGGTTTGAACGACGCGGGCACCGTACTCACGCTTCCGCCAACTCCAGGCGAGACGAGGTGGAGGATTAGGTCGAAGAGACGTTTCGAGTAGGTCAGGCGCTCGGGGGTCGACCAGTCCGGCGCGTAAGCCAGCTCCTTTACGCGGGTGCCGTGAAAATTACCGTAGGGAAACCCGTTGATCGTGAAAACATAGCAGTCGTGTCGGTCGAGCCAGGCGCGAAACGCCGTCAAGGCGGACGGTTGCGAGAGTTCCTCCGCGGCGCGTTGGCCGAGGCGAAGCCCAATGGCATAACGCTCGCCCATTGCCACGCGGCGACGAACGGCGAGGGTGTGACGCTCCAGCGTTCCGAAGGTTTCCGACCACGTCTCGCCCCGATGCACGTTGGTGCAGTAGGCAAGATGAAGACCGTGATTCAGTTTCATCCGACGGACGATTCGCCCAGGACAAACTTGGGGCTCTGCGAAAGGAAACGGACGGGGTTTCGATAGAGCACCTCGTCCACGAACTCCGCACTGTAGCCGCGGCGACGCATTTCAAATGCCGTCTTCGGCACCGCCAGCGGATCGCTCACGCCCCAATCGCAGGCGGAATTCAACCAGATCCGATCGCGACCGCAGATCTCCAGCATGTCGACCGCGCGCGGGGGCGAGGATTTCGAATCGGGATAAAGCGTGATCCCGGCCCAAAAACCCTCGTCGAGCACCGACTGGATCGTGTGTTCTTCCACGTGGTCGACGATCACCCTGCCAGGCGAGACGCCGCGGTGAGCGCGCAGGACGTCGACGATGAGACGGGTGCCCTTTTTCTTGTCCTCGAGATGCGGAGTGTGCACGAGGATCAACTGGTTATGTTTGACCGCGAGTTCCACGTGCCGCTCCAGTACCTTCAATTCGTTCCGTGTGTTTCGATTGAGGCCGATCTCGCCGATGCCGAGGACGTTGGGCTTTTCCAAAAACTCGGGGATCATCTCAAGCACATCGGCTGCAAGAGTGAGGTCCTCCGCCTCCTTGGGATTCAGGCAGAGCCAGCAGAAATGAGGCAGAAGAAACTTTGCCGCCCGCGCCGGCTCGTAGACGGTCAACTGGCGAAAGTAGTCTCGAAACCCATCCGCCGAACCGCGGTCGAAGCCCGCCCAAAATGCGGGCTCGCACACCGCGGCACACCCGGCCGCGACCATCGCCTGATAATCGTCCGTCGTGCGGCTCACCATGTGGCCGTGGGGCTCGATGTAACGCATACGCTGGCCTTATTTTACGAACGGTTGCCATGCTCCGAGAGCGGCCTTACCCGAAGAAGTCGCTTCCGGCTCGGTCGTCGGATCGCTCAGCTTCTCCAAAATACGTCGAGCGCGCTCTGGACCGCCATCGACCAGGATCTTGGCGGCTTCGCGCAGGGCATCGCACCGAAAGTCAGTGGCCACCCCATACCGTTCCACCCGGTCGAGAAAGGCGGCGACCTCCAACAGTTTCGCGCGTACCGGGACAAACCCAGTATCGACAATCGCCTGTACGTGGCCCTCTAGAGGCAGGTGGTCGGGGGGGCGAGGGGTTCGCGAGGTAGGCATGCGGCGAAGAATGAAAACTTCACATTCCAGAAAGCAGGTCAAAGCAAAGCACAGCCTCGCCGGAAATCAAACCGTTGAAATGGTCATCGAGATTGCGGAACGAGACCTCCCGCGCACGCTTCGCTACCCACTTGCTCGATGCAACGACCCCGCGTCACTCCTTACCCGACCGAGCGATCTCGCGCTCCCGCCCCGAAGCGAGCCCGGCTCGGCGCCAAGGGAATGCCTGCGACGACGGTTACCCAAACCAACCGCGACGAGCTGATCCTCGTCGATCGCCACAATCGCTCGGTGGGGCGCGCCGACAAGCGGACCGTCCATGCGGAGGGACTGCTCCATCGCGCTTTCTCCATCTTTCTTGTCGATCCGAACGGCCTCCTTCTGCTGCAAAGACGGGACCTCGCGAAGTACCACTCGGGAGGGCTGTGGGCGAATTCGTGTTGCGGTCATCCCGCTCCCGGCGAACGGACCGTGACCGCCGCCCGCCGCCGGTTGGGCGAGGAGCTCGGCGCGACCGCACCGCTGACGCTCGGCTTCGTCACCCGCTACCACATCGCGTTCCCCAACGGTCTTCAGGAGAACGAAATCGTTCACGTCTATTTCGGGGCGATGCCCGCGGCCATTCGTCCGAATCGGGCCGAAGTCATGGACGTCAGCCTGCGCGCACTTTCCGATTTGGAGAAGGAAACGAACGACCACCCGGACCGGTACTCTTTCTGGTTGCGCCACTACCTGACACATCACCGAGGCTCGGTCGCTTCCGGGTTGAACCGGACGGTACGATTGGCCCGGAAGCGGTGAGCTCCGGAACGGTCGTACGCGCACCGCGCTTAAGCGAGATCGGTCCGCGATATGCCCGGTCGCCGGCTTGAAAACGAGCGGCTCGTCTGACGGCCACTTCTCGCAAGCGCGGGCCAAGAAGTCGACTCCCAGGGAAAATCTCCCTCGGACACCTACCCTCTCTCGTCGGAAACTGTGCTGCGGCACCGTTTGACCCGGTGTCGACGGCTGCGCCGGGGCGTCAGCTTGACCCCTCGGTGCCTCGCTTGTATTAGTTTTTCTTTACCGTGCTTCTTGTCATCGATAACTACGACTCCTTCACCTACAACCTCGTCCAGTATTTTGGGCAGTTGGGAGTGGCGCAGCGCGTCTTCCGTAACGATGAAATCACCCCGGCCGAGGCCGTGGCTTTGAAACCCGACCGCGTCCTGATCTCACCCGGCCCCTGTTCGCCCGTCGAAGCGGGGGTTTCCTTGGACATGATCGAGACGTTTGCGGGTCGTACACCCATTCTCGGAGTCTGCCTTGGACATCAGTCCATCGGTCATTTTTACGGAGGTAAAGTCGTGCGGGCCGACCGTTTAATGCACGGTAAAACGTCGCCGATTCTGCACCGGAACACGGATGTGTTCAAAGGTCTTCCTCAGGGGTTTGCCGCCACCCGTTATCACTCGCTCCTTGTGGAACGCTCCTCGTTTCCCGACGTCCTGGAGATCACCGCCGAAACCGCCGAAGGCGAAGTCATGGGACTCAGGCACCGCACCCTGCCGGTGTGGGGCGTACAGTTTCATCCGGAAAGCATTGCCACCGAAGGCGGTATGCAACTACTCCGGAACTTTCTCGAACTCCAGTAAGTCGGCTGGGTCACACCTTTTTACCCATGCGTTGTCCCAAATGCACCTCCATCGAGGACAAAGTCATCGACTCCCGAATCGGCAAGGAGGGTTCGACGATTCGGCGCCGGCGCGAATGCCTCGAATGCGGTCACCGTTATACGACAACAGAAACCCATGTACGGGATGGAATTGTGGTTCTGAAGCGCGATAGCCGACGCGAAGATTTTGATCGCGATAAGCTGGTTCGAGCCGTTCGAGCCGCCTGTCACAAGCGTCCGATCGACGCCGAGCAGATCGCAATGCTGATCGAGGATGTCCTCGACGCCTTGGAGGCCCGCTTCGACAGCGAAATCCCGTCGCATGCCATCGGCGATGGAGTCATGCAACGCCTCCGGAAAATCGACCAGGTGGCCTACGTTCGATTCGCCAGCGTCTACAAAGAGTTTCGCGACGTCGGCGAGTTCGTCGACGAAATCAGTTCCCTGGCGAAACCGCCCAAGGCCGGCGAACCCACGGAATAAGCCCGCGGGTTCGGCGGCGCTCGGCGATCGCTTCGACCGGGTCGAATCCGCCCCCGCACCTCACGCGCCGCGTCTGTGCCTGCCTACTCCCGAGACGACGTTCGCCGCCTGCATTTTATCGACGCCCTGTTTGCACAGGTGACAGGGCACGATCTCTATCTCGCGCAACAGATCAAAGACGCGATTGCGTTCAGCTTGGCGGAGTTCGAGCGAAAAACCTTGGCGGAGCCGGCGTCCGCTGCGCGCTACGACGCCTCGTTCACCGCAGCCGCGGCCGACCTGCTCGCCAAACTTTTCGGGCAATCCGAACGACACGGTTTTTATCATTGGGACGCATCGCTGAGCTTGGTCTCCGCCACTCCGCTCTTCACCCGCGCCGAAATCATGGCGGGACTAAAACACCTCGCACCCTTTCGCGAGGCGACCCTGCTCGTGACCAACCTGCGGCCGGCGCTCTTGCCACCCTCTCGTCCCGAGAGCGCGCGGCGCAAACGCGAGTACACGGAGGCGCTCGCTTTCATTCAGGCGTTGGCGGCCGCCCGCACCTCGCGCCGATCCAGTTTACAACTGTTGTTTCTCTAATCGGCCAGCGGTGCGCCTTCCCTGGAAGATCGATGCACCCCTACTCGACGTGGCCTCACTCTGCGCTGCCTCCGCTTCTCGGATAGCAGAGGAATCCACGGGACACAGAGGTTCATCACGAAGGCACAGCGGCACGAAGGTCGGAAGAAGAGCGGGCAGTTCGACGATCGAATCCAAATCCGACCTTTGTGTCTCTGTGCCTTTGTGGTAAAACTCCTTCTCATGCCCAAAACGATTTTCCAAAAAATCATCGACCGCGAAATCCCTGCCCGAGTTGCCCATGAAGACGAGCAATGTATCGCAATCCATGACATCCAGCCGCAGGCTCCGGTACATGTGCTGATCATTCCGAAAAAGCACGTCGCGCGCCTCGGCGACGCGACCTCGGCCGACCAGACTCTGCTCGGCCATCTGATGCTGACGGCCGCGGCTCTCGCAAAAAAACTCAATCTGGCGAACGGCTATCGCATCGCGATCAACAACGGTCCCGACGGCGGCGAGAGCGTGCCCCACCTCCACGTCCATCTGCTCGGCGGGCGCGCGCTCGGCTGGCCACCCGGTTAGGAATCGAGGCGCAGAGGGCGGAAGGCGGAGAACGGACGGCAGGCAGCCAACGCAATCGCCAGCCGCAAGTGGAGGAAACGCTTTTCGCGAAAAACGTTGGATACGTTCTCACCCGCGGGTCCTCGCTTCGAAGGTGCCTTCCGCGCGCTTCACCACCTGGCGTTTTAACTCGAGACGCATCAAGAGAGCGGAAAGCTGCGCGGGGCCGAGGCCGGCCGAGAGCGAAAGCGCATCGATCGAGAGAATCGCTCCACCGTCGAAGCAACGCAGCACGGTCTGCTCCTCGGGCGTAAGGGAAATCGCCGGCGACAACCGTTCGGCGCGAGCGGCGTTTTCCATGATCGGCGACGGGCGCAACCCATCGAGATAGTTCAACTCCGAAAACACATCGTCGACACACGTCAAGAGAGTCGCTCCGTCCCGGATGAGTTGATGGCAACCCGCACTCGATGGCTGATCGATGCGTCCCGGGACCGCGAAGACCGGTCGCCCCTGATCTGCCGCAAACTTCGCGGTAATCATCGAGCCTCCGTCGACATCGCTCTCGATCACGATCAGCGCGACGCTCATTCCCGCCACGATCCGGTTGCGCATCGCGAACGATTGCCGATCGGCTCGGCGGGAAAAAGGGAACTCCGAAAGCAGTGCGCCATTCGCCTCGATTTCGCGAAATAATGCGAGGTTCTCCGGAGGATAGACGAGATCGATCCCATGCCCGAGGACCGCCACGGTTTTCCCTCCCGCCGCAAGCGCACCTTCGTGAGCGGCGGTGTCGATTCCTCGAGCAAGCCCGCTGGCCACGCAAAACCCAGCGCGCGCCAACTCCATTCCGAGTTTCGCGGCAATCTCCTTCCCGTACAGCGTGGTTCGCCGCGAACCCACAATCGCGACGCACGGTCGGTCGAACGCAAAGCTGCCTTTCCGATAGAGTCCGATCGGAGGGTCGTGAATTTC
>Ga0335394_10003090_pt1 | contig 18848 bp, 17 predicted proteins | sample MAT03_FD_205741 | JGI IMG/M metagenome (GOLD analysis project Ga0335394, IMG submission 205741) | Freshwater microbial communities from Lake Fryxell liftoff mats and glacier meltwater in Antarctica - MAT-03 (spades assembly) (version 2) ... | reverse complement strand
GAAACCCTCTGGCGTAAAGTTAAATATGAGTGGCTAAAGCCACATCATTACGCCAATTGGGAAACTTTGAATGAGGCTTTGGATGAAATATTCGATAATATAGGCTCAAAGTACAGTATCCAATTTACTTGAATTTGTGTCGATTATTTCAGCCCAACTACTTAGCATCTATTTTGAAGATTCCCCACGCGCTACGGTTATCTTTCTTGGTTGGCCAAGTGCGCGTAATCGTTGATAACGGTAGTCAAAAAGTGGCGGGCGTTGGTGTAGTTGCTGGTGTTCAAAACATTGCTTACGCGGTTGGCGGTGTGGTCGAGTAGCACGGGGTTTTGTTTGCGCAATACTTGCCTGATGGTTTCTACGTCGCGGTCGGTTAGGCTGGCTGCATCGGGGTAGGTTACACGGTAATCGTCGGCAGTGGGCTGATAAATCACTTCATTGAGCGACACCACTGTGCGGGTTTTGACTACTGTAGTGCCAGCGGCAATATCGCCAAAGCGCTGGCCTTTTCCGCCTGCTGCCACGGCCACTACGGCCACCAAAGGCGTAAATAGCTGGCAGTCAATCACAATCAATAGCCACCGCAAAATATACCCGCCCAAGGTGGGTTTGCTGCCGTCGAGCCGCAGCACCCTGATTTTCATGGCCCGCTTGCCCAGGGTTTGGCCATTTAAAAAATACTCGGTGAGCAGCGGGTAAAATAAAATGGGCAGTACTACACCCAGAATAATAAAAAAGGTGGATAAATCGCTTTTTAAATCGCTAACGCTAAACAGCCAACCAGCGGCAAGAACCCAGCCAAAATAAATGAGGTAATCAACCAGATTGGCCAAAATACGGTCGCCGATACTGGCGAGTTCGTACTCAACATCAACATTTTGGGAAGTTTGAAAGCGTACAGACATTTTTTATTTACGATTGAATGATTTATAATTGGGTGATTTTACAATTTGTGCAAAATATAGGCAAAATCACGTTCTTATCAAGCACCCAGATTTTATTTTTTATTTTTTTACGTGAAAGAGGCAGTTTTTGTAAAACGAAATACGGAAAAGTGGCGTAAATACGAGCAAACCGCCACCACCGACCCCGACCAGATCAGTGAGCGATTTATTGAGCTCACCGACGATTTGTCGTTTGCGCGTACGTTTTATCCTACGGCTACCGTTACCAAGTACCTGAACGGGCTTACGGCGCAGTTTCACCAAAAACTATACGGCAACCGCCGCGAAGACCGCAACCGCATTGCCCAATTTTGGAAGGCCGAGCTGCCACTGCTGATGTACGAAGTGCGGTTTAAGTTGCTGTATGCGTTTTTGTTTTTTGGGGCGGCGTGCGTGCTTGGGTGGGTGTCGGCCAGCCACGATGATACTTTTGTGCGGCTCATTTTGGGAGATAGCTATGTAAACGAAACCCTCGAAAACATCAAAAAAGGCGACCCGTTGGCTATCTACAAGAGTGACAATCAAGCCAATATGTTTTTGGCCATTACCGTCAATAACATCAGGGTGTCGTTTATTGCGTTTGCTTTTGGGTTGGTGTTTTCGGCAGGGACGGTCTTTATTTTGTTTCAAAACGGCGTTATGTTGGGCGCATTTCAGTACTTTTTTTACGCGCGTGGGCTGCTTTTGGCTTCCGTTCTAAAAATCTGGATTCACGGCACGCTCGAAATTTCGGCCATTGTCATTGCGGGCGCGGCGGGGCTGGTGGTAGGGCATAGCCTGCTTTTTCCAAAAACGTTCAGTAGGCTCGATTCTTTCAAACATGGAGCCAAGCAGGGCGTTAAAATGGTGATAGGCTTAGTCCCTATTTTTGTGGCGGCGGGCTTTTTAGAAAGTTTTATTACGCGCCTTACCTTGCCTCCTGTTGTAAGTGGCCTGATTATCTTGGTGTCGGCCACATTTATTATTTGGTATTTTATTGTTTACCCACGAATTTTAACGAACCAAACCCCCAACCAAGATGAAGCCCCCCATTAAGCTACTGCAAGAGCGCGATTTTAGCCAAAAAATCAATGTTACGTTTGAGTTTGTGATTCAAAATTTGAAGCCGCTTTTCACGTCATTGCTATACATTGCGGGGCCACCTGCGCTGGTAGCGGGGGTTTTCAGTGGCGTATATCAATCCAATATATTTTCAAATTTGGGTGGAGGCCTGGTAGCTTTACGGGCTCTTACCAACGTATTTACGGTTTTTCTTTATATTTTGTTCTTACTTCTATCGAGCATGATAGCCTCGCTTACGGTTTATAGCTATATTTTGCTTTATGAAGACCAAAACGGACCGCTGCCCGCCATTACTCCTACCCAAGTGTGGGAGCGGGTAAAAGGAAATTTGCTCAAATACATTGGTTTTACTGCGGGTATTTTGGCAATTCTGTTGGTTTCGGTGGTATTTTTCATTGTTCCTGCCATTTATTTAGGGGTAGTTTTTTCGCTGATTTACATAGTAGCCATGCGCGAAGACCTCGGCCTGAGCGATGCCATACGGCGGTGCTTTTATCTGATTACCGACAAATGGTGGTCTACCTTTGGGCTCATCTTCATTGTTAGTATTATTCAAAGCATTATTGGTTACGTTTTTCAGATTCCGACGCTTTTATTTGCCCTACTCAAAGGGTTAAAAATACTGGACGGATATACTATGGTAATTGGCGTAATAACGGGGGTAATTGGTACAGTTGGCCAAATTTCGACAAGCTGCTTTTTTCTCAATACAGCCATTGTTTTTCAGTATTATAACCTCGTAGAACGCCGCGAAGGCGCGGGCATATTGGGGGCCATTGAGGCCATTGGTACTACCGAAACGCCCCGCGCCGAACGCCGCGAAGAAGATTTTTGAGGGCATCATGGGTGCTACTTGATTGGTAGCTACATTAACCAATAACGAGCAAGTAGAACGCTATGCCAGAAAACGAATACGCTGTTTCGCGCAAAATACTGAGCTGGGCCGAAGACGACCGCCCGCGCGAAAAAATGCTATTGAAAGGCAACGGAGCCTTGTCTGATGCCGAGCTTATCGCCATTTTGATTGGCTCGGGCACGGTTGATTTGTCGGCGGTAGATGTGGCCAAGCTCATTTTGCAGAAAGCCAACAACAACCTCAACGAATTGGCCAAACTGTCTTTGAAAGATTTAATGAAAATAAAAGGAATTGGCCAAGCCAAGGCCATATCGATAGCCGCCGCCCTTGAATTGGGCCGCCGCCGCAAAGATGCCGAAGCGGTGGTTCGCCCCAAAATAACCTGCTCGCGCGATGCTTACGACCAAATAAAACCCCATCTCTGGGACTTGCCGCACGAAGAGTTTTGGATATTGCTATTGAGCCGTTCAAACGAGGTGATTCGGCCCGTGCAAATCAGCCAAGGCGGCGTATCAGGAACAGTGGCCGACCCCAAGCTCATTTTCAAACAAGCCATTGAGCATTTGGCCAGTTCCATTATTTTGATACACAACCACCCCTCGGGCAATCTTACGCCCAGCCAAGCCGACAAAGACCTCACCAAACGCCTCAAAGAAGCAGGCCGACTCTTGGACACGCCCGTTCTCGACCATTTGATTTTTACCGATACCCACTATTTTAGTTTTGCCGACGAGGGTTTGTTCTGAGCCATGGCTTTGAGGCGCGCTTCGTGAAAATCCAAAAAATCTTCTAATTGATTGGCGGGGAGCCGGCGCGCTAAGATGGTTTTGTTTTGGTCTAACACATAAATAAGTGGCGTAGTTACCACGTCGAAAGCCTTTCGAAATTCTATTTGAAAGCTCAAATCGTAGCCGTGAACCCATTCGCCTACGCCAAATTGACGGATATATTTTTTCCATTGCTCGGGCGAGCGTGTCACCGAGGCTGCCAAGATTTCGACTCCCCGCTTGGTTTTATTTTTGTCATAAAATTCCTTCAAAGCAGGGGTGGCCTCGCGGCAATGGCCGCAGTCGGGGTCATAAAATACAACGATGGTGTAGTTGGCTTTTAGGTCTGCCAGGTTGCGCAGCACGCCCGCCGTGTCGGTGAGGGCCAATGCGGGCATGGTTTTGCCCACCAATAAAGGCTTCAATACCTTCACTTTTTCGCGAATATTTTGAACCGTACTGGGGTCGTTGATGGGCATAATGCCGCCGAGGTAGTATTTTTCGGCCAGGTGCACAAAGGCGGCTTCCATGCCCACAACTTCGGAGTTTTCGCACTTGCTGGTTAAATACCAAATGCAATAGGCCTTCATTTCGCGGCTATTTCCCGCCAAAGACATGCCAATTACGGCATCGGACGAAGCCACCACCGAGTCGGTAACTTGGTAGGTTAGGTTGTCCATGTATCGGTCGAGTTTACGTTGCAAAAAAGGCGTGCGAACGAGGCGCTCGTCGGCAAAATCGAAATTGTCCCAAAAATGGGCCTTGTAATACCGAAACAACCAAGCCGAATCGGGCCGCCCGTCGGGGCGTTTGGGCGGCGTGGGTAGTGCTATTTCGTTGCTGGCCTTAATCAACTTGCCTGTTAGCGAAGCGGCGTTTTGCTGGATAAAATCTTGGAAGTAGTCGTTGGTTTCGCGCCGTATTAAGGCTATTTTATTGCCAAGCAACTGTCGGTTGATATTGTCATTGCGGACTTTGGCTTGTAGTTGCAGTGCGCCAATCTCGTCGGCGTAGGTTTTAAATTGTTTTTGGTAAATATAAAACAACTCATTCTCGCGAGAGCCCACGATTTTCATGTTGCCTATCAAACTGATGGTGTCGGTTTGGAACGAAAAATGCTGCTCGTCGTCTATGACCAGTTCCAGCATCTTTTGCTTTTTGGGGTTCAAAACCAGATACATCCCCTTTGGCAGGGCGGTTTTTCCTTCAAACACCAGCACACCGTCGGGGGTTAACTGGGCGGTATCTTTGGTGATGTATTGCGCGTGGCCGAAATAATGCGCCAACGCGTAATTGCCCGCCGCTGCACCACCGATACGCCCATTGATGACATAGCCTGGGCTGGTTTGGGCTGCGCCTGGCAACCAAACGGCAAGTAATGTAAGAAACGATACAATGAATTTGTGCATGGTTTTTATTTTGAGGTTTTGGCTTGGGCAGCCGTACGTTGTTGATACATCTTCAAAAATGGCTCCAAATCTGCTTCACCAATGCGGCGGGCGAGTATTTTTTTGTTTTTATCAAGAATATAGATAGTGGGTGTCGACACCACGTCGTAATCTTTGTTGTAGCTCAACTGCCGCGTAGCTACCGGCCCGTAGCCGTTTACGAGATTTTCCCATTGCATTTCTTTCACAAATTTTTTCCAATCTTCTTGGTTTCCGTCGGTAGCAATGGTCATTATTTGTACGCCTTGGGTGCGGTATTTTTCATAAAATGCTTTGATTTTGGGGGCGGCTTCGCGGCAATGCCCACAGGAGGGCATATAAAAAAACAGCACATTGTAGCTGCCTTTCAAATCGTGAATAAACACCATGTTTTCTTTTAAGCCCAGCACGCCCAAATCAGGAATGGTTTTGCCCACCAAAAGTGGTTTTAGCACATTGACCCGCTCTTTGATTTGGCGCAAACTCGACGTATCGCTCAGGGGCATGATGCCCGTGTAGTAATATTTTTCGGCTACGTGCACAAAAACGCCCTCCGTGCCTACTATTTTGGGGTTTTGATATTCGTTGAAAGGGTAATAAATGGTGTAGCCAATCACGTCTTTTTGTTTGCCTGCCATGGCCTTACCCACCACATAATCCACTTCTTTATTGAGCGAGTCTTCGGTTTGAACGGTCAATTCTTTGAAATAGCGGTCGAGCTTTTGTTGCAAAAACGGCGTGCGAAGCATGCGCTCGTCGGCAAAGTCAAAACTGTCCCAAAAATGGGCTTTGTAATAATTGAACAGCCAAGTAGAATCGGTTTTGCCGTTGGGCAATATTGGCGCAGGGGGCAGCTCGGGTTCGACCGAGGCTTTGAAAATTTTAACCGCAAAACTACTGGCGTTTTCTTTCATGAACTGGTCGTAGTAAGCCTTGCGCTGGTCTTGCAGGTCTTTTATTTTTTTGTCCAAATCTTTGGGTTTGGCCTCGCGCAGGGCTTTGGCTTGGTCTTCTTTCGTTTTCATGAACCTTTGAAAATCGTAGAATAACTGCGTATCGCGGCCTTTTTTTACTTTCATGCTGCCAATAATATCGGTGGTATCGGCCACAAAACTAAACTGCTGGTCGGCGGCAATAAAAAGTTTAATGAGGGTTTTCAAGTCGGGCAATACCACTTCGTAAATGCCGCCTGGCAGGGGTTTCGTGCCCTCAAAAACCACTCGCCCGTTGGCATCGGCTTGGGCAGTATCTTTGGGGTATAGACTGGTGCCCACGTAGTTGGCCAAAATACAACTGCCGCCTTTGAGGCCATTGATTTGGCCTTCAATACGAAACGCCGACTGTGCGAAGCTATTTTGACACAAAAACATTAAAAACAGAATGGCAATGCTTTTATTCATCTTTATTTCTGGGGGTTTGGTGGTACATTTGTGGTTTCAAACACTAACGAATAACTCCCTATTTTCGCATATTGTTTTATGTTCTACGTACTTTCAAAAACCCTTGACGTGTTATTAATGCCACTCACGCTGGTATTTTTGACTTTTTTTTATGCTTTATTTGCCAAATCTCCATCTCGCAAACGCCGTGCCATAATTGGCGGACTGTTCTGGTTGTATTTCATTAGCTGCCCCGTTTTGGTAGATCAAATCTTGGAATGGTGGGAAAATGACCGAATTGCCCCTACCGAAATCGAAAAAAAATATGCCGTGGGGGTAGTTTTGACGGGTGGCATGAGCAAAGGTGAAATAGGGAAGCCGCCCTACCACCTGTGGGCTGGTTTTAGCTTTGACCGCGCCGCACAGGCTTTCCAGCTTTATAAAGCGGGCAAAATCGGGGCTATTTTGATAAGCGGCGGCCAGGGGCGGCTGTCGGGTGCCGAAAAAGCAGGCAACGAAGGCCGCGCCGTGTGTCAATACCTGATTGCATCGGGCGTACCCGCCTCACAAATTTTCTTAGAACCTAAATCAAGAAATACCCGTGAAAATGCAACATTTTCGGCCGTAATACTTCGTAATCAGTTCAAAACCAACGAGTGTTTGCTCATTACGTCGGCTTTTCATTTGCCCAGAGCTGAGGGCTGCTTCAAAAAAGTAGGCATCAAAGTCGTGCCATTCCCCGCTCATTTTATGCAGCAAACTACCTCGTTTTGGTTTGACAAACTTTTTCCAAGCGAAGAAAAAATGATGCAATTTTATCTTGTTTGGCACGAGTGGTTGGGTCTTTTGATGTACAAAGTGGTGGGCTATATTTGATATTTGCGGCATTTTTTTGTCATACGCTCAAAATTTTGACCATGCGCAATAAATCTTCGTTGATGGGCTTGGGCAATCGAATGGTATCTTTGAAGGGTGTATAAACAATTTCATTATTGACAATACCCGCCATTACGCCTTTTTGGCCGTTCATTAAGCCCTCTACGGCGGCCAAACCAAGCCGACTGGCCAAGATGCGGTCGTAGGCCGTAGGAATACCCCCGCGCTGAATATGGCCCAGTGTTGTTACCCGAATGTCAATATCAACACCAATGCGGCTCTTGATTTTTTCGGCTACTTGGGCCGCATTTCCTTCTTCGTCGCCTTCGGCTACGATTACAATTGACGACGACTTGGAGCGGTTCCAGCCTTGTCTGAGTACTTCCGTAACTTCGGCAATGGGCGTTAGCACTTCGGGAACCATCACCAGCTCGGCCCCGCCCGCAATGCCCGACTGAATGGCGATATAACCCGAGTCGCGGCCCATTACTTCAATAAAAAACACGCGGTCGTGCGAGTCGGCAGTATCGCGAATTTTGTCAATGGCATCGAGGGCGGTGTTTACGGCAGTATCAAAACCGATGGTGTGGTCTGTGCCGTAAAGATCGTTGTCAATGGTGCCAGGCGCACCCACCGTCGGAATGCCGAACTCATCATAGAATATAGAGGCTCCCGTGAAGGTGCCATTGCCACCAATGGCCACAAGCCCCTGAATACCATTACTTTCCAGTCGTTCAAAGGCTTTTTGGCGGCCTTCTTTGGTCATAAACTCTTTGCTCCGTGCCGATTTAAGAATGGTACCCCCGCGCTGGATAATGTTGCTAACCGAGTGCGACTTCATCTCAAAAATATCGCCCGAAATCATGCCATTGTAGCCCCGTCTAATGCCAAATACTTCAATGCCATAATAAACTGCCGAGCGCACCACTGCTCGAATGCAGGCGTTCATGCCGGGCGCATCGCCACCTGAGGTAAAAACTGCAATTTTATTCATCATAAGTTAAGATGTTTCAATAGTCTGGACTTTTCGGTATAAAAGCAATCTTGGGTTAAAATTCAGGCTGCAAGTAGCAAATTTATTCGCAATTTCGCAGAAATAAGCAGAGAATAGCAGTTTTCTTAAAAAAATAATACCACTTTTTGCAGACTTTGCTTAGGTTTGGGCTTTTGATTTTGGCTATATTTGGCACAAAAAACGCATTATTACCTCATTTTTTTTCTTTGATTTCAAATGAACAAACACATTCTCGTTATTCCAGGCGACGGTATCGGAAAAGAAGTTACGGCTGTTAGTCAGCAAGTTTTACAAAAAATTGCGGCTCGTTTTGGTCATAATTTTACTTTTGACGAAGCCCTGATTGGCCACGCGGCCATCGAAGCCACTGGCCAGCCACTGCCCCAACAAACGATAGACAAATCGAAAGCCTCAGATGCCATTTTGTTTGGGGCAGTAGGCCACCCCAAGTACGACAACGACCCCTCGGCCAAGATACGCCCCGAGCAAGGGCTGCTGGGCATTCGCAAGGCGTTGGGTTTGTATGCCAACCTGCGCCCCATCAAGTTGTTTGACGAGTTGCTGTCGGCTTCTTCGATTCGTCCCGAAATTTTACGCGGAGCCGATATTTTGTTTTTTCGTGAACTAACAGGCGACATTTACTTTGGCGAAAAAGGCCGTAAAGACAACGGCGACACGGCCTACGACGTGGCCATTTATAGCCGCTACGAGGTAGAGCGTATTGCCCGCAAGGCGTTTGAGTCGGCCATGACGCGGCGCAAAAAGCTCTGCTCGGTGGACAAAGCCAACGTGCTCGAAAGCAGTAGATTGTGGCGAGAAGTAGTCCAAAAAATGGCCCTTGAATATCCCGAAGTAGCAGTAGAACACCAGTTTGTGGACGCGGCCGCGATGCTGCTCATCAAAGACCCACGCCGCTTCGATGTGGTACTAACGGGCAATCTTTTTGGCGACATTTTGACCGACGAAGCCAGCCAAATTGCGGGTTCGATGGGTATGTTGGCCTCCGCCTCTATCGGCGATACGGTGGGCTTGTACGAGCCTATTCATGGCTCGGCCCACGATATTACGGGCAAAAACTTGGCCAACCCACTGGCCTCTATTTTATCGGCGGCGTTGTTGTTGGACATTTCGTTTGGACTTAAAACCGAGAGCGAAGCCATTTTGGAAGCGGTTGATTTGACGCTCAAAGCAGGTCTGCGCACCCGCGATATTGCCGACAGCAGCACGCCCGCCAACCAAATTTTGGGAACCGATGCCATGGGTACGGCTATTTTAACGCGCATTTCAGGATAAATACGCTCAAAGATGCGGCAAAATCACTTCAAAAATACTGCCACTTCCCAATTTACTCTCTACCTGTATGGTGCCCCGGTGAACGTCCACAATGCGACGGCACACCGACAGCCCAATGCCGTAGCCTCGGTAAGTAGTGGCGTTTTTGGCACGGTAGAGTGGCTCAAAAATACGCTTGGTTTCTTCCTGCGGAATACCAATACCCGCATCAATGACCCGTACAAAGCAGCTTTTTGGGTCAAAACCAATTCTAACCTCAGCGCGTTTATCGGGCGAGTATTTACAGGCATTGTCTATCAAATTGCTAAATACCGTTTTCAATAAAGGTACACTACCCAGCACCATCACCGACTGCTCATTGTCGGGTATTTCGTCAAAATCTACCAATATTTGATAGTCGGGGTGCTGGGTTTGGATTTCTTCTTGGGTTTCAAAAATCAACTCATCGAGGCGCAGTGGCTGCATACTTAGACCACGTTCTTTGTTTTCCGACTGTGCCAGTTGCAGCAGCCCGTTGGTAAGCTCAATAAGCCGTTGCGTGTCGGTTAAGGCCGATTGCAGCGTGCGGCGGTATTCTTCGGGGCTACGTTCTTCTTCTAATGCCACCTGAATTTCCGATTTTAGCCCTGCCAGCGGCGTACGAAGTTCGTGCGAGGCATTGGAAACAAAACTACGCTGCAAATCAAACGACTGCTCCAAGCGTTGCAACATGCGGTTGAAATTCATGGCCAACTGTGCTATTTCGTCCTGCCGATTGCCCTCGTTGAGTTGTTTTCGTAGGTTATAGGCCGTGATGCTACCCACCTCTTTGTTCATGCTTGAAATGGGTTTGAGCGATTGCCCGGCAAAAACAAAACCCAGCACGGTGGTTATTGAAATACCAAATAAAACACTGTATATCAACAATTTACTCAATTTCTGCAATTGACTTTTACCCAAATAATCTTCGGCAGAAGCAATGACCACAAAATCGCCTTTTTCTTGGTCGGTGTACATCACGCCTACTACTTCGAGGCTATCGTTGGTGGTTTCAACGTATTTTTGTTGTCTGATATTTTTGAGCAGTTCGGCGTTGTATTTATAGTAAACCATGCTATCGGCGGCGTAGCTGGCATATACTATTTTGTCTTCGGCATTAAACATCAGTACTTTCTCGGCATAGAGGCTTGAAAGCGTTTCTTTGTCAATAATTTTGAGCAACTTTTTGTTGATAGGCGCTACTTTAATGAGCAAATTGGCAGTAGTAAGGGCCCTGTCGCGCAGCCGCGCCTGAAACTCATCTTTGCGGTTTTGCTGGTCTATGTAGTAAAAATAGGCCGCAAATGCGACCAAAATAAGGGCAATAATGAGCGTAAATTGCAGGGCTATTTTGGTTCTTATTTTCATGCTTCTTCTTTCAAGACATATCCCATTCCCGACTTGGTATGTATCAATTTTGGCTCAAAATCTCTATCCACTTTTTTTCGCAAAAAATTAATATACACCTCTACTACATTGGTGCCGCTGTCGTGGTTTGAGTCCCACACTTTCTCGGCAATTTCTGCCTTAGAAACCGTACGCCCCTTATTTTTAAGGAGGTATTCGAGCAGCGCAAACTCCTTGGGTGTCAAGTCAATAGACTGTCCCGACCTATTCACGGTTTTGGCACTGTTGTTTATTTCGAGGTCGGCCACGCGCAGCACAAAACCTTGGTCTTGGTCAGCTTGTGAGCGTTTTAAAAAAACGTTGATACGCGCCAGCAGCTCCCTAAAATCAAATGGTTTGACCACGTAGTCGTCGGCACCAACGCCAAATCCTTCGATTTTATCTTCGGTTTCGCCCAGTGCTGTGAGCATCACAATCGGCACATTGGCGTTGTGTTGGCGAATATTCTTGCACACCTCATATCCGTTCATGGAGGGTAGGTTAATGTCCAGAATCACCAAGTCAAAATGGCTGTTGTGGGCTATCTTGCTGCCAATCAGGCCGTCGTAGGCTACCTCGGTTTCAAAGCCTTTTTCGGTCAAGCCTTTGCTAATATTCTGGGCAATGCGCGCATCGTCTTCTACAATTAAGATTCTTTTGATGTCGTTGTTCATCTAGCGCAGTTGAATAGTTGTTGCCAAAAATACGCAACGAATCTACCAATTGAAAACTGTCGGGTGTTTTACAGGATAATGGATTTAAAAAAAGAGTATTTTTGTCAATCCAAAAACCAAACTTCTTTACGGTGAATTTGTTCGTAGTTACTCCGCTCAGTGCGGCCAACCAATCGCTGCTACTGGCCCAATTACCCCCCCAAATGGTGGTGCACTTTAAGAATCAATTGCCTGAAAAAGAGCAATATACTCTATTTCAGCGTGCCAAATATCTTCTCGGAAACCCTCCCGTTGATTGGTGGAAAACCCCACCGCCAGAACTCCAATTTTGGCAGTTAGACTCGGCAGGATTTGACGCTTACCAACACTTGATGCTCACCATCCCTGTTTGCAACGTCGGAGATTATTTTGCCTGGCCCTGCGCCGAAAGCATCGTGGCGGGCATTATGGCGCTTTATCGCCACATTGACCAATTGGCGGTTTTGCAGCTGCACAAAAAATGGGTAGGCACGCCGCTGCGTTTTTCCATGAAATTGCTTCACAAACAGCAGGTTGTGGTACTTGGGGCGGGCACAATCGGCCTGGCGGTTTGCCGCATTTTGAGGGGCTTTGGGTGCAGCATCAAGCTCATGGCGCGTAGCAACCCTGCTGCGCAAATGCACACAATAGAAGACCTCCGCTCCGCGCTTCCCCACACCGACTTGGTCATATCTTGCTTGCCTGGTACGGCCCATGGCTTCTTTACGGCGGGTTTAATTGCGGCCATGAAACCCGGTAGTGTGTTTGCCAACGTAGGTAGGGGCAGCACCGTGGACGAGCCTGCCCTCATTGCGGCTTTGCAAGCGGGGCATCTGGGCGGGGCGGTGCTGGACGTAACGGCCGCCGAGCCGCTACCCGTCGAAAATCCACTTTGGGAAATGAAAAACGTGTTATTGACGCAACATACGGCAGGTGGAAGCAGCACCGAAGATGCTGGTAAAATCAATATTTTTGTGGACAACCTCAGCCGCCTCTTAAACAACCAACCGCTCGAAAACCAAATAGATTTGCGCAAAGGATACTGAACTAACGGGCCGCGTACATGGCCGCGTAGTAGTGCTGGTATTGTCCCGAAGTAACATCGTTGAGCCAGTTTTGGTGCGTCAAATACCAATCCACGGTTTTTTCTAATCCTTGCTCAAAAGTTACCGAAGGCTTCCAGCCCAGTTCATTCATGAGTTTGGAGGGGTCAATGGCATAGCGAATGTCGTGGCCGGCACGGTCGGTAACATACGTGATAAGTTGCTCGGAAGTGCCCACCGACCGACCCAATTTTTGGTCCATCAAAGCGCACAAAAACTTTACCAGTGTAAGATTTTGCCATTCATTGCAGCCGCCAATATTGTAGGTATCGCCGTTGTTGCCTTCGTGAAATACCAAATCAATGGCGCGGGCGTGGTCTTCTACGTACAGCCAATCGCGCACGTTTTCGCCTTTGCCATAAACAGGCAACGGCCTGTTTTGCTGAATGTTATGAATCATCAATGGAATCAGCTTCTCCGGAAAATGATTGGGGCCGTAGTTGTTTGAACAGTTTGAAATAACCACGGGCAACCCATAAGTAGTGTGGTAGGCCCGCACAAAATGGTCAGAAGAAGCCTTTGAAGCCGAGTAGGGCGAGCGCGGATCGTATTTGGTAGTTTCCAAAAAAAACTCGGTTGGGTCGTGCAATTCGCCGTACACCTCATCGGTCGAAACGTGGTAAAAGCGGCGGCCTTCAAAGCGGCCTTTCCAGGCATTGCGGGCGGCGTTGAGCAAATTGACCGTGCCAATGACATTGGTAACTACAAAAGCCATTGGGTCGGAGATAGACCTGTCCACGTGCGACTCGGCCGCCAAATGAACCACGCCCATAAAGTCGTTTTCTTCAAAAAGCGTTTCGATAAAAGCCGCATCGGTAATGTCGCCCTTCACAAAACTATAATTGGGCGCATTTTCGATGTCGGTGAGGTTGGCCAAATTGCCCGCATAAGTCAGTTTGTCTAAATTAATAATCTGATAATCTGGATATTGCTGCACAAACCGCCGCGCCACGTGCGACCCAATAAAACCTGCTCCTCCTGTAATTAATATTTTTTTCATAGATGTATCAAACCCATTTATAGTTTTAGCCAAAGGCACTTCTTATTTCAATCTTTGGCCAACTTTTGCTGCCACCGCCAGGCATCTCTGAGGCTATCGGCAAGGGTTTTTTCGGCTTGCCAACCCATTTGCTGCTTTACTTTATTCACTTGGGCATAAATTTGTTCAATATCACCCGCCCGTCGTGGCCCAATGGTGTAGTTGAGTTTGATGTTGTTTACTTTTTCAAAAGTATGAATAAGGTCGAGTACGCTTACGCCATTGCCCGTACCAACGTTAAATACATTGTAATAATTATCAGATTCAGCGGTGTTTAACAATAAAAATGCTTTTACGTGGGCCTTGGCCAAGTCCACCACGTGGATAAAATCGCGAATGCACGTACCATCGGGCGTATTGTAATCACTACCAAACAACGTCAATTTTTGACGAACTCCCGCCGCTACTTGGGTTAAGTAAGGAACCAAGTTGCTGGGCGCACCAAGGGGCAACTCGCCAATTGCCGCCGACTCGTGGGCTCCAACGGGGTTGAAGTAGCGCAACGAAATGGCACTGAGAGCTGCGCCCGATTGAACCACGTCATGGATAAAATCTTCGCAAATGCGCTTGGTATTGCCATAGGGCGATGCAGCCTCTTGGCGGGGGGTTTCTTCGGTAACGGGCAGTTGGTCGGGTTGGCCATAAACGGTACAAGACGACGAAAAAACCAAGTTTTTGATGCCAAGCTCGGTCATCAGTCGAAGTAGCAACAGCGTTGAGCCAAGGTTGTTTTGATAGTATTTCAGGGGGTTTTCTACCGACTCACCCACGGCTTTGCTGGCCGCAAAATGAATGACCCCGCCAATGTGATTTTCGTCAAAAATGCGCCGCATGGCGGCTTCGTCGTTGCAGTCGGCTTCGTAGCAAGCCACCGACTTGCCCAATATTTGTTCAATTCCTGCCAGCGTTTTCTTTTCAGAATTGCTAAAATTATCAACGATGATGGGCGTAAAACCCGCCTCAACGAGTGCCACCACGGTATGCGAGCCAATAAAACCTGCGCCGCCTGTTACGAGTATTTGCATGAGATAAAAAAGTAGTAGCCAGACAAAAAAACCAGAGATTAAGCGTAGGTATTGAGCATCACGGGCATTACCAACATTAAAATATCTTCTTCAGCTTCTTTTTCAAGCGGGATAATCAGCCCCGGGCGGTTAGAGGCCGACAGCTCCAGCGACAACGTGTTGGCGTGCAGGTTGTTGAGCATTTCTACCAAAAACTTGGCATTAAATCCTATTTCCATGGCTTCGCCGTTGTATTCGCACATCAGTTCTTCGTTGGCTTCGTTCGAGTAGTCAAGGTCTTCGGCAGAAATAGCCAGCGCGTTGGGCGGGGTCATCTTCAAACGAATTTGGTGCGTGGTGCGGTTTGAATATATCGAAATGCGTTTCAATGAATTGGCCAACTCGCTACGGCTAATGGTCAGTACGTTTGGATTATTGGTTGGAATGGCATTTTCGTAATCGGGAAAACGCTCGTCAATCAAACGGCACACCATCCGAATATTGGCAAAACTAAAAAAGGCATTGGCTGAGCTGAAATCGGCCTTCAATGGCACGCTTTCGGAGGGCAAGCAAGCCTTCAATAATGTCAGTGCCTTGCGCGGAATAATCATGGTAGTATCTACCGACGATTTTACGTCGTAGCGGCGGTATCTAATCAGGCGGTGGCCGTCGGTGGCTACAAAAGTGGCGTAGTCGGTGCCCAATTGCACAAACACGCCCGTCATGGCGGGGCGCAAGTCGTCGGTGCTGGTAGCAAAAATGGTATTGGCAATGGCATGACTCAGGGCGTGCGACGACATCTCAACCGAGAAAGCCCGCGCCACCGAGGGAATCTTCGGAAAGTCGATGGGGTTTTCGCCCGATAGCTTGTAGCGACCGTTATCCGAAACAATTTCAATCCCAAATGTTTCTACATCTATGTTAAGCAAAATAGGTTGTTCGGGCAAACCGCGCAGCGTGTCTAGCAACAGTTTGGCAGGCACAGCAATGGCTCCTTTGTCAAACGACTCGACCAACAACTCGGTAATCATAACTGTTTGCAAGTCAGAAGCCGTAACGGTGAGCTGGTTGTTGTCCAACTGAAAAAGAAAGTTTTCGAGAATGGGCACAATCGGGTTGGTAGAAACTACGCCATTGATGGCAGAAAGCTGTTTGAGCAGGACAGACGACGATACGGTAAATTTCATATTTTATGGTAAACCGCCGACGCGGTTGGGTTTTTGTTGTTATCTAATGGGCAAATTTAGTGAAAATGAACAGAAAAACCCAACAGTTTGTTTCATGGTTTTGCGCCAATAAGCCTATTGGCCAGCCACTCATCGAAGTTGGTTTTCTTTTCGGGCAAAAAAACTACCTCAATGGGCCAATAATAAAAGCAACATCGGAGGGCTTGATTATCAGCAAGTAACGGTTTTATTTTTACAAAATCTTTCTCGGTGGTCAGCACGGCACCCCCCTTGGCTTGTTGTAAAATGGTATGCAGGTCTTTGGGAGAAAAGTCGTGGTGGTCGCCAAAGGCCATTTGGTGTATTACGTTAAAATATTGCTGGGCGGCTTGCTCAAAAACCACAGGCACTGCAATACCCGACACCAACACGCAGGGCGCGGCCACGTTGAGGGGTGGCTGTGTCGTAAAATAAGGCTGCGGAGTGCCGTATTGAATAGCCGAGAAAAAAATGGGCGTTTCAGGTTTGGTGTATTGCCCAATTTGCCGCCGAATATCATTTTTTTGTGCCTCGGTTAGACCCAAAACACACTTGCTGACCACGATTGCATCGGCGCGGCGCGCACCCGTTCGGGCCTCGCGCAGGCGGCCTGTTGGTAGCAAAAAATCTTCGTAAAATAGCCGCCCAAAGTCGGTCAACAAAATATTGGTATGCAGCTGCACGGCGCGGTGCTGAAAAGCGTCGTCGAGTAGCACCAACGCGCTTTCGGGAAACAGTCGTTCGATTATTTGCAGGCCCTTGGCGCGTTTTTCACATACCACAACGGGAACTTGCGCGCCAAAACGCCGAAACAGCTGCAAGGGCTCATCGCCGATGGTGCGGGCCGTGGCTTGGGGAGTAGCTACCACAAACCCGTGCGTCTGGCGGCCGTACCCTCGGCTCAAAGTGGCCATTTGATAAACCTCCCCCAGTTGTTGAAGCAGATACGCCACGTGCGGGGTTTTGCCAGCGCCGCCCACGGTCAAATTGCCCACACCTATGGTATAAATTGATGATTCATAAGCGTTTAGTAGATTAAACCTATACAAAAGATTGCGCAACTCCGTAACCAACCAATAGAGTGCGCTCAAAGGCCACAATAGATATTTCAAACCGCTTAATAAGTTTTATTTGCAAACTGCGCTAAAATAGCACTTTTTTTGGTACTTTGCCATCTTATTTACCGAAATCATACGCCCACAATGGCCTTAAAAGCACAATATCAAGCACATATCTTGCAATTTCGCTTTGAGGCCAAAACTTCACGGGGTGCTATGGCAGACAGGATTTCGTGGTTTATTCGTATTTTTGACGACGCCAACCCCGCCATCTGCGGCCTTGGCGAATGTGGCCCACTGCAAGGATTAAGCATTGACGACCAGCCCGATTTTGAGGTAAAATTGCGTCAAATTTGCCAAGAGTTCAGCGAAATGGATTTGGAAATATTCGCTTGGAATATCCCCATTATTCTCGAACAAGTGGTAGGCCATCGTTGGCCTTCTATTCGGTTTGGCTTAGAGATGGCCATGCTTGATTATATGCAAGGCGGTAATCGAGTGCTGTTTGCCAACGACTTTGCGCTCAAACAAAAGCCCATTGCCATCAATGGGCTGATTTGGATGGGCAGCCACGAAGTAATGCTTGCCCAAGTGGAAGAAAAACTACAAGCGGGCTTTGACACCATTAAGCTCAAAATAGGTGCCATTGACTTTGAACAAGAGTGCGCTATTTTAAGGCATATCAGGGCGCGTTTTTCGGCGCAACAGATAACTTTGCGCGTAGATGCCAACGGGGCTTTTACCCCCCAAAACGTGCAAACAAAACTTGAACACCTTGCTGAATTTGAACTACATTCGATTGAGCAACCCATTCAGCCTCGGCAGTTTGAACTGATGTCGCATTTGTGCCATACCTCGCCCGTACCCATTGCCCTCGACGAAGAATTAATTGGGCAGTTTGACTACGCTCAAAAGCGGCAATTGCTCAAAAATCTCAACCCGAGCTACGTTGTGCTGAAACCTACTTTGTTGGGCGGTTTTGTGCAAACCCAAGAATGGATTGAATCGGCCGAACGGCTTGGCATTGGCTGGTGGATTACGTCGGCCTTAGAGTCAAACGTAGGTCTAAATGCCATCGCGCAGTTCACTGCCCAGTTTGACAACCCCCTGCCCCAAGGCTTGGGCACAGGGCACCTTTACCACAACAACGTAGAAAGCCCGCTCGAAGTAGTACGCAGCCAACTCCGCTACAGCCAAGCAAAAAACTGGGACTACTCAAATACTTCTCTCACGGGTATCTGAAACCCCGTTATTACTGCGGAGGTCAACGTGCCGTTTCTTTACAATCACGGCTATAATTTGATTCAAAAATACTTTTTGAAAGACGCTATTGAAACTTCTTGCGCATTCTGAGTAATGCGTTCCAACAACTAAATTATGGGGGTAATGGAGCGTTCACATAGGAGGGGGCAAAAGATTTATACCTAAAAATTAGTGTCAATTTCGGGGGATATTTTGCTTTTTGGGGCATTATTTCCCTTTGCTTAGAAAACTGATTAGCTGGGCTTGCGTTTCCATTAGCATTTGCATCAATTTTTCATCGCGTTGCAGCAGTTGGCGGCTCTCTTCGCGTAAAAAATCTTTATCTGTTTTTAACTCCTGTATAAGTAGTTAAGTATAAATAAACGACACTTTTTTTAAAATATGGCTAACTTTGCTTCATGTTACATATATCAGATCTTCCTTTGGAAGAAAAACAGACTTTAGAATCAGGAAAGCAAAAT
>Ga0335394_10003087_pt1 | contig 18854 bp, 17 predicted proteins | sample MAT03_FD_205741 | JGI IMG/M metagenome (GOLD analysis project Ga0335394, IMG submission 205741) | Freshwater microbial communities from Lake Fryxell liftoff mats and glacier meltwater in Antarctica - MAT-03 (spades assembly) (version 2) ... | reverse complement strand
GAACACAGCATCGGCCTGGTGGATTCAATTATTGTTGCTGACAAACTGTTCGCCGACATCAAAGATGGCATGGAAAATCCGTAGCCAAATCTCATTTATTTTGTCAGTTTTGGCTAAATATTATTTACCTGATAGAAAGTAATGTGGCTGCAACCAAACCGGTGGTTTCTATTCATCACCTTGTTTCTCCCAAAGCAACAGGAGTAAATTTTTCTGCAATGCAAAGGCAATTTCCCCAGGAGCAGTACTTCGGTCCTGTGTCTTCCCTTTTACTAATCTCATTAACTCGTCCTGAAATAACTTTACACTTTTGGTTATAAATCCTGTCATAAATGTACACTTAAGATGTATTTCTAAATTGAGTGTACATTGTTTCCGGAGGTTTAATTTTAAATCTTATTCGTTGCTGCTAATGTCTGCCATTTGCGGATAGTGGAGATTAAATACGAGCTCCTGCAAGTGTGGAGTTAGCAAATCAAAATACAAGTTGCAGTATCAAAAGCAACTCTCTTTTCTGGTTAGCACTTCGGTTGTTGGTCGGAGGAGCAACAGCGGCGTGCCGGGATAGGTGGGTTTTTAAAGGAATACCAAGAACGACAAAGGGGGCAGAAATCCCCTTTGCTTACTCGACTAGTGCCTGTGCTTTTTAAAGTCAGGAACGCCAAATTTTTCAAAAGCTTCTTTGGCTTTATTTACCTTTTCAGGGAAAAGGACAACGTTGTCGTATTTGTTTAAAGACTTATCGATACGAACAATCGGAACTTTCTTTTCATTTAATTCTAGTAAGTTTTTCATAACCCAAATTTAAGATTTTTTCTTTGTACAACAAATGCCTGATAACTCTTCGCTGTTGCTGCCTCAAGGCTCTACAAGCTGTATTAAATGCTACCGTGCCTGGTTGCCCTCTAAAGTGTAAACCCGGTTTATTAATTGCCAACGTTATCCTGAAGAGCTCCCGAATAACAGGATAAACCGTATGAACTTGTTGCTATCGGATCATGTTGTTCATTTACAGTTCTGTGAGGAGCACTGGTAAAATACCCATGGTTAGTCGACTAGGCGAAGCTATATTGATTGTGCTTAAAAATAGGTTCAAACAGATATCTTTGCTTCATGATTACTTCTCAGGTAAATATAGATTTTAAATTATTGACTGTTGCTTTTCAAAACTTTATACGTGAAAAAGCAAAAAAGGCCAATGGTACGATTTTATATAAATTGGGTGATCAGTTAATCGAAGAGAATCCCACAACATTACAAAAGAAAGTCCTGAAAGAGTACATTAATTCTTAGATGCCAATTTTGTATATATTAGCTGGCCTTAACGAAACAGGGAAAACAACCTTTTATTCAATTGCCGTCGAATCACACTTTATCGACGAAAATTTACCTTTTATAAATGTTGATATTATAACTCAAAAGTTAGGAGGTTACACCGAAGAAAATTACATTAGAGCATCAGAAATTTATCGCCAAACTGTAAAAGGGTATATAGAATCAAAAACTGATTTCATGATTGAAAGTAATTTAGCAGATAGCAGAAGCTATGAATGGATTTCCCTATTAAAGACCAAAAATTATCAAGCCGTTTTATATTATTTAACCACTGATGATGTAACGATAAATATAGGTCGTGTTCAAAGAAGAGTAGCCGAAGGAGGTCATGATATTCCTGAGAGCATTATAAGGACTCGCTATTACCAAAGCCATTCTTATTTGAAAACAAAACTGTCTGAATTTAAAGAGGTTTACTTAATTGATAATTCAAGTGATGCTTCTCAAGTGAAAGTAAAATTTGCAGATGGAATTTTAGTTGAAAAATCTCCCGATCTTCCCAATTGGATAAAAGATGTAATAAGCATTATCGAACGACTGCAAAATAGAAAATCTCAATAAAATCTTCTGCAGGCGCAGGGTCCGATAGATTGGGTCCACTTCTTTGTCTTCCATGTTACTACTCTATGATTCATCCTAAAATACCTTTACACTTTTGTTTACTAATCCTGTTATAAATGTACACTGAAAATGTATTTGTAAAATGAGTGTACATTGTTTCCAGAGGTTTAATTTTAAATTTTATTCGGTACTGCTGTTGACTGCCATCTGCCGGAAATAAATACAAAATGCATGCTCCTACAAGTGCGGCGTTTGCAAATCAAAATGCAAATTGAATGAGTAAAGGCAACCATCTTTTCTGGTTAGCACTTCGGCTGTTGGTCAGAGACGCAACAGTGGCGTGCCGGGATAGTTGGTGTTTTTAAGGGCATACCAACAAGGGCAAGCGGCTTACCGTTATAGCAGGTGTTTTTATGGGCATACCAAAAACGACACAGAATAGCTTTACACTTTTTTTTACTTTCCAGTTAAAAAAAGTACGCTGAAAATGAATTTTGTAAAATAAGGGTAAGTTGTTTCCTGAGGTTTGATTTTTAATTTTATTTGTTATTGCTGATAACTGCTATTTGCGGGCATAAGGATAAAGATAAAATGCATGCCCCTGTAAGTGCGGCGTTAGCAAATTAATATGCAAATTGAATTAGAAAACGCATCCCTGTTTTCTGGTTAGCACTTCGGCCGTTGGTTGGAGACGCAACAGCGGCGTGCCTGGATAGGTGCATTTTTGATGGACATACCAACAAGGGCAAAGCCGTACTCCAATACATCCAATGCCATAACGATCCTACAAACCCTGATGCTAAAAGATCCTGTGAAGATCATTTAAAACTGTAATGCAAAATGCCTGGTTACGTTCCACTGCTCAATGGCTGCCGGATTGAAGTGGAAAACCCGGAACGGAGCCGGGCCCGTGTGTTGGCTGTGAGGATTTGGAACGGAAAGCCGGAACCGAAGCTGGGCTGGGTGTGCTGTTTACGGCCCCGGATCAATATGCACAAAAAAGCCGCCCAAATAAATGAGCGGCCTTTTTTCTTTTACGTTGTATTATTTTTTTAAATCCAGCTTCCCAACCAGGTTTCGTTGGCAGCAGGATCGTCTTTTAATTTTCTTCTTCTGCGGTTTACATTGATCCGTTGCTTCACCATGCTATAAATCATCAGCGGCATAAACAGGAAGATCAATGGTGGTATTCCAAGAAAGCTGATCCATTTTCCACCGAAGGTATTGCGCATGGGTCTTCTCAATCTTTCTGCAATCAGGTACATGGCTGGTACAATAATCAGCGTCATGAAAAAGGCAAAGGTTAGTCCGAAAATAATGGTCCAGCTCAATGGTTTCCAGAACGCCACGTTATCGCCACCAAAGAAAATATGTGGGTTTAATTCGGAGAACAAGGTTACAAAGTTGATGTTGAAACCAACGGCTATCGGGATGAAAGCGAGGATGGCGGCGAGGGCTGTTAACAATACCGGTATGATACGTGTTTTACCTGCCTGGATCACGGCTTCTCTTGTCTTCATGCCACGACTTCTTAACTCATCCGCAAACTCAATTACGAGAATACCATTTTTAACCACGATGCCTGCAAGTCCTACAATTCCAAGACCGGTCATTAGTACTGAAACTTCCATGCCAGTGATGGCAAAACCTAGGAATACGCCGATTACACTAAAGATGATTTCGGTAAGAATGATGATTGGTTTACTGATGCTGTTGAACTGAATTACCAGTACCAACAAGATCAACATGAGGGCAATGGCCAGCGCCTTTAAAAGGAAGGCACCCGTTTCAGCCTGTTGTTCTCCTTCACCGGTTTGTTTGATGGTAACACCTTCTGCCTTGTTTGTAAAACTGGCAATGTGTTGCGCAATCACCTGGTTAACGCCGGTTGGATTAAACCCTTGTGTGGTTAAAACATTTGAACGCAGGGTGATTAATCTTTTTTGATTTTTGCGTTTTACACTTCCGAAAGTGCTGGTTGGTTCAATGGTTACAAGGGCGCTGATGGGTATGTTTTTTACCGCACCACCACTCGCCATATCCCGGAAGGACACCCGCATATTCAACAGGTTGCTTAAATCTTTGCGCTGCATGTCATTGTTGCGCAACTGTATCTTGTACTCATCTTTTCCTTCTTTTATTTTTGAAATCTCCCGTCCAAATAAACCGGTACGAATGGCCATACCAATCTGGGCAGAGGATACACCTTGAATTAAGGCACGTTCTCTATCTACGGTAAGGGTTATTTCAGGATTGTTTAAATCAACATCCATTTTCAATTCTTCCACACCAGGTACCTGTATCGAATCCAGGTAGTTTTTTAGATTTACAGCCGTTTTTACCAGGCCATCAAAATTTTCACTGGATACTTCAATATTAACGGGCGGGTCTGTTGGCGGACCAGAACTTTCCTGGTCTACACTAATTTCGGCACCTGGTATGCCTTTCATTTCGGCCCGGATTTTGTCGAGGAATGGAGCCGTAGAAACACCATGGCGCTTTTCGTATTCTACAAAAGAAACCTGTATTCGGCCCAGTTCGCTACGGGTACTTCTATCGCCGGCACTTGGGTCGCTTGCACCGATGGCAATGTTGCTGATCACACTTTCTACTACCGGATTTTCTTTCCCTTTTGCCCGATCAATGCCCAACACATTATTCACTTTGGCTTCTAATTTCTGTGTAATGGAATCGGTATATTCTACACTGGTACCCACTGGCAATTTGATGTAAACATAAATCTGGTTTGGATCTGCCTTTGGGAAAAATGCAATGCCTACACGATTGCTTTTGATGGCTGCCATAAAAATAAAAAGCGAAACAAATAGCAGACCAACGGTGCCCAATAAAAGATATACCGGCCTCCAGCCTTTCAACGCCCAACGCAGCAAACTTTCGTAGTGGCCCATAATCCATGGTAAGGCGTGGTTTTGAAAATAATGAATGGCATCGTTGAGAACATAGGTATTTAAAACAACCAGCAGCATAAAAAAGATGATGAGGTTTCCTAAGAATGGTGCTCCGAAAATATCCAATAAAATCCCCAGTGCTATAGGGATCCAGAAAGATGGTTTTTTAAAGATGGCCGATTTAGGCGCTTTTGAATCATTGTCTGGATGATTCATAAAATCAACGGCAAATACCGGGTTCATTATAAATGCAACTACCAGGGATGCAGCCAGCGTGAAAATCAGCATGGTTGGTAAATACACCATGAACCGGCCAATGATACCCGGCCAAAACAATAATGGAAAGAAAGGAGCCAGCGTAGTAAGCGTACCCGCCAGCACCGGAACAAATACTTCTCCCGCAGCCGTCTTAGCTGCTTTGTTGATTGATAATTTGCCGTGTCCTTCGATAAAGATGCGGTGCGTATTTTCAATTACCACAATGGCATCATCCACAATAATACCCAGCCCAAACAACAAGGCAAACAATACAATAAAGTTGAGTGTAACATGCGATCCGATGATGAGATCGGCACCGGGTAAAAACACAAATGCTACAAACATACTGAGCGGCACAGAGAGTGCAACAAAGAAGGCATTGGTAACGCCCATAAAAAACATCAGTACAATCAATACGAGTATAAAACCAATGATAATGGAATTGACCAGTTCATTGAAAGAACTTTTGGTTTTAATACTTTGATCGCCGGTAATTACTGTTTTAAGATTTTCAGGATATAAAACACCCTTTGCTTCTTCAACTACTTTTTTCACACCATCACTGGTTTCAATCAGGTTTTCACCGCTTCTTTTAATGATGTTGAGGGTCACTACATTTTTACCATCCAGGCGGGCAAAACTTTCTGCATTTTTGGTAGTATCCTTTATTACCGCAATGTCTTTTAAATAAATAGGAGCGCCGCCTGTATTGCGTACCAGCACTTTTTCAATATCATAAGCCGTCTTAAATTGTCCTTTCAACTGAAGGTTACGCTTCATAGAACCCACATCCAGCAAACCGCCGGATATGTCCATGTTTTCTCTTGATACTGCGTTGGCGATATCATCAAAAGTTACGCCTGCGCTTTGCATGCGAAAATTGTCAACATTGATCTGGAACTCTCTTTCCGGCGCACCTACAATATCAATGCGATTGATCTGTGGCAAATCTTCCAGTTTATCTTTTAACTCATCTGCAAATTTTTTCAGTTTCACCTGGTCATAATCTCCACTAAGGTTTACATACATGATGGGCATATCACTCAGGTTTACTGCCAATGATGTTGGCTCCTGGGTTAAATCGGTGGGCAGGTCCTGCTTTGATTTGTCGACGGCATCTTTTACTTTTTGAAGTGCGATATCGGTTTTTACTTCGGTATCAAATTCCACCATTATTGCAGAGAAATCCTGCTGTGAAGTACTGGTGAATTTTTTTATTTTAGCACCGGTCATGCCCTTGATTTGCTTTTCAATAGGCCGGGTAACCAGGTTTTCAATATCCTTTGGAGAGTTACCCGTGTAAATGGTTTGAACGTAGATGGTTGGAATCACAATATCCGGAAACTGCTCTTTTGGCAAGGTTACAAATTGGTAAACCCCTGCCAGTGAAACAAATAACATTACCAGGTAAATGGTAGTTTTGTTGGAGATACTCCAGGTAGTTGGTTTAAATTCTTTAAACGTCTCTTTAATTTTATCGATTGCACTCATACAATTATTTTTTTGCGCCAACTATCCCAGATGGGATGTTGAGAAGATTGTGTATTATGATCACCCGCAATTGCAAAGGCTGTTGCGGAGATAGTATTGTCTTTACAAAATTTTTGATGAAACATTGCTTACTGAATTTTCAACAGTTGACCTTCATATAAACTTGCAAACCCTTCTGTAATCAGCACATCGCCTGCCTTTAACCCCGTTTTTACTTCAACGAGATTCTCGGTTAGTTGACCGATATTTAAAATTCTTTTACGTGCTACCTGCTTACCATTTTCGGTACTGGCTACCATTACAAATTTTCCCTTGTCATCATTTTGTAAAGTGTTCAGCGGGATGGCAATACTGTTGGGTGCTGAATAATCTTTAATTTTCATTAGGGCTATCTGGTTTGGTTTTAATGCCGGATCGTAGGGAAGTTTTGCTTCAATTACAAAGCCTCTGTTGATAAGGTCGATGGATGCACCAACAAAGCTGAGTGATGTATTGATTGTTTTATTTACATCCGGCAACGCTACAATCACCTGGCTTCCTTTACTTACAGTTCCCAAATAATTCTCAGGAATATTGCTGACTACTTTTAATGCACTGTTGTTTACTATTTTAATAACTCCGGAACCGAGGGACCCAAATGCCTCTCCTAACTTAACGGTAACTATATCGGCAACGCCGCTTACATTGCTATACACGTTTGATAAATTAGTTTGTTCCTGCACAGTTTTTATATTTTCCTGAGTAGCAGTTAACTGGTTCTCGAGGGTAGCTACATTGTTTTTTGCTGTTATCAATTGTACTTCTGTACCAATGCCCTGGTCCCATAAATTTTTCTGGCGTTGATAAATATTTTTTGCAAAAGCCAGTTGTGTTTTTATGCTCTCTAATCCTTGCCGGGCTGCAATTAGATTTTGCTGAATTACGGCATCATCCAGCTTCAGTAATAATTGTCCCTTTTTTACCTGGTCACCCTGCTTTACATAAATGGCTTTTACCTGGCCCGGACCGCCACGAGGGGTAATATAGCTTACATTTTCTGCATCAATATGTCCCTGCAATTCGATGTAATGTGAGAAATCTGCAAGGGCAATTGTTTGAACAGAAACGAGTTTTGTTTTTTGAGCAGCAGCGGCACTCGTGTCCAGCTTGCTGATTTCTGTTTCCAGTGCAGCAATCTTTTCATCAATTTTAGTATTCTCTCCCTTTAGTTTTTCAAGTGCTGCTTTTTTATCATTCAGGGCAGCATTGCCTTCCTTTTTACTATCACCGCAGGAAGATAAGAACACCAAAGCCGCAGCACTCACTATTAAATATTGTTTCATCTTTTTTATATTTTCTTTTATTATTGATTGTTATTAGTTGGTAATTTTTTAAAGTTTTCCTACTGCTTTTAAGTAATCCACTTTTGCGGTGATGGCATCGTACAAAGCGCTGAAATAATTATTCTGCGCTACTTTCAATTCTGTTTGCGCATTATAAATTTCCTGGTTGCTTCCCAGCCCCTGGTCATATTTTTTGCGTGTAGTATTAAACACATCTTCTGCCAGTTGAATATTCTGTTTTTGAACATCTGCCGTTAGCAGGGCGTTTTTAAATCTGCTCCTTGCCTGTATTACATCATTGTCCATGGATTGCTTCGACTGATCAAGACTGTTGTTTGATTTTTGCAATGTTAATCGGGCGCTTTCTATCTTCGCTCTTCTGGCAAAGCCATCAAAAATGGGGACTGAAATTCTTAATCCTATAAATGAGGTAGTAAACCAATCGCCTTTGTTAAAAAAATTAAATGAAGTGCGCTGTGCATTCTTGGAATAGGAACCAAATGCAGCGATAGTGGGAATTCTGCTAAGATTGTACCGTTTAATATTGTAGCCATTTAATTTGCTGGCAAAGGTTAGCAACTGAATTTCTTTACGGTCATTGTAGTTATAGGATTCATCCAGAATGTTGGATTTTAATTCATCCTCTGTAAGGCTATCGGTTAATACCAGCTCCTCTTTTTGCGGCATATTGATTAAAAATTTCAATCCTGCATTACCCGCTTCGAGTTGTTGAATTACCTTTTGCTTTTCTGTTGTAAGATTGTTTAACTGCACCACAATTTTATCAATGTCCAGTTTTTCAGCAAACCCGTTTTTATAAATTTCTTTGGTATCCCGCAGCAGTTTTTCAAAGCGGTCTATATTGGCTTGCAAGCTGGCCAATTGGCTGTTGCCTACTACCAGTTGATAATAAATTTTATAGATGTTTGCTTTAATTTGTTCAGCCGTCACTTCTGCGCTTTTGGTAGCAAGGTCCATGGCAGCGCTTCTTGCCTGTAGGCCTACAAATACCTGTCCGTCAAATAATAGTTGCGAAAATTCTACTCCGCCGCTCGCTATCCATGGCACACCAAATTGTGCGTTGATGTTACCAAAGCCATTTGCCGGCTGGGTAATTGGATTTCCATTTCCATCTTTTACAGTTTGGTCTTGCAATACCTGGTACACCGAGGGAGAAATGAAGTTGGGTAAGGTTTGTACGGCGATATTGAAATAGTGGGTGGTACTTACACTGCCATTTATTTGAGGGAATGCCGCAGCAGTTATTTCCCGGTTGGTTTGTTGCTGTATCTTAATGTCAATCAGGGCATTTTTTACCTGTACCGCGTTCTTTAAACCATAGTCCACTGCTTGCTTTGCAGAAAATTCATTCCTGGTCTGTGCCACTACAACACCATTGGCCAGCAAGAAAATTGCACCCAGCAGTATTGTTTTACTAATGTTGTTTTTTTTCATCATTGCTTAATTTTAGTCGCTCTTGTTGATATTTTATTATGAGTTTGTATCCTTTTGGAGAGGCCAGGCCATATAGGAAATGGATGATCAATTCTTCCTCCAACTTTGCCAGGCTATATTTTACCCGGGTATGAAAATCGGGGTTAAAGGGCAGCATGATGCTTTCTACCCGGAATCTCGAAAGGATATCCAAATTGATGTCTTCCCTGTAAAACCCTTCACGGATACCTCGTTCCATATTCAGCCGGATTACGTTGTAGAGATAATCGTTTTTGTGCTGCTGAAATTTTTGGAAAGCCTTAGGATGGTATTTTTGCATATCATAAATGAGGGAGGGATTCATGCTTTTCATCATATCCACCACCATTTCCAATGCTAAAAATATTTCGTGGATGGCATTGTCTGAACATTGCTGGTCTTGCTCGCAAATTTGCTGGCTCCGCAGCAACTCATCGCTGATGACGGCCTCAATCAGTTCGTCTTTATCAGCGTAGTACTGATAAATTGTTTTTTTACTCATTCCCAGGTTGCCGGCAATATCATCCATACTTACACTCCGCAGCCCGTATTGCATGAAAAGAACGTGCGCCTTTCCTTTAATTCTAATACCTGTTTCTATATCTGCCATAGTTGGGTGCAAAACTATGGAAACTATTTGTGTAACCAAAGTTTCCATGTATCTATTTTACCATTCGTAATAATTATTTCATATTGTCTCATCGGTGGCCAAATATTTATCTTTGATAAATAAATAACGGATTATGAAAAAGAGATCGATATACAAAAAATTAATTGAATTTTTTTTACAGGGGTTATTGATCCTGGCGCCCATCACCATTACCTTTTGGGCCATTATGGCTTTATTCAATTTTATCGACGGTATTTTGCCCAACTTTTTATTTGGTCTGATTCCGAATCTTATGACAGATACCCAGGGAAATGAAAGGCACATTACTGGTTTGGGTTTTATTGTAGTGATTCTTTTGGTGGTGTCGGTTGGATATGTTTCCTCCAATTTTATATTTGGCAAAGCGGTGGATGCATTTGACCGGCTATTAGAAAAAACACCGGGTATCAAATTTATTTATTCTACGCTGAAAGACTTTTTTGAAGCATTTGCCGGAGAAAAAAAGAAGTTTACGCAAAACGTGTTGGCGAATGTAGATGACAATGATGTATGGCGGGTTGGCTTTATCACACAGGATAATATGGAGGAATTTGGGTTTAAAGATTATGTTGCCGTGTACGTTCCGATGTCTTATTCGGTGGCAGGCAATGTGTACATCATCCCTAAAGAACGGGTAAAACCGATTACCAATATTAGTGCTGCGCAAACAATGAAGTTTGCTGTAAGCGGCGGCGTTACGGCTGTGGTGGATAGCACTCATTTTGCCCCTGACCCCTGAGGTGTTAAAGTTTATATCTTTCTAAAAAGATGTAAACTTTAAAATTAAATCTCCTTTTAAATAAGATTTAAAACATGAAGCGTAGCCTCCTGCTTATTGCCTGTTGTTTTTTTGCATCCATTTGCTACTGCTGGGGGTTTTATGCACACCAGAAAATAAATTACTACGCTGTTTTTTTATTACCGCCGGAGATGATTGTTTTGTACAAGCCAAACATTGGTTTTATTTCAGAACATGCAGTCGATCCCGATAAACGGCGCTATGCTGTGGTGGCGGAAGCTCCCCGGCATTACATTGATATTGATCATTATGGCGAATACCCATATCCCAATTTACCCCGCAAATGGAAAGATGCGGTTGCAAAATATGGGGAAGATTCTTTAAATCTGTTTGGCATTGTGCCCTGGCATATTCAAACCATGCTATCCCGGCTTACGGCGGCCTTTAAGGAAAAAAATTTTAGCAAGATCATGAAGTTGAGTGCAGAGATTGGGCATTATATTGGCGACTCACATGTACCATTACACGCCAACAGCAATCACAACGGGCAATACAGTAACCAGAAAGGGATACATGGTTTTTGGGAAAGCAGGGTACCCGAATTATTGGCAGAAAAAGAGTACGACTTCTTTATCGGCAAGGCAAGATACATCGAAAACCCAGGAGAATACATTTGGGCAAGGGTATTGGAAAGTGCGAAAGCTGCCGACTCTGTTTTAACCATTGAAAAAGAATTGACCAACTCATTTCCAGCCGACCAGAAATATAGTTTTGAAAATCGCAATGGTGTTTTGATCCGCCAGTATTCTTCCGCCTTTACCATTGCTTACAGTAAAAAGCTGGATGGGATGGTGGAAAGAAGAATGCGTCTTTCAATTGCCAGTACTGCTTCATTTTGGTACACTGCCTGGGTGAATGCCGGGCAACCGGATCTGCGGGCATTGGCCAAACAGCATTTTTCCGAATCGGATACCAAAGAATTGGAGGCATTGAATGAAAGTTGGAAAAATGGAGGCAAAATGATCGGGAAGGAAGAGGAGTAGGCTGGCCCATACCTGTGAAGAAACTTTTTACACTTTTAGTATCTCCGATTTTTTTCATTTTGACAATAAGATAAGGAAATCCCTTAAAAAATATCCCGCATTATAGTAAAAGTTTTGAATATTTCACAAAAAGATTAAATATCAATTGGGTACTTTTGCATTCGGAAAAATTACCCCTAACTTTTAATTGAATTTAGCAGTGATACATAATTTTAACGCCGGTCCTTCTATTTTGCCGCAGGAAGTATTTCAGCAGGCTGCACAGGCAGTACTCAACTATAACAACACAGGTTTATCCATTTTAGAGATTGGTCACCGCACTCCTACCTTTCAGGCGGTAATGGACGAAGCAAGAGCATTGGTAAAGGAATTGATGCAATTGGATGACCAACATGAAGTTTTGTTTTTGCATGGCGGAGCTTCTACCCAGTTTATGCAGGTGCCTATGAATTTGCTGGACGATAAAGAAACAGCAGTGTATGCAGACACTGGCGTTTGGGGTATTAAAGCCATTAAGGAAGCAAAACTGTTTGGTAAAGTAGAAGTGGTTTGTTCCGGAAAAGAAAGTAATTACACCACTATTCCAAAAGACTTTGCCGTTCCCAATGATGCAGCTTATTTCCACATAACTACCAACAATACCATTTATGGAAGTCAGTGGCATAAGATACCCTACACCAGCACACCGCTGGTAGGCGATATGAGCAGTGACATTTTAAGCAGGGTCATTGACTTTAATGCCTTCGACCTGATTTATGCAGGTGCACAAAAAAACATGGGACCGGCGGGTGTAAATTTAGTAGTGGTGAATAAAAATTTACTGGGTAAAATTAAGCGCCCAATCCCTACCATTATGGATTACCGCAATCACATCAACGAAGGCAGCATGTTGAACACGCCTCCGGTTTTTGCGGTATTTGTTTGCATGTTGACCCTGCGCTGGTTAAAGGGCATTGGTGGTGTTGCAGCAGTTGAAAAATTAAATGATGCAAAGGCCGCGTTGTTGTACAAAGAAATAGATGAAAACTCATTTTTTAGAGGTCCCGTTGTGGAGGATGACAGGAGCAAAATGAATGTATGTTTTGTGATGAATGATCCTTCTTTGGAAAAAGCTTTCCTCGCATTCACCAAAGAAAGAAATATCGTTGGAATTAAAGGGCACCGGCTGGTTGGTGGTTTCCGTGCATCTTTATACAATGCACTTCCCATCAGCAGCGTAGAAGTATTGGTGCAGGCAATGAAAGACTTTGCTCAAACACACGCATAAATAATTACATTAAATTTTTGATAAGCTAACAATTTTTGATAATGATCAGCATACACCCTTTTAAAGCCCTGCGTCCCGAAGCACAACATGCCAAACAGGTGGCCTCCCGTCCTTATGATGTATTGAATAGTAAGGAAGCAAAAATAGAAGCACAGGGAAACCCCAGTAGTTTTTTGCATATTACCAAGAGCGAAATTGATTTGCCGGAAGACACAGATATTCACTCCCAGCAGGTGTATGATACTGCTAAAAAAAACCTGGATGCATTCATTAGCCGGAATATTTTGTTTCGTGAAAGCAAGGCGTGTTACTATATCTACCAATTGATCATGAACGGCAGAAGCCAAACAGGGTTGGTTTGCGGCAGTAGTGTGGGTGATTATGAAAAGGATTTGATTAAAAAACATGAATTCACCAGGCCCGAAAAGGAACAGGATAGAATCAATCATATTACTACCACCGGGGCCCAGACCGGGAATGTATTTTTAGCTTATCGAAATGTTGATTCGATTGATGCGCTGATCGACAAATGGAAAAAAGAGAAAAATCCGGTGTATGATCTGCTTGCGGACGATGGGATTCAACATAGTATCTGGATTGTAAATGATACAGATACCATCAATGCCATTACGGAATTGTTTAAAACAACCGTTCCTTTTACTTATATAGCCGACGGGCATCACCGTGCCGCTTCCGCTGCCAAAGTGCGGAAGGCGTTGGGGGAAAAGGCAACTGAAGGAGCCAATATTTTTCTTACCACTTTGTTTCCATCCAACCAGTTGCATATCATGGATTACAACCGGGTAGTAAAAGATCTGAACGGACTGACCACAAGTGCATTTTTAGAAAAAGTGAAAAATGCCTTTACGGTTACAAAAGCTGAAAAGGCTTTTTCTCCTGCTAGTCTGCATCAGTTTGGACTTTACGTAGACAAGCAGTGGTACACCCTTATAGCGAAGGAAGGCACGTACACCAATGACCCGATTGGTATTTTAGATGTTACAATTTTGCAAAATAATCTGTTAGACACTATTCTCGGTATCAAAGACCAGCGTACCGACCAACGCATAGATTTTGTAGGGGGAATCAGGGGGATTGGTGAGCTGTCAAAAAGAGTGGATAGTGGTGAAATGGCAGCAGCTATAAGTCTGCACCCCGTTAGCATTCAGCAATTATTTGCCATAGCCGATAGTGGCAATGTAATGCCTCCAAAAAGTACCTGGTTTGAACCGAAATTGAGAGATGGATTGTTGACTCACCTGATTGATTAAACTGTTTAGCCGTAGACTGGGCAAAGCTACATTACAAGGACGGATGTGGTTACTTCCGGTCCGTAGCTGGAGACCTCAGGCCATGGTTGGTGTCCTCATCAACTACCTGGTTCCGCAACTTCCGATAGCTAACTGATTTGAAATGCAACCAAGGATGTGGTTACTTTAAATTTTCTTATTACTTTTATAGCAATGAAAATTATTAATAAAGTTATTTTTCTTGCAGCACTGTTGCTTACCGTACAGTTTTCAAATGGCCAAACAGCCAAAGAATTGCAGGAAACTGCCCGTTCCTTTATGCAGCAGGGCGATTTTACCAATGCAACACTTGTATTAACCCGAGCCGCTTCCCTTGAGCCAAATAATATTGACATAACAAAAGACCTTGCGCTCACCTATTATTTTCAAAAGGATTTTAACAGGGCATTAAGCCAGATAAAACCGCTGCTTGACCGGGAAGATGCTGATGACCAGTGTTTCCAAATAGCTGGAAATATCTACAAATATCTTGACCAGCCAAAGGAGTCTGAGAAAATTTACCGGAAGGGCTTGAAAAAAATCCCTGAAAGTGGTGCCATTTACAATGATTTGGGCGAGCTGCAATGGGGGCAAAAAAATTATGAAGCAATTAAGCAGTGGGAAAAGGGGATTGAGGTAGACCCTAATTTTTCAAAAAATTATTACAACGCCAGTAAGTATTATTATCTTACCACCGATAAAGTTTGGAGTATTTTATACGGAGAAATCTTTGTAAATATGGAGCCTCAAAATAAAGCTACCCCAGAGATTAAGTCGATATTGCTGGAGAGTTATAAAAAGATTTTTCTTGATAATGATATCAACAAAGAACCAAAAGATGCGGTGAATTTTACCGATGCTTTTTTACGTACCATGCGAAAGCAAAGCCTGGTTGCCTCAGGCGGCATTCAACCCGAATCGCTTACCATGATCAGAACCCGTTTTATTTTAGACTGGTTCAACAACTATGGCGATAAATACCCCAGCCGTTTGTTTGAATACCAGCGCCAGCTTCTACAGGAAGGTATGTTTGATGCCTACAATCAATGGTTATTTGGTACTGTACAAAATCTCGCAGCTTACCAAAACTGGATTACTACCCATGCTACTGATTACAACGAATTCAGCAAATTCCAAAGAAGCAGGATCTATAAAGCAGTTGCGGGCCAGAATAACCGGTAATTTTCTCCTAACTGGTTTTTAAATTTTTTAATAATAGCCTGCGGCAGAAATCTGATTGTGACGATTTAGCAAAATGCTTAAAAAATCTAAATATTCGATGTCTAAACATTGAACAGCCAATTCCCTTATCTTTGCTTAAAAATTAGAAATCATGAAAAAAATCTTATTGTCGATCGCAGTTGTAACATTGTTGGCAGCGTGCAACAATGCGCCTGATGCAGAAAAAGCAGCAACAGGTGAAAAAGAAGTTGCAGCATTGGCTGAAGGTGCTACGTACACAATCGATAGCACCAATTCAACCATCAATTGGGCGGCAACCAAAGTAAACGGTGCCCACAACGGAACGTTTAAACTTACGCAAGGTAGTCTTGCTGCGAAAGATGGCGTATTAACCGGTGGTAGTTTTAAAATTGATATTACTTCTATCAATGCAGTTGACCTTGTAGCAGATGCAGAAAACAAGGCAAAACTGGAAGGACATTTAAGTAGTCCTGATTTTTTTGATGTAGCCAAATATCCTACTGCAAACTTTGAAATAACGGGCGTAGAACCTTTTGTTTACGATAGTACAACCATGAAAAATGTAGTTTTGAAAAATGCAACCCATACCATTAAAGGAAACCTTACTTTGAGAGACAGCACAAAGAATGTTACGTTCCCTGCTATCGTTGCCGTTGGCGCTGACGCAATTTCTGCTGAAGCAGACTTTAATATTGATCGAACAGAATGGGGATTGAATTACAAAGGGCCAAACAACCCGGCTGATTGGCTGATTCGCAAGGAAGTTAATTTGAAATTCAAGATAGCAGCAGCAAAAAAATAGTTTTAATTGTTAAGCTAGGGCCATTCCGAGAAACCGGAATGGTTTTTTTGTTTGTATGTGTGAGATGTTTTGTGATATTGCTACAGTGCAACCATTGATTACGCAATCTTAGATTATTTGTTGACCTTCAAAGTATTTTGTACATCTACCTCGTTTATTTTGATGAATTGGATAAATTACCCGGTTTGTTTGAAAACTTCAAGGCTATTTTAGTTGTGTTTAAGAAATTTAAAGCCGGAACCAACTATTTTTTCCTTTATAAAAGATTGATAGTATTGATCTGATGCGTATTTTTAATTGTAGTTTTCTTAACTTGAATTATTGTTTGCATTTCTTTAATTTATATTTAAGAGATTATTCCTCTTATAAAATTGCTATTTGAAAATTTGAAGAAACCTAATTTTTTAATCAACCTCGAACGATTGTATATGAACGAAGACTCAAGAATATTTGATTTCCTGCAGAATCAACTGGATAATTTCCCAAAGGCTGATCTTTTAGTTGGTAAAGAAGATGGTAGTTGGCGCAAGTACAGTACCGCAGAAGTGCATTCCATTATTGACAATTTAAGTGCAGGATTACTCAACTTAGGTTTTAGCGGTAATGACATGACGGTGGAAAATCAGGATAAAATTGCCCTCATCAGCAAAAACAGACCCGAATGGCTAATGCTGGATATGGCTTGCCAGCAAATAGGGGTTACACTTTGCCCAATTTATCCAACTACCAATATCAATGAGCTGGAATTTATTTTCAATGATGCCGCCGTTAAACTTGTTTTTTTAAGCGGCCAGGATATTTTAGAAAAAGTAAATAACATTCGCAGCAGAATACCTTCATTAAAAGATATTTACAGTTTTGATGAATCATCCTCTGCAACTTGTTGGAAAACGATACTGGCTTTACCAACTGAAGAAGATTATTTGCAACTGGCAAGAATAAAGTCGGCAATTAAAGCCACTCATTGTGCCACTATTATTTATACATCTGGCACAACCGGCACTCCAAAAGGCGTAATGCTTAGCCATCGCAATATTGTATCCAATGTACTAAACTCAGTTAAGAGTTTTCCGTTCGCTCGAAATGTAAATGCAAAAGCATTGAGCTTTTTGCCACTCAACCATATTTTTGAAAGAATGGCCTCCTACATTTATATGGATAGCGGTATATCTATTTATTATGCGGAAAGTTTGGAAACCATTGCAGATGATCTGAAGGAAGTGCAACCCGACATTTTTTGTACGGTGCCAAGGTTACTTGAAAAAGTGTACGAGAAGATAATGGCCAAAGGTGCTGAGCTAACAGGCACTAAACGAAAATTATTTGACTGGGCGGTGGCTTTGGGCGATAAATATGACAATAACCGAAACCAGGGTGCTGTGTACAATCTTAAATTGGCGATCGCTAATAAAATAATATTTAGTAAATGGCGGGAGGCGCTGGGAAACAATATCCGGTATATCATTACGGGTGGTGCTGCCTGCCAGGTTAGATTATTACGAATATTTACGGCAGCAAAAATTCCGATATACGAAGGGTATGGTCCAACAGAGAACAGTCCTGTAATTAGTGTGAATTGCCAATACGAGGGCGGAACGAAGTTTGGTACTGTTGGTCCGGTTTTGCAGGGGCAGGAAGTAAAGCTGGAGGCGGATGGCGAAATATGTGTAAAAGGTCCCAGCATTATGATGGGCTATTACAACCGGCCCGATCTTACGGCTGAAACCATCATTGATGGATGGTTGCATACGGGTGATATCGGTGTATTTGAGGATGGGGTTTACCTGAAAATTACCGATCGCAAAAAGGAACTTTTTAAAACCAGTGGCGGAAAATACGTAGCACCTCAACCCATTGAAAACAGGATGAAGGAATCACCGTTTATTGAGCAAATGATGGTGGTAGGCGCTGATCAAAAATTTGTGGGCGCATTGATTGTGCCTTCTATTCCAAACCTAAAGGAATGGATGCGTCACAAGGATATTCCTTTTACTACCAATGAAGATGCCATCAATCATCCGAAAGTGCTGGCTTTGTACAGGGATTTAATGGATAGTTTTAACATGTATTTCAACCCGGTAGAACAGGTAAAGCGTTTTGAACTGGTGCCCAATGAATGGACGATTGATAGTGGTGAAATGACCCCTACACTAAAGCTGAAACGTAAAGTGATCATGGAGAAATATAAGGAGGTAATTAACAGAATTTATAACCTCTAGCGGTCGGCACCGCAGCTCAGACCGCTTTATTAGCGGCTATTGCGGTCTTACCTGCGGTACCGACCGCAGAGATAATTACTGCGGTTTGACCTGCGATACCGACCACCTGTACAACGAGTGATTGCGGCACCGACCGCAAAAATGCCCTTTTTACAAAGGGCATTTTTCATGATAATTAATTAATTCTATCGGCGTTTTTTCAAACTGATAACCGGCATACTTTACAATAATTTCATCCAATACCGCATCAATTTCTTCTACTGTTTTTAAAGTAACCAACTGGTAGCGGTAATC
>Ga0335394_10003086_pt1 | contig 18860 bp, 16 predicted proteins | sample MAT03_FD_205741 | JGI IMG/M metagenome (GOLD analysis project Ga0335394, IMG submission 205741) | Freshwater microbial communities from Lake Fryxell liftoff mats and glacier meltwater in Antarctica - MAT-03 (spades assembly) (version 2) ... | reverse complement strand
GACAGGAGCCGTTGTTCGAGCGTCTCTCGTCCGATGAGGCTGACCGGGTGCTGGCGGACCTGCGCGGTGCAGCCGACGCTGCTGCGACGCAGTTCGGCGGCATTGTGAACCACTTCACGGGCGATGAGCTCGTGCTGCTCTTCGGCGTGCCGGTCGCGCACGAAGAGGATGCGGTGCGCGGCGTGCGTGCCGCACTGGCGCTGCGCACGCGGGTCACGGAGCTGGCGTCCGCGCTCGATCCACGACTCGGTGCCGGCCTTCGCCTGCGGGCGGGCATCCACGTTGGCCCGGTCGTCGCGCAGCAGCTGCGCGGCGGCGATCGGCACTTCCGCATCACGGGCGCAGCGGCCGACGTGGCCGCACGCCTCACGAATGCGGCAGAGGCGGGCACAATTCTGCTCAGCCCTGAGACGCGCCGCCTCGTCGCCCCGTTCGTGGAGAGTGAGCCCGCGCGTGCGGTCTCGATGCACGGTGATGCGGCACCGATCACCCCGTATCGTGTGCTGCGCGCCTCCGACGTGCGGTCGCGGCTCGAGAATGCGGCACTCGCCGGACTGACCCCGTTCGTCGGTCGCGAACGCGAGCGTGCGCTGCTCGCGGACCACTGCGCCTCGACCACCAGCGGCGCCGGGCGCGTGACGGTGCTGATCGGCGAGGCAGGCGCCGGAAAGAGCCGCCTGCTCCATGAGTTGCGCGACATCGCTGCCGGTGCGGGAATGCGCGTGCTCGAGGGCCGCTGCGATGCGTACGGCGTCACGACACCGTTTCTGCCCTTCATAGACTTCGTGCAGAATGCGTTCGGCATGCTCGAAGGCGGTACCGTGTCGGAGCGGCACGAGGCAATCGTGGCGGCGGCGCGTGCGGTCGACCCCGCACTCGACGAATATCTCCCGCTCTACCTGGCGCTGTTGGCGGTGCCGAGCGAGGCGCACCCGGTCCCCGAGCACCTGCGTGGCGAGACGTTCCAGAAGGCGATGCTGGAAGCGATGGCAGTGCTCCTCACGCTGAGTGCGCGCACCACGCCCACGCTGCTCGTGCTCGAGGACTGGCATTGGGCCGACGAAGCCTCTCGCGAGGCGCTGCGCCAGTTGGTGGAGATCGTCGCCGCGTTTCCGCTCATGCTCGTCGTGACGAGCCGTCCCGACACGAGCACAGACTGGGGCAGCGCCGAACACCAGCACCTGATGCACCTCGCCCCGCTCGATCCGGCGGCCTGCTCAGCCATCGCACGTGCGGTACTCGGCGCCGATCGCGTTGCACCGGAGCTCGCATTACGACTCTACGAGCGCACCGGCGGCAATCCTTTCTTCCTCGAAGAGGTCTGCGAGGCGCTGCGCGAGGCGGGGGCACTGGCGGTGACGGACGGCGTGGTGGCAGCGACGACCGACTCGGCCGTGTTGCATGTGCCCGAAACGGTACAGGGCGTGCTGCGCACCCGCATCGACCGACTGCAGAGCGACGCCCGCGACGTGCTGCGCATGGCGGCCGTCATCGGTCGGGAGTTCACGCGGGGAATTCTCGAGGATGTGGTGGACGGCGGCGAGCTTGCCAGTGCGCTGGATTTACTGAAGGCGTCTGGCCTCGTACAGCAGACCGGCGTGGTGCCGGAGCCGATGTATCGCTTCAAGCATGCTCTGACGCAGGAGGTGGCATACGACAGCCTGCTCGAACACCAGCGGGCGTCGCTGCATGCCAGCGTCGGTGCCTCGATCGAGCGTCGGCATGCCGCGCGCCTCGACGAGCACTCCGAGCGCCTCGCGTATCACTTCAACCGCGCCGAGCTGTGGACGCAGGCCGTGCACTACGGGCTGCTCGCCGCCGACAGGGCGACGGGGCTGAGCCAGAACGCCGAGGCATTGAATACGTTGGAGCGCGTGGCCTCCTGGGTGTTGCGTCTGCCCGAGAATACCGCGCGTCGCGACCTGCTCGCCGATGTGATGCTGCGCCAGGAGCGCCTGAGCGAGATGCTCGGCTTGCGCGATCGGCAGCTCGAGATTGCGGACACGCTGATTTCCATGCTGGCGCCGTTCGGGCCCTCGGAGAAGCTGGTGCAGGTGTACCTGCGTCAGGGCGATGCCTTCACGCTGCTGAACCGTTTCGAGGCCGCCGAACGCTCGCTGCAGACCGCATTGCGCATCACCACCGAGCGCGAGGACCGGCTCGGCGAGCGCAGCGCACTGCGCAGCATTGCGTTCCTCCGGTCGCATCAGGGACGCCATGCCGATGCGCTGGAGAAGATCGAGGAAGTCCTCGTGATCGGCCGCGCCATCGGGGACGCGCGCTCGGAAGCGGGAGACCTCGCAACGATGGGCAACGTGCTGCGCAATCTGGGCCAGCCGGAGCGTGCGCTGGAAGTGCTGGAGGCCGCACTGGAGCGCACCGAGATCAGCGCCAACGGTGCGCGCTACGGTTACCTGCTCAACGTGGTTGGCACCGTGCACCGGGATCTCGGTCATCTGGACGAGGCGCTGGAGTACTATCGCCGCACGGCGCCCTACATGACGGTGCCGCACTATGCGTCGTTCACGCTGCCTGCGATTGCGCACATCCAGTTGCAGCAGGGACAGACTGAGGATGCTCTCGCGACGGCGCGCGAGGCGGTCGAGCTGAACAAGAAGGCGCGCTATGCCGATGGCTCTGCCGGAGCGAATCGCACACTCGGCGAGCTTCTCGTGGGTCTCGACCGCCACGCCGAGGCGCTTCCGTACCTGCGTGAAGCCGCGTCGCTGTATGCCAAACTGCAGAACCGGGAGAACGAGATCCTGATGCAACGCCGCCTCGCCAGTGTGCACGAACTGCTCGGGCAGTCGGTCGACGCGCACGCGTTCTGGTCGCAGCTCCGCGGACTGTACCTCGACCGCATGGAGTTGGCGCAGGCGGCGGAAGCGGCCGAGGGCATGGCGCGAACGGGCCGCCAGCTCACAGGTGGTGCGCAGCACTCGATCGCCCAGTACGAGGAGGCGATCAGTCTCTCACTGCGTCAGGGCGACCGCGCACGTGAGCTCTCGGTGCGCAACTCCCTGGGCATCGTGCATTGGGAGCGAGGCGCATACGCCGATGCGGTGCGTCAGTACGAAGCCGCGCTCCGCATCTGCCGCGAGACCGGTGACGACGTGCACGAGGGACTCATTCTCAACAGCCTCGGTGCATCGCTGCACCGGCTGCAGCGCTGGGACGAGGCGCGCACCGTTCTCGCTGACGCGGTGCGGGTGACGTCGGCGGTTGGTGAGCGGCAGTTGCACGCGCATGCGCTCGGTTTGCTGGGCGAGGTCTGCCTGGCCGTCGGACGACTCGGCGATGCGCGCACGCACGTCGAGGAATCGCTCGGCCTTCGCCAGCTGCTGCAGGACCGCCGCGGCGAAGGGTGGATGCTCGAGCGGCTGGCCAGGATTCATCGCGCACAGGGTGACAGCCCTGCTGCCACCGAGGCCGCGTTGCGTGCGGCCCACATTGCGTCCGAAATCAACGAAACGGCACTGCAGGCCGCCGTCGCTGCGCTGGACGTCGTTTCCGCACCATCACCACTTCCCTTGCCCTGAAAGCCGATGCCCCGCTTCATCATCGAACGCAACGTCGGGTCGCTGACCCCCGAACAGCTCCACGCCGCCGGCCGCATGTCCAACTCCGTTCTCGCCGAAATGTCGGACGTGGTCTGGATCAAGAGCTACGTCTCCGACGCGGAGGGGAAGATCTATTGCGAGTACAGCGCCCCGAACATGGACGCGATCATGGAGCATGCACGCCGGAGTGGCATCCCGGCGCACAAGGTGTCGGAAGTGTCGCTGGAAATCAGCCCGGCGATGTTCATGTGACTCGGTGCATGTCGTGCGCGCGGGCGGCCGCGCGCACGGTGCACGACAGTCGCGATTGGGCACTCGCTCTGTACGCACGCGCTTCACCCAGCTCGGCAGGCGTGGCACTGGGAAGTCGATCTCGTTGTTCATTCCTTGGATGGACACGTCACAAGCGGTACCGAGGCGCCCATATACCACACCGCGCGGCCGCTGTGCACAACTGCGCGCCTGCATCTCGCTCACAAACTTCCAGATGATCAGTTTCAAACCAAGGATGCGTTCGCTGGAAATCGCAGCATAGAAGAGTTCGCTCATAATTGTGTTATCGAAGAGTTTGATGTTGACATCATTCAGACAACGCTCATCAACTACTCGTTCTGTGATGAGGGAAACGGCGATGCTCGAAGGCATCTTAGTGTCTTAGTCACGCCACAGCGTAGCGATTCTGACACATAAAAGACCTGCCTGCCGCTAATAGCTAAACTCTTTTGCCGCTGCCACTTCCATTGTTCGGCACGTTGCATGACTCGGCAAAACTTGCCATTATTCTCCCGGGCACACGAATTGCTCAGCTTCGCGCTGTCAGCTATTCCCATTCTCACTTCACGAGGTCGACGGACCATGAAGAAACTCTTTACAGGCATTGCGGCAGCAGCGGTGTTTGCCTTCTCGGCGAACGCGCAGGTACTGACGTTCGAGGGCATCGCGGTCGGTGCGGCCCAGACTCCGATCGGGAACTTTTACAACGGCGGTGCCGGCCCGAACTTCGGGATCGCGTTCTTCGGTAATGCGCTGGCGATCAACTCCCGCGCTGGCGGATGCGGCGGCAGCGGCAACTTTGCCCAGCAGCCGTCCGGCTGCGGGGTGTTGTTCTTTTTGACTGGCGGGAGCACCGGCATGAACCGCGCGGCCGGATTCACGACGGGCTTTTCGCTGTTCTACAGTGCGGTAAGCGCAGCGGGCTCGTTGCAGGTCTTCAGCGGCCTGAACGGAACGGGTGCGCTGCTGGCCTCGCTTGCATTGCCGCCTACCGGAAACGGTTCAGCAATCCCTGCGTGCGGTGGGCAGGCTTTCTGCCCGTTCTTCGCGGCTGGAGTCGGGTTCGCTGGCATCGCACAGTCGGTCGTGTTCGCCGGTGTCGCGGACCAGATTGCGTTCGACAACGTCACGTTCGGCTCAGTGACGCCGGGCGGCGTGATTCCCGAGCCGTCCACCTACGCGCTGATGGCCACTGGCCTCGTCGGCCTCTTCGGTGCAGCGCGCCGTCGTCGCTCACAGAACTAATCTGCATGATGTCAACAGCGGGCAGCGCGGCAGTAGGCCGCGCTGCCCGCTGTTGCATTTCGGGGCCGGTTTCGGCACTGCCCCGCAGGCCAGGAAATTTCGGGCACGGGGTCAGAGTCCTTGGCGCCATTCGTGCTTGACTTGGAGGTGTCTTAGAATGCTGGTGCATGACTCGCCTCTGGCTGCAGCCGTATCGCGCGCTCCAGCCTCGCGCGCAGTCCTCTGACCAGGTATGGACTCTCACCCCGTTCTCGTCGTCCGGTAGCACACCGATGGCGGAGAAGTCCCATGAGCGGGTAGCATTGCCGAACGGGTCGAACAAACCGAAACTGGATCCGACGCCAACCGGACATCCAGCCAGCGCTCTGACACCAGACACGATTCAAGTCCGATTGCACCATCCACCGCGGAGTGCGTCACTTCGCAGCGTCGCTGACCTGTTCGGACTGCGTCGATGCTGCGCGTCATCGCCGCCGACTGTGCCTCACGCTGCGCCGGAGAAAATTCATGCCCGATGATGTGCGAGTACGGAGCAGTCGTATCTCTGTATCGGCGCTGCTGGCGTTCATGGCTGTCGGTTGCGGCAGTGATGGTCGAATTGTGGAGACGGAGACGACGCTCGTGAGCAGACTCTCGATATCGCGAGCGGCCGCGTTTCAGCTTGGCTGGCCGCAGCGCCTCTGGGAACACGCAGGGCCGAAAGCGTTGCACGCGTTTGCGAACGCCATTGCCGCATCATCCACGTCGTTGCAGATACGCGATCGTTTGTCGCACATCATCCCGAGCGCGGAGTGCACAGATGCAAGCGTGCGCGTCTCGGCGACGTTTCCTGCCTGTCAGGGCGCGGATACCATTTCCGACCTGGAGATCGATGTGGCGGCGCGCATGGCGAACGAAGCGACACTGTCCCGGCGCATCGACGACCTCGCCGCCGATTCCATGTTGGGACGAGGCCCGGGGCAGCGTGGCGATACCCTCACGGTTGCCTATCTGGAAAGGGAAATGGCCCGCATTGGACTGTCTCCCGCAGGCAGGAACGGTTTTCGCCAACCTGTGACGCTCTTTCGCACGCGAGCTACCGGCCGCGCGAGTTTCCGCGCAAACGGACTGACCGTCGCACTCGATACCTCAGCGATCGTTCTGGCCGCGACCGCACCTGGTGACTTCAGCACGCTCGATGCGCCAGTGGTGCTGGTGGGATTCGGTATCATTGCTCCCGAGCACGACTGGGATGACTATCGCAACATCGACTTGCGCGGAAAAGTCGCGTTGATCCTCGACGGTGAGCCTGGAAGCGTGAGCCGCAAGCGTTTCGGTACCCGCGGCTACGCGAGCCCGCACTGGGCCTTTATCCTCAAGGCGCGTCACGCGCTGGCGCGTGGCGCTGCAGCGGTGGTCTTCGTTCGACTGGGGAGTGATGCCGTGCATCGCGCGCGGCGCCTGTGGTTGCAGGATCAGGAATTGACAGGTGATGTTCCCGATATCACCCCCGAGTCACCAATCACGCTGCATCTTGCGTCCTCCGCCGGCGAACTCCTGGCGCGGGCTGCAGGCACGACGCTCAGCGCGTGGCGTGCTGCAGCCAACGATGCATCAACTGGCCCGCGGGAATTGCCGCTGCGCCTCGATGCCTCCGTTCACACCGAGGCGCGCCGCTTTGTGAGCCACAACCTCGTCGGAGTCATCCGCGGCCGGGATCCGGCACTGCGCGACGAATGCGTCGTGTATCTCGGTCACTGGGATGCGTATGGCATCGGTCCGGCCATCCGCGGCGACTCCATCTACAACGGCGCACTCGACGACGCCGCCGGCGTCTCGGAAATGCTGCACATCGCGGAAGTCGTGCGCGCGCTGCCACGCGCACCGCGTCGTACCATGGTGTTCGTGGCGACAACCGCTGAAGAGCGTGGCATGCGTGGGGCCGATGCCTATGCCGCACGACCCGTCTGTCCATTGCCACGCACCGCGCTCGCCATTGGCATGGACTGGTCGTGGACGTGGGGACTGACCGACACCGTCGTCAGCAATGGTTTCGGCTATTCAACCGTCGATTCACTCGCCGCTCGCATTGCCACACGGTTGGGGAAGACGTTCGCGCCGGGCCTGGGCCAGTACTGGTTGCTCTCCGATCATGCAGCACTGGCATTGCGTGGCGTGCCGGCCTGGTTTGGTGGACTCGACGGTGAGGTGACCGGCAAACCGGAGGGATGGGCTTTACGACAACTTGCCCAGACGCGAACGCATGGGCCCGATGACGATCGCAAACCCACGTGGGATCTCTCGGGAGCAGTGTTCGAGGTGAAGTTCCTTGCGGAGCTCGGCATCCGGGCTGCGGAGAGCGTCGCAGTACCTGTGTGGACCGTAGACAGCGAGTTCAAGCGCGCGTCTGACGCATCGCGCGGCGCGGCTGCCATTCGCAAACGTCCGCGATAGGGTCAGCGGACTACGGGCTCCGATCATGGGGTCGGTCGATCATGGGGTCCGATCATGGGGTCAGAGTCCTTGAACCCCGATCATGGGGTCCGATCATGGGGTCAGAGTCCTTGAACCCAAGTCATCCACCCACAGAATCAGAACCCTTGAACCTAAGTCATTGATTCCAAGCAAGCATGAGAGTTTTTTCGCAGTCGATCACGAGCGGAACGCTCGCCTCAACCGAGCGCAAGATATGCCTCTGAGTACAACCATCCCGAGCGCCAGTGACGTGCGCTAAGCGAGGCAAGAAAGGATAGTAATACTCGGCATCCGACTGTAGCGAGCGCGCGACAACCGAAGCAAACCGGACGGAAAATCAAAGCGACCTCTACCGAAGTGCCGATTCGAGCTAAAACGTTTGTCCACTGTCACTTCCGTTGAAAGGCATGTTCCGTAACCCGGCAAATATTGCAGTGTTTGGAAAGGGCATACGAATTGCTCAGCTTCGTGCCGTCAGTCCTTTCTCTTCTCATTGCACGAGGTCGACGTACCATGCGTAAAATCTTTACAGGCGTTGCGGCAGCAGCGGTGTTTGCCTTCTCGGCGAATGCCCAGGTTCTCACGTTCGAGGGTATCGCGGTCGGCCCAGCCCAGACAGCAATCGGCAACTACTACAACGGTACTGGCGGAGCCGCCAACAACTTCGGCATCACGTTCTTCGGTAACGCGCTGGCGCTCAATTCGACGGCTTTCGGTTGCGGCGGCAGCGGCAACTTCGCCCAGCAGCCGTCGGGCTGCGGCGTGTTGTTCTTTTTGACCGGCGGTAGCACCGGCATGAATCGCACGGCCGGATTCACGACGGGCTTTTCGCTGTTCTACAGCGCGGTCAACAACGCGGGCTCACTGCAGGTCTGGAGCGGTCTGAACGGCACGGGGTCGATTCTCGCATCGCTGGCATTGCCGGTTACCCCAAGTGCAGGTGGCGCGGCATGCGGTGGCACGGCGTTCTGCCCGTTCGTTGCGGCCGGAGTCGGGTTCGCCGGCATGGCACAGTCGATCGTGTTCGCCGGCGTCGCGGATCAGATTGCGTTCGACAACGTTACGTTCGGCGCAGTGACGCCGGGCGGTGTGATTCCTGAGCCGTCCACCTACGCGCTGATGGCCACTGGCCTCGTCGGCCTGTTCGGTGCAGCGCGCCGTCGTCGCTCACAGAACTGATCTGAACGATGTCAAGAGCGCGCAGCGCGGCAGTACGCCGCGCTGCGCGCTCTTGCATTTTGGGGCCATCGTATGCACCACCCCGTGCGTCAAGAGATGTGAACAGCCGTCGTGGGACGTGTGTGGTGCGGGCTCAGGCAGCGGCTACGAGACTTCGGCGTGCCGCGATCCGAACACCCCGCGGTTGGTCCCCGCTAGAATGGCCGACGAGATCTCCAGTGCTCTCAGCAATGTGAGAATCTTTGGCTCCATCCATGTGTCGTTGTGTCGATTCGCGCGAAAATGCTTGCCCACGGTCGAGCATGGACTCTGGCCCCATGGTCGCCGACCCCATGATCGCCGCACCCTAAGTATTCCTCAACAGGGCCGTGCATCATTGACCAGTTTGACAGGTCATTTTATACTGACCTGCCATGGCGACCAGACCGATATCCGGGGCGAAAGCCAGGCTCGCCGCGCTCGTGCGTGAAGTCGCTGCGTCCGGCGCGGGTTGCGTGATCAGCGTGAACGGCCACCCAATGGCTGAACTCCGTCCGTAGGTGCCGGTGCCAACCCCTGGGCGCTTCAAGAACACGATTCCTTACAGCGATGATGCCTTTGCGCCGCTGTCCGACGCCGACGCCGACGCATGGGGTGCATGACGTCCGTAGACCAGCCAACGCTCCTCGATATTGTTGCATTCATCTTTTGGCATGCCGACAGTCCACGCCTATCGCCGTCGGCACGCTGCGCACTGCTGGAGGCGCCACAGCGCGTCATCTACGTCAGCGCCGCCAGCGCGTTTGAAATCGCGACCAAGGTTCGACTTGGCAAGCTCACAGTGCCTCCGACCATGCTGAACGATTTCGCGTATGTGGTGGAGGCGGACGGTTTCCGACTGCTCGGCATCGACGCGGCATCCGCGGTCCGCGCAGGACAGCTTGCGAGCCTGCATCGCGATCCCTTCCATCGACTGATCGGTGCACAGGCACTCACCCTCAAGGGTGCAGTTGTGACGAATGACAAGGCGTTTGCCGATCTCGGCGTCGAGGTGTTCTGGTAACGTGATGTCGACCCTGTGACTGCACCAATCGATCGCCTCTACACTGCCCTCGCCGACCGCTACCTCATCGAGCGCGAGCTCGGTGTCGGCGGCATGGCGACCGTGTACCTCGCGCATGACCTCAAGCATGACCGCGATGTCGCCCTCAAGGTCCTGCGCGACGAGCTCTCCGCGTCACTCGGAAAGGAGCGTTTTCTTCGCGAGATTCAGCTGGTCGCGAAGCTCAGCCATCCGCACATCCTCCCGCTCTTCGACTCGGGTGAGGTCAACGGCGCGCTCTTCTTCGTGATGCCCAACGTGAAAGGCAAGTCGCTGCGTGATCGCCTCGACGCCGGGGGCATGCTCCCGGTGCACGAAGCGGTTCGCATTGCGCAGGAAGTCGCGAGCGCGCTCGATCACGCACACCGTCATGACGTCGTGCACCGCGACATCAAGCCCGAGAACATCATGCTGCAGGACGGTCACGCGCTCGTGGCCGATTTCGGCATCGGCAAGGCGCTCTCCGAAACGGACAACAATACGCTTACCCAGGCTGGGGCAAGCGTGGGTACGCCGGCCTACATGAGTCCGGAGCAGGCCGTCGGCGAGGCAGTGGACGGGCGCAGCGATCTCTACTCGCTCGGCTGTGTGCTGTATGAGATGCTCGCCGGCGAACCGCCTTTCACGGGACCTACGGTGCAGGCCGTGATTGCCAAGCGATTCGTGCAGGTGCCCGCCGACATCTGCGCCTTGCGGGAAGGCGTCCCGCGGCCGATCGCACGCGCGCTCCAGCGCGCGCTGCAGCGGACGCCGATGGACCGACCGGGTACAGCAGCGGAGTTCCTCGCGGCGCTCCGTGAGGTGGAATCACCGGGTGCGAAGCCGGCGAGTGCCCCACCCGCGCAGTCCATCGCCGTACTGCCGTTCGAGAACCTGAGCGCCGACCGCGAGAACGAATTCTTCGGTGATGGCATCGCCGAGGATATCATCGGCGCGCTGACGCGCGTCGCGGGACTTCACGTGGCAGCGAAGACATCGGCGTTTTCGTTCAAGGGGAAGCACGATGCACTCGCCACGATCGGCGATACGCTGCACGTCGCAACCGTCCTGCAGGGGAGCGTGCGCCGCGCGGGGAACCGTGTCCGCATCTCGGTGCAGCTCGTCTCTGTCACCGACGGCTATCACCTCTGGTCAGAACGCTACGACCGTGAGCTCATTGATGTCTTCGTCGTGCAGGACGAAATCGCAGGCGCGATTGCCTCTCGGCTCGAACTCACGCTGCGCCCGCCCGCTGTTGCCACGGAGCAGGCCTCACCCGCGCAAGTGCAGGCGTACGATCTGATCACCGAAGGTCGCTCGTATCTTGCGAAGCGCGGCGGCGCGGTGATTCACGCCCGAGCGGCCTTCGAGCGCGCCATCGCGATCGACCCAGACAACGCGCTCGCCTACGCGCTGCTGGGTGATGCGATGCGCGTGAACGCCCAGTACGGGTTCATCTCCGCCGACGAAGGGCTGCGACTGGGAAAAGCCGCGCTCGAACGTGCCCTCGAGCTTGACCCTGGCTGCGCCGAGGCGATCGGTACTCTGGGTATGCTGAGCCTCAACTTCGATGCGCAACCCAGGCTCGCGATCCCACTGCTCGAGCGGTCGCTCGCGCTCGATCCGCGGCAAAGCGAACTGCGTGCGCTCTACGCGCATTGGGGTCTGATCAACACGCTGCGGGACGATGCTCGGGGCCTTGCGGAACTCGCCCGCGCGGTGCGCGACGACCCGTTGAGCAGCTTCGTCGCCGTGGTGCACGGCGTCGGCTTGTGCGTCACCGGGCGATATGACGAGGCGAAGGCAGAGGTGCGGCGCGGGATCGCGCTCGACGCGCAGTCGTTTGCGGGCTATGCGATGGGCACGTTCATCTTTGCCTGGGCCAATGATCCCGACGGCGCATTCGAGATCGCCGAGCGCGGGATGCAGCTCTTTGGGCGTCACCCGTGGCTGTTGCAGGAATTGCCGGGCATGTATCTGCTGCGCGGGGATCGCCGTCGCGCCGAGGCGATCTACGATGAGTTGAAGGCTCGAGCGATCACGAGCAACGTGCCACACTACTCGCTGGCGGTCGCCGCGCTGCGTCTGGGGTATATCGACGAAGGGCTGCGGGAAGCACAACTGTCGGCGAAGCTGCGGGATGCGATCGGCCCCATTTGGGCGCGCACGCCCGGCTTCGAGTCGCTGCGAGATCATCCGGGGTTCCAGCAAGTGCTTCAGAATCTGGGGATGGTATGATCGAGCTCCTGCAAGCCGCTCATCACCGCAGCTACCGCAACGAGCGAGAGCTCGGCGGACTGCGAAGGACTTCCCCACCCACCTTGACGGCACTCAAAACTGCCTCCAATTTGGAGGAAAACGGAGACTTCATGGCTATTCTCAACATCAAGAACCTTCCCGACGGCCTCTACGAGCGTCTCAAGGCGCGCGCCAAGCAACAGCATCGCTCGGTGGCTCAGGAGGTCACGCACATCCTCGACCAGGTACTTGGAGGCGCTGAGCCCCTTTCGATTCTCGACCTGCGAGGGCTTGGGAAGTCAGCGTGGTCAGGCGTGGACGGGGCAGCACACGTGGAAGCCGAACGCCGCGCGTGGGACTGACAGAGTCTGTTGGTGACGGCCCCGTGGCCGTCGACACGGCGCTGTTCATTTATTTCATCGAGGAGCATCCGCAATTCGTCGAGTCCGTTCGAGCGCTGTTTGCGCGAGCGGACACGGGTGAGATCGAGATCGTGACGTCGGCGTTGACGCTGCTCGAGGTGCTGGTGGTGCCCTTGCGCACGGGCGACCAACGGTTGGCCGCTCAGTACGATGCGTTGCTCACCCGGTCGCGCGGCGTGCGCGTCGTGGACGTCTCGCGCGATCAGCTGCGGACCGCTGCGCGACTGCGCGCGCAGCATGGCGCCCTTCGCACGCCCGATGCGCTTCAGCTTGCGGCCGCCATCAGCACGGGGTGCGGGTCGTTCGTCACCAACGATCGGCGGATGCCAGCGCCGGATGGCCTGCGCGTGCTGCAGCTTTCGGAGTTCGCATGAACATGCCGGAGAGGCGCCCGTTCCCGTCGCTCAAGACGACGCATGTAGTGACCGTTGATGACATGATGCACGAAGGACGCGTGGGTGAGACGTCAGAGCGGTTGCGAGTGGCGTTGGCCGATCGCTGCACCGTCACGCGCGAACTCGGCGCCGGCGGCATGGCTACCGTGCCGCTCGCGCGCGAAACCGGCCGCAGTACGACATGACGGCAAACGGACAGCGGTTTCTGATGATTCGCGAGACGTCGTCCACGTCACTGGTGTACGTGGAGAACTCGCACGCGGAACTGCTGGCCAAGTCTCGGCAGCAGTCCTACTCGCCGGCGCCGTACGCGCGAATGTAGTCCACTTCCAAACGGAACGGCCCGTCCTTGCCATCCGCCATGTAGAGCCCCACGCCCTGGATGCCCGCGAGGTCAATCGGCGGGGCCTTCACTGCCTGCCCGAAGATGGTGCTCCGAAGTGTGTTGAACGGTATGCGGATCAGCGTCCACTCCGTCGTCGACGGGAACGGGGCCCGACGGGACACGCTTCGCCCGGAGGTCCGCAGGCCATCGTCGACTTCGACTTCGAACCGGCGACCACTTCCGCGGACCCGGAGCTCGAGCCCGACGTGGCCCGTGAGGTCGACAACACGTCGAGCCCGCACCGAGGTGAAGCCACCACCCTGCGTCACGAGCGTGCCGGTGAAGCGGAGGGTGCCATCGGCAACCGTCACGTAGCCCGCGGACCGACCACCCATCACGCCGTCGTTGACGACGTTCCATGATGCTTCGTCGGCGCTGGCGAAGTCGAAGAGCGTTATCGGCATTGGCACGTTTGGTGGGATCGGCGTGGACCACCCGCCCACGGCGAGCACGAGGAGCAGGACGCGCACGTCCCGCCGCGCTGTGCGTGGCAGGCGCCACGTTATCGGGCGAAGAGGCATCATGTCTGATTTGGTCACAAGTATGCTCGCGTGGGAACTACAGAGCGTACCGTGGCCGCGCTGACTGGGTTCCGAGCCGACCATTGGAACCAAGCACTCTCTGCGGCCGCGTCATCCAGAGTGGCCCCGCCTCCTACACCCCAATGTTACATTTTCCGCGTCTCTTTCCCACGGGAATCGTCTATCATCCGTTCTCGACACCCAGACGCACCGCGACCCGAGTCTGCGCTCTTTCGTCGAGAGGACGTGGGACGCAGTGATTTCAGCCGCAGCGAGGAACTCCGCGCGACGTTGCAGTCACGTCTCCGGCTCATCTCGTTCATCTTTGCAGCGTGCCACGGCTCAATAGCGTTCTCGGACCTTTCGTCGAATGCCTCGCTACCGAGCCCCACTGAGGCGCACTTCGCGTTCTTTTCGCTGTGGGTCAACGTGCCGCTGGCGGCTGCCTGGACCATACTTGGGGTCCTGCTTCGAGATAAGCGGCCCCGAAGACTGGGATGGCTGCGCGCGTGTGAAGCCGCGGTGTTCACATTCTCGGTTGGCCTATTCATTGCCATGCTCGAAAGTACCCTCTCGTCTCTCGTTGGGGTCTACGATTTGGCGCCCGTCGACATCACGCTTGGTCGGGCGACGTATTGGGTTTTTCTGGTGGTAGCCTACGGGACCCTGATTCCGAATACCGCGCGCCGCACGGCAGTCGCCATGGTGATCTTGCTCGCGGCATCGTTCATACCTGTGGCGTTGGGACTGGCGGACGGCACCATCCCCGCCGCGCGAGCTCCCTTGGTACTCAATGTCACGCTCACCCTCGTCGGATCGGCGGCAGTGATGGTCTGGTTCGGCTCATTCCGATACGAGACCGTCGCCCGTCGCGAAGCCGCGGCGCGTGAACTGGGCCAGTATGTACTTGGAGAACGGCTTGGCGCCGGTGGCATGGGCGAGGTCTATCACGCCGAGCACCGCATGCTGCGCCGCCCGGTAGCCGTAAAGTTGATCACGCCCGCGCAGGCCGGCTCCCCCGACGCCATCGCGCGCTTCGAGCGCGAGGCGCAAGCGACGGCTGGTCTCACGCACCCCAACACCGTGCAGATCTTCGACTACGGTCGGAGCGACGATGGGACGTTCTATTGCGTGATGGAGTATCTCCCCGGCGATACGCTCGAGGCCATCGTTGACCGCGACGGGCCGATGTCCGCTGAGCGTGCGGTGCATGTGCTCACGCAAGTGTGCGGCGCGCTCGCCGAGGCGCACGCCAAGGGGCTCGTGCATCGCGACATCAAGCCGAGCAACGTGATGATGACCGAGCGCGGTGGTATGAAGGATGTCGCCAAGCTGCTCGACTTCGGGCTCGTCGTGAGCGGTGTACCGGCGCACGGCGAGGGTCGACTCACGGAGGTCGGCATGTTCGTTGGCACGCCGGAGTTCATGAGTCCGGAGCAGTGCGCTGGAGGAGAAATCGAGGTGGGACCGGCGAGTGATCTCTACTCGCTTGGCGCGCTCGGCTACTATCTGCTCACGGGGCGATCCCCGTTCGCGGGTCGGAGTGCGACGCAGATGCTGGCGGCGCACCTCTACGAGACGCCGAAGTCGCTGCTCGAGCAGGCCGCGGTGCCGCCGGCGCTCGCGGCCGTGATCGCGCAGTGTCTCGCGAAGTCGCCGGACGATCGCTTCGCCGATGCGAGTGCGGTCGCTGCGGCGCTGGAGGCGTCGATCCGTGCGGCGTAGGTCGGAGCGCCAACGTAGGGAGTCCAGCTGGCGCATCGGCTTGCGTACATAGACTCCGTACGATGGCGACACCACTGACCTGGAGCCTCGGTGTGGTACAATAAGAATCAGTAAGTGATCGTTGAACAGCGCCTTGGGATCTTGGCAACACATTGGTAATCGCATTGACATTTTGTTACTTGGCCGCATCCTTCGGCATCCGCGAACCAGGCCAGCTGCGCACCCATCCAATCCGCGGCGCTCTATTCGAAAGCTGGATTGCATCGGGGATTGTGATGCGTGATGCTCACGGGACCACGCGGCTGACAGCAGAAACCTACACGCAAGCTATTCCTCTCTGGCGGGACCGCGCGAGGGCTCCCTATCTTAGCGCCTCGTCGAAGAACGCCGCGAGCATGAGCACGAACGGCTGCGCGGCGTCCGACAGCGACCATGCGCTACGCTCGCTCAGCAACTCGCCTGGATCGTCGCCCGCTGCGCGACCGGATGACGCGCGAGTCGAAGCTGTCGCTCGAATTCGCCCTCCAACTCACGCTCGAGGCGGCTGACGCACTCGCCTATGCGCACGCGCGTGGCGTCGTGCACCGCGACATCAAGCCGGACAACATCCTGATCGACAATGGCCACATTGCGTCCGCGATCGTCGAGCAACTCAAGGTGACGCTCACAAGCAATGCGCCGCTCACGAAGACGTCGGCAGTGAACGTGGACGCCTACAACCTGTATCTCAAGGGTCGCCACCTCTGGCTGCAGCGCGGTCAGGCGATGGTGGGCGCGCGCGACGTGTTCCAGCGGGCGATAGACATCGCGCCGGACGTCGCGCTTGCGCACGCGAGGCTGGCCGACGCGGTCACGACGCTCGGCGTGTGGGGATTCGTACCGACGGCGGAGGTACATGCCGTGGCGGCGCCCGCGGCACAGCGGGCGCTTGCGTTGAGTCCCAAACTGCCGGAGGGCGATGCGGCGCTGGCGCTCTACCAGTCGTATACGTGCGGCGACCGGCGCGACGCGGATGCGCGATTCCGACGCGTCGGCATGGCGCGGTCGGACGACGCGCGCGCGAGCTCGAGCCGGCGCGCGCGGCGGAGAACCTCGAGGTGGCGGCGGAATGGATGTCGCGCTCGCAGCGGGTACTGATGGGTGCTCGATCAGTAGTCGTCCGAGCGCTGCATGCGGCGCAGCAATCGCTCACTTCCAGCTACACCGTCATCAGCGGCACATCGTACGCGGCCATCATCGGGTCGCGCGTAGCAAGCTGCAGCCCGCGTGAGAGCGCCTGAGCGATCAGCACCCGGTCGAACGGATCGCTGTGATACCACGGGAGCTGCGCACTGTGTCTCGCGTCGCTGGCTGTCACGGGAAGCTCCAGGAATCCGGTCGCCTCCGCTGCGGCGAGCCAATCGCCGGGTAGCGTGAGCTTCCCCTTGGCGGCCTTGATCTCCAGTTCCCACGCGGAGGCCGCACTGAAGTACACGACGCGACGCGCATCGGCGATGGCCTCCCGCGCGGCCGGTGCAAGACGCGCCGGATCGTGCAAGGCCCAGAGCAGCGTGTGCGAATCGAGCAGCAGATTCACGACTCGTCGGACTTGGGGACCGGATCAGGCGTGGTCTCGGCAACGCGCCGAGTCGGCGCCGGCTCAATAGCGGCGCCATAAAACAGCGTCTCGATCCCGGCGTCCGGCTCCCAGCAGTCGTCGGTCTCCTCGACTTGTCCAGCCAGCGCGCCCAATTGCCGCGGACCGGCGGGAGCGAGGTATAACACGAGACGCACCAAGGGCGTACCCGCCTTGGAGATCACGACTTCCTCTCCCTCCACGACGTCCGCGATGAGTCGGGACAGCTGGGTTTTTGCCGCATGAATGTTGACGATCTTCATGCAACTAAGTTTAGTCTAGTTTAATAGGCCGTCAAGCTGCGCGCTGAGCGAGAAAGGATACTTGACGGCAACCGCGGACGCCTCAATTTTGGAGGAAAAAGGAGACTGGTATGGCAATTCTCAACATCAAGAACCTTCCCGACGGTCTTATACGAGCGTCTGAAGGCGCGCGCCGAGCAGCAGCATCGTTCGGTGGCCCAGGAGGTTACGCACATTCTCGATCAAGTGCTCGGCGGCGCTGAGCCGCTGTCTATCCTCGATCTGCAGGGTCTCGGGAAGTCGGTGTGGTCCGGTGTGGACGCGGCGGCGCATGTGGACGCTGAGCGCCGCGCGTGGGACTGACGGAGGCGGTTGGTAAGGGCCTCGTGGCCGTGGACACTGCCCTGTTCATTTACCTCATCGAGGAACACCCGCGCTTTCTCGCCCCCGTGCGCGCGTTGTTCACGAAGGCGGACACGGGAGAGATCGAGATCGTGACGTCCGCGTTGACCCTGCTCGAGGTGCTGGTAGTGCCCTTGCGTACGAACGACCAACGATTAGCCGCGCGACTGCGCGCGCAGCATGGCGCCCTTCGCACCCCCGATGCCCTGCAGCTCGCCGCTGCGATCAGCACGGGGTGCGAGTCGTTCGTGACCAACGAACGGCGGATGCCGGCGCCCGATGGTCTGCGCGTGCTGCAGCTTTCGGAGTTCGCATGAGCGCGCCGGACACGCTAGAGCGGCTGCGCGCCGCGTTGGCCAGCAGCTACCGCATCGAACGCGAACTTGGGCAGGGCGGCATGGCCACCGTGTACCTCGCGCACGACCTCAAGCACGAGCGCGATGTCGCGATCAAGGTGCTGCATCCCGACTTGGGCGCGGCACTCGGTGGCGAGCGGTTCCTGAGCGAAATCCGCACCACCGCACGCCTGCAGCATCCGCACATCCTGCCGCTGCTCGACAGCGGTGAGGCCGACGGCCTGCTGTACTACGTGATGCCACTCGTGACCGGTGAAACGTTGCGCGCGCGATTGGAGCGCGAACGTCAACTGCCCATCGCCGACGCCGTGCGGATCGCGCGCGAAGTGGCGAGCGCGCTCGACTACGCGCACCGGCAGAACGTGATTCATCGCGACATCAAGCCTGAGAACATCCTGCTGCATGACGGCAGCGCGATAGTCGCCGATTTCGGCATCGCATTGGCCGTGCAAAGCGCGGGTGGCCAGCGTATGACGCAAACGGGCCTGAGTCTCGGCACGCCGCAGTACATGAGCCCCGAGCAGGCCATGGGGGAACGTACCATCGATGCGCGCAGCGATGTGTACGCACTCGGCGCGGTGCTGTACGAAATGCTCACCGGCGACGCCCCCTTCACCGGCAGTTCCGTACAGGTGATCGTCGCGAAGGTGCTCAACAGCGAGCCCGAACGGCTCACGATGTTGCGCAAGACCATCTCACCGCACATCGAGCAGGCCGTGCTCACCGCCTTGGCCAAGCTGCCGGCCGATCGGTTTGCCAGCGCCGCCGAGTTTGCCACCGCGCTCTCG
>Ga0335394_10003080_pt1 | contig 18869 bp, 10 predicted proteins | sample MAT03_FD_205741 | JGI IMG/M metagenome (GOLD analysis project Ga0335394, IMG submission 205741) | Freshwater microbial communities from Lake Fryxell liftoff mats and glacier meltwater in Antarctica - MAT-03 (spades assembly) (version 2) ... | reverse complement strand
CCGAGAAGCGCCTTGAACGTTTCGAGCGCTCCTTGCCAAGTGAAGCGCGTTCGATGCCTGTAACGAAAACTGGCCTGATCGCGGCGCTCGACGACAAGATCAACGGCTGGGTCAAGAACAAGAAGTCTGCGCTCCTGGCCGAGCAAGGCGGGGTCGGCACCTTCGCCGGCAGCCAGCTGGACATCGATGTGCTGCGCTTAGAGATGAACAATGTGCGGCGTACACAAGGTGTCGAGCTGGGCATCGAGATCCGCTCCGGCGACCGCGTCACGGCCGCCGTCTCGCGCTGGGGCGACACCAAGGGCCTGGCCGCCAAGCCAGAGGTCTACAAAGGCAAGACCTACTTCGGCCTGGCGCCGAAGACCGAAGGTGTCATGGGCCTGGTCAAGGCGGCGGTCAACGCGGTGTGGGACATCCCGACCAAAGGCTTGGACGGCTGGCTGCGCAACAACTTCTACCGCGGTGACCTCGACATCTACCGCATCACGCAGAAGCTGCCCGATGGCACGCTGCGCCAGTTGGACAACGTCGAAACGCTGAAGGTCATCAACAGCCTGAACGAGCGCAAGGTGGCACTCGGCGGCGTACCCTCGTTCAACCATGGTGCACACGCGACCATGCACATGACGCAGGGTGGCTACCTGAACTATTCGACCATCGCCAAGATCGGCAGCCCCGGCGCCGTGACGCGCATCGAAGGGGGCCTTGGCGGACTGGCGCTGACCGAAATGCGCGAGGGCCAAGTGCTGCAGCGTGCGCGGCAGAGCATGGCCGGCGGCGGGCAGGAGGTTTGGTTCGGCGGCTGGCGCCAGACTGTCGGGCAGGCCCTGCCGCAGACGCAGTTCGGGCCGCGCGACGTGCTTTCGCCAGACGTGCTGCGGCAAGGTGCGGACCAGCGTATCAAGTCGTGGTGGACGCGCGAGACCCTGCCGGGTCCGGTGGACCGGGTGCCGAAAAATTCGCAGGGCAACCCTGTCTACTTGTCGAATGGGCAGATGGACCAGATAGCCGAGCGGCTGCACAGCGGCTCCCCCGTCCATTACGACGAGCCGACGCTGCGCACTCCGCTTGGCGATGTGGACATGATGCTCGGCCTTCGCGGGAAGACGTTCGCGCCGGATCAGGTGCCAATGGCGCATTCCGCGGCGCTTGCCTATGAGCAAATCGCACAGCACCAATTGGCCCGCGGTCGTTTTCCCGATGCCAATGGACTGATGGGCTTGTACCTGTATCGCTTGGGTGGCGGCCAGGTACCTGGCCCGGTGGCAGGGGCGCCGATCTCCTTGGTGCAGATCGCCTCTGCCCCGTCGACCCGGCCCGCTCCCATCCCGTTGACCCAAGTCATGGCGCCGGGCCCCGGGGCGCCGCTGCAGACCTCGGTGCCGGCCACCCAGGCCTGGAAGCCGGCAACGCTGGCCGATGTCGGCAGCGCCTGGCCGACGCTCGAGCTGGTCGGTGCGCTCTGGGCCGATGTGCTCGACATTTCAGCGCCGGGCTGGGTCTCGCTGTCGATCGCCGACCTGCCCGCCGGCGAACTCGGCCGCGCCTGGATCACCCAGCTCGATGCCGAAGGACGCCCGTCCGAAGGCCGCATCGTGCTGGACTACAACGCCGACGGCCAGGGCTGGTTCGTTGACCCGACGCCGCTGGACGACTCCGAGTTCAGCGACCTGAATTCGGCCGCCGCGGGCAAGTACGACTTGTTCACCGTACTTGCACACGAGCTGGGCCACACGCTGGGCTTCCTGCGTGGACATGACGGATTCGACCGCTACGTCACCACTGCGGCCGATGGCTCGACGGTGTTCAGGGCCCCGGGCGTGAGCGTGATGCTGTCCAGCGACGGCAACCACCTCAACGACAGCAGCCACGCAGACGACCTCATGGCCGACAGCCTGGGCGTGTTCCAGCGCAAGCTGCCGTCGCAACTTGACGCGTTGATCCTGGCTGCCGCGCGCAACGGCAACCCGGGCATCGGCACCACCACCGACGTGCAAATCGGCCCGGCACGTGCCGGTGGCGACCCGTTGCCGGTGGGCATTGCCAACGGCGGCTTCGGCATAACCGACACCGCCTCCCGGACATTCGGCTGGACGGCCTCGGGCGGCGCATCGGCGGCCGGTGGCCGCGGCGTGCTGAAGGAAGACAGCGCACTGGCCTCGCGCCTGAAGCAGTCGTTCACGCTGCCGTCGCAGTCGAAGAGGCTCAGCTTCAAGATCACCGACGCGAAGTTCCTGAACAGTGGCAGCGGCCCGCAGGACGCGTTCGAGGTTGCGCTGCTCGACCCGTCGACGATGTCGGCCCTCGGTGGCGTGGTCGGCCTGTCGGGCACCGATTCGCTGCTGAACATTCAGGCCGACGGCACGGTGCTAGCAGGCTCGGCGGTCACGGTCGGCGGCCTCGTCGATGGCAAGCTGCCGACCAATCTGGCAACCCCAGTCACCGTCACCATCGACCTGTCGGCGCTGGCGGCCGGCCAGCAGGCGACGCTGTATTTCGACCTGATCGGCATCGGCAGCCTGGGCAGCACGGTGTTGATCGACGATGTCGAGTTCGACGGCAACCAGGCGCCTGGCCTGGCGGCGGTGGCGCCGGTCAGCGTCGATGAAGGCCAGACGGTCACCGTGCAGCTCGCAGCAACGGACCCCGAAGCTGATGCCATCACCTACGTGCTCGATGCCGGCCCGGCCGGGGCGATGGTCGACGCCACCGGACTCGTCAGCTGGGCGGCCGTCGATGGCGCGGCAGCGGTCGAGTTCAAGGTGCGCGCGGTCGATGCCAAGGGCGCGTCATCGTCGCAGCGCAGCTTCACCGTCAATGTCGCGAACGTCGCGCCCACGATCATGGTGTCGGCGCCCAACACCATTCGCGCCGGGCAGTCCTTCACGCTCAGTCTGGCTTCGTCCGACCCGGGCGCCGACACCATCTCGCAGTGGACCATCAACTGGGGCGACGGCACCACCTCTACGGTCGCCAGCACGACCCAGGGCGCGGCAGCGCAGGCCAGCCATACCTACGCCAGCGCCCTGCCCGGCGCGCAGATCATGGTGCAGGCCACCGACGAAGATGGCACCTGGTCGGCGCCGGCGCTCACGCGCGATGTGCTGCCGGCCGACGCGCCGGGCAACACAGCGCCAGTCGCGGTGGCCGACTCGGCTGCCACGCCGCGCGACACCGTGATCGTGCTGAACCCGCTGGCCAACGACGCCGACGCCAACGGCGATACGCTGTCGGTGGTGCTGGTCGACCAGCCCGCTAACGGCACGCTGGTTGTCAACGCCGGTGACACGCTCACCTACACACCGGCACTCGATTACTCGGGCCCGGACAGCTTCACCTACCGCGCCAGCGACGGCATTGCGCAGAGCAACCTCGTGACCTTCAGCCTGACGGTCACGCCGGTCAACCACCTGCCCAGCCTGGCCGCCGTTCCGAACGGCACGATCAACGAAGGCAGCACCTTCAGCGTGCAACTGACGGGCGCCGACGCCGAGCCTGGCGCCCTTGCCTATGTTCTCGACGCCGCCCCGGCCGGCGCCACCGTCGACGCCCTGGGCAAGATCAGCTGGGTGCCCGCCGACGGCGATGGAGTGGCCAACTTCAGCGCTCGCGTCATCGACGCCGACGGCGCCTCGTCGGCGGCCGTCAGCTTCCAGGTCAACGTTGCCAATGTGGCACCCTCGATCACCGTCACGGCACCGTCGCCCATTCGTGCCGGCCAGGCTGTCACGCTCAGTCTGGCTTCGTCCGACCCGGGCGCCGACACCATCTCGCAGTGGACCATCAACTGGGGCGACGGCACCACCTCTACGGTGGCCGGCACGACCCAGGGCGCGGCAGCGCAGGCCAGCCATACCTACGCCAGCGCCCTGCCCGGCGCGCAGATCATGGTGCAGGCCACCGACGAGGACGGCACCTGGTCGGCCACCGCTATCAGCCGCGAGGTGCTGCCCCCACCACCACCACCACTACCGCCCAACCAGTCGCCCGCCCTCGCGGCCGTGCAGGGTTCTTCTGTGCCCGAAGGCACCACCGTCACCGTGCAACTGGTCGGCACCGATGACGAGCCTGGTGCCCTCACCTATGTGCTCGATGCCGCCCCGGCCGGTGCGACCGTCGATGCGAATGGCAAGGTAACCTGGTTAGCCGCCGACGGCCTGTCGGTGGGCAGCTTCAGCGCCCGCGCCGTCGACGCCCAGGGCGCCGCGTCGGCGGCGGTGAACTTCGCGGTCAGCGTCACCAACGTCGCGCCGATACTCAATGTCACTGCGCCCGAGAAGGCTGTGGTCGGCGAGCCGTTCACGCTGTCACTGAAAGCGACCGACCCGGGCGCCGACACGGTGCAGAACTGGCTTATCCAATGGGGTGACGGCACGCAGTCCACCGTGGCCGGCGCTGCCTCGGGAGTCGCCACCATCGCCAGCCACACCTACACCCTGGCACTGGCGAATGCAGCCATCGTGGTGCGTGCGGTCGACGACGACGGCACTTGGACCGCGCCCACGCTCACCCGTGCCGTCACTGCCGCCCCTGCGCCCGCACAGCGTCCGCGTGGTGACGACCGCGACGACGATGGCCGCGACAAGGAACGTGAGCGCGATCGCAGGGAGTCCGACAGCCGCCCGCGGCGCAGCCCCGAGCGCGAGCGGGAGAGTGACCGGGAGAGCGATGCAAGCCTGGGCGTGCGCGTGGTCGACCAATCGGTGCACCGTGGCTCGCGTGCGCTGGCGGTGGTGGTAGCTGAAGGGCAGGCCAATCCGCCGCAGGTAGGCGCCGGTGCAGGCGCTGTCCTTAGCGCCGATGCAATGCAGTCCCTGCTCGAAACCAACCCGACCGGCGCCGGCGTACCCACCAACGCGGTGCTGCAAATCAGCACGATCGTCGCCACCGACCGCGGCATTCGGGTGCGATTCAACCAGGCGATCTCGGCCGCGGCGCTGGCTGCTGCCGGGGATGCGCTGATCGTCATGCGCGGCGACCAGATTGTTACCGGCACAGTAGTCGTCGACCCCGATGGCGAGGGCATGCGCTTCGATGCTGCCTCAGGCGAGATGCCTGCAGGCGAGTACCAGGTGACGCTGCGCACAGACAGCGGCGCCTTCGTCACCCCCGACGGCGTTCGCCTCGACGGCGACTACGACGGACAGGCCGGCGGCGACTACCGCGGTCGGTTCACCATCAGCGTCGAGGTGGAGGCAGCGGTGAGCCCAGCGCGAGCAGTGCAGACCGCGCAGGTTGGTGACCACAGCACCGGCGGTGGCACCGGTCCCCAGGCGGTGCGCGCCTTTGCCGAACGCTTCGCCGTGCTGTACGGGGGCTGGGGCGGCGTGGTTAGCCTGGCACTCGGGCCGGCGGCGCTTCGGCGGCGCAGCCACGGGGGTCGTGGCTTGCTCGACACCATCAACACCGATGACACTGATGTACCGGTAGTGCTGAGAGATCAGGTCGACGCCAGTGCACTGAAGTTCGCCGTGCAACCGATGGTGCCTGCGGCCATGGCGGCGGTGGCACGCCAGAAGTCATCGAACAACAATTGGGAAATCCGGCTATGAAACCTCGCACCATGAGAACGTACACCCTGCTGGCCGCCCTGCAGGCGGCCATCGGCTGCAGCGCCACCTGGGCGCAGGTGGCCTCGGCGGCGGCACCCACCGGCACCACCGCCCGCCTCGGGCAGATCCTCGAGATGGCGCGCGCCTCCGACGCACAGTTGGCCGCTGCGCGCGCCGCCGCCGCTGCCGGGCGCGAGAAACTGCCGCAGGCAAAAGCGGCGAACCTGCCCAACGTGAACGCCACCTTCAACCCGCGGCGCAACCGCGACGGCTCGACCGAGTACCCGGGCACACGCACCTTCAACGCCTATAGCGCGGTGATCACCGCAAACCAGGCGCTTTTTCGTCCAGCGAACTGGGCGGGCATCGAGCAGGCCGAGCTCCAGGTACTGCTCGCTGAGCAGCAGCTGCAGCTCTCGGAACAGGACCTGCTACTACGGGTGGCCCGTGGCTACTTCGATGTGCTGCAAGCTCAGGACGAACTGGCTGCGGCGGTGGCGCAGAGGGACGCGATGGTGCAGCAGCTCGCCCAGGCGAAGCGCAGTTTCGAGGTTGGCACGCTACCGATCACCGACTTCAACGAGGCCCAGGGACGCCACGACCTGGCTATCGCGCAGGAGATCGCCGGGCGTAACGAGGTGGCGTCAAAACAGCGGGTGCTGGAGCGCTACATCGCCGGCCCGCTGCCCGCGCTCGCGCGCCTGGGCGAGAACGCGAAGATCCTGGTGATCGATGCGCCGACGCAGGAGCGTCTGGTATCCGACGCGCCCAGGACGGCGCTGCAGGTCGCGGCCGCGCAGACGACGTTGGCTGTGGCTGAAAAGGAGATCAAGCGCCGCGGCGCCAGTCACTACCCTACGCTCGACTTGGTGGGCACGTTGCGCAGCGACAAGAACCTGAACTTCGGCCAGTTCGGAGGTAGCCAGACGCGCGAGTTGAGCCTCGGGGTGGAGCTGACGATTCCGATCTACCAGGGCGGCGCCGTGTCGTCACGGGTACGCGAGGCGCTGGCTGATCGCGATCGGGCGCAGCAGGAGCTCGCCAATGCCAGGCGCGAGGCAACGCTCGATGCGCAGCAGGCGCAGCTTGGGGTGCAGTCGGGCGCGGCGCTGACGCAGGCGCTCAGGCAGGCACTCGTCTCCAGCGAGACACAGCTCAGGAGCACGCAGCGTGGCCTGCAGGTGGGTGTGCGCACCCGTGTTGATGTGCTCAACGCCGAGCAGCAACTCTTCGCCACGCGCAAGGACCTCGCTGCCGCGCGCTACAAGACACTTATCTCCACACTGCAACTCAAGGCTGCTGCAGGTACCCTCGCAGACACCGACCTCCTTGTGCTCGACCCGGCGCTTGGGGATTGAAGCAGCGGGGGCTGGCCGGACTCTGCCAGACCAGTTTGGCGGGCCCGCTCGGCGGCCTTGGGGGAGCGCGGCTCACCCCTGACCCGGTGGTTCCGCTGGGCTCTTCCATCGTGCATACTCGAAACATGACTGCTGTCATAGACTCTGCATCCACCCCTGACCCGGTGGACCCGTGGCTGGCCTTGGCGCGGGCCGCTACGGCCGAACAACTGTGTCGCTCATGGCTCGAGGTGTTGTGCCGCTCGCTTGTCGATGCCGACGCTGCCCTGCTGCTGCTCGCGCAACCTGACGGCGCGTTCGTCCCGGTCGCCGCACATCCGATCGACCGCGACCTGACCCACCTGCGCGAGATTGCCACCGAGGCGTTGCGCAGCCGGGATAGCGCACTGCACCGTGACGACCTCGGCCGTGTGCAGGTGGCTTACCCGCTGATGTCCGGCGATACGCTGCAGGGAGCCGTGGTGCTCGAGCTCGGTCGTGTTACCGAAGCAGCGGTCGAGCAGACGCTCAAGCTCATCAACTGGGGCGCCGGCTGGCTGGTCGGCCTGCTGCACCAGCGCGACCTGGCCGAGCAACGTCTGCGCGTGCGCCAGGGTGGTTTCCTGCTTGACAGCCTGCTCGGCCTGCTGGCTGAACATTCGCCGCGCGAGGCGGCGCTGGCGCTGGTGAACCGCCTAGGCCACGAGTTCGGTAGCCCGCAGGTGCACTTGGCCCTGGCCCACGGCAAGACGCTCAAGCTGCTCGCACTCAGCCATGCCGCGTGGTTTGATGAGAAGACCGCCTTGTTGCGCCTGGCGCTGCAGGCCATGCACGAGTCGATGGACCAGCGCCGGCGCATCATCTGCCCTTCACCCGACGGCGGCGTGATTGCGGTGACCGTCGCCCATCGCCGTTACGCCAATGAGTCCGGTGCGGGCACGCTCATTAGCCTGCCGCTGCTTCACGATGGCCAAATCGCGGGTGTTCTGATGCTTGAGCGATCTACGCCGTTCACGTCGGCCGACGTCGGCTTTCTCGAGAGTATTGCGCTGGGTCTGGCTCCAGCGTTGGCGCTGCAGCGCGAGGCGCATCAGGGCGCGTCGGCCCGTGCCTTGCGCACCGCTCACCGTAGTCTGGCGCTGGTGCTCGGGCCTCGCTACCCGGCAGTCAAGCTCGGGGTGGGTGTAGCAGCGCTTGCCCTGTTGCTGCTGGGCGTCATTCCAGCTCCATTCCGGATCTCGTCGCAAGCCCTTATCGAAGGCTCGGTACAGCGGGCCGCCGTGGCGCCTTTCGAGGGTTATCTGCGTGAAGCGCCGGCGCGTGCCGGGGACGTGGTCAAGACGGGCCAGTTGCTCGCCATGCTCGATGACCGCGACCTCAAACTCGAGAAGGTCCGCTGGGAATCCGAGATGGAGGTGTCGCTGCGCAAGGAGCGCGAAGCCATGGCCGCAGGCAATGCCGTGGATCAGCGTCTCGCTGCGGCACAGGCGAATCAGGCGCGTGCGCAGCTCGACCTGGCCATCTCCAAGCTCGAGCGCGTGCAGATCGTCGCGCCCTTCGACGGCACGGTCGTCAAGGGCGATCTGTCGCAACAGCTTGGTTCACCGGTCGAGCAAGGCAAGGTGCTGTTCGAGCTGGCACCGCTTGACGCGTGGCGGGTGATCTTGAAGGTCGAAGAGCGCAACATAGGCCATGTGCAAGTCGGCGCGCCGGGCGAGCTTGTGCTGGCGGCGTTGCCGGGCCAGTCGTGGCCGTTTTTAATCAAGAAAATCACGCCGATTTCCGTGGCCGAGGAAGGCCGCAACCACTTCCGGGTCGAGGCCGAACTCGGTCCCGGAGCGCCGCGGCTGCGGCCGAACATGGAAGGCGTCGGCAAGGTCGACTCCGGTCGCGCCAGCCTGCTGTGGTCATGGACCCGCTCTTTCGTCGACTGGGTCCGTCTGGCGTGGTGGAAGGTGATGCCATGACGACCTCTCAGGCGCCTTGGGCTTTGGCCGCAGCAGCACGGCCATCATGAGCGCGCCGTTGCTGTCCGAGAGCTGGTACCGCATGCGCCAACTGCGGCCGCGGCTGCGTGGGCACCTGCGCATCCATCGCCACGAGTATCGCGGCGAGGTCTGGTACGTGATCGAGGACCGCATCGGCGCCAAGCACCAGCGATTCAACCTTCAGGCCTACCGCATCATCCATCTGATGGACGGCTCGCGGACGATGGACGCGTTATGGGAGTTGCTGTGCGCCGACCTCAGCGACGACACACCGACGCAGGGCGACGTGCTCAAGTTGCTGTCGACGCTGCACGCTGCCGACCTGGTGCAGGTCGACGTGACGCCGGACGTTGCCGAATTGCTGCAGCGGCGCCAGAAGCAGGTGCGCAGCAAATGGATGGCGCGGGTCGGCAACCCGCTGGGCGTTCGCATACCGCTTTACGACGCTGATGCACTGCTCACGCGCATGGTAGGCAGCGCCAGGCGCCTCATCGGGGTACAGGGCATGACTCCGTGGGTGTTGGCGTGGCTGGCGGCGGTGGTGCCAGCGCTGTTGATGGTGCCGGTGCATTGGTCTGCGTTGACCGCCCAGTCACAAGACCAGCTACTCGCCACCGACAATCTGGTCATGCTGGCGCTGCTGTTCCCGCTGGTCAAGCTGGTCCACGAGTTCGGCCACGGTCTGGTGTGCAAGGCCTTTGGCGGCGAGGTGCACGAGACCGGCGTCATGCTGCTGGTGCTCTATCCGGTGCCCTACGTTGATGCCTCGAACGCTTCGACCTTCGTCAACAAGTGGCAGCGCGCGCTCGTTGGCGCGGCAGGCATGCTGGCCGAACTCGTCATCGCGGCGGTCGCGTTCTATGTGTGGCTGCTGCTCGAGCCCGGCGCTGCGCGTGGCGTCGCCTACAACGTAGCGGTGCTGGCCAGCGTAACCACGCTGTTCTTCAACGCGAACCCGCTCCTGCGCTTCGACGGTTACTACATCCTCGTCGACCTGATCGAGTCGCCCAACCTCGGCTCGCGCGCGAACCGCTACTGGCAGTACCTGGCGGAGCGCTACGTCTTCGGCGTCAGGCGTACCGAACCGCCGCAAGCGACGCCAGGCGAGAAGCGCTGGTTTGCCTTCTACGCGCCGGTGTCATACGTCTACCGACTCATCATTTCTTTTTCGATCGCGCTTTTTGTAGCGACGCAGCTCTTTGTTGTCGGCGTGCTGATGGCCATCTGGACGCTGTTGCAAAGCGTGGCCTGGCCGCTGTTCAAGGGTGTGAAGGCGCTTGCGACCGGGCCGCAGTTCGCCGACCGAGGCGCTCGCATCCGCGTCCTCGCGGGCGTATCGGCCTTGCTGGTGGCACTGGTCCTGTTCGCCCTGCCGCTGCCTTACCATACCATGGCCACCGGCGTGATCTGGCTTCCCGAACGTGCCATCGTGCGCGCCGAGAGCGCTGGCTTTGTCCGCCAGCTGGTAGCCCAATCGGGCACGCCGATGGCCGAGGGACAACCGGTGCTCACCATGGTCGAGCCGGGCCTGGCCGCGCGCATTGCGGTGCAGGATGCGAAGGCCGAAGAACTTCGGGTGCGGATCGATGCTGCTTGGGGCCAATCTCAAGCCAAGGTGCAGCAGTTCGAACAGCAACTGGCGCGCGAGACTGCCTCGCTCGCCCGGCTCCAGGACGAGGCCCGCCACCTCACGTTGCGCACGCACGCCACCGGCATACTGCTCTTGCAGTCACCCGAAGACCTGCCAGGCCGTTACCTGAAGCAGGGCGACGTTGTCGGCTACCTGCACACACGCGACGCGGCGCTGGTTCGGCTGGTGTTGTCGCAAAGCGAAGTCGACCAGGTGCGGCAGAACACCCGGTCGATCGAAATCCGGTCGGTGCAGGACACCTCGATGCGCTGGAGAGCCAGACTGGCCCGTAGCGCGCCGGCGGCGGTGAGACAGCTCCCGAGCCCGGTACTCGGTGCGAAGGGCGGCGGTCCGATAGCCACAGACCCGCGCGACGACAAGGGCCTGGCCACGCTGGAATCCGTGTTCGAGTTCGAACTGATCCTGCCGCCGAATGCAGCGCAAGACTTCCTCGGCAGCCGGGTGCATGTCCGCTTCGAGCACGATCCCGAGCCGATCAGCTTACGGATCGGCCGCTCGCTGAGACGGTTGTTCCTGTCGCAGTTCAACGCGTGAAGTGCGAGATGTCCGGCCTCTTTCCATCGCCGCCAGTCCGACTCGCACGCACCGCTTTTCCGGAACGTGAGGACAAGGCGACCCACCTGGCCGACCAGTGGGCGCTCGGCATGCTGGCGCGGGTTAGGCGAGCGATCTCAAGTAAACCGATACGCGAGGTTGCGCGCATCGATCAACTCATGCAAGACTCGGCCGCCGAGCTGTCCGCGCTGAGCGACAGCAAACTGATCGAACGCCTGCGACAAGACGCGCCACGCGCGATATTGCGTGGACAGCGGGCCGCACTGCAAACGGAGCTGCTGCTGGTGGCCGAGGCCGCTTACCGGTCACTGGGAATGCGCCCTTACCCAGCGCAGTTGGTTGGCGCTGCAACGCTCGTACGCGGACACCTGGCGGAGATGCAAACTGGCGAAGGCAAGACGCTGACTGCCGCCGTGGCGGCCTGTCTTGTGGCCTGTGCAGGGGTGCCGGTTCACGTGGTCACCGTCAACGACTATCTGGCCGAGCGTGACGCCGAGAGTGGGCGGCCCCTGTTCGCCTTCGCTGGCCTGAGCGTCGGCGTTGTCGTACACGGTCGCAGCCCTGAGGACAAGCGCGCCGCCTACGCCTGCGACATCGCCTACTGCACCGGCAAGGAGATCGTATTTGACTACCTGCGCGATCGCGTTGCCGCCGGTGGCCGGGCGAGCGTGGCGCAGCTGCAGGAGCGCCATCTCTTCGGCGCGATGTCGGCGCCGCCAGTGTTACGCGGGCTGCACTTCGCGATCGTCGACGAGGCCGACAGCATCCTTATCGACGAGGCGCGCACGCCGCTGATCCTGGCCGAGAAGGCAGGCCCCATCGACGACGCCGAGGAACTGCCGCGCGCGCTGGAGCTGGCGTCGAAGCTGGTGCGCGATGAAGACTACGTGCTCGACGATGCACGGCGCGACGTGCGCCTGACCCGCGCCGGTCGCGAGCGTGTAGCGGCCCTCGCCACCGGCCTCTCAGGCCCCTGGCGAGCCCTGCACGCCCGCGAGAATCTCCTCACCCAGGCGCTGCGGGCGCAGCACCTGTTCCTGCGCGACCGGCACTACCTGATAGACGCCGAGGGCGCGGTTCAGATCATCGACGAGTACACCGGCCGGGTGCTGCCGGGACGCACCTGGGAGCAGGGTCTGCATCAGATGATCGAGTGCAAAGAGGGTGTCACCTTGTCCGAGCGCACGCGGACGCTGGCGCGCATCACCTACCAGCGCTTCTTCGCGCGTTATCTTGGCCTGTCGGGGATGACTGGCACGGCGCGTGAGGTAGCACCTGAACTGTCGGTGGTCTACCGGCTTGACACCGTCACCATTCCCACCCACCGGCCCAGCGCGCGCCGTCGCCTGCCTGACGAGGTGTGCGCGAACACCGAAGAAAAGTGGCGCGCGGTCGCTGCCGAAGTGCAGCGGCGACACGCGCGCGGACAACCTGTGCTCATTGGCACGCGCTCGGTCGAGGCCTCCGAAGCGCTGAGCGCACGCCTGAGCGCGCGGGGCGTGGCGCACCACGTGATCAACGCCCGACAGGACGTTACCGAAGCCGGCATCGTTGCGCGCGCTGGCGAGCGCGGCGCCGTGACCGTGGCAACCAACATGGCCGGGCGCGGTACCGATATCTCGCTTGGCGACGGGGTCGAAGCACTCGGCGGGCTGGCGGTCATCCTCACCGAATACCATGAGTCGCCGCGCATCGACCGCCAGTTGCTTGGCCGATGCGCGCGCCAGGGGCAGCCCGGCGAGTGCGCAGCGGTGATCGCTATGGATGACGACTTGTTCGAGCAGCATGGCGGCCTGTGGCACACGCTGGCGATACGAATCGCCCCCATGCACCGCGGGCTGATGTCGACACTGCTCGCGCGCAGCCGCCGTGCAGCGCAACAGCGCGCCGAACGGATGCACGCACGCACCCGCCGCGATGCCCTGAAGCAGGACCGACAGACCGAACAATCGATGGGTTTCTCAGGCGACCCAGTCTGAAACCTGAACTCTAAGCCTTGATGCACCAACGATGACTACGCTAACCATAAACTGCTCCCCAAGGATCTTGGCCGCCCTACCCCTGCTCTGCATCGCCATAAGCTGGACGCCGGTATGCGCTGCGCCGACCGTCAGCTACAGCTGCCTGATCGAGCCACTGCAGCGTGTCGAGTTGCGCAGCTCCGTCGAGGGCCGCATCGACAGCATTGGCGTAGACCGCGGCGCCGATGTGCGCAAGGGCCAGGTGCTCGTCGAAATCGAAAGCGGAGCCGACCGCGTGGCGCTTGAGGCTGCCCGCTACCGCGCAGTGATGGAAGGCCAGGTCAAGACCGCGGAGAGCCGGCGCGATGCCGCGAAAACGAAGCTCAACCGTCGCGACGACCTGGTGCAGGAGAAGTTTATCGCCGCTCAGGACCGCGACGACACGGCCGCCGAACTGGCGCTCGCCGAGGCGAGCCTGGTCGAGGCCAAGGACAACCGGCGCCTCGCCGAACTGGAGCATCGACGCTTGCAGGAACTCATCGAACAACGCCGCATCCGAAGCCCGATCAACGGGGTCGTGATCGACCGGCTTCAGCAGGTGGGCGAGATCGCGCAAACGGGCGAAAGCGCACGCGCGATCCTGAAGCTCGCGCAGATCAATCCCCTGCGTGTCGAAGTCGTACTGCCGGTCGCGCTGTTCGGCAAGTTGCGCGCTGGCACAACGGCCAAAATTGTCACTGAGTCGCCGCTTGCCGGCAGCTACACGGCCACCGTTTCGGTGGTCGACAAAGTCGTCGATTCGGCCAGCGGTACCTTCCGTGTACGGCTCGATCTGCCCAACCCCAAAGGAGACATCCCGGCCGGGGTGAAATGCGCAGTGCAGCTCTAGCGACGGCAAACTTCCTGCCGATCACTTCCTCGTCCGTATCCTTCGCCGCGTTGTTCCCACCCCCACAGGAGGCCTCATGTCCAAACTGATGTTCTACGAGCGCCCGATCGCCCTCAACCGCGAGCGCCACGCCAACCTGAAGCTCGCGCTGACCTCCGATCACTATCGCTTCGCCGCACGGACCAACGCTGTGCCGATCATGAGCACCGAGTTCGCCGAGGCGGCACGCGACTACCCGATCGTGTTCGTCGGCGAAGAAGGCAAGACCTTCAACGTCGCCGCCCTGGTGGGCATCCGTGACCAGGAGAACCTGATGGTCGAGAGCGACGGCCAGTGGGCCAAGGGCTTCTACGTGCCGGCCTTCGCGCGCCGCTACCCCTTCGTGCTGGCCGCAACCGGCCACAATGACAACCTGACCGTGTGCGTCGACGAGATCTACCCCGGACTGGGCGTCGATCATGGCGAGCCGCTGTTCCAGCCCGACGGCAAAGAGACGCCCTACCTGCAGCGCGTGCTCGAGTTCCTGCAGGCCTTCCACCAGGACGCGCGGCGCACGCTGGACTTCGCCACGCGGATGGCGCGGCTTGGCCTGCTGGTGCCCAAGGTGATCAACGTCGAGCGCCCCGGCGAGCCTGTGCAGAAGCTGCGCGGTCTGTGGATCGTCGATGCGGCCAAGCTGCGCGGCATCGACGATGCGCGCGTCGTCGAATTGTTCCGCGACGGCTACTTGTCCTGGATCGAGGCACACCTCCTCTCGCTTGGCAACTTCACCCGGCTGCTTTCGAGGATGGAGAGTGGCCATGCCCGCGCTTCCCCGTTGCCATAGTGCACCAGGGGTCATGCATGGGTCGACTTCCGCGCTGGGGGAGAGTCGCAGCCTGTAAAGTGCTTTCCATTTGGGGCATAGTCGTGCCCGGTACTGACGGATCTCGCCCGCTGCCTCGAACCCAGGCCTAACTAGCATGGCTTTTGATACCCGCAGGATTCCTCCGCGCAAGCCGCGCTGGGCGGCTCGTGGGCTGCTGCTCTGGGCGTTATGGTGGCTGCCCTGTGCGGCCTTGGACCATGGCCGCTTGCTCGACGCGGCGGCCAGATTCAATCCGCGCACCGTTGTAGAGGCGCAGGCCTTGCTGCAGGCGATTGAGCGCGCGGCCACTGTGGACGAGATCCAGCGCCTGACGGTCTTGAATGTTTTTTGGAACCGGCGGATCGAGTTTCGCGACGACATCGAGGTCTGGGGCCGGGCCGACTATTGGGCCAGCCCGCTGGAGGCATTGGACAAAGGCCGCGGTGACTGCGAGGACTACGCGATTGCCAAGTACCTCAGCCTGCAGGCGGCTGGCACGCCGGTGGCCAAGATGCGCATGGTCTATGTGCGTGCCATGATGGGCGGGCGCTCGCTCGCGCACATGGTGCTGGCCTACTATGCCGAAGTGGGCGCGGAGCCCCTGATTCTGGACAATCTCGTCGCCGACGTTCGGCCAGCCTCGCAGCGACCCGACCTGCAACCTGTCTTCAGCTTCAATGGTGAGGGCCTGTGGCAGGGAGTGGGCGCCAGCTCGGCCGGCGATCCATTGGTGCGCTTGTCGCAGTGGCGGGAGTTGCTTGCCAAGGTCCGTGCGGAGGGGTTCTAAAGATGTTTCTGATGATGATGATGATGATGAAAACAATCGCTGGGGCAATGCCATGTCCTTGATGCGTCAAGTCTGGGTGCTGGTATTGGGTGTGGCGCTGCTGGCCCTGGTCGGCAGCACCGCTGTGTCTACCCTGTCGACACGTCAGCTGCTGCAAACCCAGCTGCAGATCAAGAACAGCGACAACGCAGCTGCGCTGGCGCTGGCCTTGTCGCAGCAGCGCGGCGACGCCGAGCTCATGGGGCTGCTGATCTCCGCGCAGTTCGACACCGGCTACTACCAAAGCTTGGTCTGGCGCCAGGCCGACGGCAGGCCCGCGTTCGAGCGTCGCGTCGGACCCGACACTGATCGGTCCGGCGCGGCGCCAGCCTGGTTTGTTGCCCTGCTACCCATCGCCGCGCAGCCTGGCGTGGCCAAGGTCTCGAACGGCTGGAATGCAATCGGTTCGGTCGAGGTGCTGAGCCAATCGGCCTACGCCCATGACGAGCTCTGGCGCAGTCTGAACCGAATGCTGCTGTTGCTGGGCGCGCTTGGTCTGCTGGCCTGCCTGGGGGCCTACCTGGCGCTGCACCGCATCCGGCGCCCGCTGGACAACGTGGTGGCGCAGGCGCGCGCGGTCGTCGCGGGAAACTTTCGGATCATCGAAGAACCCCACATACCCGAGCTGAAGGGCTTGACTCAGGCGATGAACACGATGGTGTTGCGGGTCAAGAGCATGTTCGAGGCGCAGGCCGATCAGCTACAGGTGCTGCGCGTGCAAGCGCATTGCGACCCTTTGACCGGCATGAGCTCTCGCAAGCATTTTATGGCCGAGCTGGGCTCGGCGCTGAGCCGCGACGAAGGCCCGCTGCAAGCCGGTCTGGTGCTGGTGCGACTGCGCGACTTGGCCGAGCTCAACCTGCGCCTCGGCCGGCCGGTGGTGGACCAGGTCTTGCAAGCGATAGCCAACGCGGTGCTCGTCTATCCCGAGCGAGTGCGCGGTTGCCTGGCGGGCAGGCTGAACGGCGCCGACTTTGCGCTCTGGTTGCCAGCGCCCGATGTGGCGGCCGATACGGCGCAGGCGCTGGCCGATGTCTTGCAGGCCAGCCTGCCGGCTTTCGGCGGCGGCCTCCAGGTAGCGCTGGGCACGGTTGATCTCCCGCGTGAAGCGGCCGTCGGCGTGTGGTTCGGCGAGGCCGATTCGGCGCTGGCGCGAGCCGAGAATCAGTTCGGCTTTGTGGTCGAGGCCATCCATGCAGGTGCACCGCCGCAGCAGGAACGCAGCCAAGGTGAGCGGGCCTGGCGAGCGCAGATCAGCGCGGCCTTGCAGGCCCGGCGCGGCCGGCTCGTGCAGTACCCGGTGCTGGACCGCGAGGGACGTCTTTTGCATCTGGAATGTCCGCTGCAATTGCAGCTTGAGGAGGGCGGAGAATTCGAGCCAGCCACGCGCTGGCTGCCTATGGCGGTGCGCAGCCGGCTGACGGCGGATGTTGACTTGCTGGCGGTCACGCTGGCCCTGGAGGCGATCGCCAAGGATGGCCAACAGCGCTACGTCAATATCGCGCCTGCGTCATTGCTGGACGGCAGCTTTGTGGCGCGATTGCGTGAGCAGATCCTCCACGCGCCGCGGGCCGTTCGTAAGCTCGGCCTGGAACTGGCCGAGAGCGCGGCGATCCATCACTTTGATCTGTTGTTCGAGATGGGCAGGCAGTTGCGCCCACTGGGCGTCAAGCTGGGGCTTGAGCATGCCGGCGCCGGCCTGGTGAAAGTTGATCGCCTCTATCAAGCCGGGCTGGACTACGTGAAGCTCGATGCCTCGGTGGTAACTGGCGTGTCCGGCGACGCAGCCCGCGCCACCTTTGTTCGTGGCATGTTGGTGATACTGCGCAGCCTGGCGCTGAAGGTCTATGCCGAAGGCCTGCGCGACGCGCTGGACGTGCAGGCACTGTGGGACTGCGATTTGGACGGCGTGACTGGGCCGTGGGCCTCGGCACGGCAGGGCCAGGACTGAGAATAGGCGCAGACTTTCCGCATGGCAAGAGTAAAAGCTGGCGATGCGGCGCCAGTGGTATTGGCCCGCATGCCTGCTAGTGGTCGGCATCGTTGGCGGCACTGTGTCAGCCGCGCAAGCCGCCGAGCCCTTGCGTAACTTCAACCTGCTGCCGATGCAGCGCGGCACCCTACCGGAAGTGCGTGTGCCCAGCATCGATGCCCTGGTCGACCAGGTCAAATCGGTCGAGCTGGCTAACGCAGTTCGCACCCACCGGCGCACGGGTGATCGGCGCCTCAGCAGCAAGGCCCGCACGGCGGTGGGGAACCCGTCTGGGCAGGCTACATCATCCGCGAGGGTCAGCGATGATCCGAAATTCCTCAGTTACCCGATAGCCGGAATGAGCGGTTGCGATAAGTTTGACTGCATCAGCGTCGGCTGAGCGTAATTCTTTGGCTTGGTAGAGATGATTTTTTCCACGATATAGCGCACCAGCGCCATCCACCGCTCAGGTTTGGCCAACTGTGGTGCAGTTGCAATAATAGTGTCCAAACCCTTGCGGACATTGGCCACCATGGACTTGATCAAATCACCCGATGCATGAGTCAAGGTCAGTAAAAGTCTGGATTGACCCGCTTGTTCAGTCAATCGCACCACCCCAGCGAGCAGCAAAGGCCGCGAGGTGATGGACTCGAGCCGCGTGGCCGGATGCGCCAGACGCACGTACCAGCTCCACTAGTTGTAAATCAAGGCCACGGCTCGGGCACAAAGATTACAGCGCTCCAGGTCTTGTGACCTTGCCCCTGTTTTCCGGACTCCATAAACTGCCCACTACGCGGATTTCCTGTCTTGCTGCTGGTCCGCGATCCAGCGTTGCTCGAACGTCATGGGACTGACGTAGTCCAACGTCGAGTGCAATCTTCTGTGATTGTAGAAAGTGAGCCAGTCGATTACCTCGTCCATGGCCTCTCTCCTGGTGGCAAACCGCCTGCCGTACAGTCGGCCAACTTTCAGGCGACCCCACAGACTCTCCGTCGGTGCATTGTCCCAGCAGTCGCCCTTGCGGCTCATGGAGGAGCGCATACCGTAGCCCTTGAGCGTGTCTTGGAAGACCTCGCTGCAATACTGACTACCCCGGTCCGAATGAAAGATCAGACCAGGCTCAGGAGAGCGTCTAAACCACGCCATACGCAGCGCGTCGGTCACCGCGCTTGCCTGCATGTGGTCCGTCATGCTCCAGCCCACCGCGAGGCGGCTGAACAGGTCGACCACTGCCGTCAGGTACAGCCACCCTTCGTCGGTTGCGATGTAAGTGATGTCGCCAGTCCACACC
>Ga0335394_10003079_pt1 | contig 18869 bp, 21 predicted proteins | sample MAT03_FD_205741 | JGI IMG/M metagenome (GOLD analysis project Ga0335394, IMG submission 205741) | Freshwater microbial communities from Lake Fryxell liftoff mats and glacier meltwater in Antarctica - MAT-03 (spades assembly) (version 2) ... | reverse complement strand
GGCGAGGCGCCGAGCTGGCTGGGGTAGGGCGCAAGCCATTTTTTGACGGGATGAACAGGACAAGACAGGATGGAAAACAAGGACCGAAACAGAACAAAGTTTCGGTCCTTGTTTTCCATCCTGTCTTGTCCTGTTCATCCCGTCAAAAAATGGCTGTTATTCAAACAGCCCGGGGCCGTCGGGCCGCGGCGGCGGCGGGGTCGGCCGGCCGAGCACCGCGAACGCCCGCGGCGTCACCACCCGGCCGCGCGACGAGCGCACGATGTACTTCTCCCGCAGCAGGTACGGCTCGATCTCGTCGGTCAGCGTGTCGCCCGCCAGGTTCATCGTGGCCGCCAGCGCCTCCGCCCCCGTCGGGCCGCCGCCGAACACGTCGATGAGCGTCTCCAGGTAGCGGCGGTCGTTCTTGTCCAGCCCGTCGGCGTCCACCTCGGCCTTGTCCAGCGCCGCGTGCGCGACCGCCTCGGAGATGTCGCCGTCGTGCAGCGCCGCCGAGTAGTTCCGCGCCCAGTGCAGCCGCGCGTTCGCCACCCGCGGCGTGCCGCGGCTGCGCCGCGCGATCTCGTGCGCGGCCGCGTCGGTGATCGGCGTGTTCAGCTTCGCCGCGTTGATGCGGACGATCGTGGCCAGCTCCTCGACGGAGTAGAACTCGAGGTGCTCGTGCATGCGGAACCGGTCGCGCATGGGGCCGCTGAGCATGCCGCTGCGGGTCGTCGCGCCGATCAGCGTGAACCGCTTCAGCTGCATCGAGATGGTGCGGGCGCTCATCCCCTCGCCGAGCACGATGTCGATGCGGAAGTCTTCCATCGCGGGGTAGATGAACTCCTCGACGACGCGCGGCATGCGGTGAATTTCGTCGATGAACAGGATGCTCCCCTCCTCCAGGTTGGTGAGGAACGGGAGCATGTCGGCGGGCTTCGACAGCGCCGGGCCGCTGGTCATCTGGATGGACGTGCCGAGCTCGTTCGGCAGGACGGTGGCGAAGGTGGTTTTGCCGAGGCCGGGGGGGCCGTCGAAGATGATGTGGCCGAGCGGCTCCTTGAGCTTCTTCGCCGCGGCGACGGCGATCGCCAGCCGCTCCGCGACCTTCCGCTGGCCGATCACTTCCTTGAGCAGCTTGGGGCGCAGGGCGGCGTCGACCTTCCTGTGGCCGTCGTCGCCGCCGGGGGCGGCGCCGATCACTTTCTCGCGGGACATTAGGGGACTCGCTTTCCGGGGGTTACTTCGCCCGCTTGTACTCGGCGAGGAACTGCATGGTGCCGGCCTTCGACTCGAAGGCCGTCGGCCGGGGGCCGTCGCCCAGCTCGTAGCACACGGTCATGGCGTCGCCGTCGAGCTTGTAGATCGTCTTGATCGTCTTGCCGGCGTTCGGCCCCTCCTTGCCGAGGATGTCCATCTCCTTCGGCGTCTTGGTCGGGTCCACCTTCACGGTGCCCTTGTCGGTCTCGCCGCCGATCGTGAGCGTGTACGCGCCGTCCGGGGCGAGCACGAGCTCGACGCCCTTGAACGCCTTGGTGAAGTCCTTGCCGCCGAGCGTGGCCTTGGCGACGGCCCACTTGCCGGCGGTGGCCTTGAAGTCGTCGGCCGGCTGGGCGGACGCGACGGCGAGCGTGGCGAGCACGAACACGACGGCGGGGGCGAATCGGGTCATGGGGCACCTGGGGGTTGGGGTTACTTGGCCTTCTCGCGGCGGTACGTCAGGAGCATGTTGCGCGTGGTGCCCGGCGCCTCGAACGCGGTCGGCCGCTTGTCGGCCTTGCCGTCGCCGTCGAGGCACAGGCGGAGGGTGTCGCCCTTGAGCTCGTAGATGCCGGGGAGCGTCTTCCCCTTGAACGGCCCCTCGGCGCTGCGCACGTCGATGCGCTTCGGCGATTTTGTGGCGTCCAGGGTGAATGTTCCCTTGTCGGTGTTCGTGTCGAAGTCGAGGGTGTAGCGGTCGCCGTCGAGGATCAGCTTCATGCCGCGGAAGTCGTCAGTGTGGTCGCGGCCTTCGAGGGTGGCGGCTTCGAGAAGCCAGGTGCCGCGGACGGCGGCGCGGTCGGCGTCGGCGGGCGCGGCGGCGACCGCGAGGGCGGCGAGCGCGGCGGTCAGGACGGGGTGGGGCATGGGGAGCCTCGGCGTCGGTCGGTCACACGGGGAGGAACCGAGCGGGGTCGCGTCAGCGCCCCGTGCGATCCCATCGCTTCAAGAATTGCGACCGCACGGGGCGCTGACGCGACCCCGCTCGGGACGCGGTCCGTTACCCCTTGTTGGCGAAGATCAGGGCCAGCGCCTCCTGCACCGTGGTGAACCGCTGACCGCTCTGCATCAGCTGGTCGAGCCGCGTCCGCGCCTCCATCGGCGTCAGGCCCAGACCCATCAGCGCCTGATACGCTTCGTCCACCGCCTGCCCGTCGAACGCCACCGGCGCTGTGGGGGTGGTAACAGCCGGCTTACGTCGGCCGCTCGCCTTCTCCGCCACGGCGTCGGGCGGCGGCGCGTCGGCGGGCGTCGCGGCCATCACGAATGGTGTGATCTTCCGCTTCAGCGTCGTCACGATCAGGTCGGCCGTCGTGGCCCCGATCCCCGGCAGCGTGCTCAGCCACCGCGCGTCCTGGCGGGCGATGGCGTCGGCGATCTCCTTCACCGGCCGGGCCATCGCCTTCAGCGCCTTCTTCGCCCCGATCTTCTCCACCGTGCAGAACAGGTCGAAGAAGTCGAGTTCCGTCTCGGTCAGGAAGCCGATCCGCCGCGGCACGAACCGGTTGCCGCCGCTGTTCCCCTCCAGGTACTCGGTGACGTGGAACGTAATCTCGGTTCCGGTGCGCATCTGGATGACGCGCCGCACCGCCTCCGGGACGAGCACCTGGTACTCGAACGGGCCGATCTCCACCCGCGCCTCGTCGTCCAGCACCCGCACCAGCAGGCCGGTCATCTTCGTCATCATGGCGGGGTCTGCTTCGAATTTCGGATGTCGAGTTTATTCGGATTCATCGATCGAGTCGGGGTCGCTGCCGAGGAGCGCCTTCTGGTTCACGCCGGTGACGGTGGCGAACCGGGTGCCGCGGCCGAGGCCGCCGGACGCGAAGTAGTGGCACAGGGCGATGCCGAGGGCGTCGGCCACGTCGTGCGGCTCGGGCGGGCCGGCCAGGTTCAACTCGCGGGCCACGGCGTGCTGCATCTGCTCCTTCGAGGCGCGGCCGTGACCCGTAATCAGCTTCTTGACGCGGCCGGGGGCGTAGCTCATCACCGGGACGCCGCGCTGGGCGCCGGCGAGCAGGAACGCGCCGCGGGCGTGGGCCATGAGGACGGCGGTGCGGGGGTGGTCGTAGTGGGCGTACAGCTGCTCCACCGCCATCACCGCCGGCTTCCACTGGTCGAGGACTTCACACACGCCATCGTAAAGCGCCTTGATGCGGGCCGCCATGTCCGCAGCTTCGCGGCCGGCGGCCGACCGCACGACGCCGGCCTCGCACACCAGCGGGCCGTCGGGGGCGAGTTCGAGGACGGCGTAGCCGGTGGTTTGCAGGCCGGGGTCGATCCCGAGGACGCGGCGGGGCGGCGGGGGTGGCGGCGTCGGCGACATGGCATAATACCCCGGCGGCCGCGATGGTGGAAGGGCGAACAGTACCGGAGTTGTCGGCACCCGTCCACCCCGGTCCGCAGCCGGGACCGCCCGCCGGGTGAAGGCGGGTCAACTGACGGGTTTGGTCGTGCCGGTCGGGGCGGAAACGTGGCGCCCGACCCCGTTGGACGAAGTGGCAGGTTGCGGGATCAGGTCGAACACCTCGGCGCCGATCGTCTTCCGGCGGGTGGGGTCGAAGCGCACCTTTTTCACGGGCACGGTGCCGAGGTAGGAGGTAACCCGTGGCAAAAGGGTGGTCCAGTCGTTCGGCGTGTCCTCGTCGGGGATGTCGGGGAGGGTATAGACGGAGTACACGTCGGGGTAGTCGTCGAGCTCCTCGCTGAAAGGACAGTCGAACAGGTAGAGCTGGTCCCGGTGGCGGACCAGGATGATGCGGGGCACGTCCCAGTAACCCATGTAGCGGATCGGCACCTCGGTCGTCATAACGGCTCCTCCCGGCGTTACTTGCCCGCGTCGATCCGGTCGGCTTTCGGGACCGGGTTGGGGGTCAGCGGGCCGAAGGTCGTCGGCCCTACCTCGGTCACGTGGACGTGCTGACGGTTCATCGTACCGCGCCGGGACTTCTCTGGTAAACACTCCACGACCCCTCCCGGAGCCCGGATCGCCTCGGCCGTGGTGACACGGAACTGGTTGTACGGGGCCGCCGCGGCGGCCGCCTCAAGAGTCGGCCCGGCGACGCAGGAGAACGTCTCGCCGGCGTCGGGGACGGGTTTCGTACCGCCCAGGATGATGACGTGATCGCCCGGCACGATGGTCGTGGGGTCGGCGCCATCCTCCTTGGCCTTCGCGTATTCGTCGCCGCACGGGTGGGGGAACGTCGCCATCACGGGGCACCTTTCCGGGTGAACGTCGGACTTCATGCCCCGATCGTCGCCGGTACGCGGCGGCGATCTTTCTCACCCTGAGAAAGTTTGCGGTCCCTCACCCCACCCGCCACGTCGTCCCCGTGGGGCGGTCCTCCAGCGTCACCCCGAGCGCCCCCAGCCGGGCGCGGATCAGGTCCGTCTGGTCGAACAGCGCCTTCTTCAGCGGGTTGTCCTTCGCCGCCCCCTTCGCCTCCGCCCGCAGGTTCGCGCGCAGGTCGATGAGCAACCCCATCAGCCCGCTCACCAGCTCGTCGCCACCGCCGAGCGCCGCGGCGGGCGCCGTCAGCGTCAGGCCGACGATGCCGGCCAGGTCGCGGACCAGCACCGCCCCCTCGCGGAACTCCGCCCGCGCCGGCGCCGCCGCGGCCGACGGGTCGTCCAGCTTCTTCTCGTCGGCCAGGCGGTTCAGCCGCTTCACCAGGTCGAACAGCACCCCGACGGCGCCGCCGGTGTTGAAGTCGTCGTCCATGTGCTCGCCGAAGCGGCGCACCACGTCGGCGTTGCCGACCGCCAGCGTCGCGGTGCCGGTGGGGCCGGACAGCGCCGGCAAGTCGGCGAACGCCGTCCCGGTGACGCGACCGACGCGCTCGGCGAACCGCGTGAACGTGTCGAACGCCGCCCTCGCCGACTCGATCCCCGTCGGGATGCCGGCCCCCGGCTCCCAGTCGCCGAGGTCGATCGGCGAGCGGTAGTGCGTCTGCAGGATGAAGAACCGCAGCACGTCGCCGCCGACGTGCTTCAGCGCGTCGGCCACGTTCAGCACGTTGCCGATCGACCCGGCCATCTTGCCGGACTTCATCTTGAGCAGGCCGTTGTGCATCCACACGCGGGCGAACTCCTTGCCCGTGGCGCTCTCGCTCTGGGCCAGCTCGTTCTCGTGGTGCGGGAACTGGAGGTCGAGGCCGCCGCCGTGGATGTCGAGGGTGTCGCCGAGGAGCTTCGTCGCCATCGCCGAGCACTCGATGTGCCAGCCCGGCCGGCCCTTCCCCCACGGGCTGTCGAACTGCACCTCGGCCGGCTCGCCCGGCTTCGCCCCCTTCCACAGCGCGAAGTCGCCCGGGTTCCGCTTGCGGTCGCTCACCTCGATGCGCGAGCCCGCTTCGAGCTGCTCCGGGTCGCGGTTGCACAGCTTGCCGTAGTCGGCGTCCTTCGCCACGTCGAAGTACACGTCGCCGCCGGCGGGGTAGGCGTAGCCCTTGTCGATGAGGCCGCCGATCATGGCGACCATGCCGCCGACGTGGTCGGTGGCCTTCGGGAACTGGTCGATGCCGGTGACGTTCAGCGCCTTGAGGCAGCCGAGGTAGTCGTCGGTCATCTTGGCCGCGAGCGCCGGCACGGTGGTGCCCTGCTCCCGGGCGCGGGCGATGAGCTTGTCGTCCACGTCGGTGATGTTGACGACCCACGTCACCTCGTAGCCGAGGTGGGTGAGGTAGCGCTTGACGGTGTCGAAGACGACCGGCCCGACCATGTGGCCGACGTGGCTCGGCTTGTACACGGTCGGCCCGCAGACGTACATCGAGACGGGCTGCCCCGGCCGCTTGTGGAACGGCTCCTTCTTCCGGGTCAGCGTGCTGTACACCTGCAAGGGCATTGGGGGCTCCTGACGATGGCCGCAAAAAGGCACAAAAGACACAAAAAAAGAACGTTCTGAACCCGGCTCTTTTTTGTGTCTTTTGTGCCTTTTTGCGGCTAATCCTTCTTCTCAACTAACACGACGGCGTGGCAGCCGATCGCCTCGCCGCGGCCGATGTGGCCGACGTGCTCGCCGGTCTTCGCCTTCACGCTCACCGCGTCCGCCGACACGCCGAGCAGCGCCGCCAGGTTCGCGCGGATCGCCGCCTTCACCGGCCCGAGCTTCGGCTCCTGCGCGAAGATCGTCACGTCGAGGTTGCCGACGCGCCAGCCGGCGGCGGCCAGCTTCTCCAGCGCGGCCGCGAGGAAGACGCGGCTGTCGGCGTCCTTGTTCCGCGGGTCGGTGTCGGGGAACAGGTCGCCGATGTCGCCGAGGGCCGCGGCGCCGAGCAGCGCGTCGGTGACGGCGTGGAGCACCACGTCGGCGTCGGAATGGCCGGCGAGGCCGCGGGGGTACGCGACGCGCACGCCGCCGAGGACGAGCGGCCGGTCTGCGACGAGGCGGTGCGTGTCGTGGCCGCTGCCGACGCGGACGTTCACCGACGCCTCCGTGCGGGACCGGGTTGGCCGGGGGGATTTTACGGCCGGCGGGCGAAACGGCTTGCGGCGGTGCTCCGCCGCAAGCGGCGGGGTGGTCAGCCGTCCTTCAGAATCTCGCGCGCCGCGTTCAGCCCGCACGCGCCCATGACGCCGCCGCCCGGGTGCGTCGCGGCGCCGCACATGTACAGCCCCTTCACCGGCGTCCGGTAGTTCGCGTACCCCGCCACCGGCCGGAAGCTCGCCATGCTCGACAGGCTCATCGCCCCCTGCATGATGTTCCCGCCCGTGATGCCCCACGTCTTCTCCATGTCCGGCGGGGCGTACACCACCCGGTCAATCACGCTCGCCTTGAAGTTCGGCGCGTACTCGTTCAGCACGTCGAAGCAGCGGTCGGCGAACTTGTCGCGCTCCTGGTCCCACGTCGTCCCCTTCAGGTGGTACGGGGCGTACTGCACGAACATGCTCAGGATGTGCTTGCCGGGCGGCGCCAGCGTGTCGTCCAGCGCCGTCGCCATCGTGCATTCGAGCATCGGGTCGCGGGACGGCCGGCCGTACTTGGCGTCGTCGTAGGCCCGCTCGATGTAGTCCTGGTCGGGGCAGACGTGCATCGTGCCGTGGTGCTGCGGGCCGACGCCGGTCCCCGGCAGCGCCGTGAACTGCGGCGGCTCGGACAGAGCCACGTTAATCTTCACCGTCGCCGACGAGTAGTCGATGTTCTTCACCCGCGCCAGGAACTCGGCCGGCAGGTCGGCCGCGTCCATCAACTTCACGAACGTCACGTTCGCGTCGGCGCCGCTGATGACCCGCGGGGCGCGGAACTCGGTGCCGTCCTTGAGCGCCACGCCGACCGCCTTGCCGCCCTTCACGAGAATCTTGCCGACCTCGCTGTTCTTGCGAATCTCGGCGCCCTTCGCCAGCGCCGCCTGGGCGATGCTGTTGGAGATGGTGCCCATGCCGCCGCGGACGTAGCCCCACACGCCGCGCACGCCGTTGCACTCGCCCATGACGTGATGGAACAGCACGTAGGCGGTGCCCGGGTGGCTGGGAGGCGCGAACGCGCCGATCACGGCGTCGGTGGCGATGGTCGCCTTCAGTTGCTCCGACTCGAACCAGCGGTCGAGGATGGGCCGGGCGGCGCCGGTGAGGATTTCGACGGCGTCGGTGGCCGTGTCGCGGCCGAGCTTGCGGAAGCCGAGGCCGGTCTTGGCCATCTGCCACAGGTTGCCGAGGCGGTTGCTGAACGGGTCCGGCGCGGTCTGCTCCAGCATCGGTTCGAGGAAGTCGGCGACCTTCTCCAGCATGGCCTCATACTTCGGGTACGCCTCGGCGTCCTTGGCGCTGAACTTGGCGATCTCGCGGCGGGTCATCTCCTTGTCCGGCCCCATCATCAGGTAGCGGCCGTCGGGGAACGGCGTGAACGACGACGGGCTGCGCGGCAGCATCTCGAACCCGTACCGCTTCAGCTCCAGGTCGCGGATGATTTGCGGCCGCAGCAGGCTGTTGACGTAGGCCGCGGTGGAGACCTTGTAGCCGGGCCAGATTTCTTCCGTGATGCAGCAGCCGCCGAGGATGTCGCGGCGCTCGAGGACGAGCACCTTGTAGCCGGCGCGGGCGAGGTAGGCGGCGGTAGTGAGCCCGTTGTGCCCGGCCCCGATGATGATCGCGTCGTACTCGGTCGGCATGTCGGTTCCGTTCCGGTGGGTGGCGTGGGGGGCTTATTCTAGGCGCCATCAACGACGAAAGCCCGGGGACGGCCGTCCCCGGGCTTCGGGTCCGTGTCAGCCGGCTGTCACTTGATGGTCCACAGGAACACGGTGTGCATCCGGTCGGCCTCGACCTGCACCGTCTTCTCCGGCTCCCACAGCACCTTGTTGTCCAGGTCGCGCATGTCGAAGTCGTGGCTGACGACGCGGGCGCCCTTCTTCAGCCCCGCCTTGAGCGTCGGCAGCAGCTCCCGGTTGACCGACGGCAGCAGGTACATCGTCACCACGTCCACGTCCTTGAGGTCGGCGGCCTTGAGCTTGAGCACGTCGCCCTTCTTGAACGTCATCGCCTTCGCCTGCTCGTCCGTCAGCTTGGCGTCGGCCATGCTCTTCTCGCAGTCCTTCAGCCGCTCCGGGTTGAAGTCGATGCCGAGCCCCTTCTTCGCCTTGAAGTCCTTGACGGCGGCGATGACGATGCGGCCGTCGCCGCAGCCGAGGTCGTAGACGGTGTCGCCGGCCTTCACCTCGGCCGTCTTCAGCATCGCCTCGACGACCTTCGGGTGGGTGGGGACGTACGGCACGATGATGGCCGGCTGCTCGTCCTGCTTGGCGTCGAGCTTGGCGTCCTTCTTGGCGTCCTGGGCGGTGGCGGTGGTCAGCCCGGCGGCCGCGAGGGCGGCGAGGCCGAGGGCGGCGAACAGCTTCCGCATGGTGAGACTCCGTCGGGTGGGGGAGGCAGAGGCGATTATGCGGCGGCCGGCCGCCGGTGGGGAGGGCGGGGCGGAAAAATCGCTACGACCGGCCCAACTCGTCCAGCACGAACCGCGACCACGTCTCGAACCGCTCGCGGTCGGCCAACAGTTCGGCGAGCGGCGCGAACCCGGCGTCGGCCAGCGCCGCCTCGCGCGGCCGGACCGCGGCCGCCGCCAGCTCGAACACGTGGACCACGCCCAGATGCACCTCGCCGACCGGCGTCGAGGGGTCGTGAATGAACCCGAGCGGCCGTTCGACGTAGCCGCAGCCGATGTCCACTTCCTCGGCCAGTTCGCGCATCATCCCGGTGCGGTACGGGTCGTCGCCGCCGGCGGCGTCGGCCTCGGAGATGTGACCGCCGACGCCGACCGACCGCAGCGCCGCCAGCCGCGCTTCGGTGCCGGCCTTGCCGCGCCGGTAGTGGAACACGTCGGCGCCGCAGCGGAGGACGACGTAGGGGATCAGTTGCAGGAACGACGGGTCGGTTTCGACCTCGGCCCGCGGGCGGAAGGCGAACGCGGCGGGGTCGAGCAGCGCGGCGCGGAAGGCGGCGTCGGCGGGGCGGAAGCCGGTGAACGCGCCGGCGGCGCGGAGGTGCGCGGCGGGGACGACCAGGACGCGCTCGTCGGTGGGCATGGAGGTCCACTACGGGATGAACTTGAGCACCACCGCCGCGAGCAGCGCGGCGGCGATGATCGCCAGGCCGAGGCGGATGGTGTCGTTGCCGGTGCGGCGGGCCAGCAGCGCGGCGAGCTCGCGGTCGTCGCCGGCTTCCACCGCGGCCTGCAACCGGTGCTCGTAGTTCCCCGGCGGGTAGCCCTTCAACCCGTCCTCGGTAAGGCCGCCGTCCGGCGGCACCGTCGGCATCGCGGCGGCGTCGAACGGCAGGTCGGTGGCGAACGCGAACGACGCCGGCCACAGCCCGGCGCGGGCCTTGTCCGGCAGCAACTTCCACAGCGCCCGCACGAACCGCTCCGCCGGCTCAGCCCGCGCCAGCCGCACCCGGCCGCCGTCCACGAGTACCTGCGTGCAGCCGAGGAGGAGGGCCATTTCCTCCGTCGCCGGGTCGCACGCCTTCAGCACGTCCTGCAACTCGGCGGCGGTGCGCGGCGGGAGCGGTGCGGGCGGCCACTCCAGCACCGGCAGCGGCCCGGTCGCGGACCAGTCCGGCGGGAAGTGGTCGGCGACGGCGAACGGGTCGCCGAGGTGGCGGTACAGGTCGGCGGCCAGCACCAGGAAGCGGAACGCCCAGGCGTGCGCCCCGCCGGGCCGGTCGGCGGCCTGCACCACGGCGACGTGCCGGCGGCCGAACGGCTGCGCGAAGTGCGCCAGCGGGCACGCCACGCCGGCCGGCGGGATGCCGAACAGCGCCACCAGGCGCTCGGCCTCGGCGGCGTCGAACTCGTCGGAGGTCGCGGCGACGCGCACCCCACGGGCGTCGGCCACGAGGATCGCTTGCGCGATGCGCAGGTCGGGGAGGGGCATTGGGGCTCCGGCTCGGGGCTTCGCCGCTTGCGGCGGAGCAGCGCTGCTACGCCGCAAGCGGCGGACCACTCACTCCTCCTCGGGCGGCTCGTCGTCGGCGTCGTCCGCGCGCGCCTTCATCACCTCGCGGAGCAGCACCGTGGCGTAGCACCCGGCCGGCAGCGTGAACAGCAGCCGCAAGCCGTCCGGCTCCCACGACGCGGCGAGGTCGTCGAGGTACACCAAATTATGCCGGCGCGTGCCCATCAGCAGCTTGCCGAACCCCGCGAACGCGGCCGGCCCGAGGTCGTGCGCCCGCAGCACCGCCGCCTCGCGCTCGGCCGCGAGCCCCGCCGCGGGGAACGTCTTCTTGCCGAACATCGGCCCCGCGGTCACCGTCTCCCGCGCGTCGAACCGGGCCTGCTCGGCGGCCGCGTCGGTGGCGACGAACAGCCCGCCGGCCGGCCACTTCGCCAGCGCGTCGCCGTCGAGCACGGTGCGGAACAGGCCGTCCGTCATGCGGCGGGCGAGCACGTCGTTGAACAGCAGCGACTGCACCGCCGACAGGGCGAAGCGGTACAGGAACGGCCGCAGCCGCCGCGGCGCGGTGCCGTTGAGGCACTTCCAGCCGAGCTCGACGGTGCTGCCGCCGCGGCCGAAGCGCTGCGGGCCGTAAAAGTTCGGCAGCCCCTGCTCGCGGATGCGGTCGAGAACCGACTCGATGTTCGCGGCGCGGTCGGCGTCGCGGACGAGGATGCGGAAGCGGTTGCCGCGGAGGTGGCCGGGCTTCAGCTTGTTCGTGTGCCGACCGGTCTTCAGGACGCGGACGCCGTCGCCGTCGAGCTGCGGCAGGCGGGGTTCGCACGCGGCCGGCACCGACACCCACTGTCGGGTGACGGCGTGTCGGTCCTTGAGGCCGGCGGTGCCGACGTCGCCGGGCCGCGCCCCGAGCCGCTGGGCGATCGTGCGGGCGAAGTACTCCGGCGCCATGCCGCGTTTTTCGACCCACAGGTAGAGGTGATCGCCGCTGCCGGACGGCTCGTAGGAGGGGACTTCTTCGACCTCGAAGTCGTCGTCGGTGGCGCGGATGCGGCCGCCGCACCCGGGGAGGTCCGGGGTGAGCAGCGGCGGGTCCGTCGCGGGGTGCGGCATCGGCGGCTCCGGGCGGGCGGAGCGGGTATTGTAGAGTAACGACGGCCCGGGGCTTGAGCCCGGAGGGCGACGGCGGGTAGCCCGGGGTAGAACCCTCCCTATTACGCATAAGTCGGGGAACCTCTGGGAATGCTCGGGCACCGGTGTGGAAACCCCTTTGCAAATCAAGGGGTTTCCAGGCCCGATCAACCCCAGAAAACCCGCCAGTCACCTGCTGCAACATGTTGCCAGTAAATATGTTGCAGACTTATGCGTAATAGGGAGGGTTTCACCCCGGGCTACCCGCCGACGCCCTCCGGGCTCAAGAATCCGGCAGCACCGGCAGCGCCCGCCGCGGACCCGCGGGGCGCTCGGCCTGGTTCAGGAACACGTGCAGCGGGGCGTACTGCCAGCCGGTGCCGTGGGCGTCGGCCAGCGCCTTCAGCGCCGCCACCGCGTCCTCCGTGACGCGGTTGCCGGTCTCCTGGTACGTCGGGTCGCAGAAGTAGACGCGACAGCCGATCGGCCGGGCGTCGCGGGCCGTACACAGGCCGTTCACCTGGAACGGGCAGCCGTCGCGGGTCACCGGCGTGTCGTAGGGCGGCGCCCCTTCCAGCAGCAGCTCGGCCTCGAAGTGCGACAGGAACAGGGTGTGGCCGTACTCGGTGAACCGGCAGCAGCGGCCGGAGGCGTCGCAGCGCGGCCCGGCGGCGCGGACGGCGGCGTCCGCGGCGTCGTACACGGCGAGCACGGCGCGGCGCAGGTCTGGGGTCATTTGTCTCTCGCCGCTTGCGGCGATGCACCGCCGCAAGCGGCGTCACAGGATGAACTTGCTCAGGTCTTCGCTCGCCACGATGGGGCCGAGCTTCGCCCGCACGTACTTCGCGTCCACCACCACCCGCTTGTCCGCCAGGTCGGGGCCGGCGAAGCTCACGTCCTCCACCACCTTCTCCAGGATGGTGTGGAGCCGCCGCGCCCCGATGTTCTGCGCGCTGCGGTTCACCTCGAACGCCGTGTCCGCCAGCGCCTCCACCCCGTCCGGCGTGAACTCCAGCTCCACGCCTTCCGTCCGCAACAGCTCGGCGTACTGCTTCGTCAGCGCGTGCTTCGGCTCCGTCAGCACCCGCAGGAAGTCGGCCCGGGTCAGGTCCGTCAGCTCGACGCGGATCGGGAAGCGCCCCTGCAATTCCGGCATCAGGTCGGCCGGCTTCGACGTGTGGAACGCCCCCGCGGCGATGAACAGCACGTGGTCGGTGCGCACCGGGCCGTGCTTGGTGTTCACCGTCGTCCCTTCCACCACCGGCAGCAGGTCTCGCTGCACGCCCTGGCGCGACACGTCCGGCCCGTGCCCCGACTGGGGACCGCACACCTTGTCGAGCTCGTCCAGGAACACGATCCCGTGATTCTCGACGCGGTCGATGGCGCGCTCGGTCACGGCGGCGCGGTCGATCAGCGCTTCGGTTTCCAGTTCGGTGAGCACCTTGCGGGCCTCGCGGACCGGCATCGTCCGCGGGGTGCTCGACTTCGGCATGAACCGCTCGAGCATGCCCTGCATGTCCACGTCCATGTTCTCCATGCCGAGGCCGGAGAAGATTTGAACGGGGACGTGCTTCTGCTCGACGGTCAGTTCCACCGGGCGGTCCTCGAGCTCGCCGGCCGCGAGCTTGGCGCGGAACTTCTCGCGGGTGCGGCCGCGCTTCTCGTCGTCCTCGCGCTCCTGGTCGGGCTCCCACGGCCCGCCGGCCTTCGGCGGCGGCACCAGCAGGTCGAGCAGCTTCTCGGTGACGCGCTCCTGCGCCTTCCCCACCACCTCGGCGCGCATCTCCTGCTTGACCAGCCCGATGCCCGCTTCCGTGAGGTCGCGGACGATGCTCTCCACGTCGCGGCCGACGTACCCGACCTCGGTGAACTTGGTGGCCTCGACCTTGACGAACGGGGCGCCGACGAGCTTGGCCAGCTGGCGGGCGATCTCGGTCTTGCCGACGCCGGTGGGGCCGATGAGGATGATGTTCTTGGGGGTGACGCTGGCGCGCAGCTCGTCGGGCAGCTGCTGGCGGCGCCAGCGGTTGCGGATGGCGACGGCGACGGCCTTCTTGGCGGCGTCCTGGCCGACGATGTACTTGTCGAGTTCGGCGACGATCTGCCGGGGGGTCATGTCCATGTTCGCTCGCGGCACGGAGCCCGTCCCGGGGCGTTGCCCCGGGCTATGTTATCCCACCCCTTCGGGGTGAGGAGGGCACCTGGTTTTCAGGCCAACGGCCTGGGATAGGATAGCCCGGGGCAACGCCCCGGGGCGCGCTGGCGGCCGGCCCTCCGGGTCACAGTTCCACCACGTCGATGTTGCGGTTCGTGTAGATGCAGATGTCGCCGGCGATCTCCAACCCGTGCCGCACCACCTCCGCCGGCTTCATCGTCGTGTGCGCCAGCAGCGCCCGGGCCGCGGCCAGCGCGTACGGGCCGCCGCTGCCGATCGCCAGTACGTCGTCGGTCGGCTGGATCACGTCGCCGTTGCCGCTGAGCAGCAGCAGGTGCTCGCGGTCGAGCACGACCAGCATGGCTTCCAGGCGGCGCAGCACGCGGTCGGTCCGCCACTCCTTCGCCAGCTCGGCGGCGGCGCGCGGCACCGACCCCTGGTGGTCGCGCAGCTTCGCCTCGAACCGCTCCAGCAGGCTGAACGCGTCGGCGGCGGCGCCGGCGAACCCGGCCAGCACCTTGCCGTCGTGGAGGCGGCGAATCTTCTTCGCGTCGTTCTTCATGACGACGTTGCCGAGGGTGACCTGCCCGTCGCCGCCGATGGCGGCGCCGGCGGCGGTGCGGACGGCGAGGACGGTGGTGGCGCGGAGGCGGGGCACGGGCACGGTTCCTGGGGCGGTTGGGGTATCATAGGGGTGAAAGCCCGGGGACGGCCGTCCCCGGGCTTCTCACCCCCGCCCTGTGTAAAATACGGCTTCCCCCGGAGACCCCCGCCATGCCCCGCACCCTTGCCCTGCTCGTGGCCCTCGCCGTCGGCGTGTCCGCCGCCCGCGCCGACAAGGCGCCGCCGCGCGCCCAGCCCGGCCAGCTCGACGTGTACGACGCCGCGAAACTGTTCTCCCCCGGCGGGATCGACAAGGCGAAGGAGGCGTTCCGCGCCGCCGAGTTCCCGAACGGCCTGGCGGTGACGGTGGAGACGGTGACGGCCCCGCCGGCCGGGAAGCTGCGGGCCGAGGCCGAGGCGGCGCACCGCGACCCGGCGAAGTGGCGGGCGTTCATGACCGGGTGGGCGCGCGACAGCGGGCAGGCCGACAAGGCGAAGGGAATTTACGTCCTCGTCACCCTCCAGCCGGTCGGCGGCATCGCCGTGATCGCCGACGCGCAGACGACCCGCCGCGGGTTCACCGAGGACGACGACCGCAAGGTGCGCGAGATGCTCGGCGCCGCGTTCAAGGAGGCGGCGGCCGAGCCGGACGAGACGAAGAAGCAGGCGCTGCGCTCGGCGGCGCTGGTGAAGGCGGTCGAGTACATCGCGGCCGACCTGAAGGACACGCGCGTCGCCGACGCGGCCGGCGGGACGAAGCACGAGCCCGGCCCGGTGGAGACGAACGCCCCGCCGCGGTCGCCGGTGATGGGCTACCTGTGTCTCGGGCTGGCGGCGCTGGCGGGGGTGTGGCTCGTCATCGCCGTGGTGCGGATGTTCAGCGGCGGCGGCGGAACGGGCGGCGGCGGCGGGTTCATGCCGGGGCTGCTCGGCGGCCTGTTCGGCGCGGCCGCGGGGATGTGGATGTACAGCCACTTCTTCGGCGGCGGCGGGATGTTCGGCGGCGGCGGGTCGGACGCCTCCGCCGGCGACGGCGGCGGCGGCGGCGGCGGTGATACCGGCGCCGGCGACTGGGGCGGCGGTTCCGCGGATGCGGGCGGGTTCGACGGCGGCGGGGGCGGCGACTTCGGCGGCGACTTCTGATTGGTATCAATCCCCCGGTTGTTCGGGTGGGGTGCGTGGCGCTGGTCTCCGTCGTGGGTGGTTAACCCCCTCACCCCGCGTGCTTCGCCGCGACCCTCTCCCCCGAGGGGAGAGGGTGGGCCTCGCCGGCCTTCTCCACGGGCGGGCATCGAGCCGCGGACGCAGAGGTGTTGTCCGCCGGCGTCCGCGCGTGGTTGCCCGCCCACGATGACGGCCGGGTGCCTATCACCCTCTCCCCTCGGGGGAGAGGGTCGCGGCGAAGCACGCGGGGTGAGGGGGTTAACCACCCACGACGGAGACCAGGAGCCACGAATCCCGTTGATCAACCGGCGGGGCGGGGTGAAATGGCGTCCTCCGGCCGGCGTCCTCTCGGGGAACCCCCCTCCCACCGCCCCCCGCCGTAAGAAGGTGCGGATGACGGCCGACGATCTGACCGCGCTGAACGACCAGATCGCCGCCCTCGCCCGGGCCGGCCTGCCGCTCGACCAGGGGCTCGACGCCCTGGCCCGCGACATGGGCTGCGGCCGGCTCCGGGCCGTCACCGCGGCGCTGGCCACCGACCTCCGCGCCGGCCACCCGCTACCGGAGGCGCTGGCCCGCCAGGAAGGCCGGGTGCCGGCGTACTACGCCAACCTCGTCACCGCCGGCGTCCGTACCGGCCGCCTCCCCGACGTGCTCGCCACCCTCACCGCCTACGCCCGGTCCGTCGCCGCCACCCGCACCATCGTCTCCGAGGCACTCTTCTACCCGGCCGTGGTGATGGTGCTCGGCGTCGCCCTGTTCGCCACCCTCACCGTCTTCGTCCTCCCGCAGTTCGACCAGATCTTCCGCGACTTCGGCCTCCAGCTGCCGGCGATCACCGAGTTCGTGCTCGTACTCGGCCGGCACCCGCTGGAGCTGGTCGTTCTCCCGGCGGCGGTGCTGATTCTGGGGCCGCTCGCGGCGCGGGCGGTGCTGCGGCGGTCGGAGCGGGGGCGGCGGGTGTGGGCGCGGGCGGTGTACCTGGTGCCGCTGGTCGGCAGCCTCATCCGCACCGCCCGGCTGGCGGCGTTCACCGAGCTGCTGGGGTTGCTGGTCGAGTACGGGGTGCCGCTGCCGGCGGCGGTGCGATTGGCCGGCGGGGCGTCGAGCGACCCGGACATGGCCGCGCAGGCGGAGGTCGTGGAAGGCCGGCTCACGGAGGGGACGGGGCTGGCGGAGGCGTTCCGCGGCCGGGGGCTGGTGCCGGACTGGGTGGCGTGGCTGGCTGCGGCCGGGGAGCGGCGCGGCGGACTCGGGCCGGCGCTGCGCGAGACCGCGGCCGTGTACCGCCGGCAGGTGGACGCCCGGGCCGCGGTGCTGCGGAGCGTGCTGCCGCCGTTCGTGGTCGTGGTCACCGCCGGCACGCTGACGGTGTTCTTCGTCGTCGCGGTGATGGCGCCGCTGCTGAAGCTGCTCGAAGGGCTGAGCAAGTAACCATACGCGGCCCCTCTCCCACCCTCGCGGTCCTCGGCCGGCTCGCCGGCGGCGTGCTGCTGTTCGCCGTGCTTGTGGCGCTGCCGGCCGCCGCGGGCGCCGCGACCGGCGTGGTCGGCTCCCTGCTCCTGTTCGTGTTCGACGGCTGGGCGCTGTACGCCTTCCTCCACTACCGCCACGGCCAGCAGGACGAGCTCCTCGCCGTCCTCACCGCGACCGCGGAGGCCGGCCTGCCGCTGGCGTCCGGCGTGGCCGCGTACCGCGCCGACCGCGCGCCGCGGCCGTCCGCCACCACCCTCCGCTGGCTGTCGTTCGTGGCCCTGCCGCTGTACGCCTACGCCCGCGTCTGGGTCGGCTGGCGGCCGTTCGACCGCCTCCTCGCCGACCTGTCCGCCCGGCTCGACGCCGGCGAACCGCTGTCCGCGGCGCTGCGGGCGACGCCGGGCGTGGCGGCGCGCGAGGTGCGGCTAGCGGCCGCGGCCGGCGAGGCGACCGGGGCGCTCGGCCCGGCCCTCCGCGCCGCCGACCGCGAGCGCTGGTCCGCGGCGTGGCTCGAAGTCGCCCCACGCGTGCTGTACCCGCTCCTGGTGCTGGTGTTCGTGTCCGCCCTCACCGCGTTCCTGATGGCGTTCATCCTCCCGAAGTTCAAGAAGATCTTCGAGGAGTTCGGGCAGACGCTGCCGCAGACGACGCGCTACCTCGTCGGGGCCTGGGAGTGGCTCGAAGGCTTCGAGTCGCTCCTCCTGCTGGGCGTGGCGGCGCCGGCGGCGCTGCTCGCGGCGGCGTTCAGCCCGACGCTGCGCTGGCACGCCCCGGGGCTCGGCGCCCTGTACCGCTGGGGCGTGCAGGCCGACGTGCTCCGCACCCTCGGCCGGCTCCTCGCCGTCGGCCGCACCGCCCCGGCCGCGCTGGCGTTCCTGGCTGAGTCCGACGACCTGCCGGCGGTCGCCCGGCGCGGCGCGCGCGACGCCGCGGCGCGCGTCGATCGGGGCGAACCGCTCAACGCGGCGCTCGCGGACGCGGGGCTGCTGCCGGCGCACATGGCGCCCCTGGTGCGGTCGGCGGAGCGGGTGCGGAACCTGCCGTGGGCGCTGGTGGAGCTGGGCGACCACCTCGCCGGCCGGGCGGTGCGGCTGGTGCGGCGGCTGTCGCTGGTGCTGTCGCCGGTGCTGGTCGCGCTGGTCGGGGCGGTGGTCGGGTTCATCGCGCTGGCCATGTTCCTCCCCCTCATCCAGCTCCTCACGGGCCTGACCGAATGAGCCGTCGTCGTGCCTTCACCCTGGGCGAGGTGCTGATCGCGCTGGCCGTGCTCGCCGCCGCCGGCGCGCTCGCGGCCTCGGCGCTGACCCGGCTGCTGGCCGACCGGTCGCGGCTCGACGCCCAGGTGGAGGCGGCGGAGGCGGCGGTGAACGCCCTGGAAGAAGCCCGCGCCCGGCCGTGGGACGGGCTGACGCCGGAGTGGGCCGCCGCCCGGCCGACGCCGCCGGCGCTGGCCCGCTGGCCCGGCAGCAAGCTGACGGTGAAGGTGGAACCCGAACCCGGCCGGCCGCGCGTCCGCCGCGTGACGGCCGAGGTGAGCTGGGAGCGGGGCGAGATGGTGCCGTGGCCGGCGGTGTCGCTGACGACGCTGCTCGCGGCCCGGACGACGGGGGGGAAGCCGTGAGCTCGACTTGTGCAGTTCATGGGGCCGGTGCCAGGCCGGATAGCAGCATCTCCCGCACGTTCGCCGGGAGTTCTGCGATGGCCCCATCGGCCTTGGC